>Ga0172382_10004714_pt1 | contig 20747 bp, 21 predicted proteins | sample Leawel138RmetaG_FD_122245 | JGI IMG/M metagenome (GOLD analysis project Ga0172382, IMG submission 122245) | Leachate microbial communities from a municipal landfill in Southern Ontario, Canada - Leachate well 138R metaG | ecosystem: Engineered > Solid waste > Landfill > Unclassified | place... | reverse complement strand
TGCTGTTCGCAAAGGCGGGTACATTGAAATTTACAGGTGTAACAGATATACTTGCACAAAACGTTGCAGGAATTGCCGGTAGCCTCCCAATTCTTACAACAATGATGTTATGGGTAGCTTCTCTTGGTTCAAGTCTTCTTGATAATGTAGTGCTAGTTGCTGCATTAATACCCGTTGTAGAAAGTTTTAATGGCCTTGGAATTAATACTTTTCCGTTATGGTGGGCTCTTTTATTTGGCGGATGTTACGGGGGTAATATTACAATGATAGGAAGTACTGCAAATATAGTTGCTTTAGGCATATTAGAAAAAAGAAAGAAATATAGCATGAGATTCATGAAGTGGTTATGGATTGGGCTTGTAGTAGGCGGGATATCAACACTGATAGCAAATGTAATCTTGATATTCTTAATACCCTATATGCCAATAAGGTGATAATATGAAAATATTGATGTGTACTGATGGCTCTTTTTATTCTGACAGCGCTCTGGCTTTTGGCGCACAACTTTTTTGTAAATCCCAAGAGCACGAATTAGTTGTTTTATACGTCATGCCAAAAGTTCACGAAGAATTTAAATTTTATGAAAGAAAATTCAATGAAGAAGTAAGAAAGTTAAAAGAAGTTGAACTCAAAAATGTGGAAACAATCGAGGATTTAAAAAACCTTAAACCGATCGATATAAGCTTCAAAATACTTGAAAAGGCTTATAAACTTTTGATGAAATTTGGATTTGAACCAAAAACTAAAGCAAGATCCGGAAATCCTGCCAATGAGATCCTAGCAGAAGCAGACGAAGGAAAATACGAATTAATTATTATGGGCCAATATGGATTTTCAAAATCAAACAGGTCTGCACTTGGTAGGGTTGCCTCTAACGTTGTATCAAACAGCAAAGTTCCTGTTCTTATAGTAAAATAATAATTTTATTATTTATTTTTGCTTAAATCGCAGAAATACTTTACCTTTGCACTGTGCTCCATCATTGTTGTATGGACATAAGCCTCTTCTAATATCTTACCAATAGCAAATGTTCCGTGTCCTTTGGCTATACATCCCTTATGCACTTCAAGAGCATTTGAAACATTTTGAGCGAGCTCTTTTGTACCAATATGCCCGGTAACTATGGGTATTTCGTGAAAAAAGAATTTTCCTTCAGAGTCGTAAGGTTCAATTGATGCATCATTCAAAAGAGATTCAATGACCGCAAAGGGGCAGTGTGCATGTATGATTGCAAGGGCTGAAGTTTTTTTGTATATCTCTCTGTGAACTATAGTTTCACTTGAAGCTATCATGTCAAGAGATGAGGGCTTATGAAGATCAACTGTAACAACAGACGCTTCTGTTATTTCGTCAAGCATACATCCGCTTCTCGTAACAGTAATACTATCCCCAACTCTGATGCTTATATTCCCAAAATGAGAGCTAAGATAACCTCCTTCAACAAGTTTTTTACCGAACTTGCCTATCTCTTTCCACATAAAAATTTCCCCTCTTTTTTTAAATCAAGCGATTCAAGTCTTTCCATAGTTGGAACTCCTTTATCCCATCCCCTATAAGTATAATATTCGTCAAGTACAGAATTAAACTCTTCCTTTGATATACCATCTTCGCCAAAAAATCTTTCTGGAAGGGTATCTTCCGCATAGGACATATCCTCTCTAAGATTGAACAATCTTTCAAGGTTATATATCCTCTCCCCAGTTTTTATGAATTCTTCAGAGGTATACGACTCACCAACGCTCCCAGAAAGTAAATTTGCATATTCTTCTTCTGACAATGCAAAAGACGAGAACTGGCACATTATCAATGAGTGAACACTTGCTGAAATATTTTGGAATATCTGTATAAGGCCACTTTTACCAGAAAAGGATAGCCTGTCAATCAGTTTCGGCTTGCCCAGTATTTCTGGCCCTACCATGTAAGCCCTAAGATGACATGCACCTCTATTGGAAGTTGCATAACTCAATGCAAGCCCCAAAACGCCCCGGGGGTCATACCCTGGTATCTCTAGACCCTTTACAGACATTGAAGACTCTTCTCTGCCCTTGCCTTTTGAGTACCTAAAAGATCCCTGGCTTAAAGGCCCACCTTCAACTATCTCTTTAAGCGGCTTTTCAATATCCTTCTCCCCTTCTAATTCTATATAACAGCTTACGGCATTTCCAGCTGAGATGGTATCTACGCCATAATCATTACAAATATAATTTGCCTGTATGATCTTTTCAATATCACAATTCATTGAGTTCGGGCCAAACATTGCAATAGTTTCATATTCCGGTATTTCTATATTTCGTTTTCTGTCCTCACGTTTGCAAGCTATAAAACAGTTGTAGCAAGTTTTCTTCTTGATATCATAATTTTCCGCTATATATTCCCCGGAAACCTTGTAGGCGTTTTCAAAATGAACTTTCCTAAAATTATCAGTTGGCATTATCCGCATTGTGTTTATTAGATTTACAAGAGAGGGGGTGCCATAATAAGCCAATCCTTTTGAAGCAACTGGTGAGGCATTTAAAAGTCTCATTGATTCTGATATGTGCTTCTCCATTTTTTCGCTATCTGATATTTGGATTTCTTTCTTTCCTCTGACAACAAATGCCTTTAATTTCTTTGAGCCCATCACCGCCCCAAGACCACCCCTTCCACAGGCATGAGTATACTCACTCATTATCGAAGAAATCGGTATTAAATTTTCACCTGCTTTCCCTATGCATGAGACCTTAAAGCCGTCATTTGATAAGATTGATGTGGATTCCTTAACATTTTTACCCCAAATATTTGATGCGTCTTTTATACCAATATTACCATCATCTATTTCAATATAAACAGGTTTTTCTGCAGCACCTTTAATGACAACAACGTCAAAGCCTGCCATTCTAAGTTCTCTTCCAAAAAAACCACCTGCGCTCGAATCAAAGACAGTACCTGTAAGAGGGGATTTAGAGACAACTATATGCCTTCCAGAAAGCGGAACAACAGTTCCTGTTATAGGTCCTGTTGCAAATATCAAAATATTATCACATGAGAGTGGGTCAGTATTTGGAGGAAGCATATCAAATAGTAGTTTTACTCCAACACCCCTACCCCCAATATATTTACTAGTAATCTTTTTATCCAGCCTTTTTACTCCAATCTTTTCAGTATCTAGGTCTATCTCGAGGAGTTTTTCTATATGGGGCAAATGAATCTCCGTTTGAAACTAAAATATGTCACTTTAATAAGTTTTCTTTTACTTTTTTTGTGATTTAATTAATCTTATTTAAGAAAATCGCAATATTAAAGCAAATATATAAAAAGACCCCTAAAAAAAGTTATTGAGCACGAATATAATGGCAGAAACTAGGGAATTTTCTCCATCAAACTATACTTTTAATGTGAGTATATCAAAAAACTTTGCCATGCCAATGGCTGAGATAGTGATGGATAGACTAATTTTTTTTAATGACACCCTCATGAATATGACAGGATTCTCAAGAGATGATTTAAAAGATATCTCCTTTTCTGACTTATTATGCTGCAATGGAAAAGAAAACATACTTACCGTTATTAATTCAAAAATAAAAGATGACATATTCTCTTACACCACAACAGGGGCAGTCATGAATAAAAGCGGTGGAGAGGTTCTCTGTGAAATTAAGTTTGATTTTCTAGACAGAGAAGGAACTAATACTATACTTGCTTCATTTAAAGAAATTGATCAAACTATAGGGATCAATCTCTCCCCTTTGATATCAGAAAAACTAGACTCAATTAAAAGATTTTCAGCAAGTCTTTCACATGAAATTAATAACCCTTTGAATGTTATTGTTAATTATCTATATATAATTGAGAATACTAAGGATGACGAAAAAAGAAAACAATATACTAAGACTGTAAACTATGAATTTGAAAGGATTGCAAGCATATTGAACTGGCTTTTGGATTTTTCATCCTACATGCACGGAGACATATCTGTAATTGATGTAAATAGTGAGATAAAAAAAGCAATTGAATTAGTTGAAAATGATTTTGAATCAAAAAACATATCTATTTCTTTTAAAGAATGTGGCGATTGTATCGCCCCATTCACTGAAGGTCAACTTCAAAGAGCCGTAATGAATCTCTTATTAAATGCTAAAGACGCCGTCATTAATATAGATCGCAATGCAACTGTAAAACTAGAAACTATAAAGAATGAAGACTACATTGAGATTAGAGTTTCTGACAATGGTATAGGTATATCCCCTGAAAATCTTGAACGCATATTTGACCCTTTCTACACAACAAAATCATTTACCAATAACCGAGGTATCGGTTTACCTATGACACACAGAATAATTGAGTCTCATGGGGGTAAGATGTACGTTGATAGCACCGTAAATAAAGGAACTACAGTTAAAATTTGCCTCACAAGGGGGAGAACCGATGGAAAAAGATGAATTCAATATTCTAATAGTTGATGACGAAGTAAACATAAGGGACAGTCTGAAACTAATTTTGGAATCAGAAGGATACAAAGTAATAGATGCGGATAGTGGCGAAGAAGCAATCAAAAAATTCCAGAATAATAGTATCGATCTTGTCCTCCTTGACCTCAAAATGAAGGGGATGTCCGGTGAAGAAACTTTAAAACATATTAAGAATATCAATTCTGAAACAATGGTTATAATTCTAACTGGTCACGCAACTCTTGACTCCTCACTTGAAGCTATCCAATATGGGGTCTATGACTATCTGAAAAAACCTGTTAGTGTAAATGATATAAGACGCCTCGTTTTCAAGGCTTATGATAGGTGGAAGCTATCTAATCTTGTAAAGCATTATAATAATGCATTGAAACAGAGATATCTAAAAAGAAACAAAGAGTTACTTTCTGTAATTACCTTATCAGAGAAACTTAGAGAAACTGATTCCTTAGAAAAAGGGGCAAAGCTAGTCGTGGATACAATTCATGAGGTAGTTGGGTTTGACAAAGTAGTATTCTACATAGTTGAAGGTGATGGGGATCTCAAAATTTTAAATAAAATAGGATTTAGCTCAAAAGAAGAAAAAAAACTCATTGATATGTATGATAATTACAGAAATAAAACTACAGACCCTGCATCTAAAAATAGTTTTTTCTCACCAATATTCTTTGAAAAGGATACCATAGGGGCATTGTATGTGGAGAAGTTAGAGGCACCTTTTGAACAAGAGGATGAAAACATTATCACTTTAATATCTGGAGAATCCACCTCGTTTCTTCTGAGATTCAAGTACAATATAAGTACTAACGTAGAAGAAGAGGCACCTTTCCCAATTAAGTATGAAATCCCCTCCAGCAAATCTTTTATAATATATGAAAAAAAATACGAGAAAAGTTTTGAAATTTTTAAGGATCTCGTAACACACAGTATCCCGGGCCTTGCAATAACAAGAACATCACCTGGATTACTAAAGAAATCCTATGATCTTGAAAAGACGCCCTTTATTTGGTTATCAAAGATAGAGGGGGCGAATGCAATTTCCCCGATTTACCTTAATAGTCTTATGAATCTAATAACAGATTTTATTAACAAAGGAAAAGATTCTGTTGTTATCCTAGAAGGGCTTGAATATCTAATAGCCCAGAACAATTTTGATATAGTCTTAAAATTTATACAGGCGCTTAGGGATTTAGTTCTAATTGAAAATTCACGTTTGATTATTCCATTAAATAAAGGCGCTTTTAGCCAAAAAGAGCTTGTGCAACTTGAAAAAGAGCTTGAAGTATTGAAACTAATAAATAGAGAAAATCGCATACGTTAACCAAATCTTTTTAAGCTTTTCGCCATAATTGTATTTAGATTTGCATGAGCAGCAATGTAAATGATGAGAAGTTAAGAAAAGAACTATTAGAACTCATAAAAGAAACAAGGAATCAAATCCCTAAAAAATCTGAGACAAAAGAAGCTATTACCGCTAGGTCTTTTATAGTATTTGCTCTTGGATGTTTTACTGGAATTGAAATGTACACCATTAATCTATTCTTGACTTCTAAATTAGAAATAAGTCTGATGTTATTGACATTCTTCTTTGCAATAGGATTCCTAATTGGTATTTGTGTAGAAAAAATAGATTTATTAAATATAAAATCTAAATATGGCCATGTAGATTATTGATTTTTTAATAATATTTTTGCTATATTGCCGTATGCAGGTCTAGTTATTGTTATTCCAATCAAAAGACCTATTATTGTAGTCACCGCAAATCCCCTAAGCATACCCAAACTCAAATATGCAAGAGGCGCCATAGCCGCTATTGTTGTGAAGGCCGATGTAAATATGATAAAGAAGGCATTTTCAACCCTCTTTTTGATGCTCTTCCTTTTTCTCTTCTCTCCACCTTTTTCCATGAGGGATTCATCTGTAATGACTATCTGATGATCTACACCTGTACCGATCGCGGCAATAATACCTGCCATCGCAGCAAGATCGATAGTCCAGTGGATAACTGATGCAACTCCAAGTATAATAATAATTTCTGAGATGGATATTAGTATTATAGGCACGGAAATATAAATCTTTCTGTATCGTATGAAGACAATTGCTGCAACCGCAAGAAGTGCTGCAAGACCTGCAATCAATATCTGTCTAATAAATTCTGAACCCAGTGTCGGTGAAATAAAGCTCTTTCCTACAATTTCTGTTGTAACAGGAAGCGCACCTGATTGAAGTATTACCTTTAATACTGAAGTTTCTTTAATGGCCTCTTCTGAAGTTGCGGAAACACCTTGGATCACATAAGACGGGGTAGCTGAAGCCTCCCCGGTGGCAAGATTTTCAGAGAGTATTGGAGAGTTCACAAGACCAACTACTCTCCAGAAATAGGCACTTTGGCTATCATTTTCCGACATGATTTCTCTTTCAGCTTTGAATCCCATGGCAGATATCTCGTTGTAGATGTCTTTTCCAACTTCATTTTCTGTTGCAAGGACTATTACTCTTTCCTTATCTCCAACGTAATTCTTTAAGAGTGAAAGGATTTCTGAACTATCTGTAAAAGTTAATATTTTTATATCGTCTCCAATTCTCCTTTCAATAGAAAATACGTTTTCTATTTCAGGTATTGAAACGTTTACATCGATTCCGGATATATTTAAGTCAGAAGGTAAACCGGTAAGTGATTTGTACATGTTGTTGTTCATTATTATTACTGAATTTGCAGGTCTGTCAAGAAACATATCTACTGGGTATCCGCCTTTGCCTTTAGCAACGTTGGCAAAAGTTTGCCCAGCTTCCTTAGTAATAGTAAATGGTACATTCCAGTTTATCCCTTCATATGAAGTCTGTCTGACTTCAGGTGGATCTACCCTCACGATATCTGAACCTTTTACGGCAACTACTCCATCGATTCTTGCCTCGTATACCCCCTGCTCTTGGAGAATCTTAATGACACTTGCTTCCTTTTCAGCAGAAGTTCCTGAAACCTCAACCATTATGTTAGATTCTCCCCAAGGCCTTACATTTACATCAGATATACCAAGCCTGTTTAGTCTTAATTCAAGCCTTGTAACAGTATCTTGCATCACATCAGTTGTAACGGCCCTTTCAAGTTCTAGTGTGACAAGCGTTCCTCCTTCTAGATCAAGGCCTGTGGATATGCCGTTAAAATAAATTGTAATCCCTGAAAATATTACTATTATTATTAATAGGAGAACTCTACCGTTCTTTAGGATCTTATTCACTTATTTCGCCCCCTGTCTTCTAATTATATACCACTTCAATACCCCGGTATTGGAGAGCCAGGTCATCATAAGATCACCTATAAGGCCGAATATCAAAACAATTGCAATATCATCTAGTACCTCAGAAGTAGAAAAAATATAAAGTGCCATCAATGCAGAAATAGTAGTCAGTGTCATTGCAAGTCCTGTACTCATTGCGTTTCTTATACTTTCGTTTATACTGTCCCCCTTTTCCTTAAGAACTCTTGCCGTAAGAAGAATATTTGTATCTACAGAATAACCGATTAACATCAAAATTGCAGCTATAGTATATCTTGAGAGTTCAAGCCCTGCAACTGACATAAATGCAAGAGCAATTAACATATCAGCAAAAGCTGCAAAGACAACAGTACTTGAGGGTATGGGCAGTCTGAAGGCTATAAAGACAATAATCGCCATAAATAGAAATGCTAATAAAACTGCTTTAATCCCCTGTTCTAAAAATGAGGCGCCCAATGAAGGTCCAATGTTCTGAACGCTTACATCAATATCTGGGTACCTCTGATTAATTAACCTGATTAATTCTGCTGAATCGATATCAGGCCCAGTTTCTACAATAAATCCTTTTGTCAAAGGACTGTAAATTGACCTTACCTTAATAGTTGAATCGTCTAGATTTGTAATAAGATAATTTTGGATATCAGGAGAGTATTCCACACCCTGAACTGTTGCAAGTGTTCCACCCCTTAAATCAACACCTAGATTAATTCCAAGTGTGGAGATAATGATAACTGACAATAATACTATAATTAATGGGAGTATTATCAATTTTTTATAATTATATTGTGTAACGTCAATCTTATCAAAAATTTTTTCAAATATATTCATAAACCCCCCCCTAAAGGAAAACTCTTAAGAACTATTTAAATAACTTTGTATCATGTATTTTGAGCAGTTTAAAATAATTGAATTTGCATTTATCATTGAAATCTATTTTTACACATCAAGGGGTGAATTCATACGATAGAAGAAAACGACAGAGTGCTAATATTAGATCCAAGGGGAAAGAAATATCTGATTACAGTTACTAACAGGATATTTCATACAAATCTAGGAAAGCTTGACCTATCAGAGCTTATTGGTAAGACATATGGGGACAAGATTAAGTCTCACTTGGGAAAGAATTTTTCCATACTAAAACCAAATATAATTGACTATATCTATATGATGAAAAAGATGCCTCAGACTGTAAATCCTGATGATGCGTGCCAGATAATTGCAAATACCGGTATATCAGGTGGGGACACCGTAGTTGAGGCAGGTGCAGGTTCAGGGGCGGTGACATTATTATTATCGTATACGGTATTCCCTGGAAAAGTCTATTCTTATGATATCAATGAGCGCTTTCTAAAGGTGGCAAAGGAAAATCTTGACACATATGGAAAAGGTAATGTGGAGTTTAAGCTAAAGGACATCTATGAGGGTATCGATGAAAAGGATGTCGATCTTGTTTCTCTTGACCTCCCAGAGCCACATAGGGTTGTTGGGCATGCATACGAGGCGTTAAGAGCTGGAGGGTTCATATTCTCATTTTCCCCATGCATCGAGCAGGTCATTGATTTTAGAAGAGAAATATCAAAATACGATTATTCCGAAGTTAAAACACTTGAAACCATCATAAGAGAGTATGAGGTAAAGGAAAGGGGAACAAGACCAAAGACAAGGATGATCGGTCACACAGGGTATATGTCGTTTGCAAGAAAGGTTTAACTTACCACCAGACTTCTTTTTTTCCTGCAAGATACCATATAGAGTTTGAAACTAAATGTACAATAGGGGTAATTATTACAGATATTAGAACTATTTCAAGTGATGGGAGGCCTAATGGGTACATGAATACTATAACACCAAGCATGAAGTCAAGCTGATCAAGAAGAGGAGCAGAATCACCAGTTTCAATATTTACTCTCCTTTTTATAAAGCTGCCAAAAAGATCCCCCACTATTGCACCAGTTCCCATTAGAAAACCTCTCAAAAGAGCATAGCCAAACGATGGGAAGGGGAGGACAATATGTTGCACGAGACTTATTATTACCCCGGCTAGAATACCGACTACAGCGCCTTTAATAGTCTTGCCTTTACCAAATAGTCGTTTACCATCAAAAAAGAGCCTCCCGCCATCAAGCGATGGACCGCCTCCCCAAACGGCGGGTGCCATATTAGCAATGTAAGGTGGCAGTATGAACCAGATGATACTGAATATTAAAAGAGGTGTTATTTCGATCATATTGGGTCTCGTTAGTTTTTTATAGCCAATGAGAGTGGAGTATTTAAACCTTTTTAGGGTGCCGTTATGATTAAAACTATCTTTTTTGAGGATAACAAGGTCAAATATATAGACCAGACGCTCCTACCGGGCAAATATAAAGTTGTATCATGCACAGATGTCAAAAAACTTGAGGGCGCAATAAAGGCACTTGCCATCAGAGGAGCGCCTGCCATCGGGGTAGCGGGGGCTTATGGTATTGTTTTAGCAGCATTAAGCTATGAAGGCAGTAACAAGGATGATTTTTTCAATGTTATACGAGAAGGTGAAAAGATAAAGAATGCAAGACCCACGGCAGTGAATCTCACGTGGGCAATTGAGCGCATGATGACCTATTTTGACTCTATAAAAAATAAATCAATCGAAGAAATTAAAAATGAGTTGATTTTAGAGGCAGAAAGGATAAGAGAGGAAGATGCAAGGATTAATAGAAAAATGGGGCAATACGGGCACCCCTTAATTTCCACTGGAGAAGGAGTTTTAACACATTGCAATGCCGGAGCGCTTGCAACTTCAGAATACGGTACCGCGCTTGGCGTAATAAGGGCCGCAGCTGAGGCAGGCAAGAAGGTAAGGGTCTACTCAGATGAAACAAGACCGCTTTTGCAAGGCGCAAGACTCACCACCTGGGAATTAAAGGAAGATGGGATCCCCGTGACTTTGATATGTGATAACATGGCAGGTATCTCCATGAGGAGAGGATTAATCCAGAAGGTGATAGTCGGGGCCGATAGAATTGCCATGAACGGGGACACAGCAAATAAGATTGGGACCTATCAGGTAGCAGTTTTGGCCAAAGAAAATAACATACCTTTCTATGTAGCAGCACCTATTTCAACATTTGATCCAAAGGCAAAAACGGGTGAGGATATCCCTATTGAGGAAAGGAGCAAGGATGAGGTGACCCACATAGGTGGCAAGAGGATTGCAACAGAAGGTATAGATGTTTTTAATCCTGCTTTTGATGTGACACCTGCAAAATATATCTCAAGGATAATTACTGAAAGAGGAGTTTTAAAGCCGCCTTATGAGAAGAGCATCAAGAAGTTATTTGATTAATTCTTTTCCATTATCTTTTTTATATCCTGTATACTTCTTTCAAAATCATCAAAATTTTCTGGGATATTTTCTTCTATTAATGAAAGACTTTCTTCAATCTCATTGATTTTGAATAGAATAATCTCTTTTTTCATATTACTCTTTTACTCTTAATTTTTTTATTATTCAAACTTCTTACCAAAGTTCAACTTAAATCATTTTGCAGTTGCTAGTTATTTTACAAATATTTATATTGCAACTTAACAATATCTATTAAGATATCATGATTTTAGTTAAATTTGAAGTATATAAAGATGAAAATTATTGGTGTGCCAGAGATTTAGGAGAAAGCATTTTTACACAGGGAAAAACATTGGATGAACTTGTAGAAAATATGAAAGAAGCATGTGAATTACATTTTGAGGAGCAAATTGGTAATGGAGAAGAAATAAGAATTCTTTCAATTTCTGATATCGAAGTGATAAAAAGTGCAAAAGTTGCCTGTAGTTGACAGTAAAAAAGTATTATTGAAAAAAGAAGAGATTATAGAAATACTAAATTCTATCTAATTCCTACTTATGCCTGCTGTTAAATTTATAAATAATCTTTAGAAAATCCAAACATAAAGAAAATATCTTTTATTTCACTAATAGTAAGCGTAATATTTTTCTTATCAGTTTTTTCCGTCTCGGCAGGCGGAATATTCAATTTTGAAGATGGCGATGGCCTGTATAATAATTATAACGGATGGTATATAGACGACGTTACAATTTACGAGAGTGTAGTGCCTGTAGATAAAATACAAAAAATTCTAAAGAAAAATCAAGATAGAGAGTAGAAATATACTAAACTACCAGTTATTTTATCTATCTCTTTATTTTATCTTAGTAATAAATGACTGGTCAAAAATATATCATGCCAAGATACCTCTTAATAAACATAAAAAGGACTGCAAACAATATTAGTTTTTTGATATAAATCCTCAACAGATTGATTGGGTATCTTTATAAATTAACTTGAAGTGAGTATTTCTTATAGATGGAGCTTTTTTAATATAAAAAATTGAATGTACTAAGTCATCATAATCTTAGCAAAAATATCAACCGTGATTTTTATGGCATATAAACATGTTTTACTGATAAAACCAGAAGGTAAGACGGGATTAGGCCACTTAGCGGACCTAGTTCCTATTGGATTAGAATACATTGCAGCCTCCATAGAAAAAGAAGTCGATAATGTTTGGATAATCGATATGGAGCGTGAAAATCACCCACTACAATACTTTATTGATAAATATCATCCTGATTTGATTGGAATATCCATGTCTGCAACAGACCATGAAAAAGGTCTGCATCTTGCAAAAATTGCCAAAGATAACAATATTACAACTATAATCGGTGGTTATCATCCGACCGCTATATACAATGAATTACTAGAAAGCCCCCACATAGACATGATTGTGAGGGGGGAAGGCGAACTTACAATGAAGGAACTTGTGCAAAAAGGGGCCCCCGAAAGCGTTCATGGTATATCCTATAAAAAAGAAGGCCGAATAATTAACAACCCTGATCGACAAATAATAAAGGATTTAGATTCATTACCTTTCCCTGCAAGGTATCTTAGAAGACATCGTTATAGGGCCCAAGAAAATAAAGAAGGTAGAGAAAGAGACGTAATTACGATGTCACGTGGATGCTACGCCGACTGTAGTTTTTGCTGTGAACCTTACATGAGTGGGGGAAGGGTACGATTTAGATCCCCCGAGAACATCATGGAAGAGATATTAGAAATAGTATCATTTCACAAAGGAAAACCATTACGTATTTTTGTAACAGATCCAAATTTTATTTGCGATTCTAGAAGGATAGATAGATTATGTGATTTATTACAAAAATATAAATTAGACGTAACTTTTTCTGTCATGACAAGAGTTGACAGCGTTGTAGAAAACTCAGAACTTGTCAAAAAAATGTGTGATAGCGGTTTCCTTCATTATGAAATGGGGTTTGAGAGCCCAAGTGTAACAGATTTGAATTGTGTAAATAAGAATATATCTCTTGATAATCAGCAGAACGCCGTTAAAATATTGCGGGAGTGCGGTGTGGAGGCTACTGGAACTTTTATAATTGGTTTACCTGGACAGACCGAAGAAGACATAAAACAATTTCCTGCGTATGCTAAAAAGATAGGACTATTGAACTGTGCGTTTGGCATTGCAACACCATTTCCAAAAACAGAATTTTACGATAACTTAGAAAAAAATGGCCTTATATTTGAAGAAGATTGGACCAAATATGATGAAATGCATTCCGTCTTTCATATAAATTCATTAACACCTGAGAAATTAGAATACCTACAAACATACTGTATGCTTCGATTCTGGACTTTAGATGTCCTACTGGATAAGGCCAAAGTTTTACAGATAAAAACCGGACAGAAAAAGAAGTTAAATGTTTTTGTTCATGACCTTCTTTCAAAACTAGAATTTCTCAACAACGCAGGCAATGATTTAAGAAAAGAAAAAATGGTAGAGCACTCTGCAATTTTCTTGGATGCGATTATAGACGCTGAAAAAGATGAATCTAATAAAGTATTTATGGATGAGGCCATAGAAATGTCAAAGCTATTGAGGATTTTAGGGCCTCAAGTAATACAGGTTAGTTTAAAATATGAAGACAAAACGGCAAGTTATATTTTTAAAACATCAAGTAAAAAAGTTGAACAAATAAAAACTAGCTCAGAAAAAGCGGACCATACAACAATAGACATTAATGTTGATTTAAGAGAAATGATGAATTCATTAGACAATTATTCTAAGTTTAGCGTATCAAAGAATATATCTTTACTTAAGCAGGTGGGCAATACTAAAGGTGTTTTTAATTTAGTTAGACTAACTTTTGCCCTGACAACTGTTTTGAGTTATTCCTATGTAGAAAAAAAAGTGAGACGGAAATAATGGGGATAATTAATAAGTTTTGTGAGACTTATAATCTCATAAAAAATTTGTCACATATAAACGGGGCAGATGTAAATGAGATGCTCTTGAATAGAGCAATGTTTTCCATTGAAAAACTGCCTCCTTTGGGCAAAGAATACTGGTGGTTTCTTTTTTTTGGGCAAGATGGCGAAAGACCTGTACAAATCACGCTCTTAATATTTAGGAAGCATGGAAAAAAAATGCTGTTTAATCACAAAAAGATGAGATTTAATGAATTGAGTGAGAACGAAGTCCTAGCAGTGACATCTGGCTGGATATATGATGGTGATGAGTTACGTAAATTACCTGACACCAATGCAATTACAATACTTCAGGAAGACACAATTACTTCTGAAATTTCCGGCAGTGAAATGGTATTCAGCGGTTCTTATCCAAACTATCTAATGACTTTAGGGGATTTGATCAATCTAAAAATGGAAAATGGAAACTTCATTGAAACTAAAGATGCGTATGGGGTGTTTCTTCCTCCTTTGGGTGTGGGCTGGGTAGACGTATTTTCAGATGCCAATGGCACCGTACTTGGAAAAAAATTCAAAGGGACTGCACATCTCCAGAAAGTAGTCGGTGTTGCACCCTTTGGGCCTTTCCATTGGGCAAGGATCGTTTTCAAGAATCATTCTGTTTTTTCATTTTTTTGCCTTAAGATGGGAAAAGAGTCACATACATTTCTCCACAAATCTATAAAATTCTTCGACACAAAAAATCAGATCACAATAAGATTGAACAATCCAAAACTTGAAGTGTCGAGAATAGGTGACAATTGGATTATCGAGGGCATAGAAAAGAACAAACATATAAGAGCTGTTTTAGAGATATATGCAACAAATAGATATGATATGAAAGGAGGCGGCTCTCAAGTTTATATCCAATATGCTGTAATACCTAAAGAACTCACCATAAAAGATGATAAAAATACATTTACTTTAAGTGACCTGGGCGAAGGGGTAGGGACAATTGAAGACGCATATTGGTAGGGGCTAGATATTACTAGAGAACCGCCAATAAAATAATTGTATTTGTAGATAGGATTCTATCGTATCTTTAATACCATCTAAGGCTTTTCTCTCGTATCTCCTTTAGAATACGCCCTAATCACAAATACTCTCTCTTTTTTGATTCACATAGTCTTTCATTTTTTGAACTTCAGCATCATAGGTATTTTGGTCTAAGATATTATTTTTCTTGTTATATTCAGTGAATACTTCGGCAATGTAGTCAATCTCTTCTAATAGCGATCCGTCACAGTAAATCTTTTTTGATAGCTCATCATATCTTTCCTGGTACATCTGGCTAAACTTCTCATTTGCAAAGAATCTCTCATTGAGTTGATTTTTTCCTTGCATCCCGCCTTGCATTATACCTTCTGGCACTTGAAAAGTCTGATTGCCGTCCCTGCCTGGCATACCTTCCGGTCGCATAATACTCCTGTTTATGTCTCTATTGGCCATACCTTCTGGCCTTTGGATACTCATGTTGAAATCCATCGGGGGCATCTCACCTGGCACTTGAAAAGTCTGATTGCCAACCCTGCCAGGCATATTTCTATCCCCACCGCCAAACCTGCCAAATGCAAGATTAAAGTCCCATGCTAGCATTGTGAACTTCTGAGTTTCAGGATTATAGTAAAGGTAAAAATTACGACTCTGGCTGGAAAATGAATCCTGATTGTCTATTAACTCATTTATTGCAATCATCGTCATAAAAGGATCTAGCTCTAGCCAATCTGGAAGTTGCTCCTCAAATTCTTCATCGCTTGATTCCGAAACAAACTTCAAAAATTTAATTAGCTTGGAGTAATCCTCATTCTTCTTATTAGTCTTCTGTTCGTATTCGCTTACGTATTTTGTCTGGTCTTCCCCCTTATAGGAAAAGTCTGCTGAGTTACCCTTTTTGTAAAGGATTCCGTCAGTACCGGCAAAGTGCTTTTCAATATAGTTCCCGTCAATGTTTTCACACATTACATAATAGTAAGAATTATTGTCTGCTACCTTAACACTTGCATATGAATACTCTGGAACAATCTGGCCACTCTTCTGATAGATGAAAAGAGACAGTGGCTCTTCTAAAAGAGCACTTCCCCCGTTAAAACTCCCCGTACGCACTGCGATTTCTTTATATCCCTAGTAGCTTTGCCCTTTTACATACTTATCAAATTTAATTAGATAGGGCGCTTGGACATCCTGAACGGCGCTGTTTTTTCTGAATAGGCCGTTAAGGGATGAGTTCCCTTTTAATCTCAAGCCCACATTTTTGATTGTAACGCCATCAATTGCGATATCTACTGGGAAATATTCTTTTTCACCCGTTTCATTAAACGTTGTGATCATCAAATTATAATCTTCTTCTGTCATATCAATTTTAATATCATGGACTAAAGAGTCATCGAAGATGTATATTCCATTTTCAATATTGTAGGTATTTGCACTCACCTTACGCTGATTCCCTGAGCTATACGGCACCATCATGGTTTTTCCAATAATTAAACCAAAAAAGAAAATTGTAAAAATAAAAAGGATAAGAACCTTGTAATGCCGCTTTAATTTGATATCCATCTAACTACCTCAAAGATCAGTTGCATTGTAGCCTGTGATCAGGGTAACCTTTAGGTTCCCATTTAAGGTTTTTATTGCGCCTAAAAACTTGTGATTATCAGAGCTTTTTTTTAGCTTTACGCTGTATACAAGTTCTGTAAGCATCCCAGACCTGACTGAATCAACACTTATCAAGTCAGATGTTTCTGTATATTTGACAAAGACATCATCAAAGAGTTTTTGGAAATCCACTTCATTATTGACCTGTATCTTAAGTATCTGGCTTGTCATGGGTCTTGAATACCAGTCAAATCTGTACATTATGTAGATTATCATGCATATTACTATTGTTGCTACAATCGCAAGGAAATAGAATTTTGTCCCTGTGGCCATACCGATTGCCATTGCAAAGAATATGAACCCGACATCTCTTGTCTCCTTCATCGCATTCCTAAATCTGATTATAGAGAGCGCCCCGACAAGAGAGAATGCCCTTGCTATATTTGACCCCACAACTAGCATGATTATGTCAACGACAAGAGCCATAAGCACAAGTGTTTGGACATAACTCTGCGTGTAGGAAGTCCCTTTGTGGGTCTTCTGGTATATCCACCCTACAAACGACACCAGCACAAATGTAAGTGTTAGTCCCAATACAACATCTGTTGTGGAGAATGTCCCACTTAAGTCCTGAAAATTAAAAATCTCATCTAATAAATTTTCCATATATTAATACACCTCATAAGCGTAATTTGGAACCTTCTGCGCAGCTTCTAATCCGGTACAGTACTTGCTTATTCTGATAAGCCTGTAATTCCTGTGGCCTATGACTTTAGTCACCCAGTAGGGGATCCTCTCATTTGCCTTAATCTCTAGAATTGACCTATCAGGTGAGATCAAAAAATTCCCTATCTCTTTAGAATCTAGTGCTAGATTATTTATCCTGTACCTGATATTTGTGTCAAAAGTTATCCTAAGGCCAATATCATAGTCAGAGCCGACATAGGCTTTCCTGAAATAGCTAGTAATTAGGGTGGGCTTTAGATTGTAATTTATCAGCATAGAAAGAATTTCTTCTATCACAATAGAATCCCTGGGGTCGTGTGGCGGGATTTTTCTCTCATTACAGAGAAGGAGCGCATCCCTATACTTTAGCGCAACCCTCCTCTTCTGCACAGTTTTGTTTGTCCTCTGCTTTATCTCAACAAAGACTATCGAATCGTCAGTTAGTTTATCGATTGTTTCATAGAATCTTATCCTTAATTTTCTCCTGAACTTTATCCCTTCAATCTTCTCCCAGTAAAAGCGGTAATCTTCTGTGTCGTAATAGAGGCTAGTAATTGCATAAGTTCCAGAGTTCCCATGGTCGTCCAATAAGAGGTACTTTTCCAGATCTTTTTTTAATTCCTCTACCTGTTCTATTGAGAGGAGATACTTTAACTCAAATCTGTTGAACTTCCTTATTGGCTCCATGAGGTGAGGGATAGCCATTATTAATAAAGGGATTTTCTAACATTGTCTTGGAACATTGTAACGATATCTTTTAGGTGTATATTTGCTATGCTATTACAGAATTTAAGAGATCTAGTTAGATTATTACCATTAATTTTATATCAATATTTTCTAATTACATTGAAGTGAGATATTATGGATAGAGAAAGAGCTGAAACTTTAGATGATTTAGTCAGGCTGATAAAAAATGAGTTAACACTGAGTTAGTTCTTCTCTTTGGTTCAAGAGCAAGGGGAGATAACTTAATCGAGAGTGACTATGACATAATCATTGTTAGTAAAGATTTTGAAGGTATCAATTTTATCAAGAGGATGGGATTAGTACAGACCTCTGGGGCGGGATTTATAGGCTTGAAGCATTCTGCTACACACAAAAAGAGTTTGAAAGAAAGAGAAATCAAATAGGTACAGTCCAGGAAGCATGCAAAGAAGGGATTGTCCTCTAATTGGTACGTGCAGAGTTGTCAAAAATAAATGTACTCCTTTATAAATAACTGGTCAATTTTATTTAGTCTTATTTATATATGTCTTGTCAATTTTGTTTTGTGTTATTTATAAATGACTTGTCAAAAATCAATAAGTTTAAATATTTAGAAGATCAATACTATTTCATGGACTATTTTGATATAAGCCAACTTTCAGAAAATAACCCATGGTGGAAGGATGAAAAATCCATTAATCAAGATATTAAAATTAAAACGTTTGATGAAGTTAAATATAAGTGGTATCCGGCATTAAGACATTACATTTCTTTAGATAAAGATGTTATATATACAATAAGGGGTCCTCGTCAGGTTGGCAAAACTACATTATTAAAAATCATAATAAAAGAACTTATCAATTCAAATAAGATTAATCCTGAAAATATATTCTTCTGGTCATTTGAAATGAACAACGCCGAAGAACTTAGTCAAATAATCCAAATTTACCTCAACTGGGCTGGCGTTAAATTAGGCGATAGAAAATATTTGTTTTTTGATGAAATATGTTCTGTAAAAAACTGGCAAAGAGAAATACTCCACCTATCAAACAAAGGTCTTTTTGAAAACTGCTCAATTTTAATAACAGGCTCTCATTCTATGGATATTAAATATTCTGGAGAAACATTGCCTGGAAGAAGGGGCGGATCAGAAGATGAAACGCTTGACAAGATTCTTTTACCAATGAAATTTTCAGAGTTTGTAAAATTAATCGAGCCAAAGTTTAACGAGATATTGCCAGATATTAACTTAAATCATTCAAAAGAAAGACATAGTTTAATTTTCAAGTTTTTTGAAGGAGAAGATGACCCAAGAATACAGAAGCTTATGCTTTACAAAAATGAACTCGTCGCCCTCTTTGACCAATATATTGTCTGTGGCGGAATCCCTTATGTTATAAATGAATACATGAATAAAAATAAAATATCCAACAACACTTTTAATATCTATATAAGCTCCATAATAGGGGACTTAAGAAGGTATAACTTCAAAGAAAACTATTTCAAACAGATAATTAGGGAGATATGTAGAACAGTTTCTGATCCTATTAGTTGGAACAATCTTTCTCAAAATACGGATATCAAATCACACAACACAATACAAGATTATGTGGGTGCAATGGAAGAGTTATTTGTTATTAACACAACCTATGCTTATTCGATCGATAAAAATAGAATTATTTTTAACAAGAATAAGAAACTTTACGTCCAAGACCCTTTCATTTTTCACGCCCTTTCGGGCTGGTCTAACGCAGAAACTGATTATTTTATAAATCTGAAAAAAAATGTTCTTGATTTAGAAATCAAAAGTAAGATCATTGAGGGAATTGTACAGAATCATCTTTGTAGGCTTGCATATTCATTAAATCCTAGGGACTTATTTGATCCAAAAGATCACGTGTGTTATTATAGGGGCAAAAAAGGAAAAGAGATTGATTTTCTTTTATTAACAGAGGATAAAATATATCCTTTCGAAGTTAAGTATCAAAGTACTATAAAAAAATCTGATTTATCAAACTTTAAATCATTTGGCAGAGGGATCTTAGTCACAAAAGATAACTATGGTTTCAGTAGCAGCTATGGATGCCTTCCAGTTTCTTTACTCTTATTCCTAATTTGATCTATTCTTAATAGTAGATAATCGATAAATACACTAAAAATACATAGCATTTATGAATGCTTCAGAAAGAAACAAAACTCTTGTTTCATTTCTTATAAAGCACGGCGCTAAAAAAATAGGCCTGTTTGGGTCAGTTGCAAGAGGAGAGGAAAGGCCTGATAGTGATATCCTTGTAGAGTTTAGTGAGACAAAAAACCTATTTGAATTTATAGGAATAGGTCTTGATCTAGCCGATATTTTGGGTAAAAAGTAGATTTATTTACAGAGGAAAACTTGAGGCCTATTATTAAAGATAGAGTAATGGAAGAGTTAGTCGTGATTTATGACGAAGGAAAGTAAAAATATTTTACAGGAGGATAATGCTTGGGCAGATTTGTAAAAGCCAAATTTTATATCGTTATTCATTGATAAAGCATTATGAACTATGATAAATCTAGTTTCAGCTTAGAAGAGATGGAAAAAAGTTTGGATAGAAGTGCCCTTACTATAGAGGATACTATTATTCTAGGTAAAAATGTAAACAAAGCATTGAATAAACATTATATAAAATAGCTCTAATAATTTTATATCTAAAATTCAAT
>Ga0172382_10004712_pt1 | contig 20751 bp, 17 predicted proteins | sample Leawel138RmetaG_FD_122245 | JGI IMG/M metagenome (GOLD analysis project Ga0172382, IMG submission 122245) | Leachate microbial communities from a municipal landfill in Southern Ontario, Canada - Leachate well 138R metaG | ecosystem: Engineered > Solid waste > Landfill > Unclassified | place... | reverse complement strand
ATACCTTTCCGAATTCGTGCAGTTCAGCGACCTGGGCATCCGAAAGAAGCCTGTGGCAGAATTCCCTCGTTTCCTGCCCGTCTCCGTCCGCCCTGGCGATCCTTCGGGTCCAGCTCCACGCGAAATTCGGCTCGATCCCGGCGCTTGTATCGATGAGCATGGATATGGATCCCGTGGGGGCGATGGAGAGCCTCCGGCTGTTACGGATACGTCCTTTGGAAAAGGCGAGCAGTATGCTGCCTGCGAGGGAAAGTCTTTCCTTTTCATCGCCGAGTCCCTCAGCCGAAGCGAAACTCTCAATGGAATTTGCCAGTGTGTAGGGCATCGTGGACGAAGACCGCATCTTGTCCAACAGAAGCCTCAGCCCCTCACGGTCAAGGCGGCCGTACCATGACTCCGGAAACAGCTCCTCTCCCTGCTCACGGGCAAAAGCAGAGAAGAGCTCCGCCACAAGCCCTGACTCTGGAAACGGATCTTTTCCCATCTCCGAAACAATTCCCGCAGCAGCGCACAACGCAGCTGCCCCCATGGAATCCCCCAGGGATTTGCAGAAAACCTTGAACTGCTCCGAGCCGTACCGCATGCCCATCTTAATGGCGGCATCGGCGAGACCCATAATACCCAGGCCTACCGGACGGATACGTTTCGTACGTTCCTCGATCCTCTCAAGGGGGTAGGAACAGGCGTCAATGACAAGGTCGAGATAATAAACGGAACGGAAGACCTGATCGACGAATGCCCGGAAATCAAAGACCTTCCGTCCGTCTTTTCCTGCTGAAACAAATGCTTCCACGTTTACCGAGCCAAGATTGCAGCTCGTATAGTTGGGAAGGGGCTGTTCGCCGCAGGGGTTCGTGGACTCTATTTTCCACGTCTCTCCGAGTTTGAGCAGGTTGTCCGCATTGGCCCTGTCGATGAAGAAGATTCCCGGGTCTCCCCGTTTCCATGCGCTCTCGCACAGCTTGTTCCAGAGGTCGGCAGCCTTCACCGTTCGTATCGCTTCACCCGTGCTCCTGGAGAGGAGTGAAAAATCCGTCCCATTCTCGGCAGAATCCATGAGCTTATCCGAAACACAGACGGAAATATTGAAATAGGGGAGTTTCCCCTCCTCCACCTTGGCGTCGATAAACTCAAAAATATCCGGGTGATCATCAAAAAGCATCCCCATGAGGGCAGCCCGTCGCCGTCCTCCCTGTACCACAACGGCCCCCATGGTATTCCACGTCTCCATGAAGGAAACAGGTCCGCTCGCCTGGCCGCCTATACCCCCGTTTATGGCGCTTCCCTTCTCCCTCAAATGACCGAAGTTGCCGCCGACTCCTCCGCCGTATTTGCTGATGACAGCGGCGTCCTTTACACCGTCAAATATGCCGTCGATGCTGTCTGGGACATTGATGACAAAACAGGCGAAGAGCTGCTGGCTCTTTGTCTTCGAACGCCTGAGAATGTCATAGTCTTCGAATGACATTGACTCAGGTTCACCGTAAATCTTTCCGGAGAGCTCCGGGTCAACAGTCATTCCGGCCCCGGTGCCGAAAAGGCAGGGAGAATTGAAGAGAAAGCGACGGTTCAGAATATCCTCGTAGATGTTTCCTTCAAGGCGGCGCAGCCACTCGAGGTCGCCCTCTCCTCCTGAAAGGTAAAGTGTCTCGGCACTCGCAACGATTCGGGCTACTCTTCTCGCAAACTCCTCGAACGTCGCCTCTTTCCTCACATTTCCTGTCGAGGGATCATATCGCCTGGCGAAATACCGCTGGTCAAGCAGCCACATGGCATTTTCAGAAAGCCGAGCATCCCCCGAAGGGGCGGCAGATGTAGGAAAGGAAGAACAGAACCGCTCTTTGTACGATAAGGACATATGAGACCCTCCTCCACACCATTAGAGGCATGGTAATAATTTCACACACAACATCTTGTGTGTTATCGATCCAGTTACACAATCTACCACTTCCGTAGTGGGGATACAAGGGGGTGCGAAAACTTACGTTTTCTTCTAAATTGGAAGAAAATGCTAAGATATTAGGTATTCGGATATTCTAATACAGCAAATCGTGAAAGAGAGGACCAATCAATTATGAGGAAATACGATTTTGATACTGTCATTGAACGCAAAGGCACTGTTTGTGCAAAGTGGGACGGAATGGAGCCGATCTTCGGCACCGGTGACATTCTTCCCATGTGGGTGGCCGACATGGACTTCAAGGCCCCGCCGGAGGTCGTCGAAGTCCTACGGGAACGGGTGGACCACGGGATTTTCGGCTATACCCGCCGTTTCGCCCCCTACCGGGAGGCCATTGCGGGATGGTTCGAGCGAAGACACGGCTGGAGACCTGACACGGAGTGGATCCGACACACACCCGGCGTGGTCCCCGCCCTGTCCGCCGCAATACTCGCCTTCACCCAACCGGGCGACGGAGTGCTCGTCCAGCCTCCGGTTTATTACCCATTTTTTGCAGCCATTACCGGAAGGGGCCGCAGGATCGTTGAAAATCCGCTGATTTTCTCGGACGGTCGCTTCGAAATGGATTTCGGTGACCTGGAGAAAAAACTGGAGGATTCTTCTGTAAAACTGGTATTCCTGTGTTCCCCCCACAATCCCGGAGGACGGGTTTGGACCAGGGAAGAACTGGAAAAATTCGCGTCCATCTGCGCATCCAGAGGCGTTGTGGTGATCTCGGACGAAATCCACTGCGATATTTTGTTCCGGGGAATAAAGCACACCCCGCTCGCTTCGGTATCGGATGAAGCCAGGAACATCACCATAACCACGGTAGCACCCAGCAAGACGTTCAACATAGCAGGACTCAGCACCGCTGCTGTCATCATCCCTTCAAAACGGCTCCGGGACAATTACCAGTCCGTCATCGACTTTCTCCACATTGACGGGGGCAACGTCTTCGGAACCCTCGCACTGGAAGCAGCCTACACGAAGGGTGACGCCTGGCTGGATGAACTGCTCGTCTACCTGGAGGGGAACCTTGACTTCATCGAAGAATTCCTCGCCGAAAGACTCCCCGGAATTCGACTCATCCGGCCGGAAGGAACCTACATTCCCCTCCTGGACTGCCGTTCCCTGGACCTAACGGGGCCGGAACTGCAAAACCTCCTCGTGGAAAAAGGCGGCGTCGCGCTGGATGGGGGTCACTGGTTCGGTACGGGAGGAACGGGATTCGCACGGATAAACATCGCAGCTCCCAGAATACTGATACAGGAAGGTATGGAGCGGATCGAAAAAGCGGTAAAAAGCCTCGGAAAATAAAGAAACAGGTGTTTTTCATCCGCCGCTCCCGTGTAAATTTCCACACCTGAAAACGCCGGAGCCCTGGAAGGGCTCCGGCGTTTTTTTCTCTTATCGCATCATCCTCGGCAGGAAGAGGATAACGTCGGGGAAGAAGTTCAGCGTCACCACTGTTACGATGAGAGCTGCCACCAGGGGAATGATCTCCTTCACAAGATGCTCCAGTTTCAGGTTGCCTATGTCACACGCGATGAAAAGACACAGGCCGACAGGCGGTGTATTATGCCCGATAGCCAGAGAGATGACCATGATGATGCCGAAGAAGAGGGGGTCTACTCCCAGGCTCATTATTATCGGGTAAAAAATGGGGGCAAGAAGCACCATGGCCGCCGAATTATTCAGGAAGGTCCCCACTATAAGCAGAATGAAAACCATGATGAGCTGCACCACGATAGCATTGGTTGAAAAATCCAGGATCGACGCTGCGATGGTCTGGGGAATCTGCTCGCTCACGAGTACGTAGCTCAGGACCTCAGCTGTGACCATGAGGTACATTACGAGAGCCGTAGATTTAGCAGATTTCAGGATGAGCTTCGTTACATCCTTCCAGGTAAGCTCCCTGTGGATGAAGATGCCGACTATCAGCCCGTAAATCACCGCTACCGCGGCAGATTCCGTAGGCGTGAAGATCCCCGCGTAAATGCCTCCCAGGATAATGATCGGCATGAAAAGAGCAAAGACCGCTTCTCTGAAATACCTGGATATGGTTTTGAAGGAGGCGGGTTCGTCTCCCTTGTATCCCCGCTTCAGTGAAATGGCATACTCAACGGTCATGAGAACGATGCAGATGATGATCCCTGGAATAACGCCTGCGATAAAAAGTTCACCGATCGAGACTCCCGTAGATACTCCATACAGGACCATGGTCAGGCTTGGGGGAATGATAAGCCCTATGGTTCCAGACGCAGCCACCACCGCGCCGGCAAAATTCTTGTTGTACCCCTTCTCGGCCATGGGGCCGAGCATTACTCCGCCGATGGCGGCCGTCGTCGCTGGAGCCGATCCTGAAACAGCCCCGAAGAAAGTGGATGCCAGGGTCGCCACAAGAGCAAGTCCGCCGCTCATCCTTCCGAAGAGTGCTCCGGCAAGGTTCACAAGCCTTCTTGAGACGCCTCCCGCAGCCATGATGTTTCCCGCCAGGATGAAGAAGGGAATGGCCATAAGGGCAAAGGAGTTCCCCGCGTTGAATGTCTTTTGTATGAGAACTTCGATACCAAATGCTCCGGTCACCAGGACGGAGAAAATACAGGTAAGCCCGAGGGAGACAGCGATAGGTACCCCGATGAACAGGAAGAATATGAAGAAAAGCACCAGGAAGATACTCATGATCGTGACTCCTTCAGCCTGACAAAGGAATCAAGGATGACTTCGAGCATTACCATCAGTGACAGAAAGCTGGCCACCGGGACTATCAGAAAGACATAACCGATCTTCAGCCATTCCATCGATGGTGAAACAACTTCAAATTCGAGGATCTGCATGGCCATGGGATATGAATACCAGACCATGACCGCGAGAAAGAAGAACGAGAAAAGATGGGCGATAACGGTTATGAGTTCTCTTAAAAATCGGTTCTTTATTGATTCCACTACGAGGGACATGTTTATGTGACGCGATTCCCTGTAAAGAAGAATGGCGCCGAAAAAGAACACCCCTGAAAACAGATACCCGGCAAGTTCCTCCGACCATGAGAGGGGTTTCATGAGTACATACCGGAAAAACACCTGGGCGACAATGAAAGCGACCATGAGCGACATCAGAACGATCATGAGCCAGTTCAAAATCCATGTTATCTTGTCGTTTAAAAATTTCAGCAGTTTGAGCATTATCCGGTGGACCTCCTGGGAATGTGACCTGAAAAGCGCCCGAGTCACGAACCAAATATAGGGACGATCCGGGGAAAACCTCCCGGATCGCCTTAATTCACTAAGAAAGAATGACGTTTGAGCTATTTCTTCTGTGTGAACGCCTGGATCTTGTCGATCATGTCGCCGTACTTCGGGCGATACTTCTCATAGACCGGTGCAACCGCTTCTATGAAAGGTTCCCTGTCGGGACGGGTGAATACAACACCCAGTTCCTCGCACTGCTTGATCTCCTTTTCATCCATCTGTTTCTGGAAATCAAAGGAGAAGGCGCTCATCTTCTTGGATTCTTCGAGAAAGATCGCCTTGTCTGCCTCAGGAATTGAATCCCAAAGTCGCTTCGAAGCCACAAGGGGATTGGAGACATGCATGTACCACAGGAGCGCCGCGCTTTTCGTCAGCTCGAAGTATTTCTGGGTGAGCATGTGCGTTGTCGTTCCCTCGCATCCGTCGATCGTTTTAAGCTGCCAGGCTGAATAGACATCGTTGAATGCCATGGGGACGGCGCTCGCACCGAATGCGTTGATCGTGTCGATCATTTCTGCCGAGTTGATGACCCGAAGTTTCAGCCCCTTGAGATCCTCGATACTGTTGACCGGTTTCGGCGGGAAGAGGTGGCGCATCCCGTTCTCCCACCAACCGAGGATAATAAGGTTCCTCTTCGCCAGTCCTTCTTCGAACTCCTTGCCTACGGGGCCGTTCAGAACATCATGGGCCTCCTGGGAGTCCTTGAAGATGAAGGGAAGGCTGAGCACCCCGATCTTCGGATTGTAGGAAGTCAGGAGAGATCCCGTGGCCAGGACCATATCGGTGGTGCCAAGCTGGGCGCCTTCGATGAGCTGGTTGGGCTTGCCGTACAGATCCGAAGGATAAATCTCAAACGTGTAGCGGTTGTCTGTCGCGGCCGAAACTTTCTCTGCCCATGTTTCCAGGTACATCTGGTAATGGTGATCCTTGGTCCCCGTGTGCCCAATTTTTATCACCTTCGGGGCCGCAAATACGGATGAAGAGAGCGCAAATACGAACATCACAACGACAGCTGCAAGAAACATTCTTTTCTTCAAATCTACCGCCTCCCTTTCTTTCTGAAAAAATAAAACAGGAGAAAAGACCAAGCTGATAATGACACTCCTGAATTCATTCAAAGTTTACAGTACTGCATAAATAACTGTCAAATATATATCGCATAACCATTTTGTTATTTTAATAACTTTCCAGGTTTTGAAGAGATTTTTTTTAACACGAATTTCACTTATTCCCAAATGAGGAGTTCAGGGAACGGGCGGATGGCCATACCCCAGTTCACCGGACTTAAAAGATCGTGCTATCGCAGCCACTGACTGGTCATAGTTCTTTTTTCTTTCCTGCGGATATTCCATAATAAGGCAGTTCAGAAAATCGGGACCGACCCACTGCTTCATATAGACAATAGAATCTTCCCTGTAGCCGGAGAGGACAAACCACCTCTTTCCCGAGGCCTCGTAGGTGACCTCGTCGAATAAATCCTTTGCAGCGCCTGCGGCTTCCTTCACGTCCATCTCGAATACGTTGTGGCTTCCATACACGGTGAGAACAAACCCCTCCCCGTCAGAAATCCGTCGTCCGTCGTCGTTCTCAGGAGCGGGGTCCATTCCCATGCGTGCCGGGTAGGACACTGTGAAGCCGAACCTGCTGTTGTAATAGCGTGTGAAGTCTTCGGCAAAACCTGCAGTCGAAAGGAACAAAAAAAGCAGAATCTTCGCGGCCTGTTTCGCCGCCGTTGTTTTCTTCATGAAAAAAACACCTTCCTTTCTGGCAGTCTTTGTTCATTCCCTTGCTGAATTTTAGAGGAAAAAAGTCCCCCTGGAGCACTATCCGCGCCTTTCCACGTATCTCGATCCTCCCATGAAGACCGTTGCCGTGGCTGATCGTCCCGTTCTCACAAGGGACACCTCCGCCTCTTTCCTTAAAAACCTGCCGCTGTGCAGTTCTGCCGTAAAGGTACGCTTTCATCTCCATAGCTCCTTCCCCATGCTCCCGTTCCATCTCATGGAGTCCGGAGGGAATCTGTGTAGAGTAATCCAATTCCTCAAATACCGTCAATACTGGAATACTTTTCTTCTCCCCTGTTGCGGATTCGGGACCGGAAGGGTATAAAGGAAAATATCGCCGATTTGAACGGCGGACAGGAGGAAAAGCAATGGAAAGGACGGAAATCCCGAATATCATTGAGGTCTTCAGAAAAACTTCAGGCTGGAACCGTGTTCCTCCCGAGAAAGCCCTCCGGAGCGACATTGCCGGCATGGAAATGTTTTCTCCCGCCCTCGTCGGCATTTCCTCCGCCGAGGATCCGGCCTTCCTTCTGCTGAAAAGGGAAGGAGTGGTGGGCCCCCAGTTTCTTCTTCCCCGGGAATGGCTTCCCGGAGCCCGTTCCGTAGTGTCTTTTTTTCTCCCCTTTACAGCAAGAGTCCGGGAAGCCAACGCGGAATCGGGCCTCGAACCCGCCCAGGAATGGCTCCATGGAAGGATAGAGGGGCAGGAGTTCATCGACCGCCTTTCCCTGGCCCTCGTCGAACGTCTCAGGGAGGAAGGAGGCGACGCGGTCTCCCCCTCTGTCGACGAGAGATTCGCATCCTGCACCGTGAGAAACACGGTCTTTCTTGACGGAAACGGCACCCCTTTTCCCGTGACCTTCACCAGCAACTGGTCAGAACGGCATGTGGCCTTTATCTGCGGTCTCGGTACCTTCGGCCTCTCCAGGGGACTCATTACATCCCGAGGTGTCGCCGGGAGGTTCGGAAGCGTGATCACCACCCTCCCCATGACTCCCGACAATGTCGTTCCCGAGGATCTGTACGGGAACTGCACCCTGTGCGGTGAATGTGCCGCGAAGTGTCCCGCAGGCGCCATCTCCCTGGAAAAGGGCAAAAATCATGTTCTCTGCGCGGAATACCTGGACCTCATGAAAGAAAAACACTCCCCGCGGTACGGATGCGGGAAGTGCCAGGTCGGCATTCCATGTGAATCCGCAGTCCCTGAAAAACACGGAGGCTGAAGCTGCTATCCCTTTCCGACAAAAAACGGGGAGCTCGGCAACGCTCCCCGTTTTGCTGTCCTTTTTCGTACAGTTTCAACATCAGTACCTGTACAGGGCGCACACTTCCTCTCCGCACGGCATCCGATCCCTTTGAAGCGCATAGGCACTGCCGCCGTTCAGCAGTGTCCGGACTGCCGCAAGGTTGATGAGGTCCTCTTCCGCGCCTCCCTCAGTCCCTTCCGATTTGATAATCGAACCATCAGGGGCAATACGCCCCCATTTCCAGGCACCTTCGGCCACGAACAGCACCTCTACCCTTCCATGATCCGCTCCCTCAAGGATCTGGTCAAGATCGGCAGAAACTTTTCCCGTCCCCGACAATCCGCTGAATTTCGCAATCGCTTCTTCTCTTGATTTCGTCATGATAGGCTCGATTATCGCCAGGGCCTTTGAGTGCAGCTCTTCCGGCCTTGCTCCGTCAGCATTTCCGGGAATTCCTTCTTCAACAAGGGAGGGATAGGAATTGGCCTCCCTGTAAAGGGGAAGCAGGTACTCCACTCCTGCAAGCACCAGGGGGGAACCTCCTCTCAGGATACCGGGCAGATCATCATCGATCCTGTGGAACCAGCGGAGAAGCCTTCCCTTCTCTTCATCGCTCGGATCATGTCCGTGGTACATGGCCGCCCGCCCCCCCGACCTTCCGGTCGACGTCCCTGTGTGGAACTGCAGTTGTTTCTCAAACCTGTCGAACTGCAGCGCTTCTCCGAGAGCCGGAAGAAGGGATTCCACGTCGACCTCATCGACTGTATGCTTTGTCGCTTCGAGAAGCCGTATCATGTTCTGGCTGAGTGCAAGTATGTAAAACCGTCCTTCGTCTTCGAAAAGGGGAAGCAGCGGAGTGAAGTGGAACCGCGTGGAAATGACCGAAAGCTCCTGGAAATGGATGGGGACCCTGAAACAGCGGAACGAATCGCCGGAAATGAAAAGCGCCAGGCCATCGCTCTGGTTCTGCCAGAAAAGAGGATCATCCACGAGCTTTCTGGCCGGCCTGAGCATCTGTTCCGCCTCGGGGGACCGCATCCGTCTCTCCTCGAGCCCTTCCTCCGCCCGGCGAACCAGGTTTTTCAGTCGTATCGGGTTTTGTTCCTTTTCTCTTCCCGCCTTGTGAACGGGCATATAAAGTGAGATACGCCAGCGGGAATCATCAGCTGCAAAAAATTTTAAGTCCTCTCTGGTTAATCTGTCCACGAAGAAAACCTCCTTCCGGACGCATTCCTTTAAACGCGTCTCTACCGGACAAATATCCCCCGTACTATGACCGTTTCCTCTGCCGCAACAAAGAATCGCCATATCGGGGGAAAAGAGAATCTTTCTATCAGAATACCCTAAAATAAACTGACAAGTCAAGCGTGTATCAATATACACGTGTCAACGGCACGAAAAAAAGGCCAAACTGAAGGCCCCATTTGTACGCCCTTCAGCCCTACCCCCAGAAAGCCCGTATGGTCTCTTCATCAGGCTTCTTGCCCAGGTATGATCCTGCAAGAAAAGCCACAAGGGCGATGGCGATGGAGGGAACGATCTGGTGAGTCCCCCCGAGCTGGATCTTCTGTATCATCATCCAGAAAAACGCTCCGCTTCCTGCCGCCATGGAGAGCAGGGCTCCCGTGGCATTGGCACGTTTCCAGTAAAGCCCAAGCACCGTGGGCCAGAAAAAAACCGCCTCCAGCCCTCCGAACGCGAACAGGTTGATCCACACAAGGAGCGAAGGGGGCCTCAGGGCTGCAATAAAAACGATGGCTCCCACAACAGCTGTTGCCATGAAGCTCAATGTACCAAGTTTCCGGGGAGAAACCACGATTCCCCGCTTGGATGCATAGTGATGATACAGATCCTTCACGATGGCGGCGGAAGAGATGATGAGCATCGAGTCAACTGTAGACATGATGGCTGCCAGGGGGCCGGCGATGAAAACGCCTGCCCAGAATGGTGAGAGGAGCCTTACCGTTATGGTCGGAACTGCCAGGTCCCCTACTTCGATACCCGGAACGACCGCTCTGCCGAGTGCTCCCACAAGGTGCATGGTAAGAAGGAGAAACCCGACGACAAATGTTCCTATTATGATGCCGTTATTCATTGATTTCGCGTCCCGGAACCCGAGACATTTCTGGGTCGTCTGGGGAAGTCCGAGGACAGCGAATCCTACGAGCACCCAGAACGAGAGAATAAACGGCTTGGGGATGGCATTTCCCGGCCCTGTCGGGGTAAGGAGTGCGGGGTCTATTTCACTGAGCGTGGCCATTATTTTCCCCATGCCTCCCCCGGCGCTCACCACCGCCATAAGGATAGCCACCGAAGCGCAGACCATAACGCACCCCTGAATGGTATCGGTGATAACAACAGCCCGGAAACCTCCCACTGTTGTATAGACCACCACGGTGATGCCGAAGATTATGAGCCCTACAATGTAAGGATATCCCGTCACCGTCTGGAAAAGCCTTGCGCCGCCGATAAACTGGGCGAGCATGGAGGCCATGAAAAATACCAGGATCGCGGCCGAGGCCAGGAAAACAACCAGCTCGTTCTTATAGCGTGCCCTGAGATAATCGGTTATGGTGACCGCATTCACCTTTCTCGCAACGATGGCGAACTTTTTGCCGAGAACGCCCAGGGTCAGAAAAGCTGTAGGGACCTGGATCATTGCAAGAAGGATCCATCCAAGACCCAGCTTGTATGCCACTCCCGGACCGCCGACAAAACTGCTCGCGCTCGTGTATGTCGTAATGATCGCCATGGCAAGGACGAAACCTCCCATGGACCTGCCCCCGATAAAATACTCTTCGAGGAATCCGCCTGCATCTGGAGCCCTGTCGGCGACCCTCTTTCCCCAGACAGCGATACCGAAAACCAGGATAAGATACAAAAAAAGAGGAAGGATCATATTCAGATTTTCCATTTTTACCGGGCCTCTCTCTCTGCGGGATCATCGTCCTCTATGGAGACGTCCGAGAAGAAGATTCGGACCACGGCCCAGACCAGGATGGAAATGCCGACGTACCCGACGACACAGCTGTAAAAGAACCATGCGGGAAGCCCCATAACATACGTATACTCTCCCGGGTCGCCCGAGCCGAGCCCATAAGCCGTTACATACCACCAGGCAAAAAAGAGCACATACATTGCAAGAGAAATAAGCGCCTCCCTGTTCGCCTGGCGATACCTGCTGTCCTCCCTGAACTTCAATTCTTCCACCCCCATGATAAAGAACTGACGTACAACAGCCTCAAGGCTTATATCTTACAGGAAAACCGCGAGAAAAAAAGACCGGTTTCAAAATAACCGGCACAAAAACACATGCTTTTTCTGAAATAACCATATTACTCTATCTTTTGTTGCAGTATTGACATTTCACGGCTCCTCCCCCAAAATGGTCGAATCTTGCCAAACCCCGAGGAAAGGAGGAACACATCAATGAAAAAGACCGCTCTCTTTAATTTTACTGAAATTTCCTATCAGCGCCTCCTCCTCGGTTGCCGGTTCCCGCCTGGAACGCCGGCAGCCTGGTAAGCTGCGGATCGGCATTCCCGGGCCGGAACCTCTTCAAAGAGGTTCCGGCCTTTTTTTGTGTCCCAGGCTAAGAACAGAGAAGGAGGAGAGACAACGATGACGGCAAAGCACCGGGTACAGATATTCGATACAACGCTGAGAGACGGAGAACAGGCTCCGGGAATCAATCTGAACAGGGAGGAAAAACTACAGCTCGCACTGCAGCTTGCTAAGATGAAGGTGGACGTCATTGAAGCCGGTTTTCCGGCCGCTTCTCCCGGAGATTTCGAAGCAGTGAAGCTCGTAGCAGACCGTGTAAAGGGGCCCGTCATCGCAGCCCTGGCCAGGACAAGACACGAGGACATAGAGGCTGCGGCTTCGGCTGTCAGGGGTGCGGAAAAACCGCGGATCCACACCTTCATAGCTACAAGTCCCGTTCACATGGAGCACAAGCTGAAGATGACACGGGACCAGGTCCTGGAAGAAGTCAGAAGAGCTGTCGCCTATGCCCGGACTTTTGTTGATGATGTGGAATTTTCTGCTGAGGACGCCAGCAGGTCTGATCCCGAATTTCTCGCCGAAGTATTCAGGACGGCAGCAGACAACGGGGCTTCCACGCTCAACATCCCGGACACTGTCGGATATGCAGTACCGGAAGAATTCGGTGCTTTTGTGCGGGGAATAATCGATGCCACGGGACGCCCGGGCATAACATGGTCCGTCCATTGTCACAACGATCTTGGAATGGCGGTAGCAAACTCCATGGCGGCCGTCCGGGCGGGAGCCAGCCAGGTGGAATGCACCATGAACGGTATCGGCGAACGTGCCGGGAATGCGTCTCTTGAGGAAACGGTAATGGCCCTCAGGACACGCAGCGACAGTTACGGTTGTGAAACCGGGATCGACACGACACGGCTTTTTTCCATGAGCTCCCAGGTATCCCGCATGACAGGATTTCCCGTTCCCCCGAACAAGGCCGTGGTTGGAGCCAACGCTTTCGCCCATGAAGCCGGCATCCACCAGCATGGGGTCCTCTGCAACAAGGCAACCTATGAGATCATGAGCCCGGAGGATGTGGGAGCACCGGGCAGCAGGCTGGTTCTCGGGAAACATTCCGGCAAACATGCATTCCGTCAGCGGATCGAGGAAATGGGACTCTTTCTCTCCGACGAAAAACTCTCCGAGGCTATGACACTGTTCAAGGAACTGTGCGACAGGAAGGAGATCGTAACTGCCGAAGACCTGGAAGCGATGATCAACACTGAAATCCTTGCAGCGGCAGAGAGCCGGAGGATCGTGCTCAGGAGTTTTCTCGTGCAGGTGGGAAAGGGGCACGGTACTGCCACTGTCACCCTCGAGGATGACGGGAGGGAGGCGACCGATGCCGCAACAGGGAACGGACCCGTGGACGCAGCGTACAGGGCGATACGGCGGATAGTCGGCATGGAGCCCGAGCTGGAGACTTACACCATCAATTCGGTCACCGAGGCTTCCGATGCGATCGGTGAGGCGAGAGTCACCCTGTCCTTCGAAGGACTGAGGGTAACAGGACGTGGAGCAAGCACGGATGTCATAGAAGCAAGCATAAAGGCTTACATTGATGGAATAAACCGCCTTCTCCAGAAGGCGGCAGTGAAAGGAGTGCGTTTGTATGGGAAGAACGTTGGTTAGTGCAATAATAGCGGCCCATTCGTCACAGGAGGCAATGGAGGGGGAGATCTGCCAGGTGAAGGTCGACTTCGCCTTCGCAAACGATATCACCGGGGCCCCGGCAGCGGCATCGTTCCTGGAGATGGGGGCGGAGAAGGTCTTTGACCCGCAGCGGTGTGCCTTTCTCCCCGATCATTTTACGCCCAACAAGGACATCGCATCGGCCGAGCAGACGAAGAACGGCAGAGAGTTCGCAAAAAAGCAGGGTATGCTCTACTGGGAAGTGGGACGTGTGGGAATAGAACACGCTTTTCTGCCTGAGCAGGGATATATCCTTCCCGGGGATATTATTATCGGCGCCGACAGCCACACCTGCACAGGAGGCGCGCTTGGAGCTCTGTCCACAGGCGTGGGCAGTACAGACCTCGCGGCGGTATGGGCTCTCGGCGAGACATGGCTCAAGGTTCCCCCCACGATCCGCGTGGAGTTCAAAGGCAAGCGTCCTTCATGGATAACCGGCAAGGATATGATCCTCTCGCTCATCGGACGGATATCCGTCCAGGGGGCCAGGTATATGGCGCTGGAATTCGGGGGTGAAGGCATAGAAGACCTCCCCATGGACGACCGGTTCACCATCGCAAACATGGCAGTTGAGGCCGGCGCCAAGACGGGACTGTTCGTACCTGACGGGAAAACACTTGAATATGCCCGGTCACGGGCTGCACGGTCTTTCACCCCCCTCTACCCCGACCGGGATGCATCCTACGTGCGGACAGAGATATTCGATTTTGAAGAAATGACTCCGGTAGCGGCTATGCCCCACTCTCCCGACAACGTGAAACCAGTCAGGGAGTGCGGTTCTCCCGAAATTGACCAGGTATTCATCGGTGCATGTACGAACGGACGGCTTCGGGATATCGAAGCCGCGGCAAAGATGATGGAAGGCAAAAAAGTGGCCGACGGCGTCCGCTGCATCGTCATCCCGGCATCCTACGAGGTATACAACGCAGCCATGGACAAGGGATACCTCCGCACGTTTACGGAGGCCGGGGCGGTAGTCTGTACACCGACATGCGGACCCTGCCTGGGAGGACACATGGGGATCCTGGCTGCGGGAGAACGGTGCGTCTCAACCAGCAACCGGAATTTTGTCGGCAGGATGGGCAGCCCGAAGAGTGAACTCATCCTCGCCAGTCCCCTTACAGCAGCGGCAAGCGCAGTGACAGGCAGGCTCACGGACCCAAGGGACGTAGCTTCTGCTGAATTTTTCAATACACTGGAGGGAAAATGACCATGTCGAGCACATTCTCCGGAAAAGCGTGGAAGTACGGCGATCACATCGATACGGACGTGATCATCCCGGCGCGCCACCTCGTGTCGAGCAATGAATCGGAACTCGGAAAACACTGCATGGAGGATATCGACAAGGATTTCGTCCATAAAATGTCCCGGGGAGACATGATCGTAGCCGGCGAAAACTTCGGATGCGGTTCCTCGAGGGAACACGCTCCCCTTGCGATCAAGGGAGCCGGCTGCAGCTGCGTCATTGCCGCTTCCTTCGCCCGGATCTTCTACCGCAATTCCATCAACGTAGGCCTTCCCATATTAGAATGCCCCGAGGCGGCAGCATCCATAGAAACCGGTGACGAAGTCGTCATCGATCCTTCGGGGGGAACAATAGAGAACAGGACAAAGGGAAAAACCTTTAAAGTTGCACCGTTCTCCCCATTTCTGCAGGACCTGATCCGCCAGGGAGGGCTCATCCCCTACGTGCGGAGACGCCTTGAAGAAAGGGGCAAAAGTGAATGAGCGGCAGAAAATATACGGTCGCCCGGATTCCCGGAGACTGCATCGGCCCTGAAGTAATACGGGAGGCTTCGGCGATCCTCGAGGCATCCGGGGAAAAACACGGTTTTTCCATTTCCTGGGCGGATTATCCCTTCGGAGCAGACTACTACACCCGCACCGGAGAAATACTTCCCTCCGCGGCGGTGGACGAAATGGCATCAATGGATGCACTCTTTCTCGGGGCAGTGGGAGATCCCCGGGTGAAGCCGGGAATACTGGAACGGGGAATACTCCTTCACCTTCGTTTTCACTTCGACCAATACGTGAATCTTCGGCCGGCCAAAAGCTATCCCAGAGTCCCACTCCCCGTCCGTCCGAAAAAAAGGGAAGGCCTTGACACACTCGTGGTACGTGAAAACACCGAGGACTTCTACATGGGGATCGGCGGAACGACCGAAAAAGGAAGGGCCGCCATCGACATGTCGGCAGTGCGCGGCCTTTACACCATGAAGGGAAAGCTTGAGGGCGAATTTTCCGGAGGTGTTGAGGGTGCCTTTCAGCTTGGGGTGGCATCGGAGCCGGGCATTCGGAGAGTCGTCGCATACGGTTGCAGAGCGGCGAAAGCCAGGGGTGAGAAAACAATGACCCTCGCGTCCAAGTCGAATGCCCTGCCCCAGATTTACGGATTCTGGGAAGAAGTGGCAAGGGACGAGGCAGAACAGCACGGGATCGGCCTTACCGCAGTAAATGTTGACGCTATGTGCTATCACCTTGTACGGACCCCCGATCTTTACGGCGTGATCGTTGCGCCGAACATGTTCGGAGACATTGTGAGCGATCTGCTGGCCGGGCTGTCGGGCGGGCTTGGGGTATCCGCCGGAGCGGACATCGGCGACAGGCTTTCCATGTTCGAACCCATTCACGGTTCCGCACCGGATATTGCAGGGACCGGAAAGGCGAACCCCATAGCTGCGATCCTCACGGGAGCGCTTCTGCTCGACCACATCGGAGAAAAAGATGCTGCCGCGACGGTAGAAAATGCAGTCAGATCCTACCTTGAAGAAGCGAAACAGAAGGAACTGCCGGTAGAGTTCGGAGGCGAAGCCCTCACAGGTTCCGTCGGGCAGGCGGTTCTGCAGATAATATAAAGATCTGCAGATAATATAAAGAGATGAAGGGGCTTGAGAGAAATAGGAAGGGGTGTTCATCAGCGTAGGGAAAAATCTATTGCAGATGATAGCGGAAATGGATATACTCATTGACCTGAACGATATTTCAAGAGGAGGAATACACCAATGTTCAAAAAATCAGCAGCTGCAGTTATGGTTCTCGCATCATTGCTTCTTTGCGGCACAGCGTTCGCAAAAACGGAGATCAAGCTTTCAAACCAGTTCCCTCCGTCTCACCATGTATCCAAGGGGCTTGTCGTATTTGCCGAGAAGGTTGCCGAGCATTCAAAGGGAGAACTGTCAGTAAAGATTTTCGATTCCGCCCAGCTTTTCAAAGATACTGAAATCGTGGAAGCGATCCAGGACGCTCTTATCGATGCAGGGCTTGTCCCCGTAAATAAGTGGTCCGGAATGATCCCTACTGCAGACGTATTCGAAATGCCTTTCGTGTTCAAGGACCTTGAATCGCCGAAGAAATTCCTTTCCGCAGGTGCGGACAAGATCCTCGATGAGGAGTTCCAGAAAAAAGGGGTCAAGACACTCTTCTGGGTAGACTACGGCTACATCCAGTTCTTCAACAACAAGCACCCCCTGAAGATGCCCGCAGATTTCCAGGGCCTCACCATGCGCACGTTCAGCAGCGGAGACGCCGAAACACTCCGTGTCCTGGGAGCCGCCCCCACTGTCATGAGCTCATCGGAAATGTACATGGCACTCCAGAGAGGGACAGTGGACGGGGCAACTACCGGAATGCCGGCTGCCGTTTCCCGAAAGGTTCACGAAGTGCAGAAATACATGACGAAGGCGAACTACACGACCGCCCAGTTCGTCGTCCAGGGAAACCTTGACTGGTGGAACAGTCTCTCCGAAGCGCACCGGGATGCTGTCCACAAGGCCGGACTCGATGCAGAGGAATGGATCCGCGGAGCCATTGCCCAGTCTGAAAACGAAGCAGAAAAAGTCATCCTCGAGGCAGGAGTAGAAATCTACTCCCCCAATGCGGAAGAACATGCTGCGTTCGTCAAGGCGACCGAACCAGTCCGTACATCATTCGCAGAGAAAACAGGCGACCTTGGCAAGACACTTATTGAAATGGCAATCGAGGCATCAAAATAACCCCTCTGGAAGGACGAAAAAACACGATACCGAAGCGGGAGGGGATACCCTTCCCGCTTTTTCATAAAAATGAGCAAAGGGGCAAATAGTTTATGTTCAAACACATACGAAGCACAGTGGAGAAAGGAAACGTTATCCTCGGTTATATAAGCGGACTCGGCATCCTCCTCATGGGGCTCATGCTTTTCTACGAGGTGGTATGCCGCTACTTTTTCAGGTCACCGACCATATGGGCACAGGAGATGTCAATTTACCTGTTCATGTGGACCATGCTCGCCGGAGGTGCCTACACTCTCCAGCAGGGCAAGCACGTGCGGATAGACCTCGTCATCGAACACCTGTCGAAGCGCACCCAGCAAATCCTCGAAATGGTCACGAGCGTTGCCGGAATGCTGTTCTGCGCAGTGATCACATGGCAGGCCTACGAGATGATCAGATCCTCCATAGGCTACAACAAGGTTTCAGCCACCCTGCTCCGGATACCCATGTGGATCCCCCAGATGGCGCTTCTGCTTGGTTTCGCGCTGCTGACCTTCCAGTTCGCGATCATAATAATCGACAGGTATATGTCGGTCTTCGCAAAAGGAACTGAAGAGGAGGGAAAGCAATGCTGAGTTTTTCTCTTGTTGTACTGCTTCTTATCGCAATTCTGTTCATGGGTCTCCCAGTGGCCTTCTCCCTCGGGGGAACATCCCTCGTGCTCATCCTCATGTTCGACCTCCCGATGAAGATCGTGGGGGCAACAATATTCACGTCTCTCGAAAGTTTTACCATTCTGTCGATCCCTTTATTTGTCCTGATGAGCCAGATCCTGCTGGACGGAAGGATCGGTGACGACCTTTTCGACGTCATGAACGCATGGGTCAGGCACCTTCCCGGTGGACTTGCGATAGCAACGATCCTCGCCTGCGCCTTTTTTGCTGCTATCACCGGTTCAGGCGCCGCCACTGCGGCGACGATCGGAATGGTTGCATACCCTGCCATGATCGAAAGGGGCTACGACAAGAAATTTACCCTCGGCCTTCTCGCGGCCGGAGGAACGCTCGGCATTCTCATTCCACCCAGCATTCCCCTGATCCTGTACGGATCCATCACGGAAGAGTCCGTCGGGAAACTTTTCATAGCGGGGGTCATTCCCGGGCTTGTACTTACGACATTCTTCGTGGTCTACGCTGTTATAAAAAGCATGCGCGGCGGATTCACCCCAATGGAAAAAGCACCCTGGAGCGAGAGGTTCCGGGTCACAAGAAAAAATTTCTGGGGGATCCTCCTTCCCTTCATCATCATCGGGGGAATCTACACGGGGGCATTTACCCCGACCGAAGCGGCCGCTGTAGGGCTCGTTTACAGCCTTTTCATTACCCTTGTCATCTACCGGACCCTGAGCCTCCGCGACATCCCGAAAATCTGCCTCAGGTCCGTCACCACGTCTTGCATGGTTGCCATAATCATCGCGGGAGCGGTCCTCTTCGGAAGGGTCATGACCCTTCTCATGATTCCCCAGAAACTTACCGAGCTGATCATTAACAACAATTTCTCGGTGCTCATGTTCCTCATCGCCATGAATATCCTGATGATGATCCTTGGATGTGTCCTTGAGACGGTATCGATCGTCCTGCTCACCATGCCCCTGGTGACGCCCATTCTGCATGCCCTGAACATAGATCCGATCTGGTACGGTATCGTAGTAACGGTGAACATGACCCTTGCGCTTATCACGCCTCCGGTGGGGATGAATCTCTATGTCATCAACAGTCTCCGTCCTGACATACGTATGGGAGAGACCATTTCCGGCGTCTTCCCGTTTCTTGCGATCATGGTTGTCTTCCTCATACTCGTCATCGCATTCCCCGGCATGAGCACATGGCTGCCGGCCATTATGCACTGACGTTGGAAAGACAGTACTCTTTACTCAGCCGACGGTCTCTTCCGCCGTCGGCTTTTTTTAATAAGGAGGACCTCATACATTGAAAAAAACCACCTTGCTGAGAAAACTCCTCGAACGCCCGGGATCGATCGTTGTTCCGGGAGTATATGACGCGCTCAGCGCCCGGATCTGCGAGATGGCAGGCTTCGAGGCCGTTTTTCATTCAGGATATGGTACGGCTGCTGTGCTGCTGGGACAGCCCGATGTGGGGCTTCTCACCCTCACTGAAATGGCGGCGCAGGTCAAAGCTGTTTCGAGAGCTGTGCGGATACCTGTTTTCGCTGATTCCGACACAGGGTTCGGAAACGCGCTGAATGCCTATCGCACCGTGCAGGAATACATAAGTGCAGGAGCATCCGGGCTTTTCATGGAAGACCAGGTTGCCCCCAAAAGATGCGGCCACATGGAGGGCAAACAAGTCATTCCGAAGGACGAAATGCTGGGCAAACTCCGGGCCGCCATTGACGCGCGTAATGAAATGGATCCCGACTTTATTATCATGTACAGGACGGATGCGATCCACGCAACCGGGTTTGAAGATGCCCTCGACAGGGCAAAGGCCGCAGTGGCTGCGGGAGTCGACATGATCTTCATAGAGGCCCTCGAAACACGGGAACAGATGGAACGGGCCGTCAGGGAGGTCAACGTTCCCCTCATGCTGAACCTCATCGAAGGAGGCAAAACTCCCCTGGTACCGGTAAGTGAGGCGGAAGCCATGGGGTTCAAGCTTGTGGTTCCTGCCCTGTCGGCCCTCTTTTCCGCTGCGAGGGGGATGTACGACGTCATGTCCAGGATCCGGGCAGAGGGGGTATCGGATGCCTACCGCGACCGTCTCTTCACTTTCAGCGAATTCACCGAAGTAGTCAGGCTGGACGAGATACGGGAAATGGAGGAAAAATACCTTCCACGTTCGGTTCTTGAAGAAAAGTACCGCGGAAAGAAAAACATCGTAGAAAGTGAGTAACGGTACGGCAGATGTCAGGAGTCTGTCCAAAAAACCCGGTCTCATTTATAATCAACGAAGAAATGTATAGTTTTCCCCGGAGGGATAATCAGATGACCAACAAGCTGAAAGAAAAGCTCGCCCGCGGTGAAGTTGTCCTCGGAACCTTCATTACTCTGAACTGCCCCGACCTCGTAGAAATAGCGGGTCTGGCAGGTTTTGATTACTGCATCATCGATACCGAACACGGACCCGGAAACCCCGAATCCATTCAGAATATGCTCAGGGCAGCTGAGCTGCGGGGAATGGACGCTATCGTCAGGGTTACCGAGCCCTCTGCAACGACGATCCTCAGGACCCTCGATGTGGGAGCCTCCGGGATACAGGTCCCGCAGGTCAATTCTCCTGAAACGGCCCTTGACGTGGTGAAGTT
>Ga0172382_10004711_pt1 | contig 20758 bp, 10 predicted proteins | sample Leawel138RmetaG_FD_122245 | JGI IMG/M metagenome (GOLD analysis project Ga0172382, IMG submission 122245) | Leachate microbial communities from a municipal landfill in Southern Ontario, Canada - Leachate well 138R metaG | ecosystem: Engineered > Solid waste > Landfill > Unclassified | place... | reverse complement strand
CCATCCTGCGCGCCGCAGGCGACTTGATCAGCCGGCCCAACGTGCAGCGCGATATCGACAGCCCCGCTTGGTCGGCACTCCAGCCCATCCTGGGGCACTACCGCAACCAGGTCTTGGTGGATGAGGCGACCGACTTTTCACCTATCCAGCTTGCCTGCATGGCTGCCCTGGCGCATCCACGGCTGCGCTCGTTCTTTGCCTGCGGCGACTTCAACCAACGCCTGACCACTTGGGGCGCGCGATCTGCTGACGAAATGAAGTGGGTCTTTGCCGACTTCGACATCAAAGAGATCACCGTCTCCTACCGGCAGAGCAAGCAACTGAACGATCTCGCTCGCGCCATGATCCGCACCGTCGGCGGCACCGAGCAGAATGCCAGCTTGCCCGCCCATGTGGACAGTGGCGGCGTCGCGCCCGCGCTCCTGGAGCACGCCACAGACACAGCAATCGTGGTCAGTTGGCTGGCAGATCGCATCCGAGAGATCGAGCGTTTCGTTGGCCAGTTGCCATCCACCGCGATCTTTGTGAATGCCGAAGACGACGTGGCACCAGTGGCTGAGGCGCTGAACGCAGCCCTGTCCGAACACAACATCCAGGTCATTGCCTGCCGCGAGGGGCAAGCAGTGGGCCAGGAAAGCAATGTGCGTGTCTTCGACATCCAGCACATCAAGGGCCTGGAGTTCGAAGCGGTGTTCTTCGTGGGCATCGACCAGCTTGCAGCATTGCATCCAGCGCTCTTCGACAAATACCTGTATGTGGGCACCACACGCGCTGCCACTTACCTGGGGGTGACCTGCGACGGCGCTTTGCCGCCCGCCATCGAGAGCCTGCGCGCTCACTTTGGCCAGGATTGGCAAGCGCCCGGTTCACAGCAAGCAGGCACAGAACAATAGGAATCGATAGATGGCCTTCGACCAAACAACAAGAAACCGCCTGCAGCGCTTCGTCAACGACGCGCGCCGGGTGCTGGAAGAGGAATTCACCCGCCAGCTTCAGAACGATTACGGCATGGACCCGAACGCGGGCACCGTGGCTGACCTGGCCAGCCTGCGCCACATCAACGATGCTCAGCGCGAAACCGCCCGCATCCTGCGCGACACCCTGGCGCACTACACCGCCAGTGGCGACATGAACGCCACCCAGGGTCTGGATCGCATCGTGCGCGAGCAGGCCTTCACGGTGCTCAACCGCTTGGCAGCCTTGCGCATGGCGGAGGCGCGGGGTCTGCTGGTCGAATCAGTCGGCAACGGTTTCCAGGCCAAGGGCTTTCAGCTCTACGCACGCCTGGCTGGCACCGGTCTGGGCGAAACCGGCGATGCCTACCGCGTGTACCTGTTCAGCGTGTTCGATGAGCTCGCCCAAGACCTGCCCGGCCTGTTCGACCGCTACTCGCCACAAGGGCGCCTGTTCCCGCGTGAGGCGGCGCTGCTGCAAGTGCTGAACCTGATCAATGATGCCGACATCGCCCCACTGTGGAGCGAGGACGAAACCATTGGCTGGATCTACCAGTACTTCAACTCCAAGGAAGAGCGCAAGGCCATGCGCGATGCCAGCCAGGCACCGCGCAACAGCCGCGAATTGGCGGTGCGCAACCAGTTCTTCACGCCGCGCTACGTGGTCGAGTTCCTGGTGGACAACACCCTCGGGCGTCTCTGGTTCAACGCCACGGGTGGGGCGACCGATCTGCGCGATCGCTGCCAATACCTGCTGGTGAAGCCGGACGAAGCGCCACAAGCCGCCACCAAGCTGCGTGAGCCGCGCACACTGAAGCTGCTGGACCCGGCCTGCGGCTCCATGCACTTCGGCCTGTATGCCTTCGATCTGTTCGCTGAGATCTACCGTGAGGCATGGGCTTGGGAGCAACAGAACGGCCCCGCTTCTCTGGACGTTTCCACCCAGCCCCAAGCGGCCCTGAAGCCACTGAGCCAGACTTATGAAAACGAGGCGGCATTCCTGCGCGACGTGCCACGCCTGATCATCGAACACAACATCTACGGCGTGGACATCGACCCGCGCGCCGCGCAGATCGCTTCGCTGGCACTATGGCTGCGGGCGCAGCGCGCCTGGCACGATGCGGGTGTGAAGGCCAAAGACCGCCCACTGATTGGGCGCGGTCATGTGGTCGCAGCCATTGCGCCGCCGGCAGAGCGTGAGTTGCGCGAGCAGTTTGCGGCGAACCTCGATCAGCGCGATGCCGAGCTGTTTGAGAAGACCCTGCAATTACTTAAGGGTCTGCCGGAGTTGGGCGTGCTGCTCCAGGTAGAACGCGAGTTGCCGCACTTGATTCGTCAGGTCTATGTGGGCAAGGGCACGGGCCTGTTTGCAGCGCAGGAGCAAGAAAACTGGCAGCAGGCGGAGGCGCGGCTGCGCACAGCACTCACTGATTTCGCTCAGGCCGCCAAATCGACGTATCAGGGACGCCTGTTCGCACAGGATGCTTTGCAGGGGTTGCGGCTCATCGATCTATGCCGTGAAGTGTTCGATGTAGTGGTAATGAATCCGCCATTTGGCGCACTGGCTGCCAACACCAAGAACCAGCTCACCAAAGCCTACCCGCGCAGCAAGAACGACCTGCTGGCCATCATGGTCGAGCGTGGCCTGGAACTGCTGCGCTCTGGAGGGCGCATTGGCGCCATAACCTCACGCACTTGCTTCTTTCTCTCCAGCTTTCAGAAGTGGCGTGAAGAGGTGGTGCTAGGCATTGCCCGCCCCGAAGTGATGGCCGACCTGGGCTTTGGCGTTATGGACGATGCGATGGTGGAGGCCGCCGCCTATGTATTGGAGAAGCAAGCATGACGACCTTCTTGCGCCTGCTGGCAGACAAAGATAAGGCCACCAATCTTCTGGCTAGTTGCAGTGCCTTGCGCGCTGCAGAGAGCGATGCTCGGGTGTTTCAGGTTGCGCCAGAATCATTTCGATCGGTGCCAGGAGCGCCTTTCGCCTATTGGGTGAGCACGAAGGTGCTGGGAACGTTCCTGAATCTTCCTCCGCTAGAGAGTGGTGGAAGAACCGCACAGCATGGCGGATCGACGAAAGACGACTTCCGTTTTATTCGAGTCTACTGGGAGATTTCTGCAAACGATCGAACGCGCTGGCATTCATTTGCGAAGGGTGGCGCCTACTCGCTTTTTTACGCTGACGTTTATCTCGTTGTTAATTGGCATGATGATGCGAGGGAGCTTGAGGCAGCCTTGCTCCACAAGTATCCGTATCTCGGCGAGTCGGCAAATTGGGTGCTCCATCGCGAGTGCAACTATGGAGTCCCCGGAATTACATGGCCTAGCCGAACTCTTAGCGGCTTGGGCATGAGAGTCTTGCCCGCTGGCTGTGTCTTCTCAAGTAAGGGTCCTGCTGCGTTTGTAGATAACGGACAAAACCGTAAAACCCTTGCTCTTCTCGCCATCGTTGTTTCTTCAGCATTTAGGCATCTTGTGGCATTGCAGATGGCCTCTGTCTCGTTTGAGGTAGGAGTAATCCAGCAAACCCCCGTCCCCGACCTCAACTCTGACCAACAAAACAAGCTTGCCGCGCTGGCTCGCCAAGCTTGGTCGCTCAAACGCACTCTGGACACCATCGAAGAGACCTCTCACGCGTTTGCGCTACCTGCCGCGCTTCGCTCTCGCCTGGGCGATTACGACTCGCCCGCTATTGAAGCAGAGCTTGTTCGTATCCAGGCGGAGATCGATGCCATCGCCTTCGATCTTTATGGTTTCAGCGAGGCTGACCGCGTAGCGGTGCACGCTAGTCAGGGCGCAGCCAAGGAGGAAGATTCCGAAGCGGGCGATGATCAGGACGACGAGGCCAGCGACGACGAAGACAGCGTTGCCCCCATCGACCACACGGCGGGCCTGTTAAGTTGGGCCCTCGGTGTGGCCTTCGGACGCTTCGACTGGCGCCTGGCCACTGGCGAGCGTGCCGCACCCGCCGAGCCTGAGCCCTTTGATCCGCTGCCCGCTAAGAGCCCCGGAATGCTTCCGGACGGTGCCGCACCTTTCCATGCGCACCCAGGCATCCTGGTTGATGACCAAGGACACCCGCATGACCCGGTGCGTCTGATTGAAGAGGTACTTGCCCGTGTCGGGGCCCCCGTGCCGGAAGATGTGCGTCGCTGGCTGCAAAAGGACTTCTTCGCTTTCCATCTGCAGCGCTACTCCAAGAGCCGCCGCAAAGCACCTATTTACTGGCCACTGAGCACGACGTCCGGCAGTTACACGCTGTGGGTCTATTACCCCAGTCTCACCAGTCAGACGCTCTACACCGCGATCAACGACTTTATCGAACCCAAGCTCAAACAAGTCGGCGCTGACGTGACGGCGCTGCGCAACAAGGGATCAAACCGCACCCGCGACGACGAAAAGCAGTTCGAGGCCTTGCAAGCCTTCGAGCTGGAGCTGATCGAGCTGCGCGATACCCTGCTCAAGCTGGCGCCCACCTACAAGCCCAACCACGACGACGGTGTGCAGATCTCTGCCTGCCCGCTGTGGCCGCTGTTCCGCCACAAGCCCTGGCAGAAGGTGCTCAAGGATACTTGGGCCAAGCTGGAAAAAGGCGACTACGACTGGGCACACCTGGCCATGAACTACTGGCCCGAGCGGGTACGTGAAAAGTGCAAGACCGACAAGTCGCTCGCCATCGCGCACAGCCTGGAGGATTTGTACATCGAGCCCGAAGCAGCGCCGAAGAAGACGCGCGGCAGAAAGAAAAAAGAGGAGTGAGACATGCTGGTCTACGTCAACAGTTTTCTGTTCGAGCCCGAACATGGCCCGGATCAAATCATTCAATTCGTGGCCAGATGGGTTGGCCGCCGTGCAAAAAGTGCTGTTGATGCACAGCGGCTTGCAGTAGGCATTCGTGAATTGAGGCTCAGGGACGGCAGTACGCTAACGTCCCGTGCGACATTGCTTGCTGACAATGGCAGAGCCTATCCGTTTTGGTTCTCGGCACGGCTCAGCCATCCTGACGACCAGACTTCCGGTCGGCGCTGGACGACTGAAATTGGTCTGTATCAGAAGGCTGTCGATGAACCCGTTGAGTGCTCCTTGCTACTGAAAACGGATGAGGTGAGCGCGCGCGTTACCGCTCCAATTCAGGTGACACGCCCGAAGCTGGTCGAGCAGCTTATCCGGTCGTGCAATCCTCTTGGCCACACACCTGGTTTGAAGGTCAAGCAGTTAACGCAAGAAAGTGCCCCAGCCTTTTTGCATGAAGTTGAGCGTGCTGAAAGAACCTATCCGATTGCGATCTTGAGTGCAAAACCTGACTCAGGATACCCCGTAGATCCGGAGCGGTTGCGCTCCATCTTGGTCGGTCTGGCTGATGTGGTCTGCATTCCGCCGATTGAAGATACCTTTGCCATTGAAGATAAGGTTGGTCGCCGCTTCATAGCATTTGGTGGCGCAATAAAGATCGTTTTTCCAGGTCGCCAAGGAGAGCGCGGGCACTTTTATGAAAATGTGCGGCTGGACCCGGAGGATATTTCTGAGTTTCTTGCAGATGGTCGGCCTGTTGAATCCGAAGTGTTGGCAGCTATCACGCATCGAACCAACCTTCCTTTGTCGTGGAAGCACATTTCGCCGGAAAAAGTTGCACAAGCAGCGCTTCGTGCCCAACTGATACGGACGATCCAGCAATCCAAGACAGATGAGCACTCCCAGCAACTGGGCGAGTACATCGCTTTACTGGAAGAGGCAGACCGTGAGTTGAAGACCAAGGATGAGGAGCTTTCCAGTCTTCAATCCGACTACCGGGCAAAGGATGATGAAGCTAGGAGTCTTACGGCGGATGTTGCCAGCCTCAAGCACGCATTGAGCGGTATTCAATCGAATGATGGCGAACCGACCAACCTCGCTGAGGTCATTGCCCCCCTGCGTGAAAATGTTGTGGCGGTTCTCGATGGTAGCCCAAGTTTGCAGCAGGTTGTTGATTTGATTTCTGCTCTGTATGCGGATCGCATTGTTTTCCTGGAGTCTTCAAGGAGTTCTGCCAGGGAGTCTGACCGAGGTGGTTTTCGGCAGGGCGAAAAGGCCTTTGAGTTGTTGAAAAAACTGGCAACCGATTACTGGCAGCAGCTTGCTGACGGGAATGGAGAGCAACATGCCAAATCTGCATTTGGACATAACGCCTACTCCAATAATGAGGGCAGCGCTCTGAGCGTGGAAGGCAAGCGCCGTCGCACTTTCTCCTATCGAGGGCGGGATTTCGTGATGGAGAAGCACCTGAAGCATGGCGTCAAAGACAGCGTGGCTGAAACCCTACGCATTCATTTTGAGTGGGTCGCTGCTGAGAAGAAGATCATCATTGGCCACTGTGGTAAGCATCTGGATTTCTGAGGGGGACGCTTTGAGTATTGCTGAATTTATCCGAGAAGGCTTACTGCGGCCACGTCTGATGCAAGCTGGCGCTTTGGTGGTGTATGACGCCGACAAGCGCTACCGTGAGCAGTGTTTCGATCTAGCGGCCGACAAGGTGCGGGTGGTGGATGCGTCCGAGAGCAGCATCGAAAGTCGCGAAGCGGCTTTGCTGGCACTGCGCGATGTGGGTCAGCCCAAGGCGCCGCTGGAGGCTGTGCTGATCTATGTGCCTGCCAAGCGCCCGGAAACCGACGAACAGAAGCAAGCAGATCCCTTTGCCTTATATGCAGAATGCGGTGCGGTGTTCCCGCAAGATGATGGTGACGATTACCTGAGCTTGTGCTTGCGTGCGAGGCCGGACCACGCCACTGAGATCCGCCAGGTGTTTGCCACGTCGCCCTCCGGGCCGACTTTTGCAGTCATCGACGCGATTGGCGGCGGCGTAAGCTGGCCCCAGTTGCGAGCCACATTGCAGGTGGAATCGGGCCGCGAGATTTTGGCCGCTCTTCTGGTACCCAGCGCCAAGCAGATCGACGCATTGAAGGTCCAGGAAGGCTGGGTACAGGAGGCACGCGACTTCCTGCGAGCGACCCTGGGATTGAGTGTGAAAACGCGTGGCAAGACTTGGGGCGCACTGGCGGACGAACTGTGGCGCTATGTGCTGTTCAGTGAGTTCGTCTTTGATTTGCCCCTGGCCTTGCCCGATGCCCTGAATGGCGTGCCGCACGCGCCGCCGGAGGCCAGGCCTATCGTCGAAGGGGTGTGCGATCAATTGCGCAATGATCCCAAAGCACGTGCGGCCTACATCGACCGGGCAGAGACCATAGAGAAGGAACTCAATCTCGTTGAGCTGTGCGGTTCTCTGGAAGACCTGGGCGAGCGGGATACCTTTCCCTTTGAGGAGCGGACGTTCCTGCGCGCCGCCATCAAGGGCATCGTCACGGACGACACGGATGCCACACGCCGAGTGCTGGCCAGACACAAGGGCTCTGTCTGGCTGGGTAAAGGAGAAAGCCAGGCACAGTGGGAACTGGTGCGCTCGGGCCTGAGCTTGGTGGAAGCCTGCGACGACTTCGAACGCCAGTTGCCTGGTCATGCGCGATCGCAGGCGGAGTTGATCGACTTCTATCTGAACAGTTTGCGCGAGGCAGATCGTCTGCAGCGCGAGTTTGAGCAGGCCGCAGGGGATTTTCTCGATCAGCATGGGCTGATGCACGAGGTCATCAACCAGGCACGTGCACGCTATCGCCGCCTGGCGGAAAAGGTGCAAGGCATCTTCGTCAAGCACATCGAGACGGCAGGCTGGCCGCCCGCTGGTCGACTGGCCAACGCCGATGTTTTCGATCGCCTTGTGGCTGACCGCCTCAAGGAGCGTGGCCGCAAGGTGGCGTATTTGATGGTAGATGCCTTGCGCTACGAATTGGGCGTGGCGCTTGAAAAGCTGCTGACCGAAGATGGCCCTGTTGAGTTACAGGTGGCGTATGCGCAGTTGCCCTCCATCACCTTGGTCGGCATGGCCAGCCTGTTGCCCAATGCCCGCACCGGGCTGGCCCTGGCCCTGGCGCTGGAGAACGATTCGCTGGTGCCCAAGTTAGACGGTGAACCTGTGGGAAGCGTGGCGCAGCGCATGGGTGTGCTGGCCAAGCGGTATGGCGATCGCTTCGAGGAAATGCCGCTGGGCGACTTTGTGCGTGGCAAACCGAAGATCGCCGAGACCGTCGATCTGCTGGTGCTGCGCTCTACGGAAATAGACAGTCAACTGGAAAATAATCCTGAGACAACCTTGGGGCTGATCCCCGGCACGCTCAAGCTGATCCGCGTGGCACTGCACAAGCTGCGTGGCATGGGCTTTAAAGAGGCGGTCATCGTGACCGATCACGGTTTCTTCCTGAACGCGCAGGCAGAGGCTGGCGATGTGTGCGTGAAACCGCAGGGGAAATGGCTGAATGCTCATGATCGCATGATGCTGGGCAACGGCATAGCGGACAGCCACAGCCTGGTCGTCAGCGCAGACAAGGTTGGTATTCGCGGCGATTTCACCCAGGTGGCGTTGCCACGCAGCATGGCTCCGTACCGCGCTGGCCATCTTTATTTTCATGGTGGTGCGTCTTTGGCGGAGGCGGTCGTGCCCGTTCTGGTTGCTCGTCTTGACCATGGTGCCAATGCGGAACCACGCAAGGTGATGGTGGAACTGAGCTACAAGAACGGCGCCAAGCGCATCACCACCCTGCTGCCCGTGATTGAAGTGGCCTTGATATCCGATGACATGTTCACGCAGGACATGAGCGTGGAAATCTTGCTTGAGGCCCAGGACAGCAAGGGTAATGTCGTGGGAGAGCCACGCCCCGGTGGTGATGTGAACCCTGCGACGAGAACGGTGACCCTGATGCCGAACCAGCGCAAACAGATTGCATTGCGAATGGATGAGGAGTTCAGGGGCAAGTTCAAGGTCATGGCCTTGAACCCGACGACCTTGGCGGCCTACAGCAATCTGGCGCTTGAAACGGACTATACGGAGTAAGCCCATGGACGAACTCGACCAAAAACTGAACGCCACTTTCGATGGCAAGGTGCTGCGCAAGGACTTGCTGCACCGGATCAAGAAAGGCACCAACGTCCCGACGTTCGTCCTGGAGTTCCTGCTTGCCAAGTACTGCGCCAGCAATGACCAGGCTGAGATGGACGCCGGCATGGAAGCAGTGCTCTCGTCGCTGCAGGAGAACTATGTGCGGCCAGATGAGGCCAATGCCGCGCAGTCCAAGGTGGCCACAAAAGGCAAGCACCGCTTCATCGACAAAGTGCATGTTCGCTATGTCGAGAAGGAGAAGCGCCATTGGGCTTCCCTGGAAAACTTCAACTCGCAACGCATCGCCATTGCCGAGAAGTTCTACCGGGACAACGATCGCCTGCTGGAAGGCGGCATTTGGGCCGAAGTCACCCTGGCGCACAACGACATTGATGAAGACGACTATGCGTTCTCCATTGAGGACTTGCGACCGATCCAACTGACGCGATTCGATTTTGAACGCTACGCAGAAGGCCGATCAGCCTTCACTCGTGATGAGTGGATCGCTGCGGTATTGCGCTCAGTAGGCCTGGAGCCAAGCAAGCTCTCGAAGCGCGTGCAGATGCACTTCATCGCCAGGTTGGCCGCTTTGGTGGAGCCCAACTACAACTACATCGAGCTGGGGCCACGCGGCACGGGCAAGTCCTACTTCTTCAGCGAGTTTTCGCCTTACGCCACCTTGATCTCGGGTGGCCAGGCCACCAAAGCCACGCTGTTCTACAACAACGCACGTCGCAAGGTGGGACTGGTTGGCTTTTGGGACACTGTTGCGTTCGACGAAGTTGGCGGGATCAAGGTGCGCGACCCGGACACCATCCAGATCATGAAGGACTTCATGGCCAATGGGCGCTTCTCGCGCGGAGCCGAAGTCATCGCGGATGCCAGCTTGAGCTTTGTTGGCAACATCGACGTGTCAGTGCAGCAAGTGGTCAATTCCAACGAACACGACCTGTTTCAGCCCTTACCGCCAGAGCTGGACTTGGCAGTTATGGACCGATTCGCTGCGTACATCCCAGGCTGGGAGATGCCCAAGAACAGCAGCGAGTTCCTGACCAGCAACTACGGATTCATCACCGATTACTTGGCCGAAGCCTTCCACTACCAGTTCAAGCACACGAATCGGTATGAGGAAGTGAGCAAGCGCATTCGACTCGGGAAATCGATTGAAGGGCGCGACGAGAAAGGCATCAAGAAAACCGTCTGCGCATTCTTGAAGGTGCTGCATCCGAACGGGCCGCCAACGGACGAGGAGTTCGAGGAATACGTAGCATATGCGACGGAATGCCGCCGCCGCGTCAAGGAGCAGATGAACAAGCGCAAGCCGGATGACGAGTTCGCCCGGATCAACCTGTCCTACTTCAAGGCCGGTGGTGATGAGGTGGTGGTGTTCTGCCCAGAGTCGAAGGATGCACCGGCAACGCAAGAGCCTGCGCGCCGTCGTTTGAATCCGGCGAATGAGCGGCCTGCCGAGGCAGTCGAAGTGCGCCCCGTCGTAGAAATGGCCTCTGCTGCGCAGGAGCCTCCAACGGTAATGACGCCGGTATCGGCAGCCCCGGCTGTGGCTTTGGGGGCGGGTGGACCATCATCGGTCGAACTCAAGGAACAGCACTTCACCATTCTCTATGGCGATACCGGGCATAGCTATGAGTCCATCCTCGGCCCTTATTTGCAAGGCGCGAAGTCCGTCGTGATCGAAGATCCGTACATTCGCCTGCAACACCAGATTCAGAATTTCGTGCGCTTCTGCGAGACGGTGCTGAAGGCTGGCACGGTGAAGAAAATCGACCTGATCACGGGTTATGACGACCGAACCCAACTAGCCGACATTGCCGAAAAGCTCGATGAGTTGAAGCAGAGCCTGCTGGAGTTGGATGTAGAACTAGAGGTAAAGCTCAATCCGAACATTCACGACCGCGAAATCCGCCTGGATAACGGATGGGTGATCAAAATTGGGCGTGGCCTCGACTTCTATCAGAAGCCAGCGGGTTGGTTCGAGGTTGGCGCAAATGATCTGAGCCTGCGCAAGTGCCTAGAGACAAAGGTGGATATTTTCAGGGGCTAGAACCGATCCGGGCTTTCCCATCAAGTATCTGTAGACGTGAGGTTCATCGCTGTCAAATAGGGATTGTTTGGCGGTGTCTCATCAAAGATCAGCTGTGGCTGGCTCAGCAGATAGCCATGCAGCCGCCGCGACTTGCGAGGCCCAGTCACTTCGCAGGTCCAGATGTTCAGGCCGTTGGGCTGCTTGCGATGCAGTTGCAGCCGTTCAAAGCGCTTTTGTACCCATTGCCAATCCTGCTGGCTTTCCTGTTTGGCCAGCCTGCCTACCTGGGGATGCTCTTGTGCGTAGCGTTGAAACACACCGGGACTGACCAGGTACGCGGTGTTGCTGACGGAATGCACCAGCGCCTTTGCATCGTTGATGATGAGCCGCCGTGAGGCGACGCCCTGTTGCAGCCATGCCATGAAGTGCTCACCGGATGGCTGCGCGGCCGTGTACGCGGGCGCTGGTGACCCAGGCAGAGGCTCCGCCACGGGCGGTGCAGGCGTTGCAAGGCCTGCGGCAGGCGCTTCGACCGAGGCGGCTGCCGCATCCTTCCGGACGGCAGACAAATCCCCCATTCCCACCATCGCGAGCATGTCTTCCATGACATCGGGCACGGCTTGGGCAGCGGGCTGTTGACGCGTGGCAGCGCCGCCGACGGCGTTCGTCCACCGAGCGGGCTGCTGCTCTTCGGCAGGAGGCATTGCCGCGATTACCGGCGTTTGCCCCGAGGCATCGGCATCTTTGTCGACCGGTGTCGTGTCGATCGCCACCGACCCAGCGAACGACACCGGCCGCTCTCCAGGCTCCCAAATCAGCGCAGGTGCAAGCCGCAACAGGGTGAACGAATGGGTCCAGCCGGTCGAACTGGTCACGGTCGCGCGCCAGATCGCTTTACCATCTGGCGTCGGCTGCAACATGCCGTGGTCCTGGAGCACGTTGAACACGGCGGTGTTGTTCGCCGGGATGCCGTCGATGCCCTGGGACAGCAGATGCGCTCGCAGCTTGTCCGAGACTGTCTTGCTCACCAGCCATAGCGCATCCTCGGTGAGCCAGCCGTCGGATGCTTCGGGCTGGTTCAGTTTCAGCTCTTCCTTGAGCAGGTAGCGCAGCCCATCGAGCAGCTTGCGTTGCAGTGCGTGCTTGGGCGCGGTCATGACTCGCGCGGGATCGCCGCCCAACTCCTGAGCGACGGAGGCGCGGTCTGCCTGCACAACCAGTTCGCCCAGCACCCCGGCGTGCTCGTACTGCCCGGCCAGGACGTAGAGCAGCGGCGCCCACAGGGACGGATAGCCGCTGAGCCAGTCCAGGATTTCGCGGTCGAGCAGTTGCCGGTAGAGCAAGCCAGTCGCGGCGCTGTGGAGCCGGTACTCGCGATCATCGCGGTAGCGGAAGCGGTACGGCTGGTGCAGCGGGCCGTGCCACGGGTGCCAGGTGATGCCGTCGGCCAGTTCGATGTGCAGATCGACGGCGATCTTGCCGATGTCGTGCAGCAGCGCGGCATAGGCGACGGCGGCGGTCCAGGCTTCGGCTTGCGCTGCCTGGTCCTCGGGGCTGGCACCGATGGGAAGCAGATGGGACTGCCGCAGCTTGAGCGCGTAGGCGACGATTTCCAGGCCGTGGTCGAGCATGCCGCCTGGGTAGGCATGGTGATGCGCTTCGGATGCCGGGAAAGCCTGGACCAGATCGGCATAGCGGTGCAATGGCGCCAGGTACAGCGTGGCGAACTGGCGACGAGACAGCGAGGTTCTCTGCCAAATGTGTTCCAGCAGCTTCTGCCGCCGCGGCGTGGCCAGCAGCGATGCGGCCGACTGCGGCCGCATCAGCCCTTTCGGGAGATCGGTCGTGGGTGCTGGCGATGGAGCGGCAGCGACCGGAGGCCGTTTCCGCTGGAACAGAGAGAGCATGCGGGTGTCCTGGTGACGGGCCGACCGGGAGGCCTTTTCGCCTTTTCGAGGTAGAGCCTTTCCCCTTGCCCCCATTCCCTTGCCCTTTCGGCCATTACAGCCTTTGGATATAGAGCGGTGATCATTGACCGTCCACCATCAATGCGGAGTTCGCCGAGGCCGGATTGATGCGGGAAGGCTCACTGTTCCCGCCCTACGATGAAGTGCAATGTTGAATGCCGGAAAACATCATGAGACCCCATATTGATTTCGTAAGGAAATTTCCTTACAATGCGGGCATTGCTATCAGGAGAGCCGCCATGCCTGCCATTCACGAAGTTGCCACTCTGACATCCAAGGGGCAGATCACGCTGCCCAAGTCCATCCGCCAGGCGCTTGGTGCCGATACCGGCAGCAAGCTGGCGTTCGAGCTTCGCGGCGGTGAAGTGGTCGTGACACGTGCCGATGCGGAGCACGAGGACCCGGCCATTGCCGCGTTCCTGGCCCTGCTGGCGCGCGACATTGAAGCAGGCCGGAATGTTCGCGGTCTGCCCGAGGATCTGGCTCGCACGATGCTGGAGCACGCGGGCCACAGGGTGGACCTGGGCGATGATTTCGCTGAGGACGTGGAAATCTGATGCAACAGCATGGCTGGACACTGCTGTTCCACGACAACCTGATCGAGCAGATGATGAAGCTGCGCGCAGCTGTGCTGCGTGCCCAAGAGAACGACCCGCAAGGGTTCGCGTCCAACGCCAACGTCAAGTTCTTCCGAGCCTTGGTCCAGTTGATACAAGACGTGGTGCCGAGTGATCCGGCACGCGACGAGTACCGTCAAGGCAACACCATGGGGTCGGCCTATCGCCACTGGCGGCGGGCCAAGCTCGGAAGACGCTACCGGCTGTTCTTCCGGTACGACTCGAAGGCGAAGGTCATCGTGTACGCGTGGGTTAACGACGAGCAGACCCTACGGTCTTCGGGCAGCAAGTCCGACCCGTATGCCGTGTTCGAGAAGATGCTCGGACGCGGAAACCCGCCAGACGATTGGAACGCCTTGGTACAGGCAAGCAAGCAGGATTGGAGCAACCTCGAATAGGTATGCCTCTGTAGCACGAGACGATCATGAACACGACAGCTCGCATCAGCACCGCAGAACGCCTCGGACGCACTCTTGGCCGTGGATGGCGCGCCTATGTGCGTGGCGAACGGAGGGCGTCAAACTGGTTGGTATCGAAGGGAGTGCCGCAAGCGGGTGCCTCCGTGTTCGTGTGGGCGATTAAGCTGGTGGTGCTGGGATTGCTGTTTTATGTGGCTTTCTGGATGACGCTGCTGCTGGTGGGCTTGCTACTTGTCTGTCACGGTTTTCGCAGAAGCAGTGATGATTTTTCGCAACCACGCGACGAACTGCGCCATGGTGAAGCAGGATTCGGCTTGTACTCGCCGGACGGGTATCGCCTCGACCCGCATGACCCCAGCAATCCGTATGACGACTAACAAGGCTATGTTTTTTGATGAATTTGTATATTGCGCTTGACCCAGGCAACAGAGGACTTAATCGAGCTATCGCCGATATTCAGCGCCGCCATCAGACATTCAAAAACTGGTGCAATGGCCGTGAAGGGATGGAAGTTTTATATGAGTTGCTCTTCCCAAACAATATGCCAATCACGGGCTATGTTTCCAATCGGCAGCGGGACAAGCAGAATCCACGATACGCACAAATGGCGATTCGAGTTAACGCCGCTGGGCGGGATTGGCCTTTTCCGGAAGGATGCGCCTTCATCGCCACGGGAAGTTGGCCCACCGAATCCTCTTCGCCACTCTTTCTCATAAACGGCTTCATCGAGACCGCCGATCTGCCTGCGCGATCTTTCGAGCGCGAAGTCGCTGCATTTGCCGTGCATGACAGTCTGCAATTCACGCCAGGCCAGCAGCGCATTCAGCGCGTCAATAACCTGCTCACGCCGCAACTGCTGGCCGACTTGCCACCAATCACGCAGCAAACCGAAAAGCAGTTGACCGAGTGGACTGAATTTCTTCGATGGAAAGAAAGCCTCATCCGCCACAAGGCGCGCGGTTTGCGCTACATCAGTCGTGGATGGCGTGACGAGCAGTTGGTTTTTTCCTTGGTCGCACAGAGCTCACAGGCTTTGCAAAAAGACCGCAAGGCCTTGGGACGGGATGATCTTGTGGTGTTCCAGGTTGGGCAATCCAAAGAGCCGTGGATGTTCGGATTGCCTGAAAGGGAGGAACGCCGCCTTCCCCGGCTGGGACAGGCTGGCAAACTCTCGGAGCCTGCATCGTTACCGAAAGATAAGAAATTTCCCAAGGACGATAGCTCGACAGGATGTCCTTGGCCTGAGCCCGTGCTTGCCGAATTGACCGTCTCACTGACCGAAGACGACGCGAATGATCTCGCCAACGCCGAGGAGCCGGATGTCTTGCGCGAGCGCATCCTGAGTCGAATTCCGGAGTCCGGCTTCCTGTCCATTTCAACGGCTGGCGACATGAGTCTGATCAAACGCCATCAGCAGGCGTTGCGGCAGTTGCAAGAACAGGGTGGCTATGCGCCTTACTTAACTGATTATTTGTTCGAGGCTGCACAAGTTTCCGTGCCGCAGCGTCTGGAACCGGTGACGGAGTGGGCCAACGACAAGCTCAATCCGGCCCAGAAAGAGGCTGTGGTCAAGATTCTTTCCGCGCCGGATTTGTGCTTGGTTCAAGGGCCGCCGGGCACGGGCAAGACCACTGTGATTGCGGAAGCCATTGTGCAACTGGCGCGGCGCGGGCAGCGGGTGCTGCTGGCATCGCAGGCGCATACCGCCGTGGACAATGCGTTGGACAGGTTGGGTCATGACGGTTCCTTACGCGTAGTTCGGTTGGCACGGAATGAAAGCAAGGTGACGGAAGATGGTGCGGCCTTTGCGGGGCAGGCATCCTTGCAGCGTTACTACAAGGCCCTGGCAGGGCAAGCCGAAGATCGTCTTGCAGTGTGGAAGCGCGGTGACAAAGACTTGCGTCTCTTGCAAGAGTGGTATGAGCGCGCGACTTTCGTGTCGCACGACGAGAAGGAGTTGAACGCCAGACGCGGGCAGCTTGAAACGGACTTGGCATCGGCCCGCAGCCAGACAACGCAGGCTCTGCAGACGTATGACGCTGCCTGCGCGGTGCTGGATGAAGACAAGGCCAAACGGCAGCGTCTGCACAGCGTTCAGGCCTTGCTGCATGGCAACGCCGAAACGCTGCATGGCGACTTGCGGGATGTGGATGAGCCTGCCAGAAATCTAGCGCAAGGCCTTGCTTCCTGCGAGGAGGCAGGATTACTCGTCAAGTTTTCGATGGACGATTGGCTGACCCATGCAGGCAGTCGGGGCGCAATGCTGGCGCACATGCTGGCCGCGTGGCGGCGCTTCACGAATGAGCAAGAAGCAATTGCTGCAGACATTCGCCGCCTGCGAGAGGCTGCGAATGGCCCGATTCAGGATGCCAGCACTAGGCTACGCATTGAATCGCTCCGGAACGAGGTCAAAGCCTTGGAGGAGCAGATGGAGCAGGATGACGCTTTCGTGGACGCCTGGAGAGCCACGCGCAAGGAGCTCAAAGAGTTGGAGCAGGCTGGCGTGGGCTTGGAGCGCAGCCGTTATGACGGCCTGTTTCGTCAAGCTGCCAAATGGTGCACTCCCAATGAAAACGCGACTCAACTGGCAGACGAAATTGATGCCAGCCTAGCTGCGCTGGAGAGGGCGCAGCCGGTCATCGGGCAGGCCATCGAAACCCTGAAGCAATTTATGCAAGCTCAGTTGTCGCAGCCCTCTACGGAAGCCCCGAACGATGGCCTTGTCCGAAACGCGCGGAACCAGGAGCGCAGCGCCCAAAGCAAACTGGACAACTGGGACGAGCAGCGCAGACAACATGAGCACAAGGTAAGAGCCCTGCTGCAGGATGAGGCTGTCACGCAAGGCAACCGCTTGCCGCAGGAACCTGCTGCGACTTTATCGCAGCGTATCGAAACAGTCGCCCAAGTCATCAAGGTCTTGGAACAACGTCAGGCCAGCCAGCAGCAACAGCGCCAAACATGGGGTCCATTGCTGGAAGATTGGAAGCGCGATCTGAGTCGCAACAGTGCCGCAGAAGAAGACTGGCAGCATCTGGGCGCGGATTTTCTAGCTAGTTGCAACGTGGTGGCCATTACTTGCAACGAAAACGAGCGCACGCTGGACGATGCTGGGCAGACGAGTTTTGATGTCGCCATCATTGATGAGGTAAGCAAGGCTACCCCGCTGGAATTACTGATGCCCTTGATGCGCGCACGCCGCGCCGTGCTGGTGGGCGACCACCGTCAACTGCCACCGCTGTTTCAGGAAGGCGACGAAGCCCGCAGCTTCATGGATGAAGTTGAAGAAAACGAAGCGGCCAACGCTGAGGAAAATAGTACAGATCGCCCTGCTGATGCACAGACCTTGCTGACCCGCGACAACCTGCGCCGCTTTGAGAAGATGGTCACAGCCTCGTTGTTCAAGTCGCATTTCGAGATGGCGGATGAAGCCATCCGAGCACGCCTCAACGTGCAGTTCCGCATGCATCCGCAAATCATGGCTATGGTTAACCATTTTTACGAGGGTCAGTTGGAGTGCGGCCTCCTTCGGCCTGACGACGATCCAGACCCGAAGCTTCGTCGTGTTCACGGACTGACGTTGGAGAATGTGAACGGTGGCTCACCCTTACTCACTCCGGATGACCATGCGTTGTGGGTGGACACAACCTACAACCTGCACAACCAGATTCATCGTGAAGACATGGACGGCAACCAGCCACGGCGCACCAATAAGCTGGAAGCGGAGTTGATTGCCGAAACGCTAGAGCAAGTCGAACGGCAATCCGCTGCGCAGGGCTACTCCCGGTCAAACAAGCGCAAAGTCGGCGTGGTGTCTTTCTATGCTAATCAATGCCGAGAAATTCGCGCGGCTATTCGCCGCCGCCGCCCACAGGGTTCCAATGGTCGATTTGAATGTCTCGATGTTGAAGTCAATACCGTGATTCGCTATCAGGGAAAGGAAAAGGCAATCGTGCTGGTCAGCATGGTGCGCCACGATGGGTACGATCCTTTGCGCTCGGGCAATCAGCCTCGGCGTCGCTCCAGCAAGGCCAATGTCGCTCGATTTGAATTTATCAATGTGGCTTTTTCGCGCGCACAGGCGCTGCTGGTCGTCTTCGGCGCGAAAAGCATGTATGCGTCCTACGAGGTGGATTTGCCGCGTATGGACAGCGCAGGCAGCATGAAGCGAGCCGTTTACAAGGACATTCTGGATCAACTGGAGCGGGATGCACGGCTGGTTCCGGCAAGGCAGTTGATGTCACCGGATATGCTGCCCCAGCAGCCACAACAGCAACGTGGCAGGTTCAATCCCCTACCCAGCCGGGCGGCTGCGCCCAAGGGCGACAAGGGCGGTAATCGGGGAGCGCGCGCATGAAGCTGGCAGAAATTTCCATTCCCTTGCCCTTGTATCGCATTGAATCCGAGGTGACCTATCACACCGAGCGCAAACCCACGGTGTTTGAACGGATGGTATTACGACTGTGTGATCCTGGGCTCCATTTTCCTGATAAACAGAGCCTGTCCTTGCTTGGTGTCTTCCGCGATCAATTGGGCGCAGGCGATGTGCGTGAACTGCTGGAGGGCTGCGTATCTGAGCTTTCCGCTTTGGGTGCTCTGCCCAAACGTTACGCTCTTGATACGCTCGAGGTGCCTCTAACTGAGCTTGAATTGACTGCCGATGGCTTGCAATTCTTGCGCAGCGACAGCCTGCCGGTGCGCTCGCGCACGATTAAAGTCAGTCATCATTACGATCCTATCGGTGATGAGATCAAACCGGTCAAGAGGGATGGTGTGCAGCAGAGCAAAGGCAACATAAGCCGCATGAGCTCCGTCGACAACGCTTTGAGGCCGCAAAATCCGTTGCCGCAAGTAGAACGCGCTATAGCGCAGGAAACTTATGACTGGAAAAACTCTGCGACAGTTATAGACCGCATTGCGCCCGTGGTTCAGCTATCTGGATGGGAAGAGCGCAGGCTCGAAATCTCGTGCAGCGAGGATGGTGTGCTGTCCGCGAATGCTCCGCGTGATGCCGCATTGCAGCGCTGGCTGGAGCAAGCACAATCCGAACTGGCATGGGAAATTCTGCTTGCTGGCGCACTGACAAGCGAACCGAATGCTTCTCTGCCCGTCATTGACTCTTCTGTTTTACGCGATGCCCGTACTGCCCGTCCCATTACAGCAACTAATAGGAGTGCAGTCAGAGCGCGGTTGTGCATCGTTACGCAAGGCGTTGCGGCGGATGCAGCAACACCCACCATCGTTTTATCGTCTGAAGTGAACGCACCGGAACTGGTTGCCAATGGCAAACAACCGACTATGTTCACACTGCTTGTGCCACCTCCCGCAGGAATGATCACGGGATTTCGTAGCTTGTCTCTGCCACAGATCGGCGGAGCGAGCGCTCAAGCAGAAGTGGCCGGTAACCTCCGCCTCTATTGGGCCGGGCAGCCGCGCTCGTGTGGCTTGGCGGTTACTTTGAACGATCAGGCTGCAACCGCGCTTTGGGCCAAACTGCGCAGGGATTTAGAGGGAGCTTGCGAGCACTCCGATGACCCACGCATTGTCTTCATGCCCGTAGCATGGCGGGATATCGATGCGATCGGCGAAACAGTGTGGCCGTGGCTATCCACACGTGCTGAACAGCCGCTGGGCGATTTGATAGCGTTGATTGAGCCCGCTACACAAGCAATTGGTTTGTGGCGGTCTGGCGGGAAAGACTGGAAACCTGCATGGGAAATATCTCTGGTAAGAGCCATTGATAAATCGTTGAGGCATACGCCCAATCAGCTGGAAACTGAAGAAGTCGTTTCTCTTTTGACCCAGGTGGCTCAGATGTTGTCTGCAGACAAGGCTGTGCCTCTGCAAGCCGCGCTGCTGCTGCATGCGGCCCCTATTTGCACCTTGGAATCATTGGCAAAGCTGCGATCTGCCTTGCCTTCCTCGACTGAAATACCAGGCGAATTGCTCACCATCGAGTTGCGGCAAGTGTGGTTGGAGAAAATTTTAGAACGTAAAGAGATCAAGTTGCACGGCCCTCACGCCTTGCTACTGCCTTTGCAGAAGATTCAGAAAGCTGTTCAAGATGTTCACCGGGACATAGGCGAGCAGGCATTGAAGGCGGCGGGTAAAGGAAAAATGGATGTGCGCGCTTTAACTCCGCGCGCATTGGACGTCATGCACGCTTGGCGAAAAACCGCAGAAGATTTCCGCGCCCTGAATGCGCCATCGTCCGGCTGGGATGCGCTGAATGATGCAGTAGAACGCTGGGGCCTTCTGGCGCAGGAAAAGCTGGCCCCAGTCGAGATCGGGCATCGCATCGCCGTGCTGGATACCAGCGCTCTGATGGAACATCCTGGGCTTTTGCAAGGGCTGAGCCCCAGCGATATTTTGGTGGTGCCGCTTCGTGTGCTGAGCGAGCTGGATGGTTTGAAGAGCAGTGGGGATGAGACTCGCGCGGCCAAGGCACGCTCGGCCATTCGTCAGTTGGATGCAAACGCGTCCCGTATCCGCCATGAAACAGACTACGCAGCTTTACTGCCTGCTGAATGGGATGCCAAACAGCCCGACCATGCCATTCTTTCAACGGCGTTGTTCTTTCGGCTGAATGATGTTTTGTTTGTGAGCAATGACATCAACCTACGCACCAAGGCGCAGTCTCTTGGTCTGAACACGCAAGATTCCAAGTCATATGCGCCTTCGCACCTTGTGCCTGGTGCTGGTGCTGGTGCTGGTGCTGGTGCTGGTGCTGGTGCTGGTGCTGGTGCTGGTGCTGGTGCTGGTGATGGTCCAGGGGAGGGTGCCAGTGACGGTGCCAGT
>Ga0172382_10004708_pt1 | contig 20764 bp, 22 predicted proteins | sample Leawel138RmetaG_FD_122245 | JGI IMG/M metagenome (GOLD analysis project Ga0172382, IMG submission 122245) | Leachate microbial communities from a municipal landfill in Southern Ontario, Canada - Leachate well 138R metaG | ecosystem: Engineered > Solid waste > Landfill > Unclassified | place... | reverse complement strand
CCAGTCTGCAGAATCTGTGCAAAAAAGCTATGGAGTGGATCGCCTGTGGATCAGCTTGGAACGAATTTACCTTTGCTTGGGGAAACCCTTTACAGGTGGTACCGCCTGTGCTATCATAAGCCTATGAGGTAGCGAGAAACGAGAGTTTCGGGGGTTCTCTCTCTAAAACAAAAGCCCGGTGGTACCAACACCGGGCCGAAAGGAGAGAATCATGAGAACCTTACTTCTCGTAATCCTCTTGGTCCTACTGATGACCGCTAAGGCGCTTTAGGACCGGGGCCAGCCTCTAGGGGCTGGCCCTCTTATCTTAGACTCGGAAGTGAAGCTTTGTCAATTCAAATCAAAATCAGAGTCCCGGATGAATGGGAGAGTGCGCTCAAGAGGGCGGTCCAGCAGGCCGGGTTTCCTCTAGAGGCTCCCAAGGGTAGAGTGGGCGGAATGGCAGCCTGGGTAAGGCATCTGGTAGCTCGTGAACTTGGCTTCGAAGAGCAGGACCCTCATGCCCTTCAGTCGGCCCGATATGCAGCTGAGAGGGGTCAAGAAAGTGTGCCAGATCAGTGACGGTCACTCAAAGGCCCGGTCCGGACTCCACTCACCCACCAGTCGATCTGAGACTGCTTGCCAGGTGCCCAAGGGATCATCCTCTCGTGGCTCTGAGGATGTCAGTCGGCCCCAAACCTTCCCGAACTCGTCCGGCAGCTCGGGGAGCTGGCCACGTGGATCGATCTCTTGGAGATAGCCCGAGAGGGGCTTATTAGGGTCCCCCGGTACCGGAGGCCTCGCCTCCTGTACGCGCCGCACGATAGCGGCCACGACGGGAGGGAGGCCGGCCGGGGACGTTAGTTTTTTGCCGCGGCTCCGGCCAGCTGTTTGCCGACGACTTCCAGCACCTCAGCTATAGTTATGGCTAGGGCGGACTCGTCGTCAGGTGACCCCTGTTCCAGTAGGTCGGACAGGATGTCCAGGGTAAATCTGGCCGCACGGTATTGTGCGGCGGTGAGATGTAGTGCTTTATCCAGCATGGGTTTCTCCTTCTGCGGTCTTTCCCGCCGTCTTTTATCGTTGTTTGAATCTTGAAAGTCGTACAGTCTTGGTGGTGGGGTCCCAAGCGACTGATACGCCCAGAGCCTCCGCCAAGGCTCTGACCGGTAGGTAGCTGCGGCCATCCACCAGTAGCGCCTCGCCCAGATGCTCCCCATCCAGCTCTACGGTGGCCAGACTGGCCATGCGAGCTCGCTCGATTATCTGGGGCAACATGGGGTAGAGCTGGCCCGGGCAGGCTGTCGCACCTCCCTCTCCGGGCACGTCGCGGTGGCCAATCACGTGGGCGCGGTCGAGGGGGATCCCGTACTCTTCGGCCCGCTCGGCGATCAGGTCGGCCAGGGCGTCGAGCATGTCGGGTGGGACGTGCCGATCCTCTACTCCTACGCAGCAAAGGATGCCCAGGGTCTCGGCGTTGTCGCCGTAGGCATGGGCTCCCACTTCGGCCTCGGGCCTACCCGGGGCGACGTCTCCCGACTGCGAGATCACCCAGTGATACCCGATGTCTCGCCAGCCCTGCGCCTGGTGCCACCCTCGGACGGCCGCCACCGCTTCCTCGGCGGTACGAAAATGGGCCCCGCTGCCAGGGCCCAAATAGTGGATAATTATTCGCTTGATTTGTCTCATGATTGCTCCTCCAACTCTTTCTGGAGTCTTTGCAGCTCGCGCTCCAGTACCGTGATTCGCCCCGCCTGCTCAGCCTGAGCGGCCAGGAGGCTGATGACTTGCTCTTCCACGGCCCGCCGTTTGCTTTCGCTGTCGTCTAAGGCGGTGCGACACACATCGAGTAGCCGCTGATACTCCTGGATCACTTCCGCCCGCTCGGCCGCCTGAGAGTCCTCTCGCTCGCGGTAGGTGCCCCAGAGGCGTCCCAAGAGCGTCCCCGCTGCGCCTATTATTGCGGCCAGGCCGAGTTGCTCGCCGCCGAATTGTTGTTGGTTCATTTTTTGGGCCTCCTAGGTGGTTGGTTTTGAGAGTAGAGGAATTCTTTTGAGTAATCTTTTTAAAACTGCTTGTACAGATATAGTGTATCTGTTATAATCAATTGTAGAGACGAGTGAGAAAACAAACATAGCCTCGAAGGGGGCGACGCCCCGCCGGATGGGTCAGACTCCGGGCCAGGCGGCACCGGAAGACCACCGGACAAAAAAGGGTCACGGAAAAGACAAGGCCACAAGCATCCTTCCAAATCTTTTGAAAGGAGGTGCCTATGGCCAAGTGGACGATGGTCCTGCTGCTAGTCCTTGCGATGACCCAGCAAGCCATCTAACCCGCCACGAAGGCCCGCTGTAGTGCGGCCCGGGCTAGGACGCACCTAGCACGAGGAGGCCCGAGTTCACGGCTCGGGTCTCCATTTTACCACCGGTTCGCACCCGGAGGCAAGAAGAAAGGACACCTAATGACAGCAAAAGGACACAAACCAGACTGCACGTGCGGCCTTTGTCGCATTATCCGGCAACAGGCCCTTGGGGCCAAAACTACCAAACAGAACCGGGTGAAAATCGAAATCCACGTCACCCGTGAAGAATCCGAACAAATGGAGCAACTCGCCAAGCAAGCGGGCTGTTCACGAAAAGCCTTCGCCGAAGCCGCTGTCAGGGATGCCCTGGCCGAGAGTGAATAAACCGGCCCAACCCAGCGGAGGCGTGTTCGGTAAGGGAGAGGAGCATCAGAACAGGCTCTTCGCACGATAGGGAGAGCACGCGCTGGGTCAGTATGTCGAGCTTCTGCTCGCTCTTTTCCACGCGTGGTGCGATCGTCTCAATCTGCCCTTCGCACCTCGTCGTGCTTTCGTGCCTGAACGGCCCTCCGGCGAATCGGCGAGCGGATTCAGCTAGAACGCTACTACGTTGATGCGTGCTCCAATGAATCCCAACCAGGGCGACCCAGCTATCCTGGTGAGACCTAAGAAGAGGTTCTCGGACGTCGTCAGAGTCCCAGACCACGCAAGGGATAAACCCTGCGTATTAGTCTGGGACGTAGCCCAGTCATAGAGCACCTCTCGGGTGTACGCTAGGGGAATGCCTGACCTCCTGATCTGTAGCTCTCCGGTGGTCAATCCTGTGGTCTGCTTGTATAGTGACAACTGTGCGGTACATATCACATATATTGTGCTACCGAAGGTGTTTGTTATGGTGTATCCTGAAACGCCCAGAGCCGGCCCCGACCCACCGTGACTAGAGACTCCTGTTATGGCCGAGTCGACGTAACCAGTAGCACTGCTATAGATAATTGTTTGACAACTCCTTGGCACATCCACCCACGCCGGAGCCCCGCTCGCGTGTCCGAGGAGTTTGCCGTCTGCGGCTCCGGAGGGATTCCGCAACAGTTCATCCCACTGCCCATCCCCGTAACAGCGCCAGACCCTCGCGCCCCATTGCCAGAGGGAGCCGTACCAATAGCCCACGGAGAAACTCGCTGATCCATCAGGCGCAGCGCTCGCGGAGTGGTTGTGCCTGATGGACTTGTGCGAGCCATCTCCATTGGCATAGAGACTCCCCTCGTTTATGGTCCAATCGATCTGGCTATCGTCAATGGGCATCAGTGCACCGTGCCTCGAGTGTGGATTGGCCAACCGCTCTCGGGTTGATGATCCTCAGTGAATCGGATCATTGCGCTTCCGCTGCCGTTGTCAATAATCGTGTAGTCGGTCGAGGGCACTTGCCAGAGCTGCTTGACGTAGACGTCGACCTTGCTCGAGTCCAACTCGACAAGCGAGACGTTGGCGCTGCCAGATTGCAGGAGGAAATCTCGGTTAGTGCCGTTTACCGTCCCGGTGGGGACGAGGTCGAGAGCCGGACCAACTTCATTCAGGACTAGCGGGGTGTGATTGAGGTATCCATCCTCGCTATCAAGATTGGCTGTATCAACCACCCAGTAGACTCCTGCAGGGGAGGTCTGAACGACGATGTCCCCGATCTGGACGTCGTTTGTAGTGAGAGCGAAGCGCGCAGCCTCGTCGGCCACAGGCACCCTTTCGCCGGTGGCAGGTGCGGGCAGTTGGCTCACGGGGATCTTCCCATTCGCGTCGAGACTCGCAACCCCGTTCGCTGCGGCTTTCTGGGCGCTTGGGATAGCTCCCACCTGCGTTGCTGTTACTTCGTGCGGGTTATCGGTGTTGCCCGTGTGGGAAGAGAGAGCCGACGTGCTCGCTTTTGCTGACAGTAGCCCATCGACCTCACCCGTTGTATAGGCTCCCACCTGCGTTGCTGTTACTTCGTGCGGGTTATCGTCGTCCTCGATGTGGGAAGTGAGAGCAGACGATGCCGCCGCGCCATCGATCTGATCCTGAAGGTCGACAAGAGAGCCATCCAGATCTGCGACCTGCCGGATATCGATCTGGCCTCCGCTGAATTCACCTTTTGTTGTATAAGCCATTTTTTTACTCGGCCTCCTCGTATTCTGCTTCGAGCACCCACCACGATGCCGGGGGGTGCTCAAAAGTTATCTGATTGCCGCTCACCGTGTAGTGAGCAGGGGAGAGATTGGGGATCCCGTTGACGCGGACCCGGAGGGTGGCGGGGTTGGGTGCCGCCGACGTGGTGAACACGAGGTTGATGCCGTTCTGGGTGCCGGTGAGCAGCTCGTGACGGCGCCTCTCCAGTTGATTGATCGCCGCCCGGACCGCGTTGAGGTCTGCTGAGGTGATCCCGTCGCCGTCGGTGTATAGGTGGAAGGGGGTCATCGAATCGTGAACTCCCTATCTGTAGCACTCCACAGCGCACCGTTCTGAACCTCATACAGCAACTCGTCCTCAGTCGCGACCAGGCTACACCTCGCGCCATCGTCAAAGTCGGGGACGACGACAGTCTCGCCGCCACGAAAGCCGCTAGAGATAACAAAGGTCTCTCCAATCAACGAACCGTCCGCAAGGCTTATGTTCCTTAGCTTCATACTCCTCCAGATCATCCAGTCGTATATCTGGTACTGCCACGGCGGCAATATAGCAGCACGGGGCTGGGTTATCAATCCGGCCTAGTACGCCACCACCTTGTTGCTAATCCGTGCCAGGATCTGTGAGCCGTCAAAGACCAACTCAAACCCAAGAGTCAGCGCCTCTCCGACCACGCTAAAAACCTCAGAAGGCACGGCCAAGATCTCTCCGTCCAAGGCCGCAAGTACAACCATGGTGGGTTGACCCCGGTTGCCTAGCTCGTCGTACTCCCACACCAGGGTATAGATCCGATCCCCGACGCAGAGAGGAGCCGAACACAACCGCGCGTACCCAGCCCCGGCCGCATCGATTGAGGCGGTCCAGAGTGTCTCACCCTCGCCGCTTTCCGGACTCTGCCGCACACACCGCCAGACCAGAGCATCTCCCGCAAAATCCAGCCCTCCATCAGAACTTCTCGGCCCCATCACAATCCCGTGCTCGCTCACACATGCCGCAGTGAGCGAGTGCGGAGGATCCCCGCCGTCCACTGTCACCGGCACCTGCCCGATATACAGCGAGGTCCACTCCACGATCCACTCCGCCGGGTCGCTGCCCCACTGCCGAAGAATCGTGTCAGCCGCCACCGTGTCCAGGTCTGGCTCCCACTGTTGCGGAGGTCCCGCCTGTGCGTCGTAGGGCAAAGCGCCATGGGGTAGGTTGGACCAGAGGTGAACCGCCGGGCCGCTGCCGTCCTCGGTCAGGGCCGGAGGATCGCCGGAGTAGTTGTAATAGATCGCAGGCCCGCTTGCAGTCAGCCCACCTCGGAAATACTCTCGGCCCCCGACAATCTCGGGAGGGATCTCGATCAGGGCCAGTCGCGGCTCTCGCCGCTCTAAATCTCCCGTACCCTGCACCCAGTCTTCGTCGTCAACCTGGAGAACCTCAACGTCCCCCTCGTCGCGCCGCTCCCACTCCCGCAGGGTACCGGTCTCGTCGTCCACTTCCCAGCGCCAAACCTCTGCACCGGTCGCCGGGTCTAGGGCCACTAATCCAGCTACACTAGAGATGGGGGTCGGGAAATCGAAAGTAGCGGTCGGCAGGTCTGCTCCGACGTCCGGATTCCAGGGGTTAGGCCACACCAGGCCCTCGATACTCGTCTCGGTCCAGGTGATCTCCCTGAACGCACAAACAAAGCGCCCATCCGCGTCCACTCCAACCGGCAAATAAAACGACTGCTTGTCGTCAACCGGCAAACGGCCGTCTTTACGCCACGCCTCTACCGGGGTGCTCGCGGCCAGGTCATGACAGATTAACGCGCCCTGGTGAGTACACCCGAGCAGTGAGTATTGCCCCGCCAGTAGGTGCGGGGTTTTTGTGTGCGACTCCTGATCTAGTTCCTCTCGTCGGATCGGTTCGGCCGGTCCGACCGAATCATCTATAGGCCCCAGGTCGCCGGTCCACTCGGCCAATGTGATCGGATCGGAGGTCCACAGGATCGATCCCGTGGATGCATCGATCCGGTACAGAAGCCAATTGTTATTCCGTCGAGCCAGACTGTAATCAGAGAACGTCCAGCCGTCGACGGTGTAACACCAGAGATCCCCACCATAAGCAAAGGGCTGTGTGGCTGCGCTCATCCTAGTACGACCCCTCCGCCATCATCTCCGCCGCCATCGTCTCCACCGCCGCCATCGTCGTCCTCTTCGTAGTCGGGAAGAGCAGTTGTCCATGTGCCATTAGTGAGAGAGTTCTCCTCATTCGGCAATGGGTAGTCAGGATCCCCGAACCACTTTTTACCATCCTCCTCGGCTACCAGGCCAATCGCAACTCCGTCAACGACTGACAGATCGTGCCACATGAGCAGACTGGAAGATCCGACTGCCACGCCGTCCCGATACAGTTGCCATGGCTCCTCCATAGACCAGAGGCCGTCGGCGCCGCGACGCTCCCAGCGGACGTCTTCGGTCAATCGAATCGCCGTGGGATACAGGTCGGGAGTTGAGGACCACGATCCGGTTATAGATCCGTTGATTCTGGAGGCCCGGCCGTAGGATTGACGGAAGGTTGGCCAGGACAGACTTAAAGTCTCCGCCCCTAGAAAGAACCGCTTGCTCTGCACTCCGCCGCGACACAAGATCACTGGGATGCCTGGGTTGTCCTCGATGAAGCCCAACTTGACAACGTCACCCACCCGCAGGTAGACCGGCTCCAGGGGAGGGATGGCCTCGTAGGGGTGGGCTCGGCCCGGGATAAGGACGTCGTATTTGGTACGAGACCGGACGCGGACGATCACGCCGTCCTCGTATTGTTTTCGCCTTCTGAGGTCAAACGAGAGTGCGTCTCGGCGTTTTTTGTCGGCAGCCATCTGAGCGTGCGACTGTTTTTCTATCCGGAAGACGTGCATCAGAAGATGTAAGGATTCTTCCCCAGTATCACCGGGGCGTCGTTGTCTCCTCCGGCCAGCATCAGCACCCGGTCTCCCTGGTAGAACTTCGACCCGGTGAGGGCGCCGACGGACGATCGGGCAGTGCTGCGTCCGCTGCTGGTCAGGTCGGCCAGGCCGGAGGCCCCGCCAGGAGTGGAGCTTTCGGCGACTCCTGTTACCGTGGCCCCTTCAAATCGACTCACCCGCTTCTGCAGGATCTTCACGAAGTCCATTACCGATAGCCTCCAATCGTGAACGTAGTCCGCCGCTGCAACGGGTCTTCCGAGAATGTGTGAGTTGCCGAGATGACCACCCGATCAATGGTGACTCCCAGCACTGAGTCTGTGATGCGGACCCGAGACCCATCTACCAGGTCCGGGTTAAGCGGCACGGTCACCACCAGCGGGAAGAGGCGAGCCTTCAGCTTGTCCAGGTACCCTCGGCCGTAGCTTATGGCTTCCGCTTGAGTAGCGATCAGCTCGTTGATGTCCAGCTCTTCGAGGATTTCCCCGAAGAGCTCTTCCAGCTCGGCATCACTCACGGTCGCGGTGAAGCTCTCGTCAAATCCGTCCGGGAACTCTTCTTCGTCCGGCTTATCGCCCACTGTGCCCGTGAAGATGATCTCTCCATATCCTTCGGTGGCCCCGACCACGCCTACTTGAGCACCGAAGGTGTACTCTACGCTGACTGCATTGATGATAGGTGCGCCGTACAGGTGCTGAGCCCACACCCCCCCACGGGTGTCTCGCACCGCCAAGACATTCCCGTCAGCGTCCCGGAAAATGAAGTCTGAGAAGGTACCCAGTTGCTGCGACAGGATCTGCCACTGGACGTGACTCAGCGGTTGCTCAAAGTCTTTCCGATACTTTCCAAACTTGGTGGCCACCTCGGGATCGGTGCCGGCTTCGCTGTCCCGCTCCACCAGGCGCTTCACAATCACTCTTGTAATCACATCGGCCAATTGGGAGTCGTAACTCTCGTCGGGTACGACACCATCAGCCGAATAGTGATAGATGCGACCATGGCCGGCCAGCGAGTCGTAGCATTGGACTGCCGTGCCCTTCATTCGCCACTGCTGCCCCTTCACTTCGAGCAGTTTCATGAGGAAGTCACCGTACCGACCGTTCTGCCGGTGAAACATCCGGATCGGATAGTCCACGAACCCAGTGGGTCCGGATAGACCGGCAGCCGCCACAATCTCCTCGGCCACGCTCGCCGCTCTGGTGATGGTATGGCGGGTAGAGCGGACCGACGGCATCGTGACGGCCCGGCGGAAGAGAGGCCGGGATTCGTCGATGCCCGACCAGACCGCATCCTTGAACCACCCAGCGGTGGAGGCGGATCGCCGGTGAGAGAACCCTGTGGCCGGACCGGAGTAGACGAATGTGCGGCCCCCATACTGAACAGTAGCCCGAATGCGATGGTCCTTCGTCTTGCCGAGCACGTTGTGGAAGGTTCCATCCTTGTAAGGATGGTACTCACCGGTGGGGTCAACGATGGATATCGACCAGGTGGCCGCGGCCGACTGCTGATGTGTCACGTCCAGTTTGTACGGCGCTTCCCCGAGCTCGACGCCGGCATCCACTCCTGCCCGGATATCCATGACCAGCCCGGACAAGCCAAACTGCCAGGCTGCATCCCATTCCGTCTTTCCTTCAACGCTCAGTAAGCACACATTCGGCCACGTCTCAGGGGTCTCAGTGAGCACTGGGCCAGACGACTGAACCCGATGGAGCAAAGGAGCAGAAATAGGCCTGAAATTCCTCACCCGATGGAGCAAGAAGGCGACCCCTGCGGAGTCACTCACCCGATGGCACAACAGCCGCACAAAGCACGCACCATTCGTCACCCGATGTATAAATATGGCCAACTCTACAGACAAGGTCGTAACCCTGTGGCAAAGCCACGCCTCTGTGAAGCCCGGCTCGGTCTGCACCCGATGGACAAGCCAGACCATGACTCCGCCGGCAATCGCCTGCACACCGGCTCTAGCATAGCCCGCTCCAAGCCGGTTGACGATTGCCGGCTGTTCTTTCCACTTTTGGACCGACACATTTAACTCAGGAAGCTGCTGCCGGCTACCGCGATCAGCACTTGCAAATCCCAACGAGGCTTCGTGCGCTCCGGTAGTTGCCAGCGCTGCCAAACCCCCTGAGCTGCTCCGGCGGTCAGAACGCCGCTGTTGGCGATGGCCACCGCTGTACTCAGGGTGCGAGGTCTGCTCCAGGAGGCTCCAGAGGGGTCGGTAGCTGCGTCTGCAGCGGTGGTGGTATCGTTGAGAGTCGCGGGGAGCCAGAGATCAAACTCCGAGGTAGCTGTGTAGTAACCCCCGGGGACGAAGCCCAGCTCGGTGGCTCCACCGCGCAGGACCTTGACCGGGTGAGCCGTAGCTGTCAATTCCCCGGACGTATCATCCCTGGCTTCCACAGACTGCAATGCAGTCATGGAGTTGCTGGTGGCCACCACGGTGTCTCCGGAGAGGGACACTTCAAGGGCTATCGGATCGCCGTTGGTGTCATGGCCCAGAAAGCGGATGAATTTGTCGTCATCGTCGCCGCTAGCGTGCCCGGCGGCTGCTGCTGTCTGGTCGTTTGCTCCCCAGTCATCCATGGCGTTCGGCAGATAGATTTTGCCGTTCGTCAAATCTTCGGTCTCGTGAGTGTTGAGGGCGAACAGTTTTGCGATTTGAGTATTGACCCCGCCGTCCGCTGCGAGTGACGGCATCTCAAAGAAGATCTCTCCGATCATATTCTGGTTGGCTTCATTCTCAGAAATCGCACCACCGATATTCTCGGTGGAGAAATCGACCGCCTGAACGGACGGCTTGTAGAGCTTCAACCAGTTTGCTAATCCTGACATTTGTACACCTCGATTTCAATTGGGGTCTGGGGGTGGAGCCCGAATGCCGCACGGATCAGCCCGCGCAGCGCGTTGAGGCCGTAGAAGCAAATCTCGGTGTAGGCCACAGGGCAAACCTGCAGATAGATAGGGACAGGCTCCCGACAGTAGTCCCAACCACTCAGCACCTCGAGGATTTGATCCACGACCCGGCCAGTAAGGCGCTTGAGCGGTCTCATCCTGTAGGTGTAACGACCGGGCACTTTCACGACTGTTGAGACCTCCACGACCAATCCCGCACGTCGTTCTGAGACCCGCCAGCGGGGGCTACAATCTCAACTTTAATCGTTGGCTTCATTGTCTGCAGGGCCTTGGTAAGCTCGGCCATGTGATTCTGGGCAGATTGGTCGTTGGTACCTGCCCCCAGTTGATTGGCATCTACCCCCAGTTGATTGGCCGCTTGAGTATCACCACTCGCGTCTGACTGAGGTGGCTCCGAGGCATCCTTATCCTTCTGGCCGGCAAACGATTCGTTCATCTCTTTGACGAACTCTTCCAGGCTCTGAACGCCTCCCAGCGTGGCGCCCTTCATCTCTTCAACCTTTTGCTTTTGCTTCTCCAGTTCGGCTGTGGCCGCGGCCAGCTCCGTGACCGACCCTTTTCGCGTCTTCCAGAGATCCAGCTCCAACTGTATTGCAATACGCTGCTTTTCTTCTTCTGACGCCCCGGCACCGGCTAGTTCTGCTTCCAGTTGGAGTTGCTGCTCGGCCAGCTGCAGGCGCTGCTTGGCCACGGCTACCAGGTCGTGCTTGGTCACCTGCTTGTCTGAGCCGGCTTTCACCTCCAGGAGCTCGCGCTCTAGCTTGAGAGCTTCCAGGGTGGACTTCTTCCGGCTCTCGGCTGCCGCTTTGGCGGCCTTGTCCGCTTCCTGTCCCTGTCCAGACCTCAGGGCTTGGAGCTCCGATTGGGCACGCTTCTCGATCGCGGCTTGCTCAGCGGCCGTTCTCCCAACCTTTTCGAGCGCGGCTTGCTGCTTGATAAGCTGCTCGGCTAACTCCCCGCGGGCAGCAATCTCCTCTTGGAGCAGACCACCCACGTCTTTACCCTGCCGGAGTTGCTCTTCCAGCCCCCTGATGGTCGTATCGGACGCTTTGATCTGGGCTTGTAGCGCCTGATCCTCAAGCTTGGCTAACTCTTGCTTGGATCGCAGGGCGTCCTTCTCCCGTTTCTCGCGCTCCCGGGCCTGCTGGGTGGCGAGTCGCTCCTGCGTCGAGATGACTTCCAGTTCGAGGCGCTTTCGCTCTTCAGCATTCAGCTCTTCACCGGCCAGGATCTGCTTCAGCATCGCCAACTGATCGGCAAGGCGCTTGTCTCCATAGGCCTTGAGCGTGTCTAGCTCGTGCAGGGCGATATCAATCTTCGCTTTGCGAGCGTCTTCGGCAGCCTTCTCTTCTTCTTTTCCCACCTCGCGGGCTAGCTTTATCCGGGACAGGGCAAGAGCTTCATACTCTTTGTCGCTTTTATCCATCTGGGCCAGCACGGCATCGAGAGCAGCAAGCTCTTCTTTGGCTGTCTCCCAGTAGCTCGCCGAGGCCTTCTTCTTGTAATCCTCGATGGCCGCAATCTTGGCTTCAATCGCCGCTTTCTCGTCGGCGGCCGCCTTGGCCGCTGCGGCATCCTTTTCGGCCTGGGTGCCGGCTAACGCTTCACGGGCCCGGGTGAGTGTCCGGATGCGGTCCAGGATTCTCTCTTCCAGAGCCGAGTCTCCGGTCTCTTGAGCCTGTTTCAGCTGATCCAGTAATCCGATGATGGCCTGGTTGGCATCAACTTCGGTCTTCCCGGCCTCTTTCATGGTCTCGGCCAGGGCTTCTCCCGCTGAGACGACATTTCCGTTGTACTCCCGCAAGGCAGCTGCTGCCGACAGGACCGCATCTCTCTGCGAGCGGAACGCTTCGGTGGCCTCTTCGCTTTTCTTGCGGAGTTTTTCGGCTTCATCTACCGTCTTGCCGTACCAATGGACAAGACCAGCCGCCGCTGCACCTAGAGCGACCACGACGCCGACGGGGCTCGCCAGCATTGCAGCACCTGCTGCACGAAATGCTGCCCCTAAACCGGTTGCCGCAGCTGTGGCTGCTACCGATGGGCCGACAGACGCTGCGATAGCCCCGGTTAGAGCCACCTGTCGCCCGGCCGCAACAACTGCGGCTGCCCCCTGAGCTATAATCGCTTTCGTCCCAGCGATGGTGATAGGCGTAGTTAGAGCCCCGGCTGCACCTGTCGCCCCAATGGCCAATGCCAACGGCCCAAACGCCACCACCGCCCCCGAAGCCGCCGCTCCCAAACCGGCCAGTGCTGTAACAGCCATCACCGACTGCGCGATCATTGCCTTAGTAGGTCCGGGCAGGGCCTCCAGCTTCTCTACCACGCCGGTGAGCGCATTCGCCGCACCGGCAAAGCCTTCGATGATCTCTTGTCCCATCGCCGCCTTGAGCCGGCTGATAGCGTCTTCCAGGCTAGCGAAGGCTCCACTAGCCTGTTTCGACTGCGCCATCATCACGCCGCCGAATTTGGTGGAGGCAACCTTTTCTATCGCGACTTGCAATTTCTCAAGCTGAGACGTGTCGATAGAGCCATCAGACTTCAGCGCAGCACCAAATTCGCCCAACTCGCGCTTGGTGATGCCGAATGTGTCTTGGAGTTGCTGGATCCCGTCTTGACTACCGATGAGCGCCTTCGATAACGAGAGCGCTGCGTGAGGTAACGTTTGATCAAACGTCGCCGCCAGGTCCCCGGCCAAAGGCAGGAACCTCTCCACGTCCACCTTCAGCGCCTTCATCTTAAGAGCGCCGTCCATCACCCCTTTCAAGTCGAAGGCAGGAGCGTCGGCAGCAAACTTAACGTACTTCTCCAGCTCCACCCGAGCATCTTCGGTGGAGCCGGTGAGAGCCACCAGGGTGGCCTCGTACTTCTGCATCTGGTTCGCTTCAGAGATGAAGCTCTTGGTCATCGCGGCGCCGGCGATAGCCAAGCCACCCAGAGCCAAGGAAGCCTGTTGCGCCTTGCTCTGAATTTTGCCCATGGTGTCGTTCACCGTGGAGTCAAACTGCTTCAGAGCGTCGTTGGCGTCTTTGGTCTTGGCAGACAGTATGAGTTCGAGGCGGTTGCTAGCCATGGAGATACGCCTTCGCGGCCGCCTTGTCGGTGGAACACAGAGTTACCAAGACCTGAGAACGGTTGAGTTCATCCTGGGCGGCGATGATCTCTTGTCGCTCTCCCTCGGTCAGACTGAAGGCCAGCTCCTGATCCCCCAGGGCCATCCCGGCAAGCACCGCTCCAGCCCAGACCAAGTTCCGGATATCCGTGGGATTGACATCGGCCGCACCCACCACCCTGGCAGCAACCTTCCCGCACTCGGTGGTGAGCTCCAGCCACTCGATCAACTGCTCGGCGTTGAAGGCGCACAGAGTGGCCTCTTTGTCTCGCAGGCTTATGGTCCGGGAAAACTCAGGCTTAGACATAGTCACTCGCCGTCACATTGAAGAGGCTGATCTTCATATCGGTGCCTGCGGATACACTGGTGCCGGCACCGAAAGCTACAGCCTCCACCAGGCGGTCCGGACCGCCTACAGAAGCCCCTGCTCCAGTGACCGAGCACTCAAAGACATCCACCAGCATACAGTAGGGGAAGGCGTACATCTCCATGCCGTCGATCAACGCCCAGCAGCCTTCCACCAGGTGTTGACCGGTGAGGAAAGCCCGCAAGTCGAAGGTGCAGCCGTTGACCATCTTGCTCCAGAACTTGTGGTCCTCAAAGCCCCGGTTCAGGGTACCGGTGATGGTGCGGGAGCCATAGCCCACATCTCGGTAATCGTTCTTGTTGCGGAAGCCCGGGACCAGAGCGGTATTGTTGGAGCACTGCAGGCTGAACCCCTCAGCCAGCGGCTCCCACTCTCCATCGATGTTGACCTCACTCGCCCAACCCATGAACTTCCGCAGCACCGTGTGCGAGATGCTCGGGTTAGTCACCAGAGTGGGCTTCCGAGCCCCCATGATGCCGAAGCTTGCCGTCACGGGCGAGTTGCCATCACCCAGGGTCAGGCTCCACTCGTTCATGCGGCACAACGGAAAACGCTCGCTCTTATCGTTGTCTTTCACCAGGGTAGTGGTGAACGACGGCAACGGGTTGGAGCCCGGTACAAAGGACTTCACGAAACTGTGTTGTTGAATAGCCGCGGTATAGGGCGCGGCCGATGCCACCTGCGCCTTAGAACCATCATCATCGTAGCTCGTGCCTTCAGCGACGTAAGCGATGGCCAAGGTGGTATTGGCAGCGCCGTCAACCTCGGAGCGAAAAACCAGATAGCCCGCCGCCGTAAAGCCAGACGGAATCACGCCCTCAGGAGCGCTCCATGATAGCCCTACCTTCTTGTTCTCGCTGGTCGTGGTAGCCGTCACTTCCGCGTTCTGCGGCAGATAGTAGAGCGCGCCACTCGGAGTTTTCCACACCGACGCAACTCGATAGCGGTACACCCCCTCGGCCAGCGTCCCGCCAACCGAGGGGGTAGCCGAAGCGGCAGCTGTGAGATAGCCAGCCACCGCCGCCCGGGTATAAGCACCTTGCGCGTTGCCGTTCCACAGAGCCAGGGGTAGGCCGATGGTGGAACCGTCGACCGCTAAATCAAAGTTGCCCTGGCCGTTGATCATGCCGTAGTTTCGCACCTTGATCGAGCGGTCACCGTAGATGGTCGAGTCTTCTCCCACCTGGCGCTGCACTGCGATGCTCTCCGAGGAGAATGGCAGCCACAAGCTGGGCGCTACCGCCGTACCGGGAGTGCTCTCCTTACCAATGCCGACGCCCCCGCCGACTCCATATCCTACACTCATTTTTTACATCGTCCTTTCTTGGCCTTGGGCTTCACGGCGCCGCTAGGAGCCACGACGACCTCTCGAATCTGGGGAATCTCGCACAACAGAGCGGCCAGGTTGTCAGCCGCCTCGAAGACCTCGTTGGGGGTTACCGAGAAATTGAAGGGTGCCCCCAAATGTTTTTGCTCCGGACCCTCGCCGGCTGCTGGGATATACATCAGTTTCTTCATTTCTTCTCCTCTAATAACGGTCGTGGGTATCGACTTGGATCACCAGCTCGCCCACCGACACCCTCAACGCCGGATCGTCTATCCGTGGATGAGACTGTTGGTCGTGGATAACCAACTGGGTGGGCCTGCAGAAGTCCGCCCCGGCAGCTTTGGTGTTGCCGGGGTTGAAACGTTGCAGCATGGCCTCGTGGATCAACTTCATCTCCCTCAGCAGTACCTCTTGATGCGCCTGCCCTGGTGTCTGCCGCCGTTGATAGAACAAGCTAAATGTCAGGTCGATATCATGCCCCTGGGTGGCCACCGGCGTGTCATCGGTGGTATAGGCCCGCATCAACAACCTTGGGCAAGCCGTCCGGGGGTTGGTGGGGTACGACGGGTGAGGGGTTACCCCGCGTGCCCAGTCAATGGACGTCAGATTTAACGGAGCCAAGCGCACCCGCAGGTACTCGAGCACAGCTTCGCCGATGGCAAATTGCTTGTCGGTGAGGCTTGCCGAGATGACAGGCACCGTGGCTTCAGTCTGCTCCACCCCGCTGGCAGTCACCACTTCCACCTGCATGGTGCCCGTCACGTGGTGGCACGTGATCCCGTACCGCACCATGAGCTTCATGCCTCGCCAGTCTGGTACCGAGAAGGTAAGGACCGAACCGCCCAGGGTGCGTGAGGCAGCCTGTTCGACCGCCGCCGTTATCTGGTCGAGCCTGGCCTGGAAGGAAAACTCCGATTCGCCCGCTGAGGCCGTATCGGAGAAGGCAAAGAAGGTGTCTAACTCCACCGTATAGGTCCGGGAAAACTGGTCGTCATCGTCAGTGCTCTTGTCGGTCAGAGCACTGACCCGCCGGAAGATAATGAAGTTCAGCCGTGACTGAGTATCGCAAAACGCGGCCTTGAACTCTTGTTCGTCTGAGTTGAAGTAGACCCGTGGCCAATAGGCATACACTCGGCTTCCCCCGCTGGCCGCGGTCAAGAACGACGTCAGGGCCGGATGCACCGTCGCCCAGCTCACCGGCTCACCCGCTTCGTGGTCTTTTTGCTGCTCTTTTCCATCTTCTTCACGATGCTCGACCCCACCCGGTCCAGATACTGACTATTCAGGACCGGAACCATGCGGTCGAAGGTAGCCCACCAAAACTTGGCCGGGTCACGATCCAGTAACGAATGATCGTAGGCAATGGCGTGAGCCACCCGCTTGGCTTCGTCGCCAGTGATGCCGAGCTTCACTTCCACCCACTCCCGGATCGGTTCTACCGGACGGAAGCCGGCAGCAGACCCGGCGTCGATGGGGATGCCCTGCCACATCTCGTTGACGACCTTGCCGCCCTGGTTATCGGGAAAATGCACCGCATTGATGCTGTCTTGCAACTTGCCGGTGGCCACCGGCGCCGCAGACTTCAATTCGCGCTCCAGGTGTCGCAACGCGGCCGGGAAGGCCTCTTTGTTGGCCTCGCGGATGACCTGGTACTTCTCCACGGTCCAGATGGCCCCGATCATATTGACGGTGGCTTCAAGGCTCATTCGTATCGACCGTCCCGGAAGATGTAGGACCTTCCGGTCCTGGATCGCGAGTCCCAATCAGCCCGGGCCGATCCGGGACGGTAGCGCAGATTGATATAAGCCTGGTACCGGCGCATCTCATCCTGGGATTTGACGAAGTAGCTCACATTTTGGCCATCCCAGTTCACGGCATCTGCCGTGAGGCTAGACTGTCGCTTACGCATGTACTCGTTGGACAGTTGGGCTAAAAGAAAGTGAGCGGCCAGGTGGCAGACCGGTTCGACTTCGTCATCCCGCAAGGTGGTACCGGTATCGTCGAGGATATGGGGTCGCACAAAGTCGACCCTCACAAGTCCGGAAACACCCACGCGCAACGTCGTCTCATCAGCGTCCCACCAATCCAGAGGGAGGGCCCGACGGCTCCGGACCACTCGGTCAACCTTCCACCGCTCACCCCACTCGGGATGGATGGACACGAGTTCCACTTCACCACTCTCTACCGACACAGTAGCTGAGCCTCGACACGGCAACTGTAGACTGTGGTGAGAGAGAGCTTCCTGGATGGCTAAGTTTTCGTGTTCCAAGCCAACCGATTCTGTGGTTACCCTATGGATAAGCCTAAATTGGGTTCGGAACTCGTTGATGTCCACTCGCCTTGTCCTCTCGGGGAAGAGCAAGGGGAGCCCCACCCGGGCTCCCCTGCTCGCTTAGTTGGAAACGATGCTTCCTTGCTGACCACGCCAGTCGGTGATCACCCCGCCGTACTCGTGACGCACCTTATAGGTGTGCACATCTTTGTTGAAGACGTCACCCACCATCTCGCTGTCTTGCAAGATGATCTCAGGGTCTTGGCGGCCGTCCATGAAGGCCATTCGTCCCATCTCTACCTCGGTCTTGTCACCGGTTAGATACCAGTTGTTGATATCGTCGCCCAGATAGATCCGAGGCACTGCGTGCAGCGTGAGCACTCCAGACTCTCGCAAGCCTGCCACGTAGTTCACGTTGTTCAGATCTCCGCCAGGCTTCTTGTCCGAGTAAAGCAGCTCGTGGGCAACTCCCCGTAGCTCATACGGCACCCACAGGTGCTTTCTGAAAAACGGGATCGGAGCGGTGAGCTGATAGACCCGGGCATCGTTATCGTGAGGGGCACCGGTGGTACCGGCAGCCTCCCGCGTTACCGTGAGCCCGGTGCCGTTGACGTTAACCACGGTGATCTTCATGATCTCGGCGTCGATTTGGATCTCGTCGCCCACCTGAAAGCCCTCATTGGAGTCCACGGTGAGGGTTCCGGTCGAGCCGTCGATACCGCCGTTGAGCTGCGTGCTCAATCCCCAGTCCTTTTGGTTGTCCAAGCGGAGGTTGGCGGCCACGAAGCTATCGTATCCCAGAGCGCTAGCACCCAAGTTGAAGTGGTGAGCGTGATAGATTGCCTTGCCGTCGTAGGTCGTGCTCGAGTTGATCGAGCCCAGGCTGCCATTGCTCAGACGGGCTGCCACAAACCCTCCTTTGAAGGTATTGATGTTGTTACGGGCTGCTCGAGCAATCTTCACCGGGATGTCTCGCAGCAACCCGAGGTCGTCGTTTTTGAGCATCTCGCGAGTAATGTCCACGGTACCGCCCTTTTTGTCGACCTTGTACGCCTTGCGCTCTTCGCGTGGGAAACCCAGGCTGGTGTACTGACCTCGTTCGGCGACGGTGGGGAGTTGCCCAAAGCCACCCCATTGCAGAACTTCGTGCTCTTTGAAGTCGCTGATATCGTTGACCTCAGTCACCACTTCGTCGAAAAACGAGGGGTGCTCAGCGTAGAGCTGCTTCATGCGTCGGTTCATGCTGACACCCAGATGATACGGGATGTCATTAGTGGTGGACTCCTGGAGATTCCCCTGATAGGACTCGATTAGAGTCTTGATGGAGCGGACTCGGCCCAGGCTCTTGTATTGTGCCCGCTCGCCCTCGGACAGCTCCGCCTTTTCGGGTTCGTAGCCGAAGACCAGGTCGAGCGCCTGAGAAAACTTGTCTCGGGCATCGTGAGTGATGGACACGTCATGCGATTCCTGGACAGGTCCGCTCTTCGGTTGAGCCTCCACCAGCAGCGACCGCACGTCATCGACCGCTTCGGTCAGTTCCGTCAATTGGAAGTCACGGCCGGCAAAGCGCTTGCGCAATGACGCTACTGCCGTGTCTGGCAGCTGGCTCTCCTGCAGCACGCGGCTCAAGCGCGCTTGAGCCAACTCCACCCGAGCAGCTTGCGTTACGGATTGAGCTTCCGCGATTGCAGCCGGCACACCCTCGGCAGGAGCTTCTTCGGGCTCCTCTTCTGGCGCTTTGCCATCGGCTAGCATAGTCAAGGCCTCGATAGCCTCCTCTTGCTTGCCGTCGGAGAGGAACTTGATGGCAAGCTTAACCAACGACTCTCCGTTATCCATCTCGTGCAGAACGTCGATGGTGCGGCTCACCACCTCGCTCTCTTGCATCGTCGCAACCTCACCCGGCGAAATCTTTGCCCGCCTGGCGAATAAAATCAAGAAGTCTCGTAGTTTCTTCACTTCTTTTCCTACCTTTCTTTCATCCGAGGCGGTCAACCTCAAAATCTTGCCACCCGCTGCCGGGCGTTCTACCAACGTCGTTTCAAAGACATGCTCGATCCGCTCAACGAGCAGACCCGCGCGACCCTCGGCAACTCCTCGCCGTGCAGCGCCTTGAGCGTCGATAGAGAGCCCGAGGGGAAACCGAGCACCTTCGGCCAGCTTGTCGGCCGTGAGCAAGAGGTCGCGGATGTCCTGTCGAGCCACCTCGAAATCAGCCACCAGGGCAAAGCGGCCTTGCTCTCCCACCCCCTCGCGTACACCCACGGACCACCCCGCGATGTTTGCTGAGAATCCGGGGGTGAAGTCGCGGTAACCCTGGTCCAGATGCTTGGCAGTGCTACCGAAGCCGTAGACACTGATCGGCTTACGTTCGAAGAGAGGCATAGCCTCGCGCAGTACCTGTTCAGAGTAGTACTTGCCGTTCTTGGACCAACCCGACTCGATCAGGATCACCTCGGCCCGAGAGCCGGATTTTACGATGGAGCTCTCTACGAGAAGAGAGGCCTTGCGGGGCCCCTCTTCATCTTCACTCTCGTTCTCTGTCAGCCTAATGCTGATGCAGTCAGACATAAGCCCTCAATCTCTGGCCACAGGGCCAGGTCGCGAACTCCACAAATCCGCTACCCCTCCGGCCAACCCAGAGAAGCGAGCAGCCAGGGGGGAGAGCTGCCTCGATGGCCTGCGTCTCCTCCGGGGTCAAGTCATGGCCGTCAAATGCAGAAGGGGCCTTGTCTTGCCCCTTCTGTTCCGGTTCGTTTGCTCGTTTCTTTGCCATGGCTTACAGAGTGACCCACTCAGGGGCCGTGGCACCAGCGTTCATCGCCAACACCTGGTTGGCTGTGCCCTTCGCCAAGCGTGCATATCCGGTGCCGTCGTGGTAGAGGATGTCTCCGGCCGCTCCGCTCTCCGGATACGAGATCTTGTCGTCGAGTTGAGTCTGGATGGCGCTACTTACGCCGTCGAGGTAGGCGAACTCAGTGTTGCTCACGCTTCCACCACCAACTTTAGCCGCATCAATCCCGGTAGGGAGAGACTCGGTGAGCGCTGGCTCAAACGGCTCCGAGGTCACCTTCTTGAAGAAGAGACTGGTGTAGGCCGTGGTGTCGTCGGTGACTGGGGTTCCCCCGTTGATAAACTCGATCTTGATCTGATCGGAGGTCAACGGGATATCGATCTTGGTCCCACCTCCCTCTGCTTCGCTGGCCCCGATAGAGACATCGGTCTTCACCAACCAGCTATCCGCAGCGGGGTTTTGGTAGACCCTCATGGTCAAAGCCTTGCTCGCTCGTACTCCACCAACCAGGCGGGACCCGGTCGGCACCGCCAAGCGACTCGATAGAGCCACGGTGGCGCCACCAGCGACAGGGACAGATTCAGGGAGGATTGCTCCCACAAGTAGTTCGTGCAT
>Ga0172382_10004705_pt1 | contig 20778 bp, 16 predicted proteins | sample Leawel138RmetaG_FD_122245 | JGI IMG/M metagenome (GOLD analysis project Ga0172382, IMG submission 122245) | Leachate microbial communities from a municipal landfill in Southern Ontario, Canada - Leachate well 138R metaG | ecosystem: Engineered > Solid waste > Landfill > Unclassified | place... | reverse complement strand
TCCCGGGACTACACAAACTCATTAAGACTTATAATCTTGACTCTCCATTTATTAGACTCAATAATTATCGCCACCCTGCCAAGCTATTCACAGACTCTTGTTTATCGTTCATTGAATAACTTCTCGTATTTTTGAAATCCAATCTCTTTCCCGTCGAGCATCTCCAAATAGGCATCTCGATGCATGTATTTCACCCAGTCGTATACCTCAACTGCTTCAGGAACGACGGGAATGTAATCAGGCCTTGTACCAGTGGCTTCTGATTCCACCTTTTTCAGTTGGTCGCGCATCATTCCCAAAACATCGCGGAATAACGGGTCTCCTGCAAGATTATTCAATTCATGCGGGTCAGCAGCCAGATCGTAAAGTTCTTCTTCCGGTTTGTGGCTACTGAAAAAGTGCATCTGGGGACTGTCCAGTTTTTCTTCCCACTTTAGTTTTCGCATGATGTGAACTGTGGGCCGGTAAAATTCAAGATAGGCCTGGTGTGCATCATAAGGAACTTCTGCCAGGTAATGGCGGATGTACCTGTATTGTCGGGTAGTGATACAGCGCGACTTTTCCATAACCTCATCCCAAAGATCACGTGCCGAATAAACATATTCGCGTGAAAAATCAGGCCTGAGAAAAGACTTGCCTTCCATATAACCAGGGATGGAGGCACCGGCCAAGTCAAGGATTGTCGCTGTAATATCTATCGAACTAACCAAATCATCGCGTACCTGCTCAGGTTCTATTCCTTTAGGCCAACTCATTATCAAAGGTATGCGAAGGCCGGGATCGAAGAGGTAGCCCTTCCCCCGTATGTTGCACCGACCATTATCCCCGATAAAAAAAATCACGGTGTTGTCATAAATTGCCTTGTTTTTTAAATCCTGGACGATTGCTCCTACTTCGGAATCCATGTATTCAATCTGGTCCATGTATTTGGCCCAGTCAAGTCTGATGACGGCATGATCGGCCATGTATGGTGGAAGAACCACATCGTCGGGATTGACCTGTTTCTTCGATTTTAAACGTATTTCGTCCCACCAATCTCCCCGATGGGTAACCTGAAATTGTATCTGTGCAAAAAAGGGCTGGTCTTCTTTCGAAAATTCATCGTATTTGTCGAATAATCCAAAGTTCTCTTTCCCATCCCATTCCCCCAGATCTGTATGTTTAAAGTTTACATCTATTTTCCTGCCCTTGTTTAAAACATTACTGTTTCCCAAAATGCAGGTGTATCCATTCTTGCGCAGTACCTCAGTAAACGGCTCATACGGTTCAGGCAGCGGAATTTCATGGTTGCTGCGGTGATGTTGCGCGTTAACCTTACTTTGAAATACCCCAGTGAACATAGCCGAACGGCTGGGGGAACAGATTGGGTTCGTGCAAAAGGCGTTTGTAAATCGGAGTCCGGTTTCAGCCAGTTTATTCAGGTGCGGGGTTTTCACAGCCTGCATCCCATAACATTCAATATCCGTTGAAATATCTTCTGCCATCAGCCAGATGATGTTGGGCTTTTCCTGCCCGCCTGCCAGGAAGTTCAAACCAAGAAAAAATACCGGAAGAGTCACTTTTTCACTCAATAATTTGATTGAATTCATAATTAAATGATCCAGATTAGGTGAAATTTCGGGTATTCCGCGTGTTCACAGCCGAAACACAGACTGCCGGGCCAGCCCATGGACCGAGATGGTCAATAATCACATTGCCCTTAGGGTATTTTAATACCTCTTGTGAATATTTCATTTGATTCGTTTCAAGGTAATTCTAACGTTTCCTGAGTCAATATCATGAAACTTTTTCACCCATAGTTTTTGGGCTTTAGGATCAAAAAACCAACTGTCTGCGGCGTTTTCCTGAAAAGCGGTGAGGTCGGCAAGACGGCTCAATTCCCCATTTCCCGCAAATAGTCTTTCTGGCACCCGCTGCCCCTGCAGGTGAAGACGAAACAGGTAATCCTTCTCGGACCTTCCCCAGCTTACCCGGATTTCATCTGCGTCCGTCCAGTTCGTTGTGACGGATACCGGGCCTTCCCGGTCATTCAAAATGAATTCAGTCTCTGCACCTTTCTCGGGCCACATAGCCAAGGTTATTAGTCCTTCGGAATGCTTCGAGCCAAAGCCGGTGATATCATTTTTGACCTCCATCGGGATGACAGCCCCTTCCTTCACATAAAGCGGAAACCTATACAGGCTTTCTTGCCAACCTTTAAACCAACGCACTTTTCGTTTTCCTTCCAGCAGTTCGTCATTCCAGAAATCAAACCATCTGCCTTCAGGGAGATACACATCGCGCATTCGATCTGGATTCATGAATGGTGCTACCAACAGGTAATCACCCACCGTAAATTCATCGTCCACATACCAGGTATTCTGATCATTTTGGTAATTCCATATTAGAGGACGACAGATGGGGGTCCCGGTTTCATGGGCTTCATTTGCCAAGGTTTCCCAGTACGGGATCAGGTCGGTATGCAGCCAAGCCAGAAAGCGAAAATGAGCCTCTGCTTCTCTGGAGTACCACCAAGGCATGTGCAGAGTCTGCATTCCTGGTAGCATTGATCCGAATTGAGCCCATCTAATCCATACATCTTCTGGTGCCGGACGATCGACAAAACCACCAATATCGGTCGAAACAAAAGGAATACCGCAAAATGCCAACGAAAGCGAAGAATACACTGACGATGGCAAACCGTTGTTGGCGAAACTTCCGCTTAAATCGCCCGGCCATTTGAAATTCGTATATGCTCCGGATCCGATCCATGCGGCACGGGGAATCACTAAAAAATCGTTTCCCAGTTTTCTTTTCAACGACTCATAAAAAACACGATTATATTCGAGTGCATACGAATTATGCACATCTTTGCCTATCCTGCCACCATATAATAATCCATCGGATGGGAGCCCCTGTCCTGCGTCCAGTTTAAAACCTTTCAGCCCCAAATCAACCGATTCTTCGATTTGAGCTTGCCACCAATTAACTGCGTCAGGATTGAAGAAGTCAATTTTATTGTAGAATGTTCCTTCCAACTCCCCAGTCCTTGAAATCGTGATTTGACTATTATCTGTTTTTCCTCCTGGTTTTCGGACCAGATAACTATTGCGGACTGCTTCCTCCCAGTTGGATGCCCCGGGACTCGTATAGGGTACGGTCCATGCGAGTGTTTTCACTCCCTGTTCGATTAAATCGGCAATCAATTTCTTTAAGTCAGAGCTGAATTCTTTATCGGGAATAAAAGTCGTTCGGGCATCTTGCCAAGGTGGTTCAAACCAAGTAACACCAATCGGAATATTAAGCTCTTTCAGTTTTTTCGTCATTTCAAGAAAGTGTTCTCCTTTCAATGTAGAGATATTTCCTCCAGGAATTTCCGGATCGGTCATCAACCAGAACCAAGGTTCGAACGTCCAACGCGGTGGCTTTGCGGGCAAGCCGGTAAGCTGGGCAAAATTTTGCACCGTCGAGGCGATGTTTTTACCCAGCAAAATAGTATACTCCAACTCACCGGCAAGTAGCTCATACACCAGTTCATCAGCTTTTCGCTGCCCTATATCAAATCGGACTTTCCCTCCGTAAGCCAGAAAAAAAGCATAATTATTGGTTGAAACGAAGTAAGGCATCCAGGCACACTCATCCGGAGTTCCACCCTTGTCCCAGATTTCAATAACTTCTCCTCTTTGTGCTAATTCTCCGTTCCAGTTTTCTCCAAAACCATAAATTTCTTCCACCATTTCCAGTCGTATAATTCCTTGTATGTTTGAAACTTCTGCTTCCGGTAAGGTATATCTTAATTTAAATCCAAAACTACCAGCTTTTTCGACCGATAACCTTATCTCCATTCCGTTGTTTGCCGGAAAAGCCATTTCTACAGCATTTTCAGAAACGTATTTTAATACCCCTTCTTCTGATATAGAAATATAGGATCTGTTTAACTCAAATACCGGAGATCGATATTCTGAATACCGGACGTTCCCCTGTGCATCCAGCATCTCAAGCCGATACTTTTTTTTGTGAATCAGCAATTTTGCAGATTTGTTGGTAAAGACATGAAAAGACGGCAGTTCTTCATAAAAAGGAGTATCTGCATTTTCTTGTGCAAATGAGAATATTAGGCTTGTAAGGGCAACAAGGAACAATATTTGTTTTTTCATCATGATGAATATGAAGAGTTCTTATAAAGTTTGATCCATCGATAACTGCTCCTCTACATGTTTTTGCAACTTATCTACTATTGAGGATTCTTCAGCAGCAACATTCTTTTCTTCATAAGGGTCAAGGGTGATGTTATATAATTCTTCACGGACTGTCTCATTTTTATCCAGAAAACGAATAAGCTTCCAATCCCCTTTTTTCAGGGCAATAAAATTTGCCATCCGCCAATACATGATCCTGTCTTCAGACAATCTTTTCCCTTCCAAAGCAGGCCAGAAGTCAATCCCATCGATTTTCGTATTATCATCCAGACTTGCTCCGGCCAGACGGGCAAACGTAGGAAAAACATCGGCCACATTGAGATGCTCTGATATATTCCGGTGCTTAATGACTTCCGGCCAATAAAGTAACGCAGGAACCCTCAGAGCACCATCGTAGGCCCAGGTTTTCCATGCTCTCAATGGCAAATTATTGCCTAAAACAGCATGGCTATCAAACTTATTGTTATACTCGTCCTTGGGATACCAGCTTTTTTGTCCACCATTATCACTAAAAAAAAGAATCATGGTATTTTTGTCCAGGTGATTTTTCTCAAGTGCGGTCAGAATCTTGTTGACCTCATTGTCCATATGGGTTACAGAAGCAGCATATTCCCGACGAGATTTATTTTTGATGATACCCTTATATACATTGCTCCAATGGTCTGGTTCTTCAAGAGGATAATGGGGAACGCTATAGGTCACCAACAAAAAAAAAGGTCGATTTTTTTCCCGCGGTTTTGCAATAAACCGCAAGGCTTCAGTTGTTATCAAATCGGTTGCATGTCCCGTTTCTTTTACAAAAAGATCATTGCGATGCCAGGTTGTATCTCCGTTTTTGTATAAGTGCGTATACGGATCAATTTGCCCACGTAAGTACCCGTAAGAAACATCAAATCCATAGTTTCTTGGACGGGCTTCGGGGGTAGCACCAAGATGCCATTTTCCTGAAATAGCCGTTTCGTATCCATTCTGGCGAAGTAGCTCCGCAAGGGTTGTCGTTCCGGCGGGAAGACCAGGTTCATCACCCAGGGGCGAAAAAATACCAAAACGTCCGGGAAACCTTCCTGTGAGAAGGGAAGCGCGTGTTGGGGAACATACAGAATGGACATAAAACCGGTCGAAAACAGCTCCTTCAATAGCCATTTTATCTAAGGTTGGTGTTTTTATTTCCGAACCGTGATAGCCTACATCTTTCCATCCCAGATCATCAGCAACGATTATAATCATGTTTGGGCGCATGGCTTCTTTTTGGCCGGTAATTCTCATAGTGAAGGACGCAAATATCAGCAATGGAACTGTCCCGACTAAAAATTTTCCTTTTATCGTCAAATCATCAGCCCATTTCATATTGATCTCTTTACTGCTTTTTATCAATTGATCATTCATCGGTTTGGTTTTTTACTTTTATAATGAGGTTGTCAAAAGTTGATCTCCAACCAGAAGTATAACTATCTGACATCGTGTCAATAATGAAACAAGAAATAAAGCTTCTTTTAATGATATCAATTTGTTTTTAATTCGCCTGAACCATTTGACAAATTCACCAATCTGCCCGGATTATTTTCAATAACTGTATTTTTATGCTCACCCCGATTGCAGATTAATTCTTCCCACGCCCCCTGATACATCGCATTCCCCGTAATTACACAATCATTCAAACTATCAGTGAAAATGCTGTAACGAGGCCAGCGATATGGTTTTGGATCATCCCATGGCAGAGTCATATGGTGGAATGAATTGCCGGACACAACTACTCCTGAAGCATTAAACAAACTGATATTGCTATTCAATTCCGGCTTTTGATTCCTATTTTTTCCGTTTCTTCTGAAAATGTTGCCCGATATTGTAATCGCTCGCACTTTCTTTGCACCATCTATCCATATTGCCGGCCCACTGTTTTCACAAAAAAAGCTGTTGGCGATTTGTAAACCGCTTCCTCTTCCGATGTAGATTCCGCCAGCGCCATTTAACTCAATCCGGGAGGCTGTGATAGTGGAGGCAGTAAAACCATCACCATATATTCCCATGCGTCCATTGAGTGCAAAAATGCAGTCGATAATATAGCCGTCATAGCCAGTTATGTTGAAACCATCCAGGCCATTGCTGCTAATGATCGACTTTCGAATTGCCCAGACCCAGCCTAAGTTGAATCGGACTCCGCAACCACTGAAATTGCTGATCTTACAATCTTCGATGATGATATTTTGTTCTTCACCCAAACTTTTCCTAAATGTCCCTTCAAATGGAATGACTTGCTCTTCGTTGGAGCGACCACTGAATACGCCATCCATATTTTCTCCTTTTTTTTGACCGTCCAAGACTAAGCCTACCAGTTTCACTCCGACACAACCATCCAAATCAAACAGACAGCCCATATCTCCGTTCAGCGGGCTAATCACTGGAGATCCATTGGAGTCCGGAAGCCAGCTAAAAGTGGCATCTCCTGCAAAAGTCATATAATTCTTCCCCTTGATTTTTTCTGAGAGATAGTGCCCGGAAGGAAAGTAAAGTACACCTCCATTTTCCGGAAGTATACTCAGTGCAAACTGAATGGCTTTTGTATCGTCAGATACGCCATCACCAGAAGCTCCGAAATCTTTCACGTTCACAAAATCGGGGGAATTCTGGCCAAATGAAAGTACAGGGCGTAAGAGTATTCCGAAAAATAATAAGCACCATACATTATTTGAAATAAACAAATGCAGCCGAGATGACATGTTTTTCGAAATAGAAACCGAACATTTTTTGGAATGCATAAAAAAATCCATTTTTAAAAATATTTACTGTAAAACTTCAACGATCATAATCAGAAAGCATAACAAACCATTAGCTTGTGTCTATTAATATGATTTCAATCTTATCTTGCGCCGAAACCAAAATATCAATTTTGTGGCGGCAAGAGTATCTTTTTCATACTCGATATTTAACTTCACATAATAAAAACAGAGTCATCTGCTTTTCGGTATTTCCATGCTCCTTTGGTAAAATCGGGTATGGCAACAGGCTGGCTTCCTGTACTTACCGAACGACCACTAAGTTCTGTCACAACGCACCAACTGGCCGCATCATAAACATCAATGTCCGGCTCTGTTTCATTTCTGACTGCTTCTATAAGGCGAAAGAGTTCCATGTAGTCGCCACCGTTATGGCCAGCGCCGACCGCATTCTCTTCCTGTTCTTTCCACAATTTGGGTTTAAACCTTTCGGAATACATTACCTTTTCAAAATCATCCCATTGCACTTTATTGTTCTTTTCTTCTTTATGAAACGGACTCAGACCTTCAATGTAAATTCCTTTATCTGTTTCATAAATTCCCTCTGTCCCCTGTGCACGTAGAAAAAGATCATAAGGCCGGTAAGTCGCCACGTCATGGTACAGAGTAATAGTAAGACCTTTTCTCGTTTTTATCATGGTTGTATTAACGTCTCCATGTGTGTATCTCATTTTTGCTGAGGGATGGTTTTCCCCGTATTCGCGACCAGCATAAATATTGAGTCCCCGTGACGGCGTTTCCATTGAGACAAGATAGGAGAAATTATCGCCCCGGTTGATGTTCATCCATTGGGAAACTGGTCCGAGAGCATGGGTTGGATAAAGATTCCCATGATACTTTTCATGGTGTTTAATACGCCAATGATTTTCGCCGGTTTCCTGATAAACTTTCAGACCATGCGAATTAAACCTGCCAGGGCGGATGTCGTGCTGATAACCCACCTGGGCATGCAACATTTCTCCAAATACGCCCTGATGAATCATTTTAGAAATGGTCATGACATTTTTCCAATAGGAAACGTTTTCGAGCATCGTACAAAATCTTCCGGTACGTTCCGAGGTCTCTACCAATTGCCAGCATTCTTCTTCGGTAACTGCTATTGGCACTTCCGAAGCAACCGGTTTATCTGCTTCCATAGCAGCCACGCAAACAGGAGTATGCCATTCCCATGGGGTAGCTGTTATTACCAGGTCAAGATCGTTTCGTTCACAAAGCCGCTTAAAATCAGTTTCACTTTTATAATAAACATCCGGTTTTTTCCTCCCTGTCTGTTCAAGATAATTCTGTATATGAAGAATCTTCTGCTCATTGATGTCGCAAATAGCAGGAATCTCAACGCCTCCTATTTTTAACAATTGTTTGAGCAGACTGGTTCCCCGGCTCCCGATTCCAACAAAACCAACACGGACTATCCTTTTACTGGCTGAAGGAACCATGGACGAAGTGCCCCAAGGATTCAGAATAACTCCGATCCCCAGAGCTGCTCCTGTTTTTATAAGATTACGTCTTTTAATATCCATAGTAAATTATTTACTTTTTTTACATCTTTTATCATTTTCAAAATCTTATATCAGCGTAATCCCGCTGAACTTGACGGAAACAAATTTACTCTCAATCCTTCGCTTCAATAATTAATACTGAATCATCCCAGTTATCCGGAGGAGAAAAACTTTTTGCCTGGCAAGTCTCATAAATGCCCGCATTAAGGGTATTTCCATTCCGGGGGTCATACCAGTTTACAGTTGCTCTCGGGCTTGCCGTTATTCTTTTTAGGTTAATAGTTGCAGGGACAGTATCCGCAAAATATATCAACAGTTCACGACCATTTGTTGATGCACAAGCTGTTTTCAAAGTTTCCCCTTCTCCCAAACCATCAAGTATTACATTCTGGGCCGGTTCCCAATTCCACCATCTATGCTGATCCAATAATTTCTTCAGGTATTTTACTTGGCCGGCTCCCTCCAGATTGAGCCTGTCTTTCCAACCGGGCATGAACTTCAATAACATATCCGTCGTTTCTCTTGTCGAAGCAGCCACTCCGTAAACATAGCCAGCCAGCGCTCCACTAAAAAAGGTCTGGTACATTTGCCTTCTTATCACCTTTGCCGGTTTATGAGTCCCATTCCAAACCCAGCCTTCGTACCAGCATTCCCCCTGGAGCATAGGGCGGGGAATCCCATTGTGATAATAATGGAGGATATTCCCATGTAATTCAGGGTCGTCATTGTAAACCATGTTTAACCTGAGCCAGGCATCGGTTTCAAAAAATTCAGACGCAGCATTCCTTCCGTGGTATGTAACCATTATTTTTTCCCATGAAGGACTGGCTTTATCCCATTGCAACTCCTCCCTCGTTGCACCTTTCGCAATCCCTTCTGCCATTTTTCGGTATATCGGTCTGCCATCGACATTGGCTATGGCTGGAACATCTCCTCCCAATATCCAGATAATATGATTATATTTTCGGTAGCGTTCGCCCAGGAATTGGCCATAAGTATATGCAGATGCTTCTGTAAACAATCTCATTTCCGGGATCTTATTATTGATGTAATATTTTCCCCAGGTGGGCAAAAGTCCAACGTACATTCCCAAACTTTCTGTTTTCTGAATAATGTATTCCAAATGGTCCCAATAATCATTGGGTTCAGTTGGAGTTCCTCCTTTTACAATGACAGGGTTACTGACATCCGCCTTTTGATTTTCATTCCAGGAAAAGGGACGGAACCCGTATTTATTTTCCGGGTTCATTGTGCCTTTTTTTACTTGGTCTTCTATTCCCTGTGAATGAAGATCCCTCGTAGCAACAATCTGTACATAATTGAATCCTTTATTTTTCCTGTCTTGTAAGTAATCGTCCACATCTTCCCGAGTACAATTTTCAGGCATGGTCCAGGCCGTTCCCCCGAGCAGGTAAACAGGGCGATTATTTTTATCTACGAGATAACGCCCGTTAGCGGAGGGCCTCAGTAGATCCAACGGGCAGAAAGAATTATCAGAAGGCGATCCTTCCTGTCCATTGCAGCTAAACACTACGCTCAACAGCAAGATGCTGGCGGCGAAAACTATCTTATTTATATTCATGATCGAAAAATTATTTTTTTTGTTCTATGAACGATTCATGTCCCGGGAGTTCCAATGTTATTTGTTTCTGTGGGCTGCTTTCATGTTAGGTAAGCCAGATATGGTCAACCACTGAGGCGATATCCCGGCGATACAAAGTGAAAGTGTACCGCCCCGCAGCTGGAATATTGAAACTGACTTTTAAATTGCGTGTTTCTGCCCCGCCACCGTCAGTGTACCAATTCCAGCTATTTAGTTTTTCAACATATATATATGTAGCTGTTTTTGATGAATTTTGGGGGTTTGAACCGCCATAGTTTATCTCATTTCCGTTTATTGCTGCAAAAAAACTATTTGCGGTATCATCCGAAGCAAACGTGCGAAGATGAACAAAATAAGTACCGGATTCATTAAAATTGATGATATAATTCAAATTGGCCGAAGCTGTATTGAACTTCAGGTGAGAGCCATCAGAAGGTGTGTCGAGGCTCGATTGCATATAACCATTACCAAGAAAACCTGTCAGTGCTGAACCCAGGTACCAACTTCCTATGGTTCCTCCCTTAAATGAATAATTCTCTGCGGCAATAACCACTTCACCATTTATGGTCTTAAAAACATTTTGAAGTTGTTCTTTTTCTGCAGGTTCATCTTTGCAACTTAATGCAATAACAACAAGCAATATTGTCAATAAATTCATACTTTTCATTTGTATTGGTTTTTAAATTAATTCGATATTGTATAAATCAATCGCATTGTTTCTTAGTATCATTCCTGCGATTGCAATAGCTTCTTCTTCTGTGTAATATTTGTCATTTACCATTTTTGCAAGCACTTCGGCAACAATTGACCTTGCCATCACCGCATGACCGTAAACCCATTCCACGTTTCTGCCTATGTCTCCCCCAAATGCCATAATTTTAGAGGCGGGGACGGTAAGAAGCCATTCTTCAAGGTATTGTTTGCTGGCCGGTGGGGAAATGATTGCCATCCAGCACATATCGATGTAAACATTCGGAAAACTTTTGGCCAGGTAGGTAAGTTCCTCCATATAAGGATAATTTCCATGAAACAGGACAAATTTTGCTTTTGGATATTTCAGGAACAGGTTTACCAAATGGCGTGCATTGGTATTTTCTATTGGGTTTCGGTTCCAGTTCCCCGCAAGCATACCTGTATGTAACTGTATCGGGAGGTTGTACAGGACTGCCTGTTGTATGACATGGTGCATCATAAAATCCTGAAGTTTTTTCGATTCTTCTTCTGTTATGTCCTTTGAGGATTTTATCATTTTGTCAAATAAATCTGCCGCTATATCCTTCCCGATATCCTCAAAAAAAAGCTCCCGGTTATATGCTACCCCACACTTCAGTCCTACAATTTTATCTTTGACGGTGCCTTTTGCGATGATTGAATCTAATGCATTTAAATAATCCGTCAAAGAAATAATTTCCATACCAGTCTGGTTTTTTGCATCAGTTATACCTTTCCCTCCGAAAAAAAGATATTTGTCAACCCTCAATACCTGCAGAAAAAAATCCTCAGGATACTGATCATCCAGTTTGGTGTAAACTTCTTGTGGGTCAACAATCGAAATATCAATACGGGCTTTTTCTTTTAGTACATAATCACACCATCCTTTTTTATTCGTAGTACGCAATTTTTTGTCCAGTATAAGGCAAGCTTCTTTATTAATTTCATTTATTCCGAATAATCCTTTGGCTGCGGTACGAAGACATAATGCATACCCTGTATTCTTGCTCTTGTCCCAATAGGGTTGAAAAACCTCCCATCTTTTATCCAGAGGTTCATTTTCATTGAAAACAAATTTTTCTTCCTCTTTACTCATTCCTGATGAAACCAGGTCATGAACAACATAATTTCTAACAAAATAGAAGAATCCTGTGGTGAACTGCATTCTTCCTTTTTCAGTTACCAAGTGTTCATGTGTGTCAATCAGCCATATATTATCAACTGCTTTTTTAATCCTGTTCGTCGTTCTATCACTGCCTATAGCAACATAAAACTGCGCGATGAAAAAACAAGCCAGAAAACAAGAAAATATTTTTTGATTCATCTTGATTGAATTTAGATAGTTTATCCTTCTTAGTTGTATAACACCCGCCGTTCTTCAAATATCTTCTGGTCAATTTTATCCAGTTGATTTTCAACGGGCACAACACTTTTCTCATGCTCCTGAAAAATCGATCTCAGTTCATCGACAATATCTTTTGAGTGGCCGGAAATATCAAATTTTTCGGAGGGGTCGTGGTCCAAGTTATACAATTGCGGCGTTATCAAATTATTGATAAACTGAGCTTCGTTTGTTTTTCTGTTCCCGGTGTATTCACGGAAGTATACCTTGTATGCCCCCTTTCGTACAGCATAAAGGGTAGAAAACCGATAAAAATAGATAATCCTGTCCCGGTTTTCTTTTCCATATTGTATGGTTTCCGTAATATCATTTCCATCCATGGTCACATCGGGCAACCTGGCGCCGGCAAGTTTACAGAAGGTCGGGTACAAATCCATCAAGTTTCCCGGGTCACTTACAACCCCGCTTTTTACGATGCCAGGTCCCCAGATTATAAAAGGTATCCTGAAGCCCCCGTCGTAAAGGTCGGCTTTCCCTCCTTTGAGCATCCCCGCTGAACCCCCATATTCATCCCATTGCAGCCAGGGGCCGTTATCTGAAGCCAATACCACGATCGTATTTTTATCCAGTTTTTCCTCTTTTAACGTTTGTATGAGCCTGCCAACCCCTTCATCTATTTCTTCTATTGCATCTCCATATAATCCCCTACGGCTGATATTCTTAAACGCGGCAGAAGTTCCCAGAGGGACATGTGCCATACTATGGGACAGGAAAAGAAAAAACGGTTTGTCTTTGTTTTTTTTGATAAAATTTACGGATTCATCAATATACCTCCCGGTGAGAAGTTCATAATTATACGGTTGTTCGATGACTTTACCATTCTCAACCAGTGGGACATCATAATATTCAGGTTTAAAAAGACTGTCTTTATAGGTTGCATAATCGCTCCAGTTCCACCCGTTGAAACCATAATGGTCAATGTTCATGTACAGTCCCAAGAAATAATCAAATCCCTGCTGATTGGGCAGGTGTTCCTCTTCTGCATGGCCAACATGCCATTTCCCGATGCAACCTGTGGCATAACCTGTTTCGCGAAGAGTTTCGGCAATGGTTATCTCCGAACCGGGCAGGCCTCCTGCCGACCAGGGCAAAACGACCCTTAATTTTCCGCCCCCCATTCCGCTCCTGACAGGCAGGCGACCGGTCAGCAAACCTACGCGGCTTGGCGTACAAAGGCTGGATGCTGCATAAAAGTTTGTCCACTTCTGCCCTTCATTGGCTAATTGGTCAATTTTTGGGGTACGTATGGTGGGCTGCCCGAAACATCCCAAATCGGCATATCCCACATCGTCACACAGAATAACGACAAAATTAGGTCGTAGCTCTGTTTTTGCCTCTTCCTTACATCCTGTAACCGACATTGCAGAAAGAAAGGCCATTGCCCCTGTGGTTAATTGATATTTTTTCATTCTTGATTGATATTACTCGTTAAAATATTTTCTCAGGTATAAAATGCTTTTTCCTGCCCATTCTTTTTCCTTTGCGATCGTTTCTTCAATCGTTTTCCCGGGAGGGGTCCATTGTTCAAGAATAGCTGTCTTACATTTTGGTGGCAATTGTTTCAGCATCCAATCTAAAGGAAGGCACCCCTCTCCAAAAGGTTTTCCCTCCACATCGAACCCCATTTTGTGGTATTTCCGCTGGATGTTTACTTCTTTCAGGTGAAAATTTACAGTGTGTGGGGCCAGGGCGCTTACCACTTCACGAAAACCTTCTCCCAGGCCAAGCGAATTGGCGCAATCCAAACATATTCCCACATACGGGCTATTGACTTTTTCGATTATTTTCAGAAAATCTGCGGCAAACAGGCGGTCGTGATTTTCGAGGGCAAGAGTTATCCTACGTTCTTTTAGTTCCGGTTCCGCCTGTCCAATTATTGAAATAACTTCATGAATGCCGGGACGGTAATCGGTTCCATCAATAGCAAAACGCAGTATCCCTGATTGTAGTTTCTCTGCAAGTTCGATATATCTTTCAAGACGGGAAGAGGTCAACATGTTTGCCCCAACCTCCACCTCAATCCGGTTATCGGTGGCTTTTTTCAACAGTATGCCAAGCCGTTCTTCCGACATTTCATGCAAAGGCATATTGTCTGCAATTTGAACCAGGGCTACCCCAAAATATTTGGCCAGGTCAATCAATTCCAATTCGTTGAGCCTTTTTTCCGGGTAATATCCGGCAACTCCTGCCGCCCAGGTAAATGAATAGCTGCTAATACCAAGTTTCATAAATAATTACTTGAAAAAATTATACAATAACGCTCCTGCCGTGACAAGGAAAATAGCAAGCAGGAAAATTATAAGCCTGTACCTTGCCTGTTTTGCAGAAATTTTTCCGGGTGACTTGCCTGGTTTGATGCCCAGCCATGCAAAGATTGCCAACAGGTTCATAATGGCGGCAAATACAAAAAACGAATTGGCTGTACCTTTTGATGCAGCAAAGAAAGGTATGGTGACATTCGCGATAAAGAACGGGAAAACAATGGCGCTCAAAGCTGACCCGATATTGCCGACCATGTTCATGGTTGCAGAAACCGTTCCCGATTTGTCCCCGCCAATATCCATGCACAAGGACCAGCTTGGGGAAATAGTCATTTCCACGCCGAACACGGCCACGGAGAAAAGCAGTACAAATACCAGAGGTGAAGGGTTATTGACCAGGGTAATAGCCAACAGTCCGGCTACAGCTATCGAAAATCCTGCAATTGCCGGCAGTTTTCTCGACATCACCGAAAAGCCCCGGTTATAGATTACAGTCATCAACCATCCTGACGTCCATTGGGCAAACATTCCCAATACCAGAGGTATAGGCGCATAAATTTCTGCGCCGGGGCCCCATTGTGAAACCAGATAAGGGAGCAACCAGGTAAAGCTGATAAAGAAAGTAATGTTACTGGCCATATATTGGAACATGGTCAGCAGCATTGTAGATGAAGTCAATATTTGCGTAAGCTGTACTTTCTTCCCGTCACCCCCGTTTTCCGGAATGCCTTTCATTATATAATCCAGTTCCTGTTGGTTCACTTTCTTGTGTTGCCCAGGCTGGTCTTTAAACCAGGCGACCCAGATGATTGCCCAGATAATCCCTATGGCCCCGTTAATAACAAAAGTGAGCCGCCAACCCACTATACGGATCAGAAAAGGCATTATAAACAACGATATGGCTGCGCCCATACGGGCGCCTGAGTGGAATATCCCGTTGGCCATACCTCTTTCCTTGGCCGGCACCCAGTTGTAGAATGCCCGCGTAGCGCCGGGAAAAGCTCCGGCTTCCCCCATTCCAAAAAGGAACCGGACCACCAGAAGAGAAACGGCATTCCAAGCCGCTCCTGAGAGCGCGGTAAAAGAACTCCAGGCCACCACAATCCACGAAAGGGCTTTCTTCGGGCCAAAATGGTCGGCCAGCCATCCGGAAGGGATTTGAAACAGGGCATACCCCAAGGCAAAAATCCCGAAAACATACCCCATCATTTGATTGCCTAATCCCAGATCGGATCTCATCAAATCGCTGGCAGCCGAAATACAAATACGGTCCATGTATGTATTGACCGTATGAAAAAAGAGAAGAGTAATTAAAATGTACCTTTTATTGGTCCGTTTTTCCATTTTTATAAAAATTTTGTCATGGAGACTAAAAGCATGAGATTGAGTTGCCCCGTCCCGAATGACCGGGACAGGGGCCTCATCCTTCTAATAACCAAACCGTGAGATAGGGTTCAGGTTGACTCTAATTGAAGATTTAGAACTTTTAGGACAGCTTCCAATCATAAATTGTCGGCTATCTGTACCACGACCTAAACCGAATTCAACAATTTTCTTGCATAAGCAAACCCGGAATGCCCAACCTGGAGAACGGGTACTTTTGCTTTAAACTGAACCTGCGCCAGACTGATCTGCCCCAAAACAATGACATCTACTTCATATTGAAGTTTCTCCAGTTCCTGACAAACAATCTCATTGTGGCGATCAATTTCGCCTTTTAGTAAATAATGGAAGGCCGATTCGTTGATCACTGTTTTAATCTCAATATTTTTACCGGTTTCTGCGGCTTCCGTTTCCAACAATGCCCGGGTAGCCGGGGCGCTGGTCGGGACGGTTGCTAATATTCCGAGTTTTGTCCCTTTTGCCACGGCTTCCTTTGCCATGGGCTCATCAATATTAAACAAGGGCTTATTTATCATTTGTCGGGCTGCCCTTGTACCAGGCCCCATGGTGGTGCAAGAACACATCAGTACATCAGCGCCGGTTGCTTCGGCAGCCTGATAATAGAACACCATCCTTTTGATCACTTCTTTTGTAGGCCCTCCATTGGGCAACGATTCAGAGAGTAACGAATCGTCCATAATATTAATAATCGCTACGTCCGGGTTTTCTTTCAACCATGGAATTGCGAATGGTTCTATCACCGATTTATTGTACCAGCTAACCGTATGGATAATTGCTAGTTTTTTCATGTCAATTTTTGTACTATAAATCAAACAAGTTCAAATGATTGCAAACATCTCTGATTTTGTAATTGAAATATGATCTTCTCCCATCTGGATATTAATAATAGATTCCGAAGTCGCGTTATTCAGTGTTTTCCAAGGCTGTTCCTTACTACCCAGCCAATTGTCGTTGCCTTCTACTGAATCAATATAACGAGAGTTCTCTGCCTTAACCCCTGAATCTTCTGACTCGATACCTCCTTCAGAAAAGGGAAGGCTATTAATATCCTGGGCGTGCGGAGACTGACAAAATGCTCCTAAAGACCCGCTGATATAGAATCCCAGTATCAACACGAATATCGTTTTCCAACAACACTTCATCATTAAAAAAGCGATAAATGAAACTGGATATAAAAATCTGCTTCCTTCAAAAAGTCAGGAAAATAAGATCTGGACGGATCCTCTCCACGCAGATCTTATTTTCTACATCACAATATTTCACTCCCAACCTGGGTTTTGTGTATAATTTGCCAAGATAATTTCTTGTGAAGGGATAGGATACAAATAGTCTCGGTTTAGATTAAATGCGTATCCTCCTTGATTAGCGATAAAAGTATTGTGCCATGGAGATAACAGCCCTTCATTATCCACATGTTTAATTTGTCCTGAAGTAAACCATTTCCGGTCGACATACCATTTGAACTTTGCGCCACGAAATATCCTGCCTTTAATTAGTTCGTCAGCGGCAGCCCACCGGAAAATGTCGTTCATCCGATATCCTTCAACTGCCAATTCAATACGTCGCTCCCTTCTAATCTCTACTAAATACCAGGGTAATTCTCCGGTAAACGCATCAATAGGATCGATAATTGGAACAGAATAATTAAACTGTGGCATATCAACTCTATTCCTGAGTTTATTGATGCTTATATCAAAATCATTCTGAGAAAGGGTCGCTTTTCCCATTTCAGTTAATTCAGCTTTGGCTTCTATAAAATTCAGTAAGACCTCTGCATAACGGAAATAGACATAAGCTGTTTGATCCTGATTAGCGGGCTGGTTAGAACGCAAAGGATTTGCACCTTTTCTAAAGTGATATCCTGTACGACAAGTTGTAAGATCCACATATGTAAAGTATTCCTGCACTTCTCCTGTTTGATCAACGATTATCGCAGGTATTCCCGGATAATAAATGGTTTGTGCCAGGCGTGGATCACGATTTTCAATTAATGCTGTTAAGCTATCGTCCACAATTTCAAAAGATGTCAGGCTAATTGGTTTACCATCCAGGCAAAGATAAGAATCAATTAAATCTTTTGTCAACCCGATATTTTGTCCATTTCCTCTAATAGTACCGGAAACATTTTGAGCCCTTAATTCCCTGTCGCTCTTTCTCCATAGAATAATTTCTTTATTGGAAGTGTAATCGTCTTTATTGAAAAGTTCGAAATATGGTTCACTGCCTTTCTTTTCAATATCAAAAAGACCTCCATTTATAACCTGTTGGGCCGCGTCCAAAGCCATTTGTATAAATTTGCTTCCGTCTGATCCCTGTACCCGAAATGGATCATTTTCTTTCCCATGGTATTTTTCCCAGGTTCCTTCGTAAAGACATACCCTTGATTTAAAAGCAAGTGCCACCTCTTTATATAGCCTAAATTGCTCCGCATTTTGCTTCCCAGGCAAGTATTTAATTGCAAAATCCAAATCGGCCACAATGGAATCGATAACTGCATTTCGGGGCAAACGCGGTAACATCAAGTCTTCTTTATCATTTGGTTGAAGAGGTTTATTTAACCATACCACATCTCCAAACCTCTGCACTAAATTAAAATACAGCCAGGCACGAAAAAAGTGCCCCTCTGCCATGTAAGGTTTTATTTCATCCCAATTACCACCTTTCAAGTCTGCTGCCAGCATAACATTAAGATCGCGAATATTTGAGTAAGTTCCATCCCATTGTTTGTCAACAACATCAACAATAGTCTCTCCATTCAGATGACTATCGTGAACAACAGTTACTTGGTTATCCGTACCGTTGTCATAAGCATATGGACCGATTGAATAACCTGTCCAATCACCCAGATAATCGTAAAACTGATTGACATAGATTTTAAAATCGCTTCCCTTTTTAAAGAAGGTTTCAGGGCTAACCCCGGTCAGTGGATACTTTTCGAGAAAGTCGTCTTGTGTACAACCTGCAAATACCCCTAATACCATTGTCAGATATATAAAACATACTTTTTTCATCTTATTATTAGTTAAATGTTACATTAACGCCAACAGAAAATGATTTTTGCAAAGGATAAATAAGTCCTGGGGTTTCCGGATCAAATATTTTCAACTTTGTAAGTGTGAACAGGTTTTCGCCTGAAACATAAAACCGGGCACTTTTAATAAGAAGCGGTCTACACCAACGTTCCGGAAGAGTGTATCCAAACTGAATATTCTTTAATCGCAAATATGCCAGGTTTTGGAGATATCTGGTCTGCACCTGGTTGTTTTTTTGTGTAATATTATTATTATTAAAAATTAACACTCTCGGATAATACGCATTGGGAGTTTCAGGTGTCCAGTGATCCAAATGTTCTTTTAACACGGAATGGTTAAAATAATTATTTGAATTCCCAAAAAATATACGACTAGTATTTGAAGAAAAAGAACCCTGCCCTTCATCGGGCCACCAGTCAGTAGGGCCTATTCCCCTAAAAAACAGTCTCAAGTCCAATCCTTTGTATTCACAAGCCAAAATAACGTTGTATTCAAAATCAGGTGTCCTATTACCAATCCTGACTAAATCTCCTGGATTGTCTATTGTACGGTTTCCACGCATAATTTTGCCGTCGCCTGCATCCGGAATTCCATCTCCATCTGTATCTACCGTTAACTGGTCCTTGTATTGAATATCTCCAAGTGCCCATGAGTGAGAGGAGATTTGAGACTGGTTGGCCATCGTAGACAATGTTTCTTCATCATTGATCATCCCTACGGTTTCATATCCCCATATTTCCCCTAATATTTTTCCTTTATAGTAAGTATCAAATAATCCTTGAGGATTATAATATTTGGTTACTTTCTCCCTATGTCTTGAGACACTGAGGTTTGCCTGATACTTAAAATCTTTCACAACACCCCTGTACATCAACGACCATTCCCAGCCGGTGCCTCTCATTTCTGTATTATTCGCATTGGGTACCTCAACACCGAGCACTTTGGGCAATGGCTCGGAAGGCCCGATCATATCAATGGTTTTCCGGATGAACCAATCGAAATTTGTCTGGAATCGGTTGTTGAACATAGCCAAATCAAGTCCGAGGTTAAACGTGGTAGGTTTTTCCCAGGTGATGGAATAGTTGCCCAACCCGGGAGCGTAGATATAATCCAGAAAATTACCATTAGCCCCAATATAATCGGTCTTCGCTTTCGACATGGATGGACTGTAGTAATCGGCGACATTAGAATTCCCTAGTCTTCCATAACTGGCCCGAAGTTTCATCATATCAATAACTGGATTCAATGATTTAAACCAAGATTCTTTGGCTACATTGTAGCCGGCAGACACTGATGGGAAAAAGCCCCAGCGAACATCTTTGGGAAATCTTGACGAACCGTCATAGCGACCGTTAAATTCAAACAGATATTTTTCTAAAAAATTATAGCTAAACCGAACAAAATACCCTTCATTTGACCATTCTGTTTCATTGTCGGAGGCATTTAAATTTTCACCTGTTGCTGCATTAAGAGACAAGATATTCTCATTAATCAGGTCATTTCGGTACCCGTTCAGCCTAAAAAAGTGAGTGTATTCTAATTGATAACCGGCAAGAAAATAAAGGCTGTGATTGCCTATTCCCAGTGAATAATCTGAGTACAAATTCCCCGAGTAATACTTATTCAAGGAATATTGTTTCGTAAGGTCGCTAATATCTGCGGTATTCTGGGTTCCGTAGAGCTTTCCAAGTGCATCGTACCTGTACAGTATTTTAGTATCTTTGATATACCTTTGATCATAAGAATTAAAAGATGCATCCCCTTTGATATTAAAATCTTTTAGTGGTTTGATTTATCAATAAAATGAAGTTGTTTTATATTTCGCTATATAACAAGTATTTAGCAAGCCGCAAAAGTAGAATAGGTAATGATTTGGAAACGAGCGAAATTCTTTGGACTGCTTGATTCTTCCAT
>Ga0172382_10004704_pt1 | contig 20780 bp, 19 predicted proteins | sample Leawel138RmetaG_FD_122245 | JGI IMG/M metagenome (GOLD analysis project Ga0172382, IMG submission 122245) | Leachate microbial communities from a municipal landfill in Southern Ontario, Canada - Leachate well 138R metaG | ecosystem: Engineered > Solid waste > Landfill > Unclassified | place... | reverse complement strand
ACAAACCGGGAAACTACGCCATTTTCGGCTGGGTAATGATAAGCCGCATTCAAGGGCACTTTGCAGGTCCACACTTGCGCAAAGTGCCCGGCGGGTATCCGGGGATGTCCTGGGAAACCACTTTATCTAACAACTTCTGGACTACATTTTATTTTTTAATGCGGTAATTTTGGCGATTCGGGTCTGAGATTGCCCGTTCACGGATACCACCCGCGCCAAATTTTCTGACTTTGCCGGAGGCCGTTCTGCTGAATTCACGCATTATGCAGAGTTCGTCCGGCACCTTGTAGTCAGCAATCTTGTCTTTACAATATTCCCTTAATTCCTCAATGCTCAAAGGATTATTTTCGTCCTTGAGCATGACACATGCACAAACTAACTCACCAAGAATCTCATTTGGTGTTCCTATAAGCGCAACTTCAGCTACTTTGGGGTGTTTAAGAATAACATCTTCCAGTTCCATCGGATAGACCTTATATCCGCCCTTGTTAATCATTTCCTTTTGTCGGCCAATTAATTCTAGATAATTGTTTTCCATATATCTGGCCAGGTCGCCCGTTTTCAACCAACCGTCGGCAGTGATTTGCTTCTTTGTTTCCGCTTCATTGTTCCAATATCCCTTGATTACATTCCAACCCCAGCACCATATTTCACCAACTTCACCATAGGGAACTTCCTGTCCGTTATTATCGCAGAGTTTTACCTCGCAGCCCTCAATTGGAATCCCGACACTTGTTGATTTTATTTCATATGGATCAGATGGCTTGCAACAGGTAACAACCCCACAAGTTTCAGTCATACCGTAAAATGAAGCAACTTCCAGGTGGAGTTCTTCCTTAATCCTGGTCATTAAAGCGGCGCTGCATAAGGAACTACCTGTTATGCCGCACCTGAGGCTGGAAACGTCATAATTTTTGAAGTCCTTGTTGTTCATTTCCATTAGGAACATAGGCGGTGTACCATGGTGAATAGTAACTTTGTTGTCCTGAATTGCTTTTAAGGCCAGAGCAGGATTATACGGATCCTGATTAACCATTGTGGCGCCGGTAATAAAGCAGAGGTTTATACAAAAAACAAACGAAAAAGCATGATACCACGGCAGCTGATTAAGAACTACATCGTCCGCATTTATATTCAAGACAGTCATACCGAAGGTGGCATTTTTTGTAGCTTGAAAATGGGTAATCTGCGCCGCCTTTGGCAAGCCTGTGGTCCCTGAAGTATACAACAACGTTATAAGATCTTCATAAGCGTCTATCTCCACCGGCTGGAAGGCCTTATCCTTGTTCGCTTCGAACAATTCGCCCCATACAACCACGTCAGCTTCCTCTGTTGGCTCAAACGCAATTATATGTTTTAGCTCGGGCAGTTCCCTACGCATATCCTTAAGTAAAGAAATGAAGTCATAGTCATCGGACTTATTTATTGCGATGACTGCACACGCCCCCGAGTTCTCTGTCATAAACCGAATTTCCTTTTCTCTGTAACGCCAATTCAGCCCTACTGTAATTGCTCCCATTTTTGCTAAAGCCAAAAAAGTGGTTATCGTTTCAATATTGTCAGGAGAAAGAATCGCAACCCGGTCGCCCTTCTTAATACCAAGAGATGCCAGTCCACAAGCAATTATGTCCGCATTCCTGTTCAATTCGGAATATGTGATTTTCTTATCTTTATCTATAATTGCAACTTTGTCAGGGACCGCATTAACCGTTGTGGTAAATATCTCACCAAGACTTTTCCCCAAGACATCCTGGGGGTCGTAGATTACACCATAATTTGCCATATTCTCGCCTCCATACTATTTTTTAGTTTCAAACCTTCAAACATCGCCCATGTGTGAAAGATTTTGGTTTAATCAGCTTGTTATTTAGCGACCCTTGAATTGAGGAGACCTTTTTTCTAGGAAGGCCGTAATCCCCTCCATTCGGTCAGAGGAGCCGAAAACAACCGTCTGTCCCAGGCGTTCCAGAGCCTGGGCGGTCTCCATGTCCACATCAAGCCCTTTATTCATTACAAACTTGACCAACCGCAGCCCCAGCGGACTTTTAGACGCTATTTGGCCGGCCATCTCTATAGCAGTTACCATCAGCTTTTCCGGTTCGACCGCCATATTCACTAGGCCGATCGTCTCAGATTCCTTAGCACTTATTATTTTGCCGGTAAAAATAAGCTCCTTTGCCTTTCCCTGTCCTACCAGGCGGGCCAGTCGCTGTGTCCCCCCAGCCCCCGGAAGAACACCCACATTGAGCTCTGTCTGTCCGAATTTGGCCGTGTTGCTGCATATCCGGATATCACAAGCCAACGCCAGCTCCAGCCCCCCGCCCAAAGCAAACCCGTTGATGGCAGCTATGGTGGGCTTATCGATGTTATCAATCATTTTCACTATATTTTGGTTTTCCGCCTTGAAGGTTTCGACCATATCCCTTTCCTTTAAGGCGTTCAGGTCGGCCCCCGCCACAAAGGCCTTGTCACCAGCCCCTGTGACAATAATCACACGTATTTCAGGATCATCGCCCAAATCCAAGAAAGCGGCTTCCAAGGCCAGCCATGATGCCCTGTTCAAAGCATTCCGAACCTCCGGCCGGTTGACGGTAATAATGCCAATCCTGTCTTTCTTTTCCACAATGATCGGCTGTTCTGACATCAAAGTCTCTCCTTTACTTCTATCAATAAGACTCAGTTAAACGTGTCGAAGAATAAAATTCCGGTTAACCCATACTCCCATTCCTTTTAGATGAGATACAACCTGTGGAGCTAATCTGAGGATTAATCCTCAGATTAGCTCCACGACCCCCAAATCTTTAAGCAGCTTTATTTGGCGATTGTTTTGAAACTGCTGCTGGTATTGGCAATAACATTTTGCCGTAAACAGTATTCACCATTGCAGCGCCGGACATATAAATCCCTACTATTCCTACACCGAATAATGCGTACCCCAACGGGTGTTTGTAAGTTGCCGGTAAGATATTTGTGTCTATTCCTGCCAGCATCCATAAAATTACGTCAACTACTATAACTAACACGAACATAATGGCATTTTGCCTGGCATAAGCAGGTGTGCAAATAGTAAGAAATGCTGCTGCCCCTGCCCAAAGATAGCCTTCGATGACCACCGAAGGCACCATGCCCATTGTAATCATGACGAACTTAGCAATCATTCCGAGTCCGGATGAAAACATGAAAAACGCTGAAAAGAAAAGCATTATATTCCCGCCGGTTAAGTTGCCCTCCTTGAGTTCAATGATAGATGTCACTATCTGGATAAGGCATCCACCAAAAAGCCAGGCAGCGAGTAGAAGCAGTCCCTCAAGAGGTACTTTTCCTGTAAAGGCAGCTCCGAAACCAAAACAAACTACCGCAAGTGCACCAAGTCCAGCAGGCCCTGGTGATGCAAAACCGGGTCCTTGAGACATCAATAGACCTCCTTATTGCTCTATGTTATAATGAAATTGCCTTGTGCCTCACTTGAATAAAGACATCTTCTTTCTTTTCACCTCCATTGTAAAATTTGTCTTCTCTCAAGTGATGGCGTATGTCCTGTCCATGCATGCTTACTCTCTATCAATTCACAAGGAGTAGGCTGCATGGACTGGGCATTCTTTTTAACATCTTCCGTATCTAATAAACCCCCGTCACGTTGCTTTTGTTGATTGTTGGGAATACAGACTCGCTTCAAAATTCTGTTAATTCTGAACCATCCGATGTTCTAATGTGCATTCACATCTCATCATGGTTAATGGCTGCTGAGCGCCATGCGCTGGAAGTACTTTTTTATAGGGCAGGCTGCAGTTAGATTTCAAGAATTAATAAGTGGTCTCCGGAAAAGATAATCCTGCAATTCAGAAATTTCTTTCTATTCCTCTGAGCGTATTTTCCAAAAGTTAGGCTTTCTTTTTTCTAAAAAAGCATCGGGACCTTCTTTACACTCTTTTGTATCAAACCAATCAGGATAAAGCAGTCTGGACATCTTGCCCATTGTGCCATCCATGTAATCGACATCGGCATCAAAAGATGCCTTTATTATTTCAATGCAGCCAGGACTTAGTGAAAGAATTTCCTCGCACCATTTGTCCACCGCTTCTTCCACTTTGTCTAAGGGCGCAACCTCATTAATGAGGCCCATTTCCAGCGCCTGTTGAGCGTTGTAGCGGCGGCAAAGCATCCACATTTCGCGGGCTTTCTTCGCCCCTACGACTCTCGTCAGATATGCGACTATCAACCCATCTGCCGGGCTGGCCACGCGCGGACCGTTTTGCCCGAAAATGGCATTATCGGCGGCAATGGTGAAGTCAGCCATGTAAGCTATGTGATTTCCTGCGCCTATAGCATAACCTTTAACCATAGCAATTACTGGTTTTCTACACATTCTTAGGAGATGGTTTGGGGGATAATGCCAGTAAAACATTTCCCTTAAACCTTTTTTCTCCCATTCAACGTCACCCCCTGTACAGAAGGCTTTATCACCTGCTCCAGTAAGTACTACTACGCCGATTGACTTGTCATGACTGGCTTCATAGAAGAGGTGAAACATTTCATCCGTAGTTTTATTTGTAAATGCATTGTACTTGTGAGGCCTGTTGATAGTTATTCTAGCCACTCCGCCTTTAAGTTCTTCATGATATTTCGTCTCGTAAATAACCTCTTTAAACTCATCCTCGAAAAGTCTTTCCCATTTACTCCATACCACTTAAATGTCATCTCCTTCCCTTTTCTTTTAATTGCTAAAATTTGTTTCTATACCATGCTGTAGCCGCCGCTGACACTTATAGTCTGGCCTGTAATAAAGGATGCTTTATCGGAGGCCAAAAACACCGTCAACCCCGACACATCCTCTGGTCCTGCCAGGCGCCCTAATGGATACAGTTTCTTGGCCTTTTCCAGCTGTTCTTCGGTCATCGGGGCACCGTTCCACATGCTTTTCTCCCCGACCTCTTCAGGACTTTTAGGAACAGTGGTTCCCGGGCAAACAACGTTAATGCGGATATTGTTCCGCCCTACCTCTTTTGCCACCGATTTCGAAAAAGCTATGATACCGCCCTTAGTTCCGGAATACACTGCTTCATACCGTTCTCCGACGCGGCCGGCATCAGAAGAGAAATTGATAATGACACCCTGTTTCTGACTGCTCATGATAGGCAAAACTGCTTTGGTAGTATTTAAGACACTAACAAAGTTTAGATTAATAATCCGCGCCCAAAAATCCGGCGTTGTATTGATGAACAGGTTCATACTGTCCCAGCCCACCACATTAACCAGGCAGTCTATTGTTGAGTAGTTGTTTTTAACCGTCTCAATTGCTGAACATACAGCACCGAAGTCTGTAACATCCACTATTAAGTATTCGGCAGCAGATGCGCCTGCTTTTAGGACGTCTTGAACCGCCTTTTTGCCTTGTGCATCATCAATATCAAAAATAATTACCTTGCATTTTTCTGACGCAAACTCAAGGGACACCGCGCGTCCAATATTGGACGCACCCCCTGATACAATAATCGTCTTACCTTCTAATCTCAAAATCAAAGTTATCCGCTCCCTTTTACCAGATTTTTTTATAACTGCTGCGGACGTTTTTTCAGGCCTGAGTGGGCTGAGTCCTCCACTTGATCCTTAGATTATCGCTCCACATGCCGAGGGGATCAATTACTTCCCTTAATATTCTTATATCCTCCGCAGTCGGGGGCGCTATTTCTTCAACCGTTGGCGATACCTTCAGATCCCAGCCGGTGTTTTCTTTTACCTGCTCCACCGTTACCCCTTGGAAGAATCCGTCAAGGTACATTTCCTTTGTCTTACTGTCAAATTTAAAACGGCCAAGCGTGGTATACATAGCCCATGGTCCCGTTCCCGGTCGCAAACCGGCCTTCAGTCTGGAGTCGTATCCGTCCAGATAACCCGGGCTCGTTATATACTCTAATTTTTCCTGAAACCTTCTTTTATCGTGCTCCATCATTATTATTAGTTTTGACGCCAGGCTGGCAAAATCGCAGGCCCCGCCGCTTCCCCCACTCATCCTGATCGGACGCCCCGAGTCGTCAAACCTATAGGTGGTGTTAACATTCCCGTAACGGTCAACATTGGCCGCAGGTATAAAGGCTAGGTCCACCCTTCCACCGTGAAGCAGAGCGCCCATGGTATCCAGTGTTCCCCCGCAAAAAAGGGCGTTTGACAAATAGCAGGGATCAACAGTCAACAGGGGAGTCCGCGACGGCAACTGATCGTATATGATGCCACCTTCGAAGGCCATAACGCAATCCGGGGCATGGGTTCTTTTGGCCAGCATTGCCGCCAGCATAGGCCACTGAGTACCCACCATCAGCAAATTTCCGTCGGCAATCTCCCGGGATGCCGCTACAACCATGTATTCTATACTTGTGGCAGTTTGATTCACGCTAAATACACCTCCCAGGGATTGTATCGGCCATAATTCACACTGCCACTCATACGCTTGCCGACTGCCAGCTTCTGCATTATCTCTTCTCCGACCAGCTTCATATATTGTTTTCTGTCCTTTACCCCATAAACCCACCGATTGAGATACTCCTCAAAGCCCTGCTTCGTCCGTGTCGCCTGTTCGTAATAAACAAGATAGTCCCAGTCGATATCATAGTAGCCCGGCATGAAGAATGGGTGACAGCCCCAAGGCTCCTCAACCACGGCATTTACTTTGATGCCCGGAATAACGGTTCTGTTGGGGTCACTCCTGATCAAGTCCTTATCCACAACTTCTTCCACGCAGAGTATTACTTTTTTACAACTGTTAATGCCGTAAACTGTATCTCCCATTACTCCCCAGGACTGGCCGTTGCCGCTGGAATCCGCTCTCTGGACCTGAAGTATTCCCACGTCATGCTTGATCGGGGGAACCAAGCAAACCTTTCGTCCGTCAAAGGGCGATTCAATGATCTTAAATCTGCTTTCAGCCGAAGGATCACCCGCCTGCATACCGGAACCCATAATGGTTTGGCAGCCTATAAAGGGCAAATCCAGCGCACCTGCAAAATAAGCGAGGCTTAACGAGAGAACTGAGTGGTCTTCAATCTCCACTTTCCGCGGCATACCCTCCTCCAGCGCCCTCTTAAAGGCGTGGGCGGGCCGGGGCATGGGGTTGCTACCATACGCAGTAATTACCTTTTTCATACACCCGGCACCTGCCAGCATATCAGGAAAAAGCACTCCCACTGCGCTGGAAATGGTCAGATCCTTCTTACCTTGGCGGATTATTTCATGAACCGCGGAGAAAGCATCCTGCCTGATAAACCCCCCTATATAAACCGTGTCTCCATCCTTTACGAATTCTTCTATGGCTTCCCGCATGGACATCAGTTTGTTTTGTTTGACCATTTCCCCCCCCCCTAACTCTGTCATTCGGGCCTACGCTTCATCATTAGGGAGAATTCACCCTTCTGCACAACCTCACCGCGCTGGTTGATAAGCTCTATATCTCTGATAAGAGCACCGCGGTCCTTTTTTGATGTTTCCCGTTTTTCCTTCACCACCATCCTGAGATGAATGGTATCTCCGAAGAAAATGGGGCCTGTGAAGCTCCAGGACAAGCCCGCAAAAGCAATGGCTGTGCCGTCGAACAGCCCCATCCTCGATGTCAGGCCGGTGGCAATGGACAGACCCAACATCCCGTGAGCTAAAGGTTTGCCCCATTGTGTCTGTTTGCAAAATTCCACGTCGGTATGCAGGGGGTTATAGTCCCCAGAAAGCCCTGCAAACACCATAACGTCGTATTCGGTGACAGTCCTGGCGGGACTGATGAATTCCTGCCCTATTGAAAAGTCATCAAAGTACATACCCATTCTTTATCACCCCTTGTCTCTGGTCTAACTCTAAGATTCTTAATAAAATTATTTTAGCAAGTTCTATGCCTAAAAGGCCGGGAGCCAAACAGTACCTTTGGGGCTCCCTTTTTTCAATCAGCTGTAATGAGCGAAATCAGTCCGCTGCTTACTAATGAAGGGCTAGAGGCCAAAGAGATAACTCTTTTCCGGCCGGAATTCAGAACACTTAATCCCCTGTATGGCTATGTAAAATTTCATAAATATTATGTAAATTTACATGCCTTTGTAAAAAGCGCATGACTGCTGACTTTTATAAATTCAACCAGGCGGAAATAAAGAAAACTATACAGAATAACCCGCACAAGGTTATGCATTTATGCTAAATAGCGGTTTCCCAAACTCGTTCGAACACTACAGCCCTAGCTGACGGGAAATAATCAACTTCATTATTTCCGTCGTTCCCGCGTAAAGCGTATGAACCCGCACATCCCTGAAATGCTTGGAGATCGGGTATTCGTCCATGTAGCCGTATCCTCCGTAAAGCTGCAGGCTGTTATACGCCACCCGGTTAGCCATTTCGGTAATCCACCACTTGGCCATAGAAACTTTTTTGACTATATCACGGCCCTCTAAATGCTCAGCAATCAGGCTATCCAGAAAAGTTCTACCCAGTTCCACCTCCGTAGCCATTTCCGCTATCTTGAAGGCGTTGTTCTGGAATTTGCAGATAGGCTTACCAAAAGCCTCCCTTGTTTTTGTATACTCAATGACGTCCGCCAGCATTCGCTCAGCAAGCGCCTGGGAAGTTACGGTGGTTACAAGTCTTTCCTGCTGCAAACTTTCCGTTAGGTAAAAAAAACCTTTTCCCTCCTCACCTATGAGGTTGGTTACCGGTACCCGGCAGTTTTCGAAGAACAGTTCCCCAGTGTCCTGACTGCGCAGGCCCATCTTGCTCAGCTTGCGGCCCTTTGAAAAACCGGGTGTGCCGTATTCCACAGCGATAAGGCTTATACCCTTGTATGCCGGCTTTATATTAAGGTCAGTCTTACAGGCCACAATTGTCAGGTCGGAGGAAATTGCGTTGGTAATAAATGTTTTCATACCGTCGATGACATACTCATCACCGTCCCTCACGGCCTTTGTCTTAATTGCCTGCAAGTCCGACCCGGCATTGGGTTCAGTCATAGCCAAGGACAGAACAATGTCGCCGCTAACGCAGCGCGGCAACCACTTCTTTTTCTGTTCCTCTGTCCCGTATTTGTAAATGTAAGGAGCGGTAATGTCGCCATGCAGCCGCACGCCCGTGTTTACGCCCGCCCTGGCCAACTCTTCGTTAATTATTATCGAGAATTCAAACCCCGCTTCGGAACCGCCATACTGCTCATCCAGCCAAGGGCAAAGATAGCCCTGCTCTCCCATCTTTTTCCACATTTCGCGAGACACTATCCCATTTTCTTCCCACTCTTCCATATAAGGAACCATTTCTTTTTCTACAAATTTTTTGAAGGATCTTCGGAATATTTCATGCTCCTCGGTATATATACCCATCCTGCGTACTCCTTTCACATTACTTTTTTGTCGGTAGCCGAAACTCTAAACCAGGGGATCATAGGGAAAGACATCCACCGAGGTATCTAATGGATAAAAGTCTTTTCTGACGGTCGGAATGAATATCTCAGATATTTTTTCCACCGTCCAGCCGCTGTCGTTGTGCACAGAGCGAATGGGCCTTATTTGCGAGAACAGGAATATTTCATTGGCCCTCACCCCGAATATCTGTCCAGTTACATCCCCGGCGGCCTCACTGGCCAGATAAGCTGCCAGCGGAGCGATCTGGGCCGGGTTCATCTTTTTGAGCAGTTCCACCCGTCTCGCATCTGTAGGGCTGTCGGTGGATATTGTACCAATCATCCGTGTCCAGGCAAAGGGCGCAATCGCATTTACCGTCACGTTGTACTTGGCCATATCAATGGCCACGCATTTGGAAAGTCCCGCAATGGCAGCTTTTGCCGCGCCGTAGTTGGCTTGGCCAATGTTGCCGATTATGCCGGTAGTGGACGTGAGATTGATTATCCGGCCGTAACGCTGCTGGCGCATTAGAGGCGTGGCCGCCCGGATGGTGGCGAAGGATCCTTTCAGGTGAACATTCAGCACGGAATCCCACTCCTGCTCACTCATGTTGAAAATCATCCGGTCCCTGAGTATGCCGGCATTGTTGACCAGAATATCGATTTGTCCGAAGTTATTGACCGCAGTATCAATAATATTTTTAGCGCCCTCCATGGTGGCCACAGAGTCGTAATTGGCCACCGCTATTCCTCCCGCCTCCTTTATCTGGTCCACAACCAGATCCGCAATTCTTTTTTCTACACCCTCACCCTTTTCGTCACCGCCGGGATCGTTCACTACCACTTTGGCCCCGTAACCGGCCATTAATTTCGCCATTTCCATGCCAATACCCCTGCCGGAACCCGTTATCACCGCTACCCTGTCCTTTAACATAAAAACTCCTCCCTAAATATTTGTCTGTCTATTTAATTGCCCAAAATCGCCACGCTGACCACGGTAAATGAAGGATATCCGCCCATGTTGTGGGTCAGGCCCAGTTTCGGATTTTTAATCTGCCTAGGCCCCGCCTTCCCCTGCATTTGTTTGTAAACCTCATATATCTGTCTCAACCCTGTAGCCCCGACAGGGTGGCCGAAACACTTGAGCCCTCCGTCAGCCTGGCACGGAATCTGGCCGTCAAGGTCATAAAAACCATTCGCCATGTCTTCCCCGGCTTTTCCACGTTGAGATATCTGAAGATCCTCCACGACAGTCAGCTCTGTAATGGAGAAGCAGTCATGCACCTCCAACAAGCTCAGTTCCTCGCGCGGGTTTTTGATTCCAGCCTCCTGGTAGGCCCTCATACCCGCCCGGTATGCGGCTTCCACATGAGCCCCGTCCCAGTTGTTGTACATCAATTCCTCACCCGAACTGGCCGCTATCTGCAAGGCCTTAACATATACCGGGTCTGGCCTGAGTTTCCTGGCTAGCTCAGGACGGGCCACAATGGCGCAGGCCGCTCCGTCACTTACCCCGCAGCAATCGAACAATCCCAAAGGCCAGGCAATAATAGGTGCTTTTATCGCCTGTTCTATAGTAATTTCATTACGCAGGTGCGCCTTTGGACTAAGCTTTGCGTTACGGTGGCTTTTTACAGATACACTGGCCAGCATTTTTTTGCCGTCTTCAGGGCCAATCCCGTATTTATCGAAATACTTTGTAGCCATGGTGGCATACTGGCCGGGTGCCGTCTGATTCGGAAAAATAAACCTGTTCCTGGTGCCCATGCCCCCACCGGCCGGAAGCCCCCCGTAACCGGTGTCTTTTAATTTATCCACACCAATAGCCATGGCAATATCACAGGCCCCGGAGGCCACGGCGTAACAAGCCCCCCTGAAAGCCTCGGTACCGGTGGCGCAAAAGTTTTCCACCCGCGTCACAGGTGTAAAGGGCATTTTAAGTGTCATATTCAGAGACAAACCGCTTCTGCCTAAAGCAATATCCTCCATGCAAGTGCCCAGCCAGGCTGCCTCTATATCCTTTTTCTCAATGCCGGCATCTTCAATGGCTTCAGTAAAGGCATCCACGATCAGGTCGTCGGCCCCTTTATCCCAGCGCTCGCCAAATTTAGTGCAGCCCATTCCTATTACCGCAACTTTATTCAAAATACTTCCGGCCATTTTTTCTCCCCCTCTCTCAACTTTCCCGTATAGGGACGGCCTTCCAAAAATATCCGGAGATACCTTGCTTTTTATCAATATATTTTCTCCTGAAGCTCATCCTTACCGGCAAACCCACCTTTAGAGACTCAAGAGTACAGTCCGTCAGGTCGAAGTGATACCTGCCACCCCCGTCAAAATCCACCAATCCATAAGCTGCCGGCGGGTTGGGGCAGTATGTCAGATTATCCCCGGTGTAATTGAAAAGCTTTCCCGTCTTTTCCGCAAAACGGTGGGGTTCCATCTGGTCTATCGCGCCGCAATCGGGATTAACGCATATCCTTTGGGCCGGGTATTGAACTGTACCGCACTTGAGGCATTTCGTCCCGTAAAGCCCTGTGACCACACGGCTCTGCCGCCAGAGGTGGGATAACTGTGTGGGAAACACATCTCCACGAGCACCCAGATCGAGGGGCAGCATATCGCGAAAGACCGCGTATTTTTGATAGCTATCCAGTTGAGTTTTGTTATATAGGTAACCTTTAATCCCAGATATGTTCTTTGTTCTGAGTATTTTGTCGGTAACCTTGAAACAAAGCGCATCTGCGCCGTTGCCGTAACCAACCAGCAAAATATTATCCCCCGGTTTTGCATCCTGCAGGGCGGACACCAGCAGCATCAGGGGGTAGGCAGACCCGGTATCCCCCACCGTAGCCGCCATGTTATCCTGCAACTGTCCGTCATTTATGCCCATTTTTTTGGCCATAGAAGACACCACCTTGCCATGCGGGCAAGCCATAATAACTTTGCTGAAGTCCTCAATCTTGAGGTTGTATTTTTTTAGTAGTCCGTCAATAACCATGGGGAAAAACTTTAGATAGCCTTCCTCCCGTATCCATCTCTCTTCCCAAGCCGAAACGTAGCTCTCTGTCTCAGCCTTCCAATGATCAATGAAGTCCAAAGATAAAGAGTACGAACCCTCAAAAGCAGCCGCTACGTCCTCCTCTCCAAGCAAGTAGGCTGCCGCGCCGTCACCGGAGAGCTGCTCAAGACTGCTCCCCATTTTCCCCATGCGGATATCCGAGGCACAGACAAGAGCTTCTTTCGCGGTTTTAGCCTTAACGGCGTCCAGAGCGGCAAGCAGTGCCGTGGTCCCGCTTCTGAGAGTAGCGGTAAAATCCGCCGAACGGATGTCCGACCGCAGGTCGAGGGCTGTAGAGACAATGCCGCAATTCAGCCTCTCTTTGAAGGGCAGCGTAGTTGAAGCCAGATACACCGCGTCGATTGAGGATTTGTCCGCGCCGCTTAAACAGTCCATACCCGCAGCCACCGCCAGGGTAACACTATCTTCATCATAGTTTGCCACAGCCTTTTCCCCCGGCAGCGTAGCTGGATTGAAAAAACCCATAGCCGATGATATTGTCTTACGGCTTAGCCTATTCCAGGGGATGTAGGCACCGAATGATTTTATCCCTACCATAATTCTCAACCCCCTTAAAATTCATAGAGGAAAACTCAAATCAATCTCCCCAGCTCACCTCTATTGTTTAATCATTCTTTCTCTTTCCCTTAGTTCTACTTGTCTAATCTTGCCGTCCACTGTCTCAGGAAATGATATAACAAATTCCACTTTCCGTGGGTACTCATGCTTGCCAAGTTTCTCTTTCACAAATTCCTGAAAATGATTATTACCTTTGCTCAGTAACGCCTTTGGAACCGTTTTATAGACTCTGCTATACGATAAAAAATTCAAAGTAAAATATGCTCGCTGCCTGATAGATTCCTGCTAAGATATATTCGGTTTACCACTTACTGAGCTAACTGCATAATCATTTTCCTGAATATTCAGCACCAGTTCTTCGCTGGCTTGATAATCTGGATTTATCTTAAAAGAAAACGCCCTTGCCCGTGCCGCGGTACTCTTTTGCCGGCAACCTTTTTTCAACCGGAGAAGTGCCTTTTTTCCTTGAGGGGAGAATGACTGTCGAAGTTCCGCTTATGGTATCACCACCACGCTGATTGATACCATGGGTCTCGATATCTATGCAATATTCGTCATTCTCGTCCACATACTTATTTGTTACCTTTCCCTTGAACCATACGGCATCGGAAAGATACACAAACTGTCTGTACTGGGCATTGCATGACTTGAGCCATCCATCGTCCCCCATCCAGTTCGTCAAAAGCTGCGTATTCCAGCAATGTCTTTGAACGCCCACATCATAAGCATACAGAGCACCGACACCCTTGGCGGCGGATACAATATAATGGACACTGTAAACAGGCTCCCATGCGTTCAGTGTCGGATCGCGGAAAGCCCAGGCAGGATGCTTCTTATATGTCTGGAGCTGGTGATGATGGGCGGCTATCTGAACCGGCGCGGCGCCAACACAATAAGCCACCATGTCGGTTAAACCGAAAATGCCTTTAACGACCGGCTTCAACTCATCGCCGACATTCACATCCTCCCAGTATCTAGTTTTGGAACCTCTTATTTCTTCAGCAAGCACATCCTGATCAACTCTTTCCATCTCTTCTTCGGTCCACGGATGAGGAATCTTGATTTCATCATATTTCCCCTCACCCTTTTCCGACTTGCTAATCGCTGTCTGCCTCTCATATCTGACCAGCATGTTGTAGCCTCGGCTGACCAGTTCGCCCCGCTGATTCCAATATTCAAACCTCTGGTATTCGAATGCGGTTTTACCGGCAAATTTGCTGCTTTTCACATCAAAACCGACAAAATAGTTCTTCGGGGTGATTTTGTCATTAACGTAAACCGGTCTCAGAAACTCCCAATCCGAGGCCGAATGATCAGCATGTATTCCAGGCATTCCCTGCAATACCCAATGGGGATAAACGCTTGCCACCCAGCCGGGGTGTGCCACCAATCCCTCATATTTTGTTTTTACTGCGTATTCAGCATTACGGTACAGCGGATTAACGTCTCCGATTCCATTTACAAAATTTCTGATTGATTCGTAGGAAGCAAGCTGGTTGAATGTATTCGATATTCTCATCTCTTTGCCGATTCGTTCCTGCCAAGCGCTTAAGGCCTCGTTATTAAGCTCGGCCTCTGATAACCGCGCTCTTCCCTCCAATACATTATCTGCCATTTTAATTGTCCCCTTTCATGAATTCTTGAAAACGCGAATTTTAGGTAGGAAATCGCCTTCTCCCACCGCATATGACGCCAACACCTTGTTACACGACCCACATCTTCTTTCCGCAACTTTGCCCGACTGAACCTTATTGATTTGTACCGGTGTGTCAACCTTTTCACACCACGGGCATTTAACTTTCTTTTCCGACATCACTCTACCTCCTCGTCTGTGTATTTATTACAGGAGTTATGCAGTTGTTGTATTTTATTCCATTATTCTGTACTTTAAGTTATGGAGTTGGGATTATTATCCTGAAATAGAATAACTACTGTTAGTTAATAATTATTTCGTATCCTCATCCATGCAATGTATAACTGCTCCAGGGTTCCTTTCCGCAAAGGTTAAGCATTCTGTTATCAAAAAGTTCAGAAGGCATCAGCTTAAAACTTTTACTGATGACAGGCCGAAATTCCATTTTGTCCAGGATATCTTTTTTCAGGTCCACCCCTGGGGCAATCTCTTCGAGAACCAATCCAGCATCCTTGGTGTAATGAAATACGGCCCTTTCCGTAATAATCACTGTCGGAACAGTAAAATTGTTTATATAGCTGCCGTTCAAGGTGATCTGGTTAACTTTTTTGACAAATTTTACAATATTTGCATCTTCGATAATATGCAGCTTGCCGTCTCTAGCTTCTATTTTTGATTTCCCGGCCATAAAACCGCCGCAATGCACCCGTTTTTTTGAATTGGGAAAAACATTCAGAAAACCGCCCACCCCGGGGATTCTCGAATTAAGCTTACTTACGTTGACGTTGCCTTGTTCATCAATCTGGGCAAATCCTACGCAACTTGCGTCATTGCCACCACCGTCGTACAGGTCCATCTGTAATGATTGATCTATGATTGCGTACGGATTACTGGCCGTGTTGAATTGCAATCCGTAGCCAGGGATACCACCGATCATTCCGGCTTCTACAGTGAGGACCAACTTGTCAAATATCTTCTCCTCCCAACAAACCGATGAAATGAATTCCGGCATTCCTGCGCCCAAATTAACCACTTCTCCCGGTTCAAGTTGATAAATTGCCCTTCTGGCAACAACCTTCTCCGGCCCCATGTCCACAGAAGGCAAATCAAGTGCCGACGCCCTTATCTCCCCGCTACGCGCCGGATTATATTGCTCCCTCCATGTCATCCAATGGTTTTCCGGCCTTGCTACAACAATGCCGTCAACAAGAATTCCGGGAACGATCACCCTCTGTGGATGTAAAGTATTCATCGAGGCCACTCTTTCGGCCTGAACAATTACTATCCCACCGCAGTTGTGAGTTGCAATAGCCATAGGAAGCGTTGTAAGAAATGCCGCCTCTTTCTCCATCGTACAATTTCCAAACTCATCGGCAGTGGTTACTTTTATCAAGGCGACATCTATATGAATTGGTTTATACCTTATATACTCTGCACCATCTATCTCAATAATCTCTGTCAGTCGTTCTTTGGAGCGTGAATTGAGGGCGCCGCCTTCCACGCGGGGATCGGCAAAAGTTCCCAAACCCACATGGGTTATCAATCCAGGTCTTTTTGCGCCGATGTCTCTTAAAAGCTGTGCCAATACACCTGCGGGAATCATGTAGGCTTCAACCCTCTCCTCCATCACCATTTTCGCGAGCGCTGGAGTAAGATTATAATATGGGGCAATCACCTTTTTGATAAACCCGTCATGAGCAAAATGGTCGAACCCCTTGCCGCGCAGATTACCGGCTCCTCCAGGAACCAGGATCGTAAGATCCCGGGGATGCCCCGTCTCTAAGAAACTCTCTTCCAAAGCAACAAAAAGCTCTTCAGGGGTCATAAAGCTAAAGCCGGTTCCGGTAACCGTGTCACCGTCTTTAACAATTTTTGCTACATCAATACTGTTTATTAATTTTCGCACTTGCGTTCCCCCTTTATCTCAGCTTGAAAATTAAAAACGAAGGATAAAAGACAGCACTTTACGAGACGATTGAACAATTCCCCTTTGAATCGACGGCAATGTTACTGAGTTAAAGATATAATCATTATTTATTATCATTTCTGCCATAAGTCGCTTTGTCCCGACGCATTAAGTCATTTCTTAGCGCAGGCTCCAATACCGCTTTAATCCTCCATGACAGCCATTCAAGCAGCCGGTCAAGACCTTTTTCTTTTCCTAAGTTTACAGTCGAACACTGATCCCATTCAGAGTTCATTACGTATTCAGTTAGTTTATCTCCCGCTTCTGTTGGTGGAAATTTGCGTACAACATTACTCCAAACAAGCAATTGTCCAATGCTCCGGTATATAGTGTTTTGCACATCTGTTGTTGAACTGCAGTGGGAGAAATGCAAAGCTTTTGCTTCAAACTGTGTTAAGCGTAGAATCGAATCTATAGTCATCTCTAAGTTAAAGTCCGGCATTAGAGGAGAGGGCGATAAAGCATTTACATCTGCTATGAACGTTCCCAAAGCCTCTCCGGTAAAGATGCCCTTACTTTGGTTATCGAATAAGCATAGGTGGTGGGGCGCATGCCCGGGAGTAAATATTACCTTGAGCTCCCGCCCGTTTCCTAATTCAATAACATCTTGATCATACAGGGCAACTACTTTGTCCGCCGGAACAGGTAACATTTCTCCATAGTGATCGTTAACAACATCTCTTTCTCCAAAAACCTTCTTGGTACTGGCGATTAGTCTGGTTGGGTCTATTAGATGTTTGGCGCCCCGTTCATGCACAAGAACTTTTGCTTTCGGCAGATACCTGGTTAAGTATCCTAAACCTCCGGCATGGTCCGTGTGAATGTGGGACACTATTAAGAAGTGGACATCATCAGGTTTGATCCCTAATTTGCTTAAGCTTTCTAGCAGCAATGGCGCAGTCTTTGTTGGACCTGTCTCGAAAACAGCAGTTTTTTCACCGGTTAATACATATGCCGCCAAAAGATTGTCAACGCCTAAACATGGCAGCTTAATAACTGACAGGTGTTGATCTATTACCGAGATTCTATCCATTTTGTCACCCCACATTTAACGGTTATTGCAAGAGAATATGAATCGCCACCAACTGTGTTGACTTAAGATAAAATCATGACAAGTTTTCCTATCTAAAGTCCTACCTTTATTCCCCTTTAATAATCATTGCGCCGGACATGCCCCCGGCTCCGCAAAGTGTCGCCAGACCATACTCGCCAGATTTTAGAGTATGAACTAGGTGAATTAACAATCGTGCACCGCTGTACCCTGTTGGATGACCTAGAGATATTCCACCGCCGTGGGGATTTATTTTCTCTAAGGGAATTCCCAACATTTTTTGGGTCAACGCTACTACTACCCCAAATGCCTCATTTATTTCGAAGCATTTGATATCATCAAGAGTTAAACCGGCCTTCTCCAATACGATTGGAATTATTTTCATTGGTCCTTCCGGAAAATCTTCTGGCGGTACACCGTAAAAACTATAGGCAGTAATGGAAGCCATTGGTTTTAACCCAAGTTCTTGTGCTTTCTGACGACTCATTACGACCATTGCGCCTGCGCCGTCTGTAATGCCCGAAGAATTGCCGGCGGAAACTGTCCCCCCTTGCTTAAAGGCACCAGGAAGCTGCATCATTTTTTCCATGCTAACATCTGTTCTATAGCATTCATCTTTAAAAAATGTATGTGCCGGTTTTTCTTTCGTAGCAGGTATCTCCAAAGGAATGACTTCATTGTCAAAAATACCTGCCTCCCAAGCCTTCGCGGCCCTCAGATGGCTTTCATAACCGATTCTATCCTGTTCTTCCCTAGATATGTTCCATTTTTCCGCGGACCTTTCGGCGCATTGTCCAGGAGTGAGACCGCAAACAGGATCTCTCAAATACAAAAAGCCATCTTCCAAAGTAATGTTTGTCATTCTGAACCCCTGCCAGCGAGCTCCACGTAAAAGGTGCGGAATATTGCTCATGCTTTCCATCCCGCCACTGACGACAACATCCGCATCTCCGATCCGGATTGCCTGGGTGGCCAGGGCCATTGATTTTAAGCCTGCTGCGCAAACTTTATTAACGGTATGGGCAGGCACTTCAATCGGAATTCCTGCCAGAAGCGCCGCGGTACGGGCAGGATTGGTTCCCGTGCCGTCCTGCCTTGTATGCGACATCATCACTTCATTTACTTCTTTGGGATCAATTCCAGCTGCTTTGACAGCCGCCGAAATTGCATGCCATCCAAGATTGTAAACCATTAGATTACGTAGGCTGCCGCCAAAACGTCCAATTGGCAAACGAACCGCGCTTACTATAACTACATCTTGCAAATTCATCATTTATCAATCTCCTCAAATCTTTTGTAGAATTTCTTCAACCCAGGAACAACTTGCCTGTGCTCCGGCAAATATATGCTTAAAAACTGATGCAGCGGCAGTATACTGATCCATCTGCTGCCGGGCAGCCAATTCCAATATGCCGCTGACCTCTTTAGATGTTATTATCTCCTCACGGATCAGCGTCTGCCACATCCGGTCCAGAATCTCCAAGGTTCCCGCTTTTAGCCGCTCTTCCCGGCGCGTTTGGAAAAGCCCGTTTTCTATTAAGTAGTTGCGGTGTTCTTGAATAGCCGTAAGAAAATCTTCCAGGCCGGCCGGGGTGACGGTAGATGTTTTGACAACCGGCGGGTGCCACGAGGGTGCCTTTAACTTCAGTTGCAGCATTGCCTCAACTTCACTTGCCACTTTATCGGCCCCCGGTAAATCACTTTTGTTTACGGCAAATACATCTGCTATTTCCATAATGCCCGACTTCATAGCTTGAATGGAATCACCGGCGCCGGGCGTTAAGACCACCACCACCGTATCGGCCACATACAAAATATTCATTTCAGTCTGACCGACTCCCACTGTCTCTACAATCACCCAATCAAAGCCGAATGCGTTTACGGCTCTTACCGCCTCCTTGGTTGCATAGGCAAGCCCCCCCAGGCTGCCGCGAGTGGCCATGCTTCGCATAAAAACCCCTTGATCCAAAGTGTGTTCTTGCATACGGATGCGATCACCTAGCAATGCGCCGCTGGAAAAAGGGCTGGTTGGATCTACGGCGATAATTCCAACCGTATTTCCAGCCTTCCTTAATAAAGTGGTCAGTTGATCTACCAGGGAGCTTTTCCCAGCTCCGGGCGATCCTGTGACACCCAGGATATATGCCCGGCCAGTTTTGGCGCAAATCTGGCGCATCAAGGCTTCGTGCCCGGAATCCTCGTTTTCCAGGATTGATATCACCTTAGCCAGCGCCCGGAAATCCCCGGCCCAAAACTTCTTTAGCAGCTCCTGCATCGTATCAACTCCCATAATCTCTGTCCACCGGCCTTACTTCAATAGCTGGCCTGAGATGATATTCTTTTGAATCTCCGAGGTCCCTTCAATAACCCTGTTGATCCGGGCATCCCGGTAAAAGCGCTCAATGGGAAATTCCTTCATGAAGCCCATTCCCCCGTAAATCTGGAAAGCCTTATCCACCACCCGGCAAAAGGCCTCAGAGGCAAACAGCTTCGTCATGGCCGCTTCCTTGATTAACGGCATGTGCTGGTCGGCCATCCATGCTACCCGGTAAACCATGGAACGAGTCACCTCAGTATCCATGGCCATCTCGGCCAGCATATGCTGGACCGCTTGAAACTCGGCGATAGGCTTGCCGAACTGGACCCGTTGCTTAGCATATTCAATGGACATATCCAGCAGTTTCCCGCAGGCTCCCAGGTTGCGGGCGGCTAATCCCACCCGGCCGTTGCTCAGTGTCTTGAGTGCGTTAAGCAACCCCTCGCCCTCTTTTCCCAGCAGGTTTTCGGCAGGCACCTCACAGTCCTCAAAAATCAGTTCAGCCGAGTGCGCCCCCTTCAGGCCCATCTTCTTTTCGACCGTCCCCACTTTGAATCCGGGAAAGCCCTTTTCCAAAATAAAACAAGTAATCCCGCGGGCTCCCTTGGATTTATCTGTTACCGCCATGACTGTAAAAATCTGCCCATCCACTGAATTGGTAATAAAGTGCTTGGTTCCGTTCAGAATGTACCTGTCGCCTTTTTTCTCCGCCATGGTGCGGAGGTTTGCGGCATCTGACCCCGCATTGGGCTCGGTCAGAGCAAAGGCGCCTATTTTTTCCCCACTGGCCATGGCCGGAAGGTATTTTTTCTTCTGTT
>Ga0172382_10004703_pt1 | contig 20784 bp, 15 predicted proteins | sample Leawel138RmetaG_FD_122245 | JGI IMG/M metagenome (GOLD analysis project Ga0172382, IMG submission 122245) | Leachate microbial communities from a municipal landfill in Southern Ontario, Canada - Leachate well 138R metaG | ecosystem: Engineered > Solid waste > Landfill > Unclassified | place... | reverse complement strand
GGGCACACGGGCTTCGCGGGCACACGGGCTTCGCGGGCACACGGGCTTCGCGGGCACACGGGCCCGGCCGCCCCCTGGGGGGGGCGGCCGGGCCCGTCGCGCGTCTGCCCGCCTCCCCGACCCCTTATTTTTCAACACTTTTTTTCTAATCGATTTCAAAGCCTTCGACGCGCGCGGCGCCATTCAGCGCACCGTCCGCACCGGCTGGAACTTGCAAATTTGTAGGCTTTGTCCTACCTCTTCTCCGTTTTGCAAACACTATTTTTACAAAAGGGGATTCTCTCATGAACCACTGGGCGAAGCAGAATGACGTGCTCGGGACCACCAACCGCGGCAACGCCATCGAATCCGGCCTGTGTACCCTGTGCCGGGCCGACTGCAAGGGCAAATGCGAGACCTGGCTCTCCAGCCTCAAGGGCCGGGCGACGCTCTACCCCCGCGATTTCGGCCTGGTCACCGCCGGCAGCGGCAACACCACCCAGAACGGTGTGTCCTACAACGCCCTGCGCATCCAGGGCGCCTGCTACGGCGCCCACGGCATGAACGGCAACGAGGACAAGGCCCGCTCGGGCGACTGCCTGTTCACCGATGTCAGCCTCGCCACCTCCTTCGGCAACACGGTCAAGACCCCCTGCCGCCTGCCGCTGATGACCGGCGCCCTGGGCTCGACCTTCATCGCCGCCAAATACTGGAACTCCTTCGCCGTGGGCTGCGCCCTGGCGGGCATTCCCATCGTCATCGGCGAGAACGTGGTCGGCGTGGACCGCGCCTCCGAGCTCGAAGGCGGACGCATCAAGAGCGCCCCCGAGCTGGAGCGGCGCATCCAGACCTACCTGCGCTACCACGACGGCATGGGCGCCATCCTCGTCCAGCTCAACGTGGAGGACGCGCGCAACGGCGTGGCCGAATACCTGGCCGAGAAATACGGCGACCGCATCGTCATCGAGCTCAAATGGGGCCAGGGCGCCAAGAACATCGGCGGCGAAATCGAGGTCACCAGCCTGGACTACGCCCTGTTCCTCAAGAAGCGCGGCTACCTCGTGGACCCCGACCCCGAGGCCCCCGGCGTGCGCGAGGCCTTCGAGTCCGGCGCCGTGCATTCCTTCGCCCGCCACAGCCGCCTGGGCTACACCGCCCAGAACAGCTACGAGCAGGTCCGCGAGGAGTTCATGAACTCCGTGGGCTACCTGCGCGGCCTGGGCTTCTCGCGCATCACCCTCAAGACCGGCGCCTACGGCATGGAAGGCCTGGCCATGGCCATCCGCCTGGCCAGCGAGACCGGGCTCGACCTGCTGACCATGGACGGCTCGGGCGGCGGCACGGGCATGAGCCCCTGGAACATGATGGAGCACTGGGGCGTTCCGAGCATCCTGCTGCACGCCAAGGCCCACGAGTACGCCAGCCTGCTGGCCGCCCGCGGCCAGCGCGTGGTCGACATGAGCTTCGCTGGCGGCTTCGCCCGCGAGACGAGCATCTTCAAGGCCCTGGCCCTGGGCGCGCCCTTCGTGAAGATGATCTGCATGGGCCGGGCCATGATGATCCCCGGCTTCCTGGGCACCAACATCGAGGGCGCCCTGCACCCCGAGCGCCGCGAGGCCATCAACGGCAACTGGGACAGCCTGCCCGCCACGGTGGCCGAGCACGGCCGCACCCCCGAGGAGATCTTCGGAGCCTGGCACAGCCTGTCCGCACGCCTGGGCAAGGACGAGATGTCCAAGATCCCCTACGGCGCCGTGGCCATCGTCACGCTCATGGACAAGCTCTCCGCCGGGCTCCAGCAGCTCATGGCCGGAGCGCGCCGCTTCGACGTGTCGGAAATCCGCCGCGAGGACATCGCCTCGGCCAACCGCGAAACCGAAAGCGAAACGGGCATCCCCTTCATCACCGAAGCCGGTGACGAAATCGCCCGGCGCATCCTGCTGGGCTAGGGCAGGCGCCAAAGACGGAGGCGCCTGGGCGCCCCCGCCCGCCAAATGAAAAGGCCGGACCCGCGAGGGCCCGGCCTTTTTCTTTGCCCCGCCAGGGCGGCGGGTGGGGGCCGCCCCGGGACGTGCCCGCGGCGGCCCGCCGCTTCACGGCGAGGGCACCCCGCCCCCGCGGCGCCGCCGCAGGCCCTCGTCGGTCAGGGAGCACAGCACGGGGACCACCACCAGGGTCAGCACCGTGGCCACCAGCAGGCCGAAGATCACGGCCACGGCCATAGGGCCCCACCACTGGGCCGTTTCGCTGCCCACCTCCCAGGAAAGGTTCAGGAAGTCGAAGCTGACCCCCGTGGCCATGGGCAGCAGGCCGAGGATGGTGGTCACGGCGGTGAGCAGCACCGGGCGGAAGCGCGTGGCCCCGGCCTGGGTCAGGGCCTCGCGCGGCGCCAGCCCCCGGGCCCGGAGCTGATTGTAGTAGTCGATGAGCACGATGGCGTTGTTGACCACCACCCCCGCGAGGCTGATCACGCCCACCCCGGTCATGATCACCGAGAACGAGGTGCCCGTGAGCACCAGCCCGGCGAACACGCCGATGAGCGACAGGACCACCGAGCTCAGGATGATGCACGGCGCCCGCAGGGAGTCGAACTGGGTGACCAGCACAAGGAAGATCAGGAACAGCGCGGCCACGAACGCCCGGCTCAGGAAGTCCGAGGCATCCTGCTGCTCCTTCTCCTCGCCGGTGAAGGCGTAGGACACCCCGCGCGGCAGCTCGATGGTGCGCATCACGGCGTCGACCTCGGCCCGGACCTGCCCGGCCGGGCGCCCGCTCACGTCGGCGGACACGGTGACCACGCGCTTCTGGTCGATGTGGCGGATGCCGCCGATGCCCCCGGTCATGCCCACGCGGGCCACGCTGGTCAGGGGGATGGGCTCGCCCTCCGGCCCCGAGACCGTCAGCCGCTCGATGCCCTCCAGGCTGGAGCGGTCCTTCCTGGGCAGCTTGGCCACGATGTCGTATTCGTCCTTGCCCTCGCGGTAGGTGCCGACCTTGACGCCGCCCACGGCGGCCCGGACGGTCTGGGCCACGGCGCTGGCCGAAAGGCCCATCAGGGCGGCCTTTTCCTTGTCGACGGCCACGCGGATCTCCGGCTTGCCGTGGATGTAGTCGGACTTGAGGTCCACCAGCCCGGGCACGCCCTTGATGCGCTCCATGACCCCGGCCGCCACCTGCCCGAGCACGGTCAGGTCCGGGCCCTGGATCTCCATGTTCACCGGCTCGCCCGCCGAGGGCGGCCCCATCGTCTCCTTCTCCACGCGCACGGTGGCGCCGGTGATGGCCGCGCCCAGGGCCGCGCGCAGTTCGTCCACCACCTCGGTGGAGGGCCGCGAGCGCTCGTGGAAATCCTTGAACTCCACCGTGAGCTGGGACACATGGGTTCCCGCGCTGCTGCTGCCGAAGGGGTCGCCCCCGCCGGAGCCCACCTGGGTCACGACGTGCAGCACGTCGGGCTGCTCCAGGCAGACGGCCTCGGCCTGGCGCACGATGCGGTCCGAGGCCTCCAGGTTGGTGCCCACGGGGGCCTCGATATGCACCCAGGCGCGCTCGGGATCCGAGGCGGGCAGGAACTCCACCCCCCGCCCGAAGGCCGCGAAGGCGCCCACCGAGGCGGCCAGGAGCGCCACCCCCAGCCCCGCCACGGCCAGCCGGTGCTCCAGGGCCCAGCCCAGGGCGCCCAGATAGCGCCCCTGGAGCCAGCCCAGGGCCCTGTCCTGGGGGCGGGGGGCGGCTTCCGCGGGCCGCACGGTCTGCAAGCGCGCCGAGAGCACCGGGTTGACCACCAGGGCCACGAACAGCGACGACGACAGGGCGATGATCACCGTCAGCGGCAGATAGAACATGAACTGGCCCATGATCCCGGGCCAGAAGAGCATGGGCGCGAAGGCGCCCAGGGTGGTCAGGGTGGAGGCGAACACGGGCCAGGCGACCTCGTCGGTGCCCGCCAGGGCCGCCCCGGCGCGGTCCGCGCCCTCCTGCATGTGGCGGTAGATGTTCTCGACGACCACGATGCCGTTGTCCACCAGCATGCCCAGGGCCAGGATCAGGGCGAAGAGCACGACCATGTTCAGGGTCACGCCCAGGGCCTGGAGCATGGCGAAGGTGATGAGCATGGACAGGGGGATGGACAGGGCCACGAACAGCGCCGAGCGCCCGCCGATGAACAGCAGCACCACCGCCAGGACGAGCACCAGCCCGGAGATGATGTTGTTCTCCAGGTCGGCGAACATGCTCTTGATGTCCTCGGACGCGTCGGAGGTCATGGTCACGGTCAGCGAGGGCGGCATGTCCTCGCGCAGTTCCCGCGCGGCGGCGCGCAGGGCGTCGACGATCTCCACCACGTTCTCGCCGCTGCGTTTGGTCACGGACACGGTCACGCTGTTCTGGCCGTCCATGCGCGCGATGATCTCCTGGTCCTTGGCGGCGTCCTCGATGCCGGCCACGTCGCGCAGGTACACGGGCCTGCCCCCGCGCGTGAAGGCCACCAGCGAACGGATCTCGTCGGGGTGCTGGAAGTCCTCGGGCACGCGCACCTGGTAGCGCTGGTCGCCGATGTCCATGGACCCGCCGGGCACGTTGACGTTGCCCTCCTCCACCGCCGTAAGCAGGCTGGAGAAAGGCATGCGGTAGAAGGCCACGCGGTCCAGGTCGAACAGGACGTGGATCTCGCGCTCCAGCCCGCCCAGGATCTCGGCGTCGAGCACGCCGGGGATGGCCTCGAAGCGGTCCTCGTAGGATTCGGCCAGGGACTTCAGGCGTTTGAGGCTGAACGGGCCGGACAGGACCACGTTGATGATCGGCTGGTCCGAAAAATTCATCTCGATGATGGCCGGGTCGTCGGGCAGGTCTGCGGGCAGGTCGGGCTTGGCCTGGTCCACCTTGTCGCGCACCTTCTGCAGGGCGTCGTCGATGTCGATGTCGGGCAGGAACTTCAGGGCGACGAGGCTCGAGCCGTCCTGGGAGATGGAACGCATTTCCTCCAGGTCCGACAAGCCCTTGAGCTTGCGCTCCAGGGGGATGGTCACCAGCTTTTCCATGTCCTCGGGGGCCACGCCCTCGTAGCCCGTGTCCACGAAGACGTAGGGGATGGTCACGTCGGGGTTGGATTCCAGGGGCAGGGAGGTGTAGGCCGCCGCCCCGGCCAGGGCCAGGAACACGGTGAGCACCAGCACCGCCGACTGGCGGGACAGGGCCGCGCGGTTGATGATCATTGCGCCACCACCCGGACGCCGTCCTCCACGGCCCCCTGCCCGGCGACGATGAGGCTCTCGCCGGGCTCAAGGCCCGAAAGCACCTGGACCAGCCCGCCCTGGATCACCCCCAGCTCCACCGCCCGCGCCCGGGCCAGGCCGCCCTCCTCCACGAAGACCAGCCGCTCGCCGCCCTTGTCCTGCAAGGCGGAAAGCGGCACGGCCACGGCGTTTTCGACCTCGCGGCGCAGGAAGGACGCCCGCGCGAGCATCCCGGGGCGGATGGCGCCGTCGGCGTTGTCCACCAAAACGCGCGCGGAGAAGGTGCGCGTGCCGCTGTCGGCCTTGGCGGAAACGAAGTCCACCCGGCCCTTCCAGCGGCGGCCGGGCCAGGCGTCCACGGTCACGTCGGCCTCGCTGCCGGGGGCGATGTAACGCACGTCCAGCTCGGGCACGCTGACCACGACCCGCACCACGTCGCGGTCCACCAACTCCAGGAGCCGCTGGCCCACGGTGACGAACTCGCCGGGATCGGCGTCCAGGGTTTCCACCACGCCCGCGATGGGCGCGCGCACCTCGCCCTGGGAGTACTCGGCGCGCGCCTCGGCGGCGGTGGCCCGGGCCACGTCCAGGGACGAGCGCGACTCGTCCAGCTCCTCGCGCGAGAGTACGTTTTCGCGATAGAGCCGCTCGCGGCGCCCGGCCTGGAGCTCGGCCAGCCGGCTGGACACCTCGGCCTGCTCCAGCTTGGCGCGCTTGGCGGCCACATCGATGCGCATGAGCACCTCGCCCCGGGCCACGCGCTGGCCTTCCTCGGGGCCGACCCAGGCCACGGCGCCCTCGGTCTCCGCCGAGAGCACCACGTCGGCGTCGGGCTCGGTTTCACCGGGCAGGGTCAGCACGTCGAGCAGCGTCATGGGCTGCACCCGCTGCACGCGCACCTGGACCCGGTGCCCGGGGTCGGCGCCCTTGGCGCCCGGCGCCGGAACCGAGCCCTTGTCCGTGCAGCCGCCCCCAAGAAGGCCCAGGCCCGCGAGCCCGGCCAGAAGCAGCGCCGCCAGCCGGAGGGCGCGCCCCCGGGGGCGCGCCGCGCCGTCATGCTTTGGCATCGTCATCCTCCTTCATCGCCCGGAGCCCTCCCAGGGCGAAGCGCGTCATCTGCCCGGCCATGCGCTCGATCTCGCCCTCCCGCGACAGGGCGGCAAGGAAGACCTGCGGGGCCGAAACGAAACCGACGAAATGCACCACCACCTGCGCCAGACTGGCGTCCACGGCGTCGCGCAGCCGGTCGCCCTCCACGGGCCCCAGCACGGCCTGCACCAGCGGGCGCATCCAGTCGTCCATGACCCGGTAGTTCTCCTGGCTTTGCGGCGACTCCTCCATGCCGCCCCCGCGCAGCAGCTCGCCCAGCCAGACCCGCGCCCGGCCGTGGGAGGCCCGGGGCTCTCCGGCGCCAAGGAACAGGCGGTTCAGCATGGCCCGGTAGAAGTCGCGCAGGCGCTCCTCCACGGGCGCCGCGGAACGGCAAGGCCCCAGGGGAAAACGCTCCTCGGCCTCGGCCTGCCAGGCGGACAGGACAGTGCGGTACAGCCCGCGCTTGTCGCGGAAATAGTAGTTCACGGCGGCCACGTTGGCCCCGGCCCGGGCGCATATCTCGCGCACGGTGGCGCCATCGAAGCCCTCGCGGGCGAACACGTCCGAGGCGGCGGCCAGGATCCTGTCCCGGGTCGGCGCCGGAGGCGCTTCAGCTGCGGTCATCGGGCTCGCCCTCCCTGTAAACAATGTTTGAAGTGAAGTTTGAAGCCCTGTATGAACTGCGCCCGGCAAAGTCAATGCCGGAATGGTCAAGATTGTTTTTCATCAATCTTTCCATGTGCATAAAATTGCACTACCCCTGCGGGAGCGGCCCCGGGCCCAAGGGTTTTCCCGCAGGCGGGTATACAACGGGGGCGCGATGATTTAGCGTCCGATGGATGCGTACGCCGCCACTTCGGCGGCGCGGCGGCGCAAGGAGGGGCGGACCCGCCCGCGCGGCGCCAAAACGCTTCACAGATTCCGATTTTCAGCTTATGAAACCCTGCCCGGCGCGTGGCCGGGCCCGGGGCGCCCCGCGACGGCGCGGGTCCCCCTTCCCCAGGCATGTCCCCCACCCGGCTGCGAGGCACGCATGACGGAATTCCCGCGCCCCTGGATCGCGCATTACGACCGCGAGGTCGATCCGCACATCAGCTACGAAAACATCCCCATCTTCGGCTACCTGGACCGCGCGGCGGAGAAATTCCCCAAGCGCAAGGCCGTGGTTTTCCGCAACTGGTCCATCACCTACGGCAAGCTGCGCCAGCAGTCCGAGGTCATCGCCGCCAACCTGCGCCGCCTGGGGCTGCAACCCGGCGAACGCATCTCCATCATGCTGCCCAACCTGCCCCAGACCATCCTGTCGTACTGGGGCGCCCTCAAGTCCGGGGCCGTGGTGGTGATGACCAACCCGCTGTACATGGAAAAGGAGTTGATCCACCAGATCAACGACGCGGGCTGCCGGTTCATGATCGTGCTTGACCATCTCTGGCCGAAGATCAAATCCGTGCAGGACCGGCTGCCCGGGGTGGAGAAGTACATCGTCACCTCCATCGCCGACTGCCTGGGCCTGCCGCTGAATCTGCTCTACAAGATCAAGGCGAAAAAGGAGAACATGTTCACCGACGTGCCCGTCGACGGCACGCGGGTGGTGCGCTGGAAGCCGCTGACCAAGGGCGAGGAACGCATCAGCCGCCCCCCGGCGGACCCGCGCAAGGACATCGCCCTGCTGCAATACACCGGCGGCACCACCGGCATCTCCAAGGGCGTGATGATCACCCACCGCAACATGACGGCCAACGTCCAGCAGTGCCACGCCATCCTGCATTCCCTGGGCCGCGAGCACCATACGTTCCTGGACATCCTGCCCTTTTTCCACATCTACGGCCTGACCGTGGGCCTGAACCTGCCCACCAGCATCGGCGCCACCATGCTGCCCGTGCCGCGCTTCGTGCCCCAGGACCTGATCAAGGTCATCAAGACCGCCAAGCCGAGCATCTTCCCGGGCGCCCCGGCGGTCTACGCCGCCCTGCTGCACCAGAAGAACCTCGACCCCGCGGCCTTCAAGTCCCTGCGGGTCTGCGTGTCGGGGTCGGCGCCCATCCCGGTGGAGATGATGCGCGAGTTCGTGCGTCTCACCGAATCGGAGATCGTGGAGGGCTACGGGCTCACCGAGGCGTCCCCCGTCACGCACTTCAACCCCCTGACGGGCGTGAAGAAGGCCGGGTCCATCGGCCTGCCCCTGCCCGGCACCGACTGCCGCATCGTGGACATGGACGTGGGCCAGATCAACCTGCCCGCGGGCAAGAAGGGCGAGCTCATCGTGCGCGGGCCGCAGGTCATGTCCGGCTACTGGCAGCGCCCCGACGAGACGGCCAACGTCCTGCGCAACGGCTGGCTCTACACCGGCGACATCGCCACCATGGACGACGAAGGCTACTTCACCATCGTGGACCGCAAGAAGGACCTGATCATCTCCAGCGGCTACAACATCTACCCGCGCGAGATCGACGAGGTGCTCCACGAGCACCCCAAGATCAAGGACGCCGTGGCCGTGGGCATCCCCCACCCCTCGCGCGGGGAGATCGTCAAGGTCTATGTGGTGCTGCACGAGGGCCAGGAGATGACCAAAAGCGAGGTCATCGCCTGGTGCCGCCAGAAACTGGCCAAGTACAAGCTGCCCCGGCAGGTGGAGTTCCGCGCCGAGCTGCCCAAGACCATGGTCGGCAAGGTGCTGCGCCGGGCCCTGCGCGCCGAGGAGGCCGAAAAGGCCGAGGCCCGCGCCGCGCGGCGCGCGGCGCGCAAGGCCGCCGGACAGGCTCCCGAGGCCCGCGACGACGAGCCCGCCGACGACAATACCGAGGGTTCCGACCTGGAGTAGCCGGGCGCAGGAGCGGCCGCCCCGGGCCGCGGCCCGGCCTCGACGAAACGCCCCGCGCGGCCTGGCCGCGCGGGGCGCTTTGCTTTCCGCCCGCCGGGGGGCCGGGCGCCCCGGCCCGGCTAGAAGCCCCGGGCCAGCTCCGCCGCGCGGACCACCGCGTCGGAACGCCGCGACTCGCGCCCGTCCAGGAGCATGCCCCGGGCCTCGGCCCAGACCACGTCGGTGATGCCGATGAACCCCAGGATCATGCGCAGCCAGGTGGACTGGTAGTCCCAGGTCTCCACCGGGTTGCCCTCGGCGTAGGTGCCGCCGCTGGCGTAGGCCACGAAGGCCTTCTTGCCCTCGAGCATCCCGAAATAGCCCTTCTCGTTCATGCCCACGGTGTAGCCGGGCTGGACGATGATGTCGAAATACTGCTTCAGGCGGTAGGGCACCCCGAAGTTCCACATGGGCACGGCAAACGCGTAGCGGTGAAAGGACGCGAAGTCCTCGATGACGGCCTCCACCTCGGTCCAGGCGCGCTTTTCGTCCAGGGAGTGGCTCCGGCCGTGCATGATATTGTACTTGGCCATGATGCGGTCGCCGTCGAAGGGCGGCAGGTCCATCTCGAACAGGTTGCGCACCGCGACCTCGGCCCCGGGGTTCACGGCCTTCCACTGCTCCACGAAGGCGTCGGCCACGGCCACGGAATGCGAACGCGACCCGCGCGGGGACGCCTTGATATACAAAAGCCTGTTCACGGTTTCCTCCTTGTCCGGCGCCCGCCGGACGGCGGGGGGTTCTTGATCGTGCCCGCAGGCTAACGCGTTTTTGCGGCCCGCGGCAACGGGGGCGCCGGGGGGGGAGGCGCCGGGGCGGGGAGGCACGGGGCAAGCGCGCCGGGCCGGGGGCGCCGCCGGTGCCGGGCCGGACGAAGCCGCCCGGCCCCCGGCTGCCGCCCGGCGCCCGCAAAAAAAACGGCCCGGTCGCCCGGGCCGTTCCCCGCCACGGCATCGTGGCCGGACCCCGCCGGGGCGCTACGCCCCGAGCAGCTCCAGCAGCGCGGCCTTGATACCTTCGCTGTCCAGGCCCAGGCGGGCGCGCAGCTGCTTCTGCTTGCCGTGCTCCACGAAGGCATCGGGCAGGCCCAGGCGGCGCACGGTGCGTCCGGCCAGCAGGTCGCGGTCGGCCAGAGCCTCCAGCACCGCCGAGCCGAAGCCGCCCGCCAGGGCGTTCTCCTCCACCGTGAGCACCCGCGTGGTACCCGCCACCAGGGCGACGATCTGCTCCACGGGCAGCGGGCGCACGAAGCGCGCGTTGAACACGCCCACCCGGTGCCCGGTTTCGGCGGCGATTTCCCGCGCGGCCTCCAGGGCCGGGTGCACCCGGCCGCCTATGGCCAGCACCAGGGCATCGGCCCCCTCGCACAGCAGCTCGCCCCGGCCCAGGGGCAGGGGCGCGGGCTCGGCGTCCAGGGGCGCGCCGACGCCCACCCCGCGCGGATAGCGCAGGGCCACGGGCCCGTCGTGCCCCAGCGCCGTGACCAGCATCCGCGCCAGCTCCGCCTCGTCCGCCGGGACCATGAAGGTCAGGTTGGGGATGTGGCGCAGAAAGCTCAGGTCGAAGGCGCCGTGGTGGGTCGGCCCGTCCTCGCCCACCAGCCCGCCGCGGTCCAGGCACAGGGTCACGGGCAGGTTTTGCAGGCACACGTCGTGGACGATCTGGTCGTAGGAGCGCTGCATGAACGTCGAGTAGATGGCCACCACCGGCCGGAAGCCCTGGGTGGCCAGTCCGGCGGCGAAGGTCACGGCGTGCTGCTCGCAGATGCCCACGTCCACGAAGCGGTCGGGCATCTGCTCGGCGAAGGCCGCAAGCCCCGTGCCCTCGGGCATGGCGGCGGTGATGGCCACCACGCGCTCGTCGGCCTCGGCCAGGCGCAGCAGCGTGCGGCCGAAGACCTCGGTGTACGACGGCAGCGAGCAGGGGCCGAACTTCAGGGCCGCGCCCGTCTCGGGCTCGAAGCAGCCCACCCCGTGAAAATAGGTCGGGTTCGACTCGGCGGGCTGGTAGCCCCGGCCCTTGGTGGTCAGCACATGCACCAGCACCGGGCCTTCCATCTCGTGGACATGGCGGAACACGTCCGTCAGCCCGTCCACGTTGTGGCCGTCGAAGGGGCCCAGGTAGTTGAAGCGGAAGGCCTCGAAGAGGATGCCCGGGGTGAAGAAGTGCTTGAAGGCCTCCTCGGACTTGCGCGCGTAGTCGGCCAGGTCGCCGCCGATGCGCGGAACCTGCTTGAGCAGGGCCTCCACGTCCTTCTTGAAGCGCACCACCCAGCGCTTGGTGATGCTCTTGGAGATGAACTGCGACAGGGCGCCCACGTTGCGCGAGATGGACATCTCGTTGTCGTTGAGCACCACGACCATGTCGCTGCCCATGCCCCCGGCCTGGTTCAGGCCCTCGAAGGCCAGCCCGGCGGTCATGGAGCCGTCGCCGATGACGGCCACGACCTTGCGGTCCTCGCGGCGCAGGTCGCGGGCCACGGCCATGCCCAGGGCGGCGGAGATGGACGTGGACGAATGGCCCACGCCGAAGTGGTCGTACGGGCTCTCGCTCATCTTGGGAAAGCCGCTCAGGCCGCCCAGGGTGCGCAGGGAGCCGAAGCGGTCGGCCCGGCCCGTGAGCAGCTTGTAGCCGTAGGCCTGGTGGCCCACGTCCCACACGATGCGGTCCTGGTCGGGGTCGAAGACCCTGAGCAGGGCCAGGGTCAGCTCCACCACGCCCAGGGAAGGCGCCAGATGCCCGCCGTTGGCGGCCACGGTCTCGATGATGCGCGCGCGCATCTCCGCCGCCAGGGCCGTCAGCTCGGCGGAGTTCAGTTCCTGAACGTCCCTGGGCCGCGCGATGCGCGGCAGGATCGGCTCCCGGGGAGTGGTTTCATCCATCGTTTTCACTTTGCGGGCCATGTTCGGTCGGTCCTTGTGGCCGGGCGGGCAGAGGCGGACCCGCCCGGGGTTGCCGTCAGTTGGTGCGCTCCACCACATATGCCGCCAGGTGGCCCAGGAAATCCACCTGCGGGCCCTGGTAGCCCTGCAGGGCCCTGTTGGCCTGCACGGCGCACTGGATGGCCATGACCCGGCTCTCCTCCAGGCCCACCAGCGAGGGGTAGGTGTTCTTGCCCTGGCCCTGGTCGCTGCCCACGGGCTTGCCCAGCTCGCGCTGGTCGCCGACAACGTCGAGGATATCGTCGGCGATCTGGAAGGCCATGCCCAGGTGCTTGCCGTAGTCCAGGGCGTTTTGCATGTCCGTCTCCCCGCCGCCGCCCAGGATGCACCCGGCCAGGCACGAGGCGGTGATGAGCGCCCCGGTCTTCAGGGAGTGCATGCGTTGCAGGTCGCGCAGCTCCACGCCCGCGCGCCCGGTCAGCTCCATGTCGATCTGCTGGCCGCCGACCATGCCGCTCGGCCCGGCGCCGTAGGCCACCACCGCCGCGGCCTGGAGCACCCGCTCGGCGGGCACCTCGGTGACGCCGAGCATCAGGCTGAACGCCTCGGTGAGCAGCGCGTCGCCCGCCAGGATGGCCGTGGCCTCGCCGAAGACCTTGTGGCTGGTGGGCTTGCCCCGGCGCAGGTCGTCGTTGTCCATGGCCGGCAGGTCGTCGTGGATCAGCGAATAGGTATGGATGCACTCGATGGCCGCCGCGAAGGGCACCACGGGCCCCGAGGGCGTCCCCGCAATTTCGGCCCAGACCAGGCACAGCACGGGCCGCAGGCGCTTGCCCCCGGCCAGCAGGCTGTAGCGCATGGCCTCGGCCAGCCGGGGCGCCACGTCGCGGCCCTCCAGAAAGGTTTCGAGGTGCCGTTCCACCGCCGCCGCATAGTTGGCCAGGGTCTTCTTCACGTCCACGTCAGGCATCGCCGTCCTCCGGTTCGAACTCGCGCAGCACTCCGTCGGCCAGGATGGTCACCTCGTTGCGGGCCTTGTCCAGGCTCTCGCGGCAGCTCCTGGCCAGGGCCACACCCTGGCGGAAAAGGTCCACGCCCTCCTCCAGGGGCAGCTCGCCGCCCTCCAGCCGCTCCACGATCTCCCGCAGCCGGGCCATGCGGGCCTCGAAACCGTCCTTGTCCTCGCTCATGCGCGCTCTCCTATTCTGGTCTGATGGTGCCGGTGAACAGCGGCGTGGGGTCCACCAGCTCGCCATACACCGACAGGCCGAAATGCAGGTGCGGGCCCGTGACCCGCCCGGTGCTGCCCACCTCGCCCAGCACGTCCCCGGCGCCCAGGGTGTCGCCGGGGCGCACCAGGATCCGCGAGAGGTGGAAATACATGCTCACCAGCCCCTGGCCGTGGTCCACATAGACGCTCCGGCCCGCGAAGTAATGCTCCGCCGCCAGGACCACCGTGCCCGGGGCCAGGGCCCGCACGGGCTGGCCCTGGGGGCCGCGCAGGTCCAGCCCGCGATGCGGCGCGCGGGGCTCGCCGTTGAAGAAGCGCCGCAGCCCGAAAGCGCTGGACACCCCGCCCGGCACCGGGCGCACGAACTCCCGGCCCCAGGCCCGGGGCCGGGACGTGTCGGCCAGCACCCGGCGCACCTCGGCCCGTTCGAGCTCGTGGCGCGCCAGGGCCTCGGGCCCCGGGTGGACCATCTCGCGGGCCACCTTGAGCCGCTGCTCGGGAAAGTCGCGGGCGGCCACGCGCACCTCGCGCTCCAGGGCCAGCGGCCCGCCGGGGCCGTCCAGCAGCGCGACCAGGCGCACCGGCCCCGGGGCCGCGTCCAGGCCCACCCCCAACAGCACCGGGGCCTCCCAGCGCCCGTTCCGCTCCCGGGGGACGCACCGGGCGCGCACGGCCCCGAACTGCACGCGCACCGCGCCGATGGCCTCGTCGGCCACCACGCGCGCCAGGAACGGCAGCCCCTGGCCCACCTCGCCCGGGCACTCCAGGCGCACCCCGGCCCAGGCCGGCCCGGCCCACAGGGCCGCCAGGGCCGCCAGGGCCAGCACCAGCAGGCGCAACCGCGTCATCGCTCCCCTCCGTCCGCCCCGGGGCGCACCGCCAGCACCCGCGCGCCCACGACGCCGTCGGCCATGCGGATGTCCAGCTCCTGCCCGGGCGCGGCCTCGGCCGCGCCGCGCAGCAGGCGCCCCGTGGCCGCCACGCGCACCAGCCCGTACCCCCGGGCCAGTGGCGCCTCGGGGTCCACCGCGCCCAGGCGCGATTCCAGCAGGGCCAGGGCCTGGGCCGCGCCCCGGGGGCCGGTCGGCCCGGCCAGGGCCAGGCGCCGCTCCAGGGCCCGGGCGGCCTCGGCCTGGCGCAACAGCGCCCGCGCCGCCCGGGGCAGGCGCAGGGCCAGGGCGCGCAGCCCCGCCCGCCGCCGGGCCACGGCCCGGGGCCCGAAGGCGGCGCCAAGGGCCGCCTCGCAGCGCGCCAGCTCGGCCGAGCGCCCCCCGGTCAGGGCCGCGCCCGCGCGCAGCAGGTCGCGCAGGCTCGTGTCCAGCCGCTCGCCCATGCGCGCCAGCCGCTGGGCCGGCGACAGCCAGCGCAGCGCCTTTTCCATCTGCCCCAGGGCGGCCTGGCGGCGCTCCAGGAGCCCGCCCGCCGCAGCGAAAAGTCCCTGCTCCAACACGTCCACCCGCTGCATGAGCGCCCCGCGCTCGGGCCACAGCAGCTGCGCCGCGTGGCTGGGCGTGGCGGCGCGCACGTCGGCCACCAGGTCGGCGATGCTCGTATCCACCTCGTGGCCCACGCCGCAGACCACCGGCAGGCTCGCGCGGAACACGGCCGCGGCCACGGGCTCGGTGTTGAAGGCCCACAGGTCCTCCAGGGAGCCGCCGCCGCGGATGAGCGCCACCACCTCGGCCCAGCCGTCGGCGCAGGCCGCGTCCAATGCGGCGGCCACCCGCGCCGGGGCCTGCTCGCCCTGGACCAGGGTCGGATAGATGCGGATGGCGCAGCCCCAGCCGCGCTCCCCGGCCAGGCGCAAAAAGTCGCGGACGGCCGCGCCTGTAGGCGCGGTGACCACGGCCACCCGCGCCGGGTGCGGCGGCAGGGGCCGCTTGCGCCCGGGGTCGAAATAGCCCAGCCCCGCCAGCCGCGCCTTCATGGCCTCGAACTGCATGGCCAGCTGCCCGGCGCCCTGCTCCTGCACCAGCTCGGCCACAAGCTGGTAGGCGCCCTGGGGCTCGAACACCGACAGCCGCCCGGCCACCAGCACGCTGGCGCCCTCGGTCAGCTCGGCGGTGCAGCCGTGTTCGAGCACCTCGCCGGTGCGCGGGTCCACCCCACCGGGGGCCACGCAGCGCTGACTGCGCCGGAACCAGACCACCGGCAGCCGCGACTGCCCGTCCTTGAGGCTGAAGTACAGGTGCCCGCTGGCCGGGCGGCTGACGCCGCCCACCTCGCCGCGAACCCACACGAAGGGGAACTGGCTCTCCAGCACCTCCCGCACGGCCCGCGTCAGCTCCCCGACCTCGAAGATATGCGGCATGGCTACTCCGCCGCCACCGCCACGCCGCAGCCGATCATCACCGTGCCCGCGCCGCGGTTGGCCACGGTCCACAGCCGGGTGGAGCGCACGGCCCGGCGGCCCCGGGCGGCCACCCAGGCGTAGCCCACCGGCACAAGCAGGACGATGGGCAGGATCACGGCCACGATGATGCCCACGCGGACGGGGGTCAGGGCCGTCATGTCCACGAAGGCGGGCAAAAAGCCGCAGTAGAAGGCGATGGCCTTGGGGTTGCCCAGGGACACGCACATCCCGCCCAGGAAGAAGCGCCCGCCCGCCCGGGGCGCGGGCGGGGCCCCCGCGGCCAGGGACGCGGGCGGCTTGGCCATCCAGGCCCGCAGGCCCATCCACACCAGGTACGCGGCCCCGGCGTAGCGCAGGACGACGAAGCCGTCGCCCAGCTGCGCGGCAATCCAGCCCAGGCCCAACAGAGCCGTCAGCAGGTAGACCATGTCCCCGGCGGCCTGCCCGGCGGTCCACAGCACCGCCGGGCGGAAGCCGCGCGCCAGGGCCTGGGCCACAATGGCCATGACCCCCGGCCCGGGAATGAGGGCGAAGACGATGGTGGCCCCGGCCAGGGCGAGCAGGGATTCGGCGTTCATGACGCTACCGGCACTCCTCGACGCCGTCCCCGGTGCCCAGGCCCCAGCCGCACCACACGGCCCGGCGCCACAGGGCCACCTCGCGGGCGAAGTGCTCCACGGGCAGCTCGGTCTTCTCGCCGCTGCGCCGGTCCTTGCACTCCACAACGCCCCGGGCCAGGCCCTTGCCGCCCACCACGCACTGCAACGGGAAGCCGATGAGGTCGGCGTCCTTGAACTTCACGCCCGGGCGCTCCTCGCGGTCGTCCAGGACCACGTCCGCCCCGGCGGCGCGCAGGGCGGCGGCGACCTCCTCGGCCCGCGCCAGGACGGTCTCGTCCTTGGGGTCCAGGCACAGGACCACGGCCTCGAAGGGCGCCACCGGCGGCGGGAACACGATGCCCGCCTCGTCGTGGTTCTGCTCGATGCACGCGGCGACCACGCGGGTCACGCCGATGCCGTAGCAGCCCATGATGGTGGTCCGCTCCTTGCCCGCCTCGTCCAGGAAGCGCGCGCCCAGGGCCTCGGAATACTTGGTGCCCAGCTTGAAGACGTGGCCGACCTCGATGCCCCGGGGCAGGCCCAGGGGGCCCGAGCAGCGCGGGCAGGGGTCCTTGGCGGTGATGGTCCGCAGGTCGCGGTACTCGATCTTGGCCGCCACGTCGCGGCCCAGGCACAGGTGGCGGAAGTGGGCGTCGGCCTTGTTGGCCCCGACGACGTAGTCCGTGGCCGTGCGCAGCTCCTGGTCGGCCAGGATGCGCGCCACGCCAAGGCCCACGGGCCCGGCGAAGCCCACGGGCGCGCCGGTCCACTCCCGGACCCGCTCGGGGCTGGCCATGCGCAGCTCGGCGCAGCCCAGGGCGTTCTTGAGCTTGATCTCGTTCAGCTCGCGGTCGCCGCGCACCAGCGCCGCCACGGGCTGGCCGTCGGCGTCGTAGAGCAGGGTCTTGATCACCTGGGTCGGGTTCACGTCCAGCAGGGCGGCGACCTCCTCCACGGTGTGCGCGCCGGGGGTGGGCACCTCGGTCAGGCGCGGCCCCTCCTCGGGGCTGGGGTCGAACTTGCCGCGCACCTCGGCCTTCTCCAGGTTGGCCGCATAGTCGCAGGCCTGGCACACGGCGATGGTGTCCTCGCCCGTGTCGGCCAGGACCATGAACTCGTGGGAGAAGCTGCCGCCGATGGACCCGGAGTCGGCCTCCACGGGCCGGAAGCGCAGCCCCAGGCGCGAGAAGATGGCCATGTAGGCGTCGTACATGGCGCGGTAGCTCTTCTCGGCCCCGGCCTCGTCGGCGTCGAAGGAGTAGGCGTCCTTCATGATGAACTCGCGGCAGCGCATGAGCCCGAAGCGCGGGCGGATCTCGTCGCGGAACTTGCCCTGGATCTGGTAGAGGTTCAGGGGCAGCTGGCGGTAGGAACGCACCTCGCCGCGGACCAGGTCGGTGACCACCTCCTCGTGGGTGGGGCCCAGGCAGTAGTCGCGCCCGTGGCGGTCCTCGAAACGCAGGAGCTCCTTGCCGTAGTGCTCCCAGCGGCCCGACTCGCGCCACAGGTCGCCGGGCTGGACCGTGGGCATGAGGATCTCCTGGGCTCCGGCGCGGTCCATCTCCTCGCGCACGATGGCCGCGACCTTGTTCACGGCCCGCAGGCCCAGGGGCAGGATGGTATAGATGCCCGAGGTCAGCTTGCGGATCATGCCCGCGCGCACCAGGAGCTTGTGGCTCACCACCTCGGCGTCGCCCGGGGCCTCCTTGAGGGTCGGGGCGTACAGGGTGCTCATCTTCGTCGTCATGGGGTCTCCTTCTTGCGTTCTTCGAGAAATTTCTCCAGCTCGTCCATGAACTCGGGCAGCAGGTTCCCGGCCCCGCGCACCGTGCGGACCACCTCGCCCCGGCGGAAGATCAGGCCCTTGCCCCGGCCTCCGGCGATGCCGATGTCCGCGCCCCGGGCCTCGCCGGGGCCGTTGACCACGCAGCCCATGACCGCCACGGTGAACACGTCCGTCACCGGGCGCAGGCGCTCCTCCACGGCCCGGGCCAGCTCGGCCAGGGCGATCTCGGTGCGCCCGCAGGTCGGGCAGGAGACGATCTCCGGGCCGCGTGCGCGAAGGCCCAGGGAGCGCAGCAGCTCCCAGGCCACGTCCATCTCGGCCACGGGGTCGCCCGTGAGCGACACGCGCACGGTGTCGCCGATGCCGTGGTAGAGCAGCACACCGAGGCCCACGGACGACTTGACCGTGCCGCGCCCGGGAGTGCCCGCCTCGGTGACGCCGATGTGCAGCGGATAGTCGCAGCGCCCGGCCAGCAGGCGGTAGGCCGCGATGGTCGCGGGCACGCTGGATGCCTTGACCGATATCTTGATGTCGAAAAAGTCGCGTTCCTCCAGCAGGCGGACGTGCTCCAGGGCGCTTTCGACCATGGCCTCGGGCGTCGGCCCGCCGAAGCGCGCCAGCAGGCGCCTGTCCACCGAGCCGGAGTTGACCCCGATGCGCATGGGCACCCCGGCGGCCTTGGCCGCGCGGACCACGGCGTCCACCTGGGCCGCCCCGCCGATGTTCCCGGGGTTGATGCGCAGCCCGTCCACCCCCGCGTCCACGGCCATGAGGGCCAGGCGGTGGTCGAAGTGGATATCGGCCACCAGGGGCACGGGCGCGGCGCGGCGGATGTCCGCCAGGGCGCGGGCGGCGTCCTCGTCCAGCACGGCCAGGCGCACGATCTCGCACCCGGCCCCGGCCAGGGCCTCGATCTGGGCCAGGGTGGCGCCCACGTCGCGGGTGTCGGTGTTGGTCATGCTCTGCACGGCCACGGGATGGCCGCCGCCGATGGGCACCCCGCCCACGCGCACCACGCGCGAGGCCCGGCGCGGGGGCCGGAAGGGGTCGGTCTGGGGGGCGTGGGCGTGGCCTGCGGTGCTCATTGGTTGCGGCTCGTGGTCTGCGGCGTGTCGAAGAGATGCGTTGTTATCCCATTTCCCGCGCCAAGCCAAGGACAACCCGCCCCCCGGCCCCGGGCGGACGGCGCGAAACGGGCACCCGGGCGGACGCCGCCGCCGGGCATCGGCGCGACCGGCCCGGGCGGGCGGCGCAACGCGGGCACCCGGAACCGGGGGGCGGGCGGCTAGAAGTAGCCCAGGGAGCGCGTTACCTGGGGCTGTGAATTTTCCGTTCCAGCGGGGCGGGCGGCTAGAAATAGCCCAGGGAGCGCAGGGTTTCCATGTGCCGCTCCTTGTCCTGGTCGCGGCCCGAGCGTTCCCCGGCGCCGGGGCCGGGCAGGGCCGTGCAGGGCGCGCAGCCCAGGGAACGGTAGCCCTGGCCGTAGAGCGGGCAGAAAGGCAGGCCGTGGTCGAGGATGGCGGCCCAGACATCGAATTCCGTGAAATGCCACAGCGGGGCCAGACGCAGGTGCGGCGGCTCGGCGTGGAACCCGGCGGCCGGGCGCGCGGCGCGGGCCGGGTGCTCGTCGGCGCGCACGCCGGTGACCAGGGCCGCCAGCCCCAGGGCGGCCACCGCCCGCGCCAGGGGCAGCACCTTCAGGTCGCGGCAGCAGGCCACCTTGTCCACGGCCACGGGGTAGACCTCCAGGTCCACCTCCGGCCGGGCGACGTGCAGGTCCAGGCCCCAGTCGCGGGCCAGGGCGTCGCGCAGGGCCAGCACCTGCGGAAACTTGAGGCCCGTGTCCAGGTTCACGGCCCGGGGCCGCACCCCGGGGGCGACCTCCGCCAGCACCGACCGCCACAGCCACAGGGCCAGGGTCGAGTCCTTGCCGCCGGTCCAGGCCACGGCCACGCGCCGCGGCCCGGCGGCCAGGGCCGCCGCACGCAGGAAGCTCCGGGCCGCCGCCAGGCGGTCCTCCAGCACGGGCCCGCCCGGGGCCAGGGGCGGCAGGGCCGCCAGCAGGGTCTGCGGATCGTTCATGGCGTCGTGTTCCTTGCGGGAGCTTCGCCCGGGGGCGCGGGCACCCGGCGCACCGCCCCGATACCCCAGCCCCGACCCATTGGCAACGCCGCCGGGCGGCCGCCCCCGGGGAGGCCGCACTTCGCGGGGCGCCCGTCCGGCGCGGCCTCCCGGGGCCCGGATCAAAAAAAATTCGCCCCGATGAAAATTCCTCCTTGACGCCCACGGCAAAGGAGCCTAAAAACCGACCTCTCAACAGCGTGGGCTCGTAGCTCAGTCGGATAGAGTGCCTGGCTACGAACCAGTAGGTCGCAGGTTCGAATCCTGCCGGGCCCACCACGAAAGGAACAGGGACCATCGGTCGAGAGCCGGTGGTCCCTTTTTCCATGCCCATTCCCCATGCCGCGCGCGGCCCCGCGCCCCCGCGCCCGCACTCCGCCTGCCCTGCGCCGGACTCATGCCCCCTGCCCCGCGCCCCCTGTCCGCGCCGCCGCCAGCCCGCGCCAGATGGGCAAGTCCGGCGGTGTCCGGCGGTGTCCGGCCGCACCCGCGCCCCCGCACTGCTCATGGAGGTCGCCCCTGCCCCGCATCCCCAGCCCATGCCCCCTGTCCCGCGCCTCCTGCCAGCGCCGCGCACCCCGCGCGCCGGGCCTTGCGGGGTTTTGTGCACCCGAGGTTGCACCAGGGCGGGGAAGCTGCTAACAGTG
>Ga0172382_10004702_pt1 | contig 20786 bp, 20 predicted proteins | sample Leawel138RmetaG_FD_122245 | JGI IMG/M metagenome (GOLD analysis project Ga0172382, IMG submission 122245) | Leachate microbial communities from a municipal landfill in Southern Ontario, Canada - Leachate well 138R metaG | ecosystem: Engineered > Solid waste > Landfill > Unclassified | place... | reverse complement strand
GTGATCTCGTTGTTAGGTGTGGTTACCGTGATGAGATCAAAAAACACCATGCATGTTCCGTTAAATGGCGAAAATAGTCGTTAACTCATTGAAATTTGTTGATGATCCGTGGGGATTCCTCAGGTACTGACCCCCTTTTTCTAATTATTTAGAAGTTTTAATCAGATTGATGTACTGAATTTCTGATACGAACAATCACATCCACTCCATATTTATTTTTCATACTATCGATGAACGTTGGTTCAATATCATGCGCAAACGCCAAAAGACCATTTAGCTTCCGCACCTCATCAGGTGACAACATATGCCTAGTGAATCTATGTATTGCAGAACTAATCCTACGTTTTCTTTCGCGTCCAAGAGAAATCTTTCCTAAAGGCGTAACAACAACACCTGTTACTAATATTCCTTTTCCCTTGGACGTGTGAACCGTCTTTTCTCTATTGACAGATATCCTAGGATAATCTGCCTGCTCTAGAGTTTTATATACATACTGCTCCACATGCCGCAACACGTCAGGAGCATTGGTTGAAAATACTAAATCATCTGCATATCTTGTATATGCCACATCCAAACCACGACAGTAATCATAAATCCGCGTATCAATATCAAAAAGTATCGTGTTTGATATAAATGGTGAGCTAGGCGCCCCAACACACAATCTTTTCTGTCGTTCCCCCTTTGGCGTCCATAAAACAATTCTACCAATATCAGCCATATCATCATCGGACAGTTCGGCTCCGCCAAACTTTCTTAAATGATCGGTCATGTCGCGGTAGGTTATCGAAGGGAAAAAGTTCGAAAAATCCATCTTTAAAACGAAACGATTACCTGAGTGGCGTATCGCGTTATGCTTGATTCCAACGCCTTCTCTATAGGCCATCGCGCATTCATGAATCGGAAGGATTTTGCCCAAATAACCAACAACCCAGCGCTGCAATGCTTTCACTTCAATAGCGGGCTGTGCAATTTCTCTTAATTCGCCACTTCTTTTCTTTGGTATATAAAAGACCTTGTACCTATGTGGAGCTGTTGCAATTATGCGATTAAGATCGCTCGGGAGAATTGCAAACACAGATAGCATCTCTTTTCTAATCTTGTTCACACAGCACCCCCAAGCATGTCACTAATTGCGTCTCTCCTTGCCAATTGCGCGGGATGCTTATAGTAGTCATCCAGTTGAATCGCCAATCTGACCGAATCCACCCGGCTATTTAAATTCAAATAACGACGACTAGACGGATCGCTCAGCACAAAGAAGGTCTTATTGCCACGAGTTACAGGCCTTACAAGATCAAGTTTTTCTAGACAGAAAACACTCCTTCTAATACTGTTTTCAGTAGCCACATGGTTGATTGCTTTTAAATACTTTGCTAGCTCATCTCTGGTTACAGCTTTAAAATTACCTACTATATCGTGAATAAATAGTGCCTCTTTTGTCCTGGCGTATTTATCAGATGAATGGTCAATATAGTATCTTTCTTCAAGCAGCGAATTAATCGCCTCACAAGTATATTTTCCCCACTCCCCGACGCTATCGGGTTGGACAACGCTTACTGCCTCACTATTTATAATTACTTTTTGCTCTGACCACGTTACATAGTGGACGCGATCGGGAACAGTGTCCGATATCCTTTTCAGCGGCCCCAAAGAAACAAAAGACATAGATTCTGAAAAGTCGGAATGCACAAAAACAATTAGCTTCTCTGTTATTTCTGGAATGATTGCGAACGCGCCGAGCTCTGCGAGACTACCTGGGCTCTCTACGAATAGAACTATCGCTTTACATATATGAGCGATATCTTTCTCAAACTCGATTAGATCTTCGTATGCGCTATAGCTATTCCAGTCTTTTACATCCTCTGCATTTTGATAACGGAGACTTGAGTAATTAGCCGTTAATGAACGAGATATATAGCTTCGGAAAGACGGGAAATATTGATTCCCCGTAGCATGATCAGCGAGAGGGTCGGGCACACCGCCGCAGAGAAAGGCGATCTTGGGATATTCCCTGACTTCGATTTTAGCGAAGTCTATTCCTGCCAAAAAATCATCCCTGGGATCGGCCATTTTTATAGAAATGCCTTTACCTATAACCGTGCGCGAAATTTCCAAAATTCGGAACTGACGCAGGATAGGCGCGAATTTTGGAAATTTCGCGCACTAAAAGTCGTCAATCCCAACTGTCTGGCGAACCGCCCGACAAAACCTGAGATGTTTCAGGTTTACGCGTAAAGGCCTATGAATAGTAGGATTGAAGGGAGGGCGTGTCAATAACGACCAAAAAGGTGACAGATCTATTTCCCTCTCCCTTCACCACACATAACCCTCCCCACCCAACACAACCTTCAAGCAACCCACAAGACCCTGCAGATCTTTGTCTTCCAGTCGCCCCATATGCTTGACGATCAGCTCTTTCTCGATGGTGGTTATCACCGGCTTGATGGCCGATGGCTTGAGCAGGCCGGCTGACTGCCAGTCTCGGATTACGACTTCGCCGATTGCAGACGTGGGTTTGATCTGGCTGGTCACGGCAATGATGATGAGATCGGGCCGTTCGGTGTTGTAGGCGATGGAACTGATGACGACGGCGGGGCGCTTCTTGGTGGCGGATTGGTCCGTAAAGGGGAATGGCACCAGGATGATGTCGCCAAACTCAAAGCGAGTCATAGACGGCATCGTCCGGGTTGTCCCATACCTTGCGCAGGCTCGGTTCCGCAGTCTTCATCGCGGCACGGGTAAGCTGGTCATCACGGTCGCGCTGATGAAGAAAGTCGATGAAGTCCTCCACTTCGGCGATACGCTCCGGCGGCAGGCTTTCGAGTTTATCGATAAGGTCGCGGATGTGATTGCGTTCGGTTGCCATTGTTGTGTCCTCGCGTAGCTCGGCCAGGGCAAACACTGATCATCCTGCCTTGGCCCAATTCCCTTGCCTCACTATGGGAAGTTGGCTGCCGGTCGTCAAGTATGGAAGTGAAAACGGCGGCCAATGGCCGCCGTTTGCATATTGCCCCTCTCCGGCCCAGGGCCGCATGCTCCCGGCACGGCCAACCGACTACGTCCTGTAGTCGTCCCCGCATAGCAGGGAGGGAGTAAACAGGATTAGGCAGTCTTCTTCGCCTTGCTCCTGCGCAGCCGCGACAACAACCTCCTCGCCAGCTCCCCGAACATCTCCGTCTGCGTCGGGTGCGGGTGGATGGCCTCGCCGACCTGCTCCAGGGTCATCCCGCCGCTGACCATCATCACCGCCTCGCCGATGAGGGTGTCGGTGTGATCCGCCAGCAGGTGGACGCCGATGATCCGGTTGGTGGCCTTGTCGGCGACGATCTTGATCAGGCCGTGGGTCTCGCCGGTGATCATCGCCTTGGCGTCGATGTTGAGCGGGACCTTCACCTCGGCGGCGTCGATGCCTCTGGCCTTGGCCTGGTCCATGGACAGGCCGACGAAGCCGGCCTCGGGGCGGGTGAAGATCACACCGCTGTCCTTGGCCTCGTCGTAGTGCATGTCCTCGCCGAGGATCGTCGCGGCGGCGACGCGGCCCTGCTGGCCGGCGGTGTGGGCCAGCATGTAGCCGCCGATGACGTCGCCCACGGCGAAGATGTGCGGCACGCTGGTGCGGCAGCGTTTGTCGGCCTTGATGACGCCGTTCTCCACCGCGACGCCGGCGTTGTCGAGCTTGAGCGGCTCCAGCACCGGGCGCTTGCCGGTGGCCATGATGACGTAGTCGCACTTGTAGCGTTGCTCGCCTTCGGCGGTTTCATACACCAGGGTCATGGCGCCGGCCTTGCCCTTGATCGCCTTGGTGGCGGCGTTGGTGGCGATGGTCAGGCGCGGGTCGTTCTCCAGCACGGCGATGAGGGTCCTGGCGATCTCCGGTTCCACTTCCGCCAGCACGCGCTCATGGCGTTCCAGCAGCAGTACCTCGCTGCCGAAGTCCTGGAAGATCTGCGCCATCTCCATGCCGATGGCGCCGCCGCCGACGATGCCGAGGCGCTTCGGCACCTTGGGCAAGGACCAGACGGTGTCGGAGGTGAGCACGCCGCCGGTGCCTACGCCTTCGCGGGCACCGGGGATCGGCGGTACGAAGGGCGGCGCGCCGGTGGCGATGACGGCGCAGCCGAAGGTGATGTGGCGGCCGGCGCTGCCGTCGCCCAGCGGCGTGCGATGGTGCGGGTCGTCGCTGTTGGCAGAGGTGTCGACGAAGACGCGATGCTCGGTTTCAAACGAGGCGTAGCCCTGGATGACGTCGATCTTCACGCCCTTGTCGGTCTTGAGCGCCATGCTGCCGCGCTCCTCCAGCACGGCGCGGCGGTGCTGCTCCAGCTTTTCCCAGTCCAGTTTGGCCTTGTTGGTGCCGACCACGCCGAGCAGTTCGTCGTGGGCGCGATCGCGCATGCGATCGGCGGCGGCGCGCCAGGCCTTGGAGGGGATGCAGCCGCGCCACAGGCATTCGCCGCCGGGGAACGGCGCGTCGTTGATCATCGCCACCTTGAGGCCGTGGCCGGCCAGGTCGCGCGCGCAGTCTTCGCCGCCGGGGCCGCCGCCGATGACGACCACGTCATAATCCCAGTTGCCCTCCGGTATCGCCGGGCCCAGTGATCCCATCCATTCCTCCGGTTGTTCTATTTTGTTTTTCAGCGTGTTGAGGAACAACGCCACCTCGGCGCCGTTCACCACGCGATGGTCGGCGGTGATGGTGAGCGGCATGCCGTCGGCACCGGCGGCGGCGATGGCCAGGATCGCGGCGGTGCCCGGCGTCGGGATGGCGTCGAAATACGAAACGCCGAGCATACCCATATTGGACACCATAAAGGTAGGGTTGGCGTACTCTTCCGGCGCCAGGCGGCGCTTGCGCGCCCGGTCCACCAGACCGGTCCAGGCCTCGTGCAGCTCTTCCAGCGTGCGCGCCTCGCAGTGGCGCAGCACCGGCACCACCAGGCCGCCGCCGTCGGCGGAGACGGCCATGCCGATGTCCACCTGCGTGCGCTCCACCAGCTTGTCCACCGGCTGGTAGGCCCAGTTCATGTTCGGATGGTTGCGGATCGCCTCGGCGCAGGCCTTGGCGATGGCCACGGTCACCGACACGCCCTTGCGCTTGGCCGCCTTGAGCAGCGCATCGGGCTGCGCATTCATGCTGACACGGAAGGTCGGCATGGTGAGCGAGGCGGTCATGGAATGGGTGACTGCCTTTTCCATCGCGTTCATCGGACGGCCGTGGCCCGGCACCTGGATCTCGGGCATCACGTGCGCCGGCACCGCCGGGGCCACCTCGGTGGGGCGCTCGATGGGCTGGGCGCGGCGCACGTCGTCGGCGGTGATCTCGCCGCTCGGGCCGCTGCCCTTCAGATTGTTGAGATTGACGTGCAGGCTGGCGGCGAGCTGGCGCGCCAGCGGCGTGGCCGTCTTGTTGTGCGGACGCGGCGCCGGCGGCACAGCGGCGGACGGCATGGCAACCGGCGCCGCGGCAGCGGCAGGCGCCGGGGCCGGGGCCGGAGCCGGAGCCGGAGCAGACGCCGCCGGTTCCGCCTTCTTCGCAGGCGCGGCGCTGGCCGCGGCGGTGTCGCGCACCACCTGCTCGGCGCTCTCCACCAGATAGGCCATGGCCTGGCCGACCTGCACCACCGAATCCGCCACCACCATCGGCCCGGAGAGCCAGCCCTCGCGGAAAACCTCGACATCCATGATCGCCTTGTCGGTTTCCACCTGGGCGACGATGTCGCCGCGCGCCACCTTGTCGCCCGGCTGCTTCTCCCAGCTCACCACCACGCCCTCGGTCATGGTGTCGGAGAGCTGCGGCATCTTGATGACGTGTACGCAACCGGCCGGTTCGCCGGCGCGGGCATCGGGGCCGTGTTCCAGATCGACCTTGCGCGGCAGTTCGCGCGCGCTGGCCGGCGGCGCCTCGCCCACCTCGCCGTGGCGCTGCACCAGCTCCGGCGCCTCCACCAGATAACCGATGGCCTCGCCGACATGCACGCTGGAATCGACCGCCGCCAGCGGCCCGGACAACCAGCCGTCGCGGAACACCTCGACGTCCATGATCGCCTTGTCGGTTTCCACCGTGGCGACGATGTCGCCGCGGCTGACCTTGTCGCCGATCTTCCTCTCCCAGCTCACCACCACGCCCTCGGTCATGGTGTCGGAAAGCTGGGGCATTTTTATGATGTATGGTTCGGCCATGGTCTAAACCTGTTCCAATTTTGTAAACCGCAAAGTAGGCGAAGAAACACTCCGGAAAACATCCCGGCCGTGCTGCCCCGGCCTCTGTTCCCTTCGCGCTACGTCGCGTACTTCGCGGTTAGATTGCCTGTTTGCCGAGCATCTTCAACACGGCGGCAACGACATCCTTGGCGCTGGGGATGGAGGCCTTTTCCAGCGTGTGGTTGAACGGCGTCGGCACCATCTTGGCTGAGACGCGCACCGGGGCGGCATCCAGTTCGAAGAAGCATTCCTCGTTGATGATCGCCATCACCTCGGCGCCGACGCCCACCGGCGCCTCGGCCTCCTCGACGATCACCGCGCGGTGGGTCTTGCTCACCGACTCACGGATGCCGGCGCGGTCCAGCGGCGAGAGCGAATAGAGATCGACCACCTCGGCTTCGATGCCGTGCTGCTTGGACAGGATCTCGGCGGCCTGCATGCTCCAGTGCACGGAGATGTTGTAGCCGAACAGGGTGACGTCGCGGCCCTGGCGCGTGACCTCGGAACCTTCCAGCGGATGGAAGTATTCGCCGTCCGGCACCTCGCCCTTCATGTTGTACATCAGCTCGTGTTCGTTGATGAACACCGGGTCGTTGCAGCGCACCGCGCTCTTCAGCAGTCCATAGGCCTGCTTCGGATTGGACGGCGTCACCACGCGCAGGCCGGCGATGCCCATGAACACCTTCTCCATGCGCGCCGAGTGCTGCGCGCCGAGCTGGTGGGCGGTGCCGCCGGGCGAGCGGATCACCACCGGCGCTTCGAGCTGGCCGCCGGACATGTAGCGCACCTTGGCGGCGGAGTTGAAGATCTGATCCATCGCCAGCCAGGCGAAGTTCACCGACATCAGCTCGATGATCGGCCGCACGCCGAGGAAGGAGGCGCCGATGCCGAGGCCGGTGAAACTGTTTTCGGAGATCGGGGTGTCGATGACGCGCTGCGGGCCGTATTTGTCGTACAGGCCCTTGGTGGCCTTGTAGGTGCCGCCGGCCACGCCGATGTCCTCGCCCATGGCGATCACCAGCGGATCGCGCGCCATCTCTTCATCGTGGGCGCGACGGATCGCTTCCCAATACATCATCTCGGCCATTTAGCGCACGCCTCCCTTCACGTAAGGATCGTTCTCGGCAAGAACATATTTCTCCAGCTCCTCCACCTTCGGTTCCGGCGAGTTCTCGGCGTAGGGAATGATTTCGTTTTCGATCTCGGCGAAGATTTCCTGGTCCATGGCCTGGTAGTCGTCCAGGGTGATCTCGCCGGCGGCGATCAGGCGATCACGCAGGATGACGATCGGATCGCGCTTGCCCCACTCCTCCACCTCCTCCCTGCTGCGGTAGGCGCCGGAGTCAGACATGGAGTGGCCGCGGTAGCGGTAGGTGCACAGTTCGAGGAAGAACGGCCCCTTGCCGGAGCGCACGTAGTCCACCGCCATCTTCGCCAGGGCGTGGACCGCCTCGATGTCCTGGCCGTCGGTCTGGTCGGAGGCAATGCCGAAGGCGCAGGCGCGCTTGTACTGGTCGGTCACGGCGGTGGAGCGGTGGGTGGCGGTGCCGATGCCGTACAGGTTGTTCTCGCAGATGAACAGCACCGGCAGGTTCCACACCGCCGCCATGTTGAGCGACTCGTGGAAGGTGCCCTGGTTGTTGGCGGCGTCGCCGAGGAAACAGATGGCGATCTCGTCGCCGCCCTTCATCTGGATCGCCTTGGCCATGCCGACCGCCAGCGGGAACGGGCCGCCCACCAGGGCATAGCCGCCCATGAAGTGCTTCGCCACGTCGAAGATGTGCATGGAGCCGCCGCGCCCCTTGCAGCAGCCGGTCTCCCTGGCATACAGCTCGGCCATCACCGCCTTGGGATCGACGCCGCACTTGATGGCGTGGATGTGGTCGCGGTAACCGGTGATGACGTAGTCGTGCCCCGGACGGGCGGCTTCCATCACGCCGATGGCGCAGGCCTCCTGGCCGGGGTAGAGGTGCAGGAACCCACCGATCTTGCGTTCGACGTAGGCCTCGTAGCAGCGCTCTTCAAAGCGCCGCGCAAACAGCATTTCGCGCAGGACGCGTTTCTTCTCTGCGGCGTTCATGATGCTCCCCTGTTATGTTGGTATTTCTTTGTGGTGTTTCGCCGGCAGCGGGCGGGACCGATACCTGCCTGGACGAAAGCCCGGTATCATCAGCGTTTCGCCGCGGGGGGTCAAGTTGACAATAATACTAGGATATCGGCAGCTCCATGAATATAAAGCCAAAACATAAGTTCATGGGCATCAAAAACCCTACGCTTCTCACGTTCTTCGATAACCACGGCATCCGGTATACTTTTCAATCTTAGAAAATTCCTGGTGATTATCTAATGGACCCCTTCGTGGATGAGAGCAACTACATCGCCGAGCAGTGGCTCAAGGCCTACGCCTACACCATTGCCACCAGCAACGTGGATGCCCATCTGGATCTGGTATCAAGACGCCTGCAGGTAACCGGCCTCAGCCGGGATGGTTTTCTGGAGTATCGCGAATGGGCCCAGCGGCGCCGCAACGACATGGAGAAGCTGCGTCTGTTGCGGGTCAGTTATCGCAACCTGACCCTGGGTGTGAGCAGCCGCGATCGCATACGCTTCATCGTCGAGGAGACCATCAAAAGCACCGTGGGCGACAGCTATATCATGGACAAGGAGGTCGTACTGAACCTGGAGCCTGACGGCAAATGGCGCGAGGTCGAGGAGCACATCCATCACGTGCACCGACTGTCGCCAGCCCCCCAAGGGCTGCATCACCCCGCTACCCATTCCCCGGCCAAGCCGGGAGAGACCGAATGAGATCATGACCGACTACCGCATCGAAAAAGACAGCATGGGCGAGGTGCAAGTCCCCGCCACCGCCCTGTACAGCGCCCAGACCCAGCGCGCCGTGGACAACTTCCCCATCTCCGGCCAGCCGCTGCCGCGCCCGCTGATCCGCGCCCTGGGGCTGATCAAGGCCGCCTGCGCCGAGGCCAACCGCGACCTCGGCCTGCTCGACGGCAGGATTGCCGAGGCCATCGGCGCCGCCGCCCTGGACGTGGCCGACGGCCGCCACGACGGCCAGTTCCCCATCGACATCTTCCAGACCGGCTCCGGCACCTCGTCCAACATGAACGCCAACGAGGTGATCGCCGCGCTGGCAGCGCAGCGCCTGGGTGGCAAGGTCCATCCCAACGACCACGTCAACATGAGCCAAAGCTCAAATGACGTGTTCCCCAGCGCCATCCACGTCGCCGCCTGCCTGGAGATCGAGGAACGCCTGCTGCCGGCACTGGAACACCTGGCGCTCACCACCGAGGGCCGCGCGGAAGAATTGAAGGACGTGGTGAAGACCGGCCGCACCCACCTGATGGACGCCATGCCGGTCACCTTCGGCCAGGAGATATCCGGCTGGGCGGCGCAACTGCGCCACGGCATCGAGCGGCTGCACGCCAGCCTGCCGCGCCTGCGCGCCATCGTGCAGGGCGGCACCGCCGTCGGCACCGGCATCAACGCCCCGGCCGACTTCGGCCCGCGCGTGGCGAGTGCGCTGACGCGCATGAGCGGCGTCGCCTTCACCAGCATGGACAACTACTTCGAGGGGCTGTCGTCGCAGGATGCGGCGGTGGAGATGAGCGGCCAGCTCAAGACCCTCGCCGTGTCGTTGATGAAGATCGCCAACGACCTGCGCTGGATGAACTCCGGCCCGCTGGCCGGCATCGGCGACATCCGCCTGCAGGACCTGCAGCCGGGCAGCTCGATCATGCCGGGCAAGGTCAACCCGGTGATCCCCGAGGCGGTGATGATGGTGTGTGCCCAGGTGATGGGCAACGACGTCGCCGTCAACACCGGCGGCCAGCACGGCAACTTCCAGCTCAACGTCATGCTGCCGATGATCGGCCGCAACCTGGTGGAAAGCGTGCACCTGCTCAGCGGCGCCTGCCAGGTGCTGGCCGACAAGGCGATGGCCAACTTCAGCGTCAACGTCGAGGGCGTGCAGGCCGCGCTCAATCGCAACCCGATCCTGGTCACCGCGCTGAACCGCGTCATCGGCTACGAAAAGGGCGCAGCGATCGCCAAGCGCGCCTACCAGGAAAACCGTCCGATCCTCGACGTGGCCAGGGAAGAGACCGGCCTGAGTGAAGACGAACTGCGCCAGTTGCTCGACCCGGCGCGCCTCACCCAGGGCGGCGTCAACTGACCCGCCTTGGAATGCCGGGTGAGCAGGATTGCCCTGCCCACCGGGTCTGGTCTCCGCCACAACGCGTCATGCCAGGCCCTTGGCCAGGCGTGCCAGCGTACCCACCCCCTGCGCCAGCGCAGTATCGTCGAGCTGGCCGCAACTGATGCGCAGATGATGACGGTAATCGCCGCGGGGCGAGAAGATCACCCCCGGCGTCACTGAAATACCCTCACGCAACGCCGCTGCGTGCAAGGCCACGCCATCGATGTGTGGCGGCAACTCCACCCACAACACGAAGCCGCCCTGCGGCTGCGTCACCAGGGTTCCTTGCGGAAAACTCTCCAATATCTGCCGGCGCAGCCGTTCGCTGCGTTGCTGGTAGACACGGGCCGCCTGGCGCACCACGCGCTCATGACCGCCGTGTTTCAGATAATTGGCCAAGGCAAGCTGCGGCAGGCCGGCGGTGGCGATATTGCCTAGCAGCTTGAGGTGCTCCACCTGTTCGGCATAACGGCCGGGAACGATGTAGCCGATGCGCAGCCCCGGCGCCAGGGTCTTGGAGAAGGATGAACAGAGCAACACATGTCCGCTGCGATCAAACGATTTCACGGTCGGCAGGCGCGGCGTCTGGAATGCGAGGTCGCCGTAGATATCATCCTCGATGAGCGGCACGCCATAGCGCTCGATCAGGGTGGCGAGACGGCGGCGATTGGCCAGTGGCATATTGCTGCCCAGCGGATTGTTGAAACTGGGCACCAGCAGAATGGCGGCAAGGGTCTGTGTCTCCAGCGCCCGCTGCAAGGCATCCAGGTCGATGCCGTCACGAGGATGGGTAGGCAGCTCCAGCGCCTGCATGCCGAGTGCCTCGATGCCCTGCAGGATGCCGTAAAAGGTGGGTGATTCGATGGCGACGGTGTCGCCACGCCGTGCCACCGCGCGCAGCGCCAGGGTGATGGCCTCCATGCAGCCGTTGGTGACGATGATTTCATCGGCACGGCAGCGGCAATCGGCACGCGCCAGCAGACGGGCAATCTGTTCGCGCAGTTCCATGTTGCCGGCGGGGACTTCGTAGCGGCCGACGATCTCCGGCTGGTGCCGCGCCAACGCGCCCATCTCGCGCACCAGGGGGCGCAGGGGCAGCAACTCCGGCCCCGGCACCACGGCACCGAGATTCAGCACGCCGGGGCGGCGCGCCTGCTGCAGAATGTCCAGCGCCAGCCGCGCCACGGTGATCCCACCCGGCGCCGTGGGTGGCCGGCTCGTGGCCGGCTCACAGGCCGCGCCGCACACGGCAGCGGCGGCGAAGTAGCCCGACTTGGGCCGTGCCTCGATCAATCCGTCCGCTTCCAGCCGGCGGTAGGCCTGCAACGCGGTACTCAAGCTGATACCGTGGCGCAGGCACTGGGCGCGCAGCGACGGCAACCGCTCGCCGGCGGCGATCCGCCCGCTGCGCATGGCATCGGCCAGTTCCCGTGCCAGGCGCGCATAAATGAATTCATCGGCATCCGCCATCTGTTATGGTCCGCCCTACACGCTTCTGTATCTGTTATGGTCGCAGCGCCTAGCCTAAGCTCAAACCCTCGCTGCAACAAGGACTGCGCCATGGAACTCACGCTCTACCAGGTCGACGCCTTCGCCGACCGTCTGTTTGCCGGCAACCCGGCAGCGGTGTGCCCGCTGCGGGCCTGGCTGCCGGAGGCAACCATGCAGGCCATCGCCGGCGAAAACAATCTGTCGGAAACCGTGTTCTTTGCGCCGGAGGCGGACGGCCTGCGCATCCGCTGGTTCACCCCCAGCTGTGAGGTGAAACTGTGCGGCCACGCCACCCTGGCGGCTGCCTACATCTATTTCCACCATCTGGCGCCGCACGCCGGCGCGGTGGTGTTCAACTCCTTGAGCGGTCCGCTCACCGTGACCCGCGACGGCGACATGCTGACCCTGGATTTCCCCGCGGCCGCACTGACACCGGCGTCAGCGCCAGCCCTGCTCGAGGCCGCACTGGGCGCCAGGCCGCTGGAGGTGTATGCGGCAGAGGACTGGCTGGTGGTGCTCGGCAGCGCCGCACAGGTGCGTGCGCTGCGCCCCTCCATGGCCCTGCTCAGACAGCTGGAACGGCGCGGCGTGATCGTCACCGCCCGCGGCGACGACTGCGATTTCGTGTCGCGCTTCTTCGCCCCCAACTACGGCATCGACGAAGACCCGGTCACCGGCTCGGCCCACACGGCGTTGACCCCCTACTGGGCGCTCAAGCTGGGCAAGCTGCGGCTGCAGGCGCGCCAGCTGTCGGCGCGCGGCGGCGAACTGCACTGTGAACTGAAGGGCCAGCGCGTGCTGATCGGAGGGCGCGTGGTGCCTTATCTGGACGGGACGATCCATCTCCCCGACGGCGGCAACATCTGATGCCAGAGGTGTTCGCGCTCAGCTTTGTCGGCGGTATGGTCGGCGCCTTGCTGATGGATATCACCGAGACACTGGCCGCACGCCGCGGCATCAGCAGCGGCGTCAGCGTGGCGCTGGTCGGACGCTGGTGCATCGCACTCGCCCATGGCGTACTGCGCCATTGCGACATTCGCCATGCGCCACCCCGGCGTTACGAGGTGGCGGTGGGATGGCTGTTCCACCTGCTGATCGGCGGCGGCGGCGTCGCACTGCTGTTGCCGCTGGGCTGGCAACTGTTCACCACGGCGGCACTTCCCGTAACGGCCGCCCCGTACCTGCTGTTCGGGCTCGCCACCAGTCTCCTGCCCTGGTTCATCCTGCTGCCCTCGTTCGGCTGGGGTGTTTGGGGGCGTCGCGGCCCCCAAGGCAGCAATGCCCTGCTCGCGAGCCCCCTCGCGCACCTGCCCTATGGACTGGGCATGTGGGGCACGGTCGCCTTCGGCACACCCCTGCTCACGGCATAACGGGAAGAAGCGTCATGACTCTGGATAATGGCTTCGTCACCGCGGAGTACCTGCGCAAGGCGGCAGAGCAGGTCCGCGCCGTGAAGGAGATCAGCTATGCGCGGATGCACATTGAACCGGGCCATCGGGTACTCGATGCCGGCTGCGGCCCCGGCATCGACAGCGTGCCGCTGGCACAGCGGGTCGGCGCCACGGGAAAGGTCTACGCCCTTGACAGCGATGCCGCCATGCTCGCTCAGGCGGCACGGCACGCCGCCGAACAGGGCGTGCAGGATCGCATCCTGCACCTGCACGCATCGGCTCTTGCCCTGCCGTTGCCCGCGGCGAGCGTCGACGGCTGCCGCGCCGAACGCCTGCTGCAGGTGCTGCCGCCTGGCAGCGGGCCTGCAGTGATCAGCGAACTGGTGCGCGTCACCCGGCCGGGTGGGCGTGTCGTCATCGCCGACACCGACTGGGGCAGTGCGTCGGTCGATTTCTCCGACAGCGTGCTGGAACGCAAACTACTGAACTTCTTCGCCACACGGATGCGTCCCAACGGCTTCGCCGGACGCAATGCCGCCGCATTGCTGCGTGCGCGGCCGGTCAGTGACCTGAGTGTCGAAGTGGTGCCGCTGATGCAGCAGCGGCTCGACGATACCCCGTTCGGCAACTGGCTCACCGAAACCGCCCTGCGCGAGCGCATCGTCGATCAGGCGCAGGCCGACGCCTGGCTGGACGAACTGCGCGCCCGCGAACGCGATGACACCTTCTACAGCAACGTCGCCATGGTGGTGATCGCCGCCACACGACGGTAGCGAAGGCTTGAAACCACGGGAAACATGGAATTTGGGCATATGTCGAGACAAATGAATTCAAATCCCGGTATCCCCCGTGGTTGGAGTATTTTTTCTTGCTAACTAACTGTTCCGAAATAATAACCAGAACTGCCTGTGCGAAGCGCAGGGGTCGGGCTTCAGCCCGACGGCTTTCGAGCTGGTCGAGCGCCGATGTCGGGCTGAAGCCCGACCCACAGAAAACTGCTTGCCAATTTGGAACAGCCATTTAGGCAGAACTATGGAACAGTTACTCTCGCAACGCATCAACCATGCCCAACCATCGTTCATCCGCGAGGTGCTGAAGGTGGCCGGGCAACCCGGCATCATCTCCTTTGCCGGCGGCCTGCCCAACCCGGCGCTGTTTCCCGTCGCCGCACTGAAGCAAGCCACCGCGGCGGTACTTGACGAGGAAGGCGCTGCCGCACTGCAATACACATCCACCGAGGGCCATGCGGGATTGCGCGAATGGATCGCCGAACGCTATCGCTTACGCCAGGGCCTTGCCATCGACCCTGCACAGGTCCTCATCACCAACGGCTCGCAGCAGGCCCTCGACCTGATCGGCAAGGTACTGATCGATGCGGGCGACGGTGTGGTCATCGAAGAGCCCGGCTACCTCGGCGCGATCCAGGCACTGACGCTGTATCAGCCGCACTTCATGCCGGTGCCGCTGGATGACGATGGCCTCGAACCCGATGCACTGCGGCACCTGCTCGCCTCGCAGCGGCCCAAGCTGCTCTACAGCGTGCCCAACTTTCAGAACCCGTCGGGGATCAGCTACAGTAACGCGCGCCGGCACCAGATCGCGGCACTGCTGACCGGGCGCGACATGCTGCTCGTCGAGGACAATCCCTACGGTGAATTGCGCTTTGGCGGTCACGAGCCGCCATCATTCGCGGCGCTGTTGCCGGAGCAGACCCTGCTGCTCGGCTCCTTTTCCAAGGTGGTGGCGCCGTCCCTGCGCATCGGCTGGATCGTCGCCCCACCCTGGCTCATGTGCAAGCTGGTGATTGCCAAGCAGGCGGCGGACCTGCACACCACCGGCTTCGCCCAGCGCGTCCTGCACCGCTATCTGTGCGACAACGATCTTGATCATCACCTCCGCGCCATTACCGCGGTCTACGGTCGCCAGATGGCGGCGATGCGCCAGGCCATCGGCCAGCACTTTCCCGCCACCGTATGCACCACGGCACCAGAAGGCGGCATGTTCCTCTGGGCCACACTGCCGCAACATTTCTCGGCCCTTGACCTGTTCAACACCGCCGTCGCGCGGCAGGTAGCCTTCGTGCCCGGCCATCCGTTCTACGTCGGCCGCCACGACAGCAACACCCTGCGGCTCAATTTCACCAACACCGACGCGTCCAGCATTAACGAAGGCATCGCGCGGCTGGGACAGGCACTTACGGAACAGCTGCGACTGCACCCCTCCTAGCCCGGCGCCCGAGGGCTCCTGCCGGTCTATACTGCGTTTGTATCCAGGCAGGAGAGCACGACATGGCCGAACAGCACCTGCACTATCGCGCGGTGGACATGGATGAAGGCGCCGGCGCGCATGTGAAACGCCTGTTTCCAGTGGCGGGCCTGCGCCATATCGATCCCTTTGTGCTGCTGGATGAATTCTTCGTCGGCCCCGACGCCGGCTTCCCCGATCACCCTCATCGCGGCTTTGAAGCCATTACCTATCTGTTTGCCGGCGGCATGCACCACCGCGACAACCTGGGCAACGACAGCATCGTGCAGGCAGGTGGTGCCCAGGTGTTCACGGCTGGACGCGGCATCGTCCATTCCGAGGCGCCGATGGGCGACGATACGGCACACGGCATCCAGCTCTGGATCAACATGGCGAAGATCCACAAGGACCTGCCGCCCGCCTATCAGCAGGTGCAGGCAGAGCAACTGCCAGCGCAGGACCTGCCCTACGGCCGCGTGCGCACCATCGTCGGCCCCGGCTCGCCCATCCATCTGCATACTGCGGTGCTCTATCACGACGTGGAATTGCACAAGGATGGCGAGTTTCATATCGCCGTGCCCGCCCATCACATGGGACTGCTCTATGCAGTGTCGGGTCAACCTGAGGTGGCGGATGAACAGATATCCATGGGCGAGGCAGTACCGCTGGCCGGTGGTTCGGTGTTTACCGTTTACGCAGAACGGCCCTGCCGCTTCATCTGCGTCAGCGGCCAGCCACACGGTGAGCCGATCGCACAGAATGGATCGTTTGTGGATTGAGCCAAGGGCTGCGGGAACTGCAGAGGGTACGCCAGCACGGCAACGAGCCACGGATAACGAATTTGATCTGATTGTGTGGCTGGATGCACCGCTCGCGCCCAGCGCGGCTATCGCCACACCGTAGGAAGCCTGCGCCGCGGGCGAATACCATACTGCCGCACAATGGCAGGATACGGCGACTGCTAATGCCGTACCAGCTCTTCGTCGGCATCCATCTCGTGCAGCACGAATGGCCCCATCTCCAGATGCAGAGCCGTGACCTGTCGCCCCAGCAGTTCCACCTCCCCGCTGCTGCGGTTGTCGCCACCGTTGCTGAATTCAAAGTGGAAGCGGCGGCGCCAGCCGACGCGGCCGGCCGTATCGCGGCCGAGCCGAAGTTTCATCAGGACCACTGTCTCGTCCAGCAACTGTACTTCGTTGCGCATGCAAGCCCGGCGCACCACGGCCATCGCCGCCTCACGCGCTCGCATGGAATCGAGCCAGAACCAAACCACGGCCAGCAGCGCCGGCAACAACCAGAATTCCTGCATCAATGTTTACGCACCGTTTCCATTTGCACCCCCCAACGCTCGTGTAGTGACGCCAGATTGTCGGCATGGGTGATCAATACCACCTCATCGTCTTCACTGATGTGCGTGTCCTCGTCCAGCGCCACGAATTTGCCGCCACGATACAGGCAGACAATACGGCTGCGTGCCGGCAACTTCAGGTCGTCCACCGGCATTTCATCGTCGTGACGTGCAACGAAGGTGAAGATGCGTGCGTCGTCCTTGATGGCGCTGGATAGATCGAGCGGGTTCATGCCCTGGAACAGGTCGGCCAGATAACGGCCGATGGTGCGCGAGGGGATGATCATGTCCTCCAGTCCGAGCTCAATGCAGATGTGTTCAAACTCGGGGTCATCGACCTTGGTGACGATACGCGGGAAACCAAGCGATCGCCCCACCAGCGAGGCAAGAATGTTGGCCTGGTCGTTGCCGGTGAGACAGAACAGGAAATCGGTGCGCGCCGGATCGGCCTCGCGCAGCAGCGCCGGCTTGCTGCCGTCACCGAGCAGGAAACCGCAATCCAGCTCGCCGGCCAGTGCCTCGATGCGCTCCTTGTTGCGCTCGATGATGATTACCTCATGACGCCGCCGCAGCAGAAACCGCGCCGTCATCACCGCCAGCGAACTGGCGCCCACGAATACCGCTCTCATGACATTTCTGTCCTCTTGCCGAACCAGGTACCGGGAAACAGCAGCACCAGCAACGCCACAATCTCCACACGCCCGGCCAGCATAGCGAAGCACAACACGGCTTGCAGCACTGGCGGCAGACCCGATGCACTGATGCCGCTGGACAATCCCACTGTGCCGGTGGCGGACACCACCTCGAACAGGGCATCCAGCGGGTCATAACCCAGGAGCACAAATGGCAGCCAGGAAAAGGCGATTACCAGCAGGAACAGCAGGATCAGCAACAGTGCCCGCTCGATATCATCATCCTCCAGCCGGCGCGCGCCCAGCCATGGCTGTACCACCGCATGCTCGGCGATGCGGCTACGCCACAATGTCAGCTGCACCAGGCGCCCGAGGATCAGCAGCCGGAGCAGCTTGATACCTCCGGCAGTGGAGCCCAGGCTCCCTCCGCCCAGCATGGCCAGGATCAGCAGCAACTGGCCGCCGGCACTGACGCTGCCGGTATCGAGGCTGGAAAAGCCAGCCGTGGTCTGCGCAGAAATACCGAGCAGAAAACCATGCCGCATGGCCTCGCCCCAGGGCATACCGTCCAGTACCAGCACCCAGGTCATGGCTACTCCCACCGCCGCAGCCAACACCAGCAGCGCCCGCAACTCCACATCACGCGCCATTTCGCCAAGGCCACGATTGAACAGCGCGTAGTACAGCGGTAGTGCCACGGCACCGGCGATACACAGCAGGGATATCACGACCTGCGCCATCGGCGGCAACGCCGCCAGGCTGCCATCGAAGCTGGAAAAACCGCCCGTAGACACCGCCGCCAATACATGGGTCATCGCACTGAAGCCATCCACCTGCGCCAGCCAGAGAAGAAACATGCCTGCGAGCGTCAATACGACATACACCAGCAACATACGGCGGGCGTAGTGACGCGTGGTAGTGGCAATATTCTCTGTATGCAGCTCCGGATCCACCAGGCGGTGGCTGGCGAGGCTGTGGCCGAGCAGCAAGGCCACGCTGAGCACCACGATGCCGAGGCCGCCGTACCACTGCATCCAGGCGCGGGTGAACAGAAAGGTCGGCGGCATATCCTCTACCGTGGCCAGCGTGGACAGGCCCGTGGTGGTGACGGCGGACACCGCCTCGAACAGCGCCGCGGAAAAACCGATGCCGGCAGCCATCAGTGGCCAGGTCATCAGCAGTGCACTGCCCACGAAGGCCAGGGCGGTGATCACCAGCGCTTCGTTCACCTGCATGCGTGCCGGTGCCGGCAGGCGGGAAAACATCGCACCTGCAGCACCGGCGGCAACGACAACCGCCAACAGGCGCCCGGCAAAGGCATGGTCCTGGTATCCCAGCGCCACAAGCAGCGGAACCAGCGTCAGAGCGGCCAGCGCCAACGCCAACTGACCCAGATATTTGAGTACCACCGACAGACGTACGGCGTAGCTGAGCGCGAGTATTGTTTCGTCACGTGCCAATGCACTGTCTCAAGTTTGGCGGCCATGCTACCGATGCGATAGCCGCAGTAGAGGGAATATTAGCCGGACGTCGATGGAAATACCCCAAGACGCCGGATATGATGGCGATAATTCACCATGGCAGCGGGGGCAACATGCAGGCAATCCAACTCAGCGGAGAACAGCTCGACCACTGGGTCGCCAAGGCCCGCGGCATCCCCGCATTCCACCAGAATGGCGAACTGCAATACAACCCTGGCCACAACCTGCCGCCGCGCAAGTGGAATCCGACCCGCTACTGGTCACAGGGCGGTCCCATCATCGAGGAACAGAAGATCGACCTCAACTGGGATACGGAAGGTACGCTGGAGTGGTCCGCCTCCATCGACCCGGACATCCTGGCTCACGGCAGCAGTATGCTGGAGGCGGCGATGCGTGCCTACGTGATGTCGGTGTTCGGCGCCGAAGTGCCCAGTGACGAATCAGATACAAGATGAAAGATACAAGAGCAAGGTGATGGCGTGCGCTGCGCGCACGCTTTTGTCGAGATAGACATGAGCGCAGCAAACACCTTCCCGTGTATCTTTCCTCTTGTATCTCTCCCCAACAGCAGCACCAACCCAGAACACGACCATGACCCAACTCACGCTCACCCGTCCCGACGACTGGCACCTCCATCTGCGCGACGGCGCCGCCCTTGCCGCCGTGGTGCCGCACACGGCCGCGCAGTTCGGCCGCGCCATCGTCATGCCCAACCTGCGCCCGCCAGTGACCACCACCGCACAGGCACTGGCCTACCGCGAACGCGTGCTGGCCGCCGTACCGGCCGGCAGCAACTTCCAGCCGCTGATGACGCTGTACCTCACCGACATGACGCCGCCGGAGGAAATCCAGCGCGCGAAGGAGAGCGGTGCGGTATTTGCGGTGAAGCTCTATCCGGCCGGCGCCACCACCAACTCCGACTCCGGCGTCACCGACCTGCGCAAGTGCGAGCCCGCGCTGCGCGCCATGGCCGAGCTGCAGTTGCCCTTCCTGGTGCACGGCGAGGTCACCGATGCCGATATCGACATCTTCGATCGCGAGCGGGTGTTTCTGGAGCGCGTACTGGCGCCGCTGCTGGAGCGCATCCCCGATCTGAAGCTGGTGGTGGAGCACATCACCACCGCCGAGGCCGCGCACTTCGTGCTCGGCGCCGGTCCCCGGGTGGGCGCCACCCTCACGCCGCAGCACCTGCTGATGAACCGCAACGCCATGCTGGCCGGCGGCATCCGCCCGCATAACTACTGCCTGCCGGTGCTGAAGCGCGAGAGCCACCGCGAGGTGCTGATGGAGGTGGCGACCTCGGGCAATCCGAAGTTCTTCCTCGGCACCGACAGCGCCCCCCACGCACGCAAGACCAAGGAGTGCGCCTGCGGCTGCGCCGGCATCTACAGCGCCCACGCCGCCATCGAGCTGTATGCCGAGGCCTTCGAACGCGCCGGCCGGCTGGACAAGCTCGAGGGTTTCGCCAGCCACCATGGCGCCGACTTCTACGGCCTGCCGCGCAACCGCGACACCATCACCCTGCGCAAGGAAAGCTGGACCGTCCCCGGCAGCTACGCCTTCGGCGACGATGTGGTGGTGCCGCTGCGCGCCGGCGAGACCATCGCCTGGAAGCTGCAAGGCTGAACACCCGGACGAGCGGTTATCGGTCCGCAAATAAACGCGAATGGACGCCAATAATGCGCGACGGCCCTGTCTGATTTGCGTTTATTGGCGTTCATTTGCGGACTGAGCCGTTGTCATTCCAGTCGCGCCGCGGCGCCGAATTGGGGTATCCTGCGC
>Ga0172382_10004701_pt1 | contig 20795 bp, 19 predicted proteins | sample Leawel138RmetaG_FD_122245 | JGI IMG/M metagenome (GOLD analysis project Ga0172382, IMG submission 122245) | Leachate microbial communities from a municipal landfill in Southern Ontario, Canada - Leachate well 138R metaG | ecosystem: Engineered > Solid waste > Landfill > Unclassified | place... | reverse complement strand
CTGGTCCCGAAGACAGACTGTCAGAAACGAGAGCCTGGCTGTCTTGTGCTGCTGACCGGCCGGACAGGCAACAAAACAGCAGTAGTAGTATGATTTTAGCGATATGGCCCATCTTCTTTTTTTCGATCCGGTTCAGGTCTTTGGGTACTTAGCTAAACAATTTGTCGAGACTGAGCAAAATTTCTTCCAGCTTTTTTTCTGAAGCAAAAGGTATGCTGATGCTGCCTTTGCCCTGTTCGTTTATACTGAAACGAACTTTGGTGCCCAGTTTCAGAGACAACTGCTTCTGCAATTCTTTGTATTCTTCGGATGTCTTGCGGGGAAGAGTCTTTTTGAAATTTTGCAATTTGCCGCTCTCTTCGTCCCGGACCAATTCTTCGACCTTGCGCACCGACAGGCCCTCTTTGAGTATCTGTTCGTAAAGAGCCAGCTGCATACCTGGACTTTTTACGTTTATAAGTGCCCGGGCATGCCCCATGTCTATGGTTTTGTTTTTGAGCCCCATTTGTATCTCGGCGGGCAATTTGAGCAAGCGCATGTAATTGCTGATGGTGGTTCTTTTTTTGCCTATGCGTTCACTCAGTTTTTCCTGAGTCAGATTGTATATTTCTGCCAGTTTCTGATAGGCCAGGGCGATTTCGATGGCGTTGAGGTCTTCGCGCTGTATGTTTTCGATCAGGGCCATTTCCATCATCAAATCGTCCTCGGCGGTTTTGATGTAGGCCGGAATCTTTTGGAGACCTATGGATTTGGAAGCGCGCACCCTGCGTTCTCCCGAAATAATCTGGTAATAGCCGTCGTCCATTTTGCGCAGGGTAACGGGCTGAATAATCCCAATTTCCCTGATGGAAATGGCCAGTTCTTCGAGCGCTTCGGGTTCAAAATCGGTTCTGGGCTGTTCCGGGTTGGGCCGGATAAGCTTCAGATCTATTTCGCTGATGGAAGAAGAACCTACGGTTTGTATATCGTCGGTGCTGATCAAGGCATCCAGTCCCCTTCCCAGTTTGTTTTTTATTGCCATAGTATAATCAGCTTACTTGTTTTTGCGTATAATTTCCAGGGCCAGTTGTATGTGGTCGATAGCCCCTTTGGAGTCGGCATCGTAGAGCATTACCGGCTGCCCGTGGCTGGGTGCGACACTCAGAGTGACGTTGCGTTGAATGACTGTTTTGAACACCAGGCCCTGAAAATGCCGGCGTACTTCTTCGGCTACTTGTCTGGCCGAACGCAGACGCTGGTCGTACATGGTCAGCAAAAAGCCTTCAATTTCGAGGCCGGTATTCAGCCGGCTCTTAATAATTTTGATGGTATTGAGCAATTTACTGATACCCTCCAGGGCAAAATATTCGCATTGCACCGGAATCAAGACCGAATCGGAGGCGGTCAGACAATTGACGGTAATAAGCCCCAGCGAGGGGGAGCAGTCAATCAGAATATAATCGTAGGAAGCCTTGAGCGGATGCAACACGGCCGATAAAATCTTTTCCCGGTTTTCCATGTTGATCATTTCCAGCTCTGCTCCCACCAGGTCGATGTGCGAAGGCAGTACATCGAGGTATTCGATGGCCGTTTTATGTATCCCTTCGGCAGGGCTGGCACCGTCAATCATACATTCGTAAATACTGGTGCTTACCTTCCTGATGTCTATGCCCAGTCCCGACGAAGCATTGGCCTGTGGGTCTGCATCAACCAGCAAGACCTTTTTTTCCTGCACGGCCAGCGAGGCGGCCAGGTTGATGGCAGTGGTGGTTTTGCCCACACCGCCTTTTTGATTGGCTAATGCTATAATTTTTCCCATAAACGGAAGCTGATTTTTCGAAAATGCAGAGATAGAAAAAATTCTTGTCTCCGTCTTTTCTTTAAGCAAAATCCATGCCGCCTTGCTTTAGGATTCTTTAGGTCAAGTAGTTGTAAATCAGTTCTGCTGTTCGGGCAGCAGCTCCAGGCTCTCCCAGTTTTTTACGCATAAGGCCGTAAGCCTCTTGCATTTCCTGTTCAAAGGACGGCTTGTATAAAATTTTGTCCAATTCACTTTTGAGCCGTTCATAATTGTATTCGTTGGCAACCAGTTCTGCTACCAGCTCTTTTTCGGCAATCAGGTTGACCAGCGAGATAAATGGGGTGCGAATCAGGTATTTGCGCCCTATTTTATTCAAAAAACCGCCTATTCTCAAAGCATAACAAACAACCTGAGGCACTCCGAACAAGGCTGTTTCCAGGGTGGCCGTGCCCGAAACCACCAGGGCGGCCTTGCTTTGTGCAAGCAAATAGTAGGTTTCGTCGTAAACCAGGCGGCAATCGTAGTTTTCGATAAAGGAGGCGTAATAATCTTTATCTATGCCCGGAGCGCCGGCCAATACAAGCTGGTAATCAGGATATGTGGCAGCAACGCGGAGCATCAGGGGCAGGTTGTCTTTGATTTCCTGTCGCCGGCTGCCGGCCAGCAAAGCAATGATTGGTTTCTGTCCCAGCTGATGCTTTTCGCGCCAGCTTTTCAAATCGGGACTGCTGTTTTTGAAGGCTTCAACGCTGTCCAGGCTGGGATTGCCCACATAATGAATTTCGTAGTTTTTTTGGGCATAATAGGCTTTTTCAAAGGGGAGTATGGAATACAGCCGGTCGATGTCTCTGCGAATGTTGCGAATGCGGTAGCCTTTCCAGGCCCAGAGTTTGGGCGATATGTAATAATGTATGGGAAGTTGAGGCCTCTTTTTCTTGATGTAAGAGGCTATGCTCAGGTTGAATCCCGGATAATCGATCAGAATGAGCACATCGGGCTGCCAGATCAGGATGTCTTTTTTGCAGACTCTCATATTGCGGAGCAGGCTCCGGGCATGAAGGATTACCGGCAGGATGCCCATATAAGCCATCTTTTTGTAATGGATCAGCGGTGTTCCTCCCAGGGCGGCCATTTTGTCTCCTCCCAAAAAGCGGAATTCGGCCTTGGGGTCTTTTTCGACTAAGGCTGCCATCAGCCTGGCGGCATGCATATCGCCCGAAGCTTCGCCGGCAATCAGGTAGTATCTCATAGTTTCAAAGATTCGTCAGCTCTAAATTTATTAACTCAAAGATTCCAGGCTTGCAGTTGGCTTATCAGGGAATGATTGGTTACATCAATGTTGGAGGGTACTACCGAAATATAACCCTGGCGCATGGCCGAAAGATCGTTGTCTTCGGCTTCTTCTTCGAGGTTGAGAAATTTGCCGGTCAGCCAGTAGCGTTTGGCGTTGTTGGGATGCGAACAGGGAATAAACTCTTCGACCCAGCGCCCTTTGCCCTGGCGACATATTTTGGTTCCTTTGATCTGCCCGTGGTTGGGAATGTTTACGTTGAGGCAGACCCCGTAAGGCAGGCCTTTGTCGAGCACCGCCTGCACAATGTTGCGAATATGGGGCAGGGCAGGCTCAAAATTGGCTTCGGCTTTGTGGTCGTCAATGGAAAAACCTATCGAAGCAAAGCCGGCCATGCAGCCTTCGAGTACGGCTCCCATGGTGCCTGAATAATGGATGGCAATGGAGCCGTTAAAACCGTGGTTGATGCCGGCTATAATCAGATCGGGTTTACGTTCATCGGTCAACAGATTCAGGGCCAGCTTGATGCAGTCAACCGGTGTGCCGTTGCTGGAATATTGCACAAGACCTTCTTCTTTTGAAACCAGCTTGCAGCTTAATGGCTCCTTCAGGGTAAATGCGGTAGACATACCGGAACGTTCGGTTTCGGGGGCCATTACCAGTAAATCACCTAAAGGTCGCAATACTTCTATAAGGCAACGTATGCCCGGAGCAAGTATGCCATCATCGTTTGAAATCAAAAACAAAGGTCTCATAAGCTTAACAGAAAGAATAGGCGCAAAGGTAGTTAAAAAAAAACGTAGATTCTTTTGTCAGAACCGAAAATTCGCCGTACTTTTGCAGGCCAATTCTCTATGGTTTTTCATAAGATTTTAGTTCATAAGGAATTAAGTTCGAAGACCTTGGGATTTGTGTATTTTATAAGATAATTAATTAACAATTAAAATCCAAAGAAGCAGTGGACAGTTTGAGTTACAAGACCATTTCTGTTAACAAGGCAACGGCACAAAAAGAATGGGTTGTAGTTGATGCAACCGATCAAGTGTTGGGACGTTTGGGGACGAAGGTTACCAAGTTGCTGAGAGGTAAGTACAAACCAAGCTTTACACCCCATGTGGATTGTGGTGACAATGTCATCATCATCAATGCGGATAAAGTCAGGCTTACCGGTTTAAAATGGAATGATCGCATTTATTTGCGCCACACGGGATATCCGGGTGGGCAGAGAAAGTATACTCCGGCAACGTTAATGGCCAAAGAGCCTTTAAGTTTGTACCGGAAAGTGATTAAGGGTATGCTACCCAAAAACCGTTTGGGCGAAGCAGTAATTAACAATTTGTATGTGTATGCAGGAAGCGAACATCCTCATCAGGCACAAAATCCGAAGGCAATCGATTTAAACTCACTTAAATAATTATGGAAGTAGTAAATGCAATAGGAAGAAGAAAGGCAGCGATTGCCCGTGTGTTTGTTACCGAAGGAAACGGAACCATCAGTATCAACAAAAAGGATCTGTCGGTGTATTTTCCCTCCAGTATTCTTCAGTATGTGGTTAAACAGCCGCTAAACAAACTGGAAGTTGACGGGAAATACGACATCAGCGTAAGCCTCAAAGGAGGCGGATTCAAGGGACAAGCCGAGGCTTTGCGCCTGGCTATTGCCCGTGCTCTTGTCAAGATCAATCCCGACGACAAGTCTGCTCTGAGATCTGAAGGCTTTATGACCCGCGATTCCCGCATTGTGGAACGCAAAAAACCGGGTCGCCCCAAAGCAAGGAAAAGATTCCAGTTCAGCAAGCGTTAATATTTTGATACCACTGCTCAATAATAAAGAAGCGTTTAGTATCTAAATGGTCAGGACTTCCGGCTAAGGCCGAGAACTACCGGACGATTGAATGAGCCCCAAAAGAATGTAAACGAATTTAATTAACCAACATGTCAAGAACTAATTTTGATCAATTACTGGAAGCCGGAGTGCACTTCGGACACCTCAAGAGAAAATGGAACCCCGCCATGGCTCCGTACATCTTTATGGAACGCAACGGCATCCACATTATAGACCTGCACAAAACAGTTGTCAAACTGGACGAAGCCGCCGAAGTAATGAAAAATTTTGCCCGTTCGGGAAAGAAGATTCTCTTTGTAGCCACCAAAAAACAGGCCAAAGACATTGTTTCCGAAATGGCAGCTTCCGTCAATATGCCTTATGTTATCGAACGTTGGCCCGGAGGAATGCTCACCAATTTCCCCACCATCCGCAAGGCAGTCAAGAAAATGTCTACCATCGACAAAATGTCTACAGACGGCACTTTTGGCAATTTGTCCAAAAGAGAACGTTTGCAGATTGCCCGCAAAAGAGCCAAACTGGAAAAGAACCTGGGCAGTATTGCTGACCTGAACAGATTGCCTTCGGCTTTGTTCGTGATTGATGTCATGAAAGAACAAATTGCTGTTCACGAAGCCAATCGTCTGGGTATTCCCGTCTTTGCCATGGTCGATACCAATTCCGATCCTTCCAACATCGATTTTATCATTCCCGCCAACGACGATGCTACCAAATCTATCGAGATAGTAATGTCTACGGTTTGTGCCGCCATTTCCGAAGGTTTGGAAGAACGCAAAATCGACAAAGCTGACGCCGACGCGGCAGCTGCTGTTTCCGAAGACGAAGAAGGCGCCGAAAATGCACCCCGCAGGGAACGCCGTTCCAAAACAGCCCGCAGGGAACGCATCCAAAAAGAAGACGAGGAAGCACTGAAAGCCAGGGTAGCCTCAAAATTTATGAAAGATGACGAAGAATAATCAGATCAAATTCCGGTCCTAAGCCGGTATGGATGATTATTTTAAAACAAAAAACGAAGAATTATGGCAGTAACTATGGCAGAAATCTCGAAGCTTCGTACTATGACCGGAGCCGGGATGATGGATTGTAAGAATGCGCTTGTCGAAGCGAACAACGATATGGAAAAGGCGATTGAAATCATTCGCAAAAAAGGTCAGGCAATTGCTGCCAAGCGCAGCGACAGGGAGGCTTCCGAAGGTTGCGTCCTGGCTGGCTGCAAAGATGACTTTGCCGCTATTGTGGCCCTGAAATGCGAAACCGATTTCGTAGCCAAAAACGAAGATTTTATTGCTCTGACTCAGTCTATACTGGATTTGGCTTTGGCAAACAAGCCCGAAAACCTCGAAGCCCTGCAAGCCTGCATCATCGATGGCAGAACAGTTGCCGACCTGGTCACTGAACGCAGCGGTATTACCGGTGAAAAAATGGAATTAGGTTATTACGAATGTGTAAAAGCTGCTTCTGTGATGCATTATATTCATCCCGGAAACAAGCTGGCAACCATCGTAGGTTTCAACAAAGAGCCCGAATATCAGGTGGCCCGTGACGTAGCCATGCAAATAGCCGCCATGAGTCCGGTGTCGCTTGACAGGGATTCTGTTCCCGCCAAAATAGTGGAACAAGAACTCGAAATCGGCCGCGACAAAGCCCGTCAGGAAGGCAAGCCCGAAAATATGCTGGACAAAATTGCCCAGGGCCGTCTGAATAAATTTTATCAGGAGTCCACATTGCTGGAACAAGCTTTTATCAAAGATGGTAAGATTTCGGTAGCCCAGTATCTTAAAAGTGTAGACAAAGACTTGGCTCCTGTAGACTTTAAGCGTGTTACACTGAACCAGGAATAAGAATTTCTTTTATCAATTATAAAAGGGTTTTCGGTTAAAACCGGGAGCCCTTTTTTTTGTAATCTCCTTTTAAAGAATAGCCCGATTTTTGTAAATAAGGCACAACTTTGTCGCGCACATCACCCTGCAGCAATATTTCGTCGTCTTTGGCTGATCCGCCAATGCCTAAGGTGCTTTTTAATTGTTTGGCCATTTCAAGAAGTTCCTGTTGACTGCCCTTGAATTCACTGATTATGGTATTGGCTTTGCCTTTGCGTTTTTCGAAGCGGATGCACAGCTGCCCTTTTTTGGCCGGAGAGGGCACAGGTTTTGGGCTTTGATTTGTGTTTGGGGATGATTCATTCCCGCTTGCTTCGGTGTTATCGGCTTGTTTACCTGTAGTATTGGCCAGGGCAGCCAGGCGTTCTTTCCAATCCTGTACGGGCATAGGCTTTAATTTTTACGTTAATATTGAAATTCCGGCTCTTAAAGAACCGCAGCAAAAGTAACTTGCATTTGCCAACTCTCAAAATCCTTGTTTAGATGTGGCAAAAGATTTTTTTATACCTTTGCAAGGAGCACTAAACCTAAAGACTATGAAACTCTATATTGTTGCCAATCGCTTACCGGTAAAAGTCCAGGAAGACGCCGGGGGGAATTTTAGCTTTGAACGCAGCGAGGGTGGATTGGCCACCGGCCTGTCGTCGCTCGATTCCGAAATGGAAACCCATTGGGTAGGCTGGCCGGGTATTTTTGTGGAAGATCCCGGGCAACGCGAGGCCATTACCGCAGAATTGGAAAAGCTGAATTTTCACCCGGTTTTTTTGAACGAAGCCCAGATACAAAATTATTACGAAGGTTACAGTAACAATACTATATGGCCCTTGTGCCATTATTTTTATTCCTATATTGTTTATGATGCCGATTATTGGGCTGCCTACAAAGAGGTGAACGAATTGTTCTGCACTGAAGTAACTGCCAGGATCAATCCCGGTGATATTGCCTGGGTACACGATTATCAATTGATGCTATTGCCTCGTATGATACGCGAAAAGGTTCAGGATCTGAGTATAGGATATTTCCATCATATTCCTTTTCCTTCTTACGAATTGTTCAGGGTATTGCCCGAACGTGCCGAATTATTGCAAGGTTTATTAGGGGCCGATCTGATAGCTTTTCATACACATGGATATATGCGACATTTTATCAGCACCATTGAAAGGGTTATGGGGCTGGGTGTAATGCTGGACAGATTTCTGCATGGAAATCGCTTTGTTTACGTGGACGTTTTACCCATGGGAATCAATTACGATCTCTACAATCAGGCAATACTAAAACCATCGGTACAGGAAAAAGCCTTGGCTTTCAGAAAAAATTATGGCGAGCATAAGTTAATTCTTTCGGTTGACCGCCTGGATTACAGTAAAGGCATTTTACACAGATTAAAAGGTTTTGCCCGCTTTTTGGAACAACATCCCGAATACCGCGAAAAAGTGTCTTTGGTGATGATTGTTGTTCCTTCCAGAGACAATGTGGAAATGTATGCCAAATTGAAACGGCATATCGATGAGTTGATCGGTTCCATCAATGGAATGTTCTCGACGATAAACTGGACGCCTGTCTTTTATTTTTATCACAGCCTGCCTTTCGAAGAATTGGTGGCACTTTACCATATTGCAGATGTAGCCTTGGTTTCACCTTTGCGGGACGGGATGAATCTGGTGGCCAAGGAGTACGTGGCTGCCAAGAGAGACAATTCCGGTGTGTTGATTCTTAGCGAAATGGCTGGTGCTTCTGCAGAATTGTCTGCAGCCATTATCATCAATCCCAACGACATCAATCAAATAAGTGATTCTTTGCTCACAGCCCTGGAGATGCCGGTTGAAGATCAGCTGGCTAAACTTCGCAGAATGCAGATTCTTGTTTCAAGACATACAGTGCACCGCTGGGCGGAAGATTTTATGGATAAACTCCGGCACATACGTCACGTAAATATTGAAAACCACAAGAAAAGACTGATGGGACAAACCGCCGAAAGGCTGCGAAGATTCTATAACAAATCCAAAAAACGTCTCTTCATTCTCGATTACGACGGGACCCTGTCCGCTTTTTTTCAACTGCCCGAAGATGCCCGACCCACGGAGGCCATACTCAATACTTTGAAACTTCTGAGTTCCGATGAACGCAACAAAGTGATAATCAGCAGCGGCAGAGATCACGAGACTCTTGATCGCTGGCTGGGTCATTTGCCTTTGGATATGGCTGCCGAACATGGTGTATTTTTCAAAGAAGATGGCTTATGGAGCAAGAACGAAGAGAATCGCAAAGTTTGGGATGCCGAGATTCTGAACATTTTGCAAACCTTTATTGACAAAACACCCGGTTCGCGTCTCGAAATAAAAGAAACAGCCCTGGTTTGGCATTACAGGAATGTGGATGCCTGGCTGGCCGGCCTGCGCGAGCAGCAGTTACTCAATTTATTGATTGAACCCTGTGCCAGACAAAAATTGCAAATTATGCGGGGAAATAAAATCCTCGAAATCAAATCACCCATCTTCACCAAAGGGACTGCTGCAAAACGTTTTCTCAAAAAAGACAAATATGATTTTGTGCTGGCCATGGGCGATGATACTACCGACGAAGACACTTTCAGGGCTTTACCAAAAACGGCACACACTATTAGAATAGGCTCTGTGTCTGAAGTAGCCAGATATTATTTGTATAAACAAAACGAGGTCCTGCCTTTTTTGGAATTTCTACTCGATAAATCAGGGACGAAGAAATTGTGATAAACCCTTTTCCTCTGTAAACAATAAGGCCGTATTTATCAGTGCCAGATGGGAATAAGCCTGAGGAAAGTTGCCCAATTGTTCTTTGGTATCAAAGTCAAGATCCTCGCTGTAGAGCATCAGATGATTGGCATAGGAAAGCAATTGACGAAATAAATTCAGAGCTTCTTCTTGCTTACCGGTAACGAACAGCGCACGTATCATCCAAAAAGTACAAATGGTAAAAGCCGATTCCGGCTTACCAAAATCGTCGTGATTTTTGTAACGATAAAGCAAACCATTGTGCATCAAGTGCTTTTTTATAGCCTGAACGGTTTTTTGGTACCTGGGATCAGAACCTTCGATGAAACCGTAACTTTCCATCAGGAGCAGAGAGGCATCCAGTTCTGAATTTTCGTAGGTCTGCGAGAAGCTTTGAATATCTTCTTTCCAGGCTTTGGTGAACACTTCTTGCTGTATTTCATCAGCCAGGGCTTGCCAGCGTTCGGCGTAATGGATTTCATTTGAGATTCTGGCCACACTCACAGCTCTGTTGATAGCCACCCAGCACATTACTTTTGATAATACAAAATGACTCTTTTCTCCCCGGATTTCCCAAATGCCGTTGTCGGGTTGATGCCAGTCTTCACGAACCGATTTGACTATGTTCTTGACGACCTCCCACATATCTTCGATCTGGTTTAATGTGCCGGGAAAATACATGTAATAGTGGTATATCACGTCCATCAGGTAGCCCAAAGCATCGTTTTGCTTTTGTTTGTATGCCGCATTGCCAATTCTGACCGGTTTAGAGCCCTTAAAGCCTTCAAGATGATCCAGCGTTTCTTCGGTCAATTTGCGTTCGCCTCTGATGCCGTACATAATCTGGAATCTTTCGCCTTTGTTTCTGAGAATGTTGTGAATAAAGTCCATAAAACGGCTGGCAGCGCCCTGGTGCCCCATAGACATCAGCGTTTCGATGGACATGGAAGCATCGCGCAGCCAACAAAAACGATAATCCCAGTTGCGGACATCCCCTATGGTTTCGGGCAGACTGGTAGTAAGTGCGGCCAATACGGCGCCACTTTGTTGGTAAGACATGAGCTTTAGCACCAGCATACTGCGTTCGATTTCTTTATTGAACATTTTGTATTTCTTGGAGCGGCTGGTCCAATTAAGCCAATATACCTTGGTGCGTTCGTAGTCAAGTCTGACTCTGGGCAGGTCTATAGTGACCAGTTTTTGATTGTAGGAGATCAGTAAAAAAGCATCTTCTTCCAGAATTATGCTCTTTTCGTTCAGAATATCTTCGTAATCTAGGTTGGAGTACAGATAAATGGTGTCACGGGTGTTGGTCTCTGAAACTGTTTTTACATAGGTTTTCCCGCTACGGTGACTCACTTTGCCCGAGGCGTAATTCAATTGAGGGCGATAACGAAGTTTGAATCTTGGTTTTCCTCTGCGCAAGCGGATGTAACGATACAATTCAGGCGGCAAATAATATTCCTGGTATTCGTAAATCTTGTATCTGGGCATAAAATCCAGCACTTCGAACGAGGCATCCTTGCTTTCGAACAGAGTAGATAGTATGTTGGTGTGTTCTATGTATTGCTGACTTATGGTATAATCGTCGTCAACCACAATACTCAGGCAGCCACCCTTTTCTTTGTCCAGCAGAGCCGCAAATATTGACGGCGAGTCAAAATCGGGAAAACACAACCAATCGATACTGCCTTTTGCGGAGATTAGAGCTGCAGACCGACAGTTTCCCACAGCCCCGTAATCAAGGTTTCCCATAAATAATAATTAGCTTTTCCAGAAAGAACAACCAAAGATAGACTTCTTTCTTCTTAAAAGAAAGTTTAAGCCTTTTCATTAAAATTATTTATTATTTTTGCATCAAATCTACATTTACTGTTGAGTATGAACGAAATAAAAAAGGGAATAAAGCTTCCTGAACCAACGCTCAGGCGACTGCCCTGGTACCTGGCTTTTCTTAAAATGGCTGCATCCAAGGCTGAAACCCGAATATCGTCCACTCAGATATCCAGAGCCATCAATGTGAGTGCTCCTCAAATTGCCAAAGATTTGTCCTATCTGGAAATTAGCGGCAAGACCCGAATAGGTTACGATGTACACTTGTTGATCTCTGTCCTGGAGCAATACCTGGGCTTTACCAAGGTGCATAAAGCCTTTTTGTTTGGTGTGGGCAACCTGGGAGCTGCTCTGTTGCACGACAAAGGGCTTTCTCAATTCGGTCTGGAGATTCTGGCCGGCTTCGATGTTAATCCATGGGTGGTTGGAACAGCCATACAAGGAATACCGGTCTATCATATCAGGGATTATCCCGAAATTCAGTTATCGACCAAGGCCTCCATCGGTATTTTGACCGTGCCTGTACAAAAAGCCCAGGAAGTGGCCGAAGAAATAGTACAGGGAGGCATCCGGGCTATCTGGAATTTTACCCCTTTCAGGATACACATTCCCGAAGATATTGTCATACAAAACACTTCTATTTATGCTCATCTGGCAGTAATGTTCAACCGGATGGAAAACAAGCTCTGAGACTGTATGAAGATTATTGCTGTCGGGATGAATTATCTCCCTCACATTAAGGAATTAAACTCAGAAAGGCCCGATGAGCCGGTTCTTTTCTTAAAACCCGATTCTGCCCTGTGTTCCGATAAGCAGCCTTTTTTTCTGCCCGATTTTTCACAAGAAATTCATTACGAAACCGAATTGGTGGTGAAAATAAGCAAGCTGGGCAAAAATATTGCCGGGAAATTTGCTCATCGCTATTACGATGAAATCAGCCTGGGGCTGGATCTGACGGCCCGCGATTTGCAAAGCCGGCTGAGAGCCCGGGGCCTGCCCTGGGAAATCAGTAAGGGTTTTGATCAATCGGCTGTAGTAGGACATTTTGTGCCCAAGGATCGTTTTAAAAATATACAACAATTGCATTTCTGGCTCGACCTGAACGGAAAGACTGTGCAGCAGGGCTATACCGCAGAAATGTTGTTTGGAGTGGACCAAATCATTTCTTATGCCAGTCGTTTTTTTACGCTGAAAACAGGCGACTTGTTCTTTACCGGTACCCCCTGTGGGGTGGGGCCTGTACAAAAAGAAGATCAGCTGGAAGCCTGGCTCGAAGGTGAAAAGATGTTGCATTTAAGGGTGAAGTGACAATAGAGTGAATAAAATTCCGTTTGTCTTCTATTGGGTAGCATCGAAATTTAATGAAACCATATAAGCCGATTTTTGTCTTCATTCTGAGCTGTGTGCTTACAGCTTCTTTTGCTCACAGCCTCGAATGGCATTACAGCCTTGAGCCTCAGGGGGGACGCCGCTGGTCTTTCGAAGGAGCAGTGCAGCTTGATGAGGGCTTACCGCTGTATTCCGAAACACTTTTACCCCAAGAGGACTTACAAAGCCTGGAGATCAGGTTCCCTGTATGGGAAGAAATCAAAGGCAAAGACTTGCAGGCTTATCTGCCTCTTTTAGATGACTTTCCCGACAGCCTGGAACTGCATATTAATAAAGGGATTCAGCGCAAACAGGCTGTCTGGGATTTATACTTTCATCCTTTCCTTCGCAAAAACGGGCGTTACTTCAGGTTGCTTTCTTTTGAATGGGCTTACATCAGGGAGTCTGCAACAAGTGTCCTCGAAAAGGCAGCCCAGAAGGACAAAGCCGCTAATGTTTCCTTGTTTTCGGATCAACAAGGCCGTGTTGCACCGGCTCTTCGCTATGCCGAAAGCTCCAGGCTGAGCACTGGAAAATTTGTAAAAATCAGTGTCGAAAACACAGGCATATACAAGCTCAGTTTTGAGGATTTGCGCAAAATGGGTGTTGACCCGGCCAAAGTGCAGCTTTACGGTTACGGAGGACAGTTGCTGCCGGAAGATTTCACTCAGCCTTATATAGACGATTTACCCGAACTCTCGTTTTATAAAGACGAGGAGCAAGGTTATCTGCTGTTTTATGCCCTGGGGCCTTTGTCCTGGAATTACGAGGCATCAAAAGGGCTGTTTACCCGTCTGAACAACCATTATTCCACCAAGGCTTATTATTTTGTCGGGGAACGCTCCGGGGGAAGCAGACCCACAGAAGTCATGTCTTCTTTGTCTCAGGAAGCAGATTATGAAGTCAGAGCCTATACGGCCTATGCATTGCACGAAAAAGATCTTTACAATCTGGGGGGCACCGGCAGGGAATGTTACGGAGAGGATTTAATGAGCAATCCGGATTTAAGCCTTGCCTTTAGCTTTGATCATATTCTGACCGGTGAACATGCCAGTATCGTGGCCGAAAGTGCTGCCCGGAGCACTTTGTCGGGATCTACCCGTCTTTATGTCGACGACAGCTACCTGGGATCGATGAATTATTCGGCTATTTCCGGTACCGATTCATATACTTACGCCAGGGGCAGCAGTCTGACTAAGACTTTTCTGCCTAAGGACGACAAAATTCAGGTCAGGCTGCATTACAACAGCAATGGAGTGCTACCCAAAAGGGCTCATTTAAACTACGTAACAATCAATGCCCGTTGCAGTTTAGTGCTAAACTCGGCTTATATGGCTTTCAGAGATCCCAAAAGCCTGGGCGCCGGCAAGCTCAGTCGTTTTTGCCTTGAGTCTGCCGATGCCTCTACCCTGGTTTTTGAAATAGGCAGAACAGGCAGCATGAAGCAAATACTTGGCGAACTCAAAGGGACTGAATTTCAATTCGTGCTGCGCACTGACAGTCTGCGGGAATTTGTAGCAGTCAACACCAGGGGCAACTTTCCAAAACCAGTTATCGAAGGGCAGGTGCCCAATCAAGATTTGCATGCCTTGGGTGCACAGGATTTTATAATTATTACACATCCCGATTTTATTGACGAAGCAGAAGAATTGGCTCAGGCACATCGTCTTCACGATAAGCTCAGGGTAATGGTGGTCACTACCGAACAGGTTTACAACGAATTTTCATCCGGGACTCCGGATGCTACTGCCTATCGTCGCTTTTTGAAAATGTTTTACGACAGGGCAACAAGAGCTGAAGACATTCCCCAATCTCTTTTGCTGTTTGGGGATGGAGGGTACGATAATCGCCTTGTTACCGCTGCTTTTTCCTCGGGAATTTCGAGTCCCAACAAGATACTTACCTTCCAGTCCAAAGAAAGCCTCGAAGGGACTTCTTCCTATGTGACCGACGATTATTTCGGCTTTTTGGATGACAACGAAGGAATAAACCTGCCCTACGATAAGATGGATATAGGTATAGGGCGTTTCCCTGTGCGCAGCAAAGCCGAAGCCCGGATAGCCGTCGACAAAACCCTGGCTTACATCAACAACAGGGATAAGGGCAGCTGGAAAAACCAGCTTTGTTTTATTGGTGACGACGGAGACAACAATACCCATGTGTCACATGCCGATAAACTGGCCGAATCTGTCAAGAGCAACAATCCGGAGTTTATGGCTCACAAGATTTATGTGGATGCTTATCAGCGTGAAACCAGTTCTGCCGGAACTACAGTGCCGGGAGCAAACAAACGAATGGCCGAATTACTGGGTTCCGGACTGCTGCTGCTCAATTACAGCGGCCACGGTTCTACTACCACCTGGGCCAGCGAGCAATTACTTACCATAGGAGAGATCAGGGAAATGCAAAACAAGCGTTTGCCGCTCTGGGTGACGGCTACCTGCGACTTTTGCCGTTACGATGATGCTGTTACTTCGGGTGGAGAATACGTTTTCCTCAACGAAAGGGGGGGCGGCATTGCATTGTTCACCACTTCCAGAGTGGTGTATTCAGGACCGAATTATACCATCAACAAGAGTTTTATAGACAATATTTTTGCTACTCAAAGCGGCAGACGCCTGAGCCTGGGCGAAGTAATGTGCCGGACCAAGCAATCGGAATCGCTCAAATACGATCGCAATAAACTGAATTTTGCACTTATCGGAGATCCTGCTCTTAAACTGAGTTATCCCGAATACAAGCTGGAAATAACTCAAATCAATGGCAGGGATCTGCAGGCAGGGCTTAACGATACGCTCAGCGCCCTGAGTACAGTTGAATTCAGCGGCAGAGTACTGGACTATGAAGGAAATTTTGCCGAAGATTTTGAAGGCCTTTTATATCCAACTGTCTACGATGCCGAAGATTTAATCAATACCCTGGGCAACAGTGGTAACGATGTTTTTTCATATTACGATCGAAGTAAGGTATTGTTTGCAGGCAAAGAACAAATCAGCAAGGGTAGGTTTAATTTCCGTTTTATAGTGCCCAAAGATCAAAGTTATTCCTACAAGCCCGGCATGATCAATTTATATGCCCACAATCAGGAGGGAGATATCGAAGCCCAGGGCGTCTTTGAAAAATTCCTGATCGGTGGCACCAACAGCGCGGCTTTGCCCGACAGTACAGGTCCTCGTATACGTCTGTTCCTGAACGACACCAGCTTTGTCGACGGAGATAAGGTAAACACCAGCCCCAGCCTGATAGCCCTCTTGCAGGACGAAAGCGGTATCAACATGAGCGGCAGTAGTTTTGGCCACGACTTGGTACTCACTATCAACGGCAGAGATCGTCATATCCTGAACAATTATTACGAATCCGATTTAGGCTCCGGCAGCTCGGGTCGTATCATCTATAATCTGCCAGAACTGGAAACAGGCAGACATCAGCTCAGTTTGAGAGCCTGGGATTTGCAAAACAATTCTTCACTAGCCTCTGTCGATTTTCAGGTGGTCGAGGATCTGAGTCCGAACTTGCAGGATCTTAACTTCTATCAAAACAGCGAAAAGGCCTGGTTTAGCTTCCGTCACGACCGCCCGGCAAGCTGGATGCAGGTTGAGTTCAGAGTCTATGATATCTGGGGAAGACTGCAATGGCAAAAGCAAGTCAATATGATGAATCCCGACAACAGCAGCCAGGCGCTGGAATGGAATTATGTGGGTGAAAATGGCCGAAGAGTCGAAAATGGGGTGTATATTTGCAGGTTGTTTGTCGTCAGCGGCAATAACGAACAGGCAGTTACAGCCAAAAAAATCATGGTCGGTCTGCAATAAATGGGGCCGGAATACAGTTTAAGAGTAGTAATTTACAAAGTAAACAAGATGATAAAATATGTTGGCCCGATCAGGGTATTAGTAACGGCAGCATTGTTGTTTTTTTCAATCGGTCTTAGTGCAGAAGAAAAATACAATCCCATTATCACTTCGGTACCTTCTTTGAGTATTGCTCCCGACGCACATGCCACGGGTTTGGGAGATGTGGGTGCTGCCACCGAGCCAAACGTGAATTCCCAATACTGGAATGCCTCCAAGTATGCGCAGATGGAAAGCCCTGCCGGCTTTGCCCTCTCGTTCACTCCCTGGCTCAGTCAGTTGGTAAACGATATCAATCTGACCAACCTGACGGGCTATATGAAAATCGGCGAGCTGCAATCGGTGAGTGCTTCTCTGCGCTATTTTTCCCTGGGCGAGGTTATCCTGAGGCAATCTCTGGGCGATCAGGGCTATTCCATACAACCTTACGAAATGGCGCTGGATGCAGCCTACTCCCGCATGCTTTCGCAGTATTATTCTATGTCGGTTGCCCTGCGCTATATCTATTCCGACCTGATGAGCAGCGATGATCCGGCCGGCAATGCTTTTGCCGCCGATATCAGTGGTTTTTATCGCAGGCCGGTATATTTTGGTCGCGAACAGGGCTTCTGGGCCTTCGGCTTTGATGTGTCCAACATCGGTACCAAAATATCCTACGACGGGAACAACAGCTCTTATTTTATTCCCACCAACCTTCGTCTGGGAGCCAGCATGAAATATCCCTTTAACAGCTACAACGCCATTACTGTGGCCGCTGACGTAAATAAATTACTGGTGCCCACTCCACAGGACTCTACCGAAAACACCACCGATATATCCTCTATGGTAGGTATCTTCCAGTCTTTTGGCGACGCACCCGGAGGCCTGGCCGAGGAATTGAGCGAAATCAACTGGGGAATCGGGCTGGAATATGCCTACGACGAACAATTTTTTGTAAGAATGGGTTATCATTTCGAGGATAAATACAAAGGCAACCGTAAGTATTTCACCTTCGGCGTGGGATTCAAGATGAGTATGTTCAGCATTGACGCTTCGTATTTGGTTTCCCAGGCTCAAACCAATCCACTGGATCAGACGCTGCGCTTTACATTAGGTTTTGACATGGATGGTATACGAAATCTGATAGGCCGATAAAATGCAATTACGGGTTGGACAAGGCTACGACGTGCATCGTCTGGTACCCGGCCGCGAATTATGGCTGGGCGGTATTCTTATTCCTTTTGAAAAAGGCCTGTTGGGACATTCCGATGCCGACGTGTTAATTCACGCCATTTGCGATGCCTTGTTGGGAGCTGCCGGCCTGAGGGATATCGGTTTCCATTTTCCGGATAATGCCGGCGAATACAAAAATATCGACAGCAAGATTCTTTTTAAAAGAACGATAAATTTGCTGGCCGAAAAGCAATGGGAAGTAGTCAATATCGATGCTACTCTCCTGGCCGAGAGGCCCAAAATCAATCCCTATATTCCTCAGATGCAAGCTTGTTTGGCCGAACTGGCTCAAGTAGATCAAGAGATAATTTCCATCAAGGCGACCACCTCCGAAAAAATGGGTTTTGTGGGACGCGAAGAAGGCATGGCCGCCATGGCTGTCGCCCTTATTGCCCGAAAGTAAATACCCAGCCGGCCTGCAGGCAGTGGGCGATGTAGTCGTTCAAACCTGCCTGATATTGTACAAAAACCTGATTCCTGCCCCTCATAAAGTCCAGTCGGCTTCTGAGCACCAGGGGGCAATCGCCCTTTCCGGTCCAGCCGCAGTAACCGCCAAGTCCGTTTTCCCAGCTCAAAGCACCAAAATTCAGTTTTAATTTAGCCGCGTACAAAGGAGCATCGTTTTGATAATTGTTGTTCATCTGGTAGCACAGAAATCCCCCCATCGCTACCAGGCGGATGTTCTTGAGCAAAGTTGCCTGCGAGGAATAAAGATCTTTGGCGAAACTCAGATCGAAGTAATAGCCGGGAGTATCAAAAAAGCGGGCGCCTCTGCTTCTGCTGCTCGAAGCTGTTTTCAGCACAATTTCGCCTAAAATTTCGGGTGTGTAGCGCTTTTCCTCCAGAACGCGAAATTGCGTAGCCAGGTAAAAATCTCCGATAAAAACCAGTTCTTCGGCTTCTTTGATGAGCGAAGCCCGTTGGTCGCGGATTTCGGGGCTGGTGCGGTAATGTTCGCCCAGTACTCCCCAGGCACTCAGCGACAAGCGACCGGGAATAAATACATAACTCAGGCGGGTGGAAAGGCTTTGGGTTTGTTCCCCCGGCCCCCAAAACAGATTGCCGGAAAACTCCAGTTGATGATTCTTGCCAATAACACCGTCGTAAAGCTCCGGTACGGGCAATGCGTTGGGCCCGAAATAGGCCGGGGTATAGGTCATGTAATCGGCCCAGTCGAGATTCTCGTCGTATTGATGCGTTTGTTTCCACCAGTCGGGAATGGGCTGGGCCTTTGAGGGCAATGCAATAAACAACAGCGACAGATGAAAACAAACAAAGAACAATATCGTGGGCAAAGGCTTGATTAATTTGTTACCAGCTGAGTTAATACAATTGATTGACAAAGATGCTTTCAGTAATAAGCCGGAAAATGGCATAAGCCTGAAGATTGATAATTCTTCAGGCTTATGCTCTTTTTTGTGTGTGAATACGAAGTAAATAGTGCTGATGTTCATTTTTTAGACTATCTGTTTTATTTTACTTGTTTGACGGCTTGTTCTGTTCTGGCAAAGAGCTTTTTGGCAATGGCAATCAAATCGTAATTGCGGATAAAGCCCGAAATAGCAGCCACAACAATCACAATACGGGCAATGACCAGCACCAGAGCGATTGCCAGTAAAATAAAGATTATCTGTATAGCCAACACGCCCAGGGCATCGCTGTCTCTGGTAGTACTGCCGTCGCTCCATTTGGTGATATAGGTAGTGACCTGCATGGAAGCTGCTGCACCCAGCAAGGCTCCGGCGATGGTAAAGAGCGCGTATCTCATACCGCTGTATATTTTGGCTTCTACTCTGCGCTTGGAAATCATATACCCATAGGGACGCAGGGCTAAAATATACAGACCTATCCAGATAAGGCACCAGATGGCCGAGGCACGTTTACTGCGAACGTCTTTTGCAGCATCTCTGATCTTATCTTTGTGGAATTCTTTGACGCTCATCTTCTGTACCGATTCCAGATTTTTGTTGACTTTTTTGAGGCTTTCTTCGTAGCCTTTTCTGACGTCTTTGCTCAGGGTATCAATGGCTAACTTCTCCTGATAGTAGTTGACACTTTTTTCGTAGGAGGCAATACTGGCACTTTGGCTGGATTTGATTTGATCTTCGGTCCAGTTTTTGACCTTGAGCAGATCGTCTTTTTCTTTGTTGGCTTGTACAAAGAAGAAAATAGAGACGACAAACACACAAATCACTATCCACCAGGCAAATTCCCAATGCCGGGTTTTGGACCAATTCAACACATTACGCATCCAGTTGACATAACCGAGAAATTCTTCATCTGAACGATCTTCGATAGCTTCTTCCACCTGATTGAGCATGTTCTCCATCCTGAGGGTCTCGTCCATACTGGTTGGATAAAAGTCATCGTCTTCGACTTCTTTGCCTTTTTTCTTTTTTTTGGCGGCCCGCTTGGGTATGTCGAGCAATTCCAGGAACAGCTGTTCCGCTTTTTCGTTTTGGTTGTCTCCCTGTTTAATGTCCTCTTTACTAAAGGGCGTGTAGCCCGATCCCATGGTTTGTCCCTTTTTGGGTTCTTCGTCTTTTTTTGCCATTGTTTGTTTTGTTAATTGGTTATTAGTGGTATGAAAGAAATTGAAGGCTTATTTCCAGTCTATGCTTACGTTACGAAACTCCACAGAGCCAAATTTAGCAAAAGGAAGTTTGATAACCGACAATTTATCGACTTTAGCGGGCAGCACTTTGTTTCTAAAGGCAAAAACCTGTTTAACGGTGACATCGGTGAGTCCTTCCCAACTTTTGCCATAGGCATAATTTTCGTCTCCCTGATTGTCGTAAGCCAAAAGGCTGTTGAGATAAATCTGCTGATTCACCTGGAAATTGGTCACCTTGATGGTTAATTCAAAAGTTTGAGCCGCCCGGTTGCCTATACAGGAAACAAATTCCACTTTGAGGTCTTTCGAGGGATTGTTAACGGTAACCCCGGGTTTTTCTTCCTCTTTGGGAGTTTCTTCGGGCTTTTGTG
>Ga0172382_10004700_pt1 | contig 20795 bp, 14 predicted proteins | sample Leawel138RmetaG_FD_122245 | JGI IMG/M metagenome (GOLD analysis project Ga0172382, IMG submission 122245) | Leachate microbial communities from a municipal landfill in Southern Ontario, Canada - Leachate well 138R metaG | ecosystem: Engineered > Solid waste > Landfill > Unclassified | place... | reverse complement strand
TCTTTTAATAAACGATTCTTTAGAGTATTTAATAATTTTCCAACAATCTTAAACTGTGTTTCCATTGATAAAGGTTTAAATATTACAGTTTCATCAATTCTATTTAAAAACTCCGGTTTAAAAGTTGTTTTTAATAATTCTAAAACAGCAGATTCGTTACCACTTTCAATTAATATTTGACTACCTAAATTACTAGTCATAATAATAATAGTATTTTTGAAATCAACAGTACGACCTTGAGAATCAGTTAACCTTCCTTCATCTAGTATTTGAAGAAGAATATTAAAAACCTCACTATGAGCTTTTTCAATTTCATCAAAAAGAACAATTGAATATGGATTTCTTCTTACTTTTTCAGTTAATTGACCACCTTCTTCATATCCAACATATCCTGGTGGTGCGCCAATCAAACGAGTAACACTAAATTTTTCCATATACTCGCTCATATCTATTCTAATAATATGTGATTCACTATCAAATAAAGCGTCCGCCAAACTTCTTGCAACCTCAGTTTTACCAACACCTGTAGGTCCTAAGAACAAAAATGATCCAATAGGTTTAGATTCATCTTTTATTCCCGCTCTTTGGCGAATTATTGCATCACTGACTAATGTTATAGCATCATCTTGACCGATTACTCTTTTTTCTAATACTTCTTTTAATCCTAAAACTTTTTCTTTATCACCCTTCATAATCTTGCTAATTGGAATATTCGTATTCTTTGATATTATTTTAGCAACAATATCACTAGTTACAACTTCAGATAATAATTTATTACCAGTTGTTGCTTGTTCTAAATCATTTAGCTTTTTCTCAACTTCTGGAATTGATTTATACTTAATTTCTGATGCCTTACTATAATCACCCTTATTTAAGGAAGAATCCAACTCGAATTTTAAAGAATCTAATTTCTTTTTAAGGTCTTTTACATCGTTAATATCTTTTTTTTCATTATTCCATCTGTCGGTTAGTTCTTGATTTTGTCTTTTCAAATCTTTTAGTTCCTGAACTAATTTAGATAGTCTCTCTTTACTAGCAGTATCCTTTTCTTTTTCAAGAGCCATCCTTTCAATTTCATATTGAGTGATTTTTCTCATAACTTCATCTAATTCTACTGGCATGGAATCAATTTCAATTCTAATTGAAGAACATGCTTCATCAATTAAGTCAATTGCTTTATCTGGTAAAAATCTATCAGTTATATATCTATTACTTAAAACAGCTGCACTAACTAAAGCACTATCTGTAATTTTAACACCATGATGGGCCTCATATTTATCTTTTAATCCTCTTAAGATACTAATTGTATCCTCAACAGTAGGCTCGCTTACTAAAACTTTTTGAAATCTTCTTTCAAGTGCTCTATCTTTTTCAATATACATCCTATATTCATTTAGGGTTGTAGCCCCAATACAATCAATCTCTCCTCTTGCAAGCATTGGTTTAAGCATATTCCCGGCATCCATTGCACCTTCAGTCTTGCCAGCTCCGACTATTAAATGGATTTCGTCTATAAAAAGTATAATTTTACCTTCTGATTCTTTAATTTTATTTAAAACAGCTTTTAGTCTTTCTTCAAATTCTCCCCTGTATTTTGCTCCAGCAACTAAAGCCCCCATATCTAGTTCGTAAATTGATTTTCCTTTAAGCGATAATGGCACATCATCTCTGACTATTCTTGCAGCTAAACCTTCTAAAATTGCAGTTTTACCAACACCAGGTTCCCCAATTAAAACTACATTATTCTTTGTTTTTCTACTTAAAACTTGAATAATTTTTCTAATCTCTTCGTCTCTACCAATAACTGGATCCACTTTACCTTTTCTTACTTCCTCGGTAATATCCCTACCAAATTTTTCCAATATATTTTTTTCTTTACTATAATCAATAGGCATTTCCATAATACTAACCTCCCATTAGCGCTTAAGCTTATTGAGTGCTAATATTATTATACTATCGCTATTTTATATTGTCAAGTGCATACATCAAAATATTTTATATTTAATATTTCATATATGATTAATGTGTTTAATTTTCTCTATAAATTAATTACCATATAATAAAAAAGGGAGTGATCAATATCACTCCTATAAATATAATATATTTTTTTAATACCTATATATTAATCTATATTTTTTTTACTAGCATTTATAAATCCTAAGAATAATGGATGAGGTTTAGTTGGTCTTGATAAAAACTCTGGATGAAACTGAACAGCAACAAACCACGGATGGTTCTTAAGTTCAATAGTTTCTACCATATCATGCTCTTTATTTCTCCCACTAAAGACTAAATCCGAGTCCTCAAATATGCATTCATAACTATTATTAAATTCAAATCTATGACGATGTCTTTCTTCAATATGTTCTTCTTTGTATAAATCTCTAATAATTGTTCCTTCTTTTAACTCGCAACCAAATAATCCTAATCTCATAAATCCACCGATATGTTTTTGACTATATTTAACATCAATAACAGGCATAGAAGCCTCATCATCAAACTCTCTTGAAGTCGCTTTAGGATATTTTAAGACATTCCTTGCAAATTCAATAACTGATAGTTGCATACCCAAGCAAATACCAAAATAAGGAATTTTATTTTCTCTTGCATATCTAATGGCTCTCATTTTTCCGTGGACAGCTCTCTCGCCAAAACCACCTGGAACTAATATACCATCATGCCCTTTCAAAGTCTCTTCAACATTTTCATCAGTTAGACTTGAAGCATCAACATAATTAATCTTTAAATTTACTCCAGCCTCATAACTAGCATGTTTTAATGCCTCAGTAACCGATAAATACGCATCTCGTAAAGCAACATATTTACCAACTAAAGCAATATTTACTTCACCACGACATGCTTTGACTTTTTTTATTACTTCTTCCCATTCTTTTAGATCAAGTTCATTGACCTCGAGATTCATTAACCTAGCAATATACTGATCAAGTTTTTGTTTAGCAAGATTAATAGGGATTTCATATAAGTTCTTGACATCTCTAGCTTCAATTACAGCTTCAATATCAACATCACAGAATAAAGCAATCTTAGCCTTATCAGCATCGCTAATAGCTTTTTCGCTTCTTAATATTATAACATCAGGATTTATCCCTAAAGATCGCAACTCTTTTACACTATGTTGAGTTGGCTTTGTTTTAATCTCTTTAGAACTCTCTAAATATGGCACTAAAGTATTATGAATAAATATAGCGTTATTAACCCCAACCTCACGTCTAACTTGTCTTGTTGCTTCTAAGAATGGAAGTGACTCAATATCACCAACAGTTCCCCCAATTTCAGTAATAACAACATCTGCTCCACTAAATTTTGCTGCATCATATACAGCTTCTTTAATAGCATTTGTAATATGCGGAATTACTTGGACAGTTCCCCCACCATACTCACCATTTCTTTCTTTTTCAATTACTTTTAAGTATATCTTTCCTGTAGTAACTGAGGAATGTTTACTTAATCTCTCATCAATGAACCTTTCATAATGACCCAGATCTAAATCAGTCTCAGCTCCATCATCAGTTACAAAAACTTCACCATGTTGAAGGGGGCTCATATTGCCTGGATCAACGTTGATATATGGATCGAACTTTTGCATAAATACCTTAACACCACGGTTTTTCAATAATCTACCAATACTTGATGCGTTAATACCTTTTCCAAGACTAGAAACAACACCACCTGTTACAAAAATAAACTTAGCCATATCTCTCAACTCCTAATAAAAAAAGTTCTCTTTTCCAAGAGAACTTTATGGGCTCTTTATTATTATATCACTGATTTGAAATTTATCAAGAATAAATTTAATATTTTTTATTTAATTATTATCGCAAGTAAAATCAAATTCTTTGATGAGTTATTAATTATGCTATGACTTTTTCCGCGAGGAATATAGTTTACTAGACCTTCATAAATATCAAAGCTAGCATCTCCATCCAAACATAATCCATTACCCTCAATAATATATATAATTTCCTCATCATCCAAATGTGAATGATAACCAATAGATGATTTAGGTTCTAATGTAATCCTAGCAATCATCTTATTTTCATCATCAAATCTATTAATGCGAGCAAAATTATCTCCACCACGCATTTGATTAATTATTTTTTCATCAATTTTTTTAAAATCTATAATCATGATTTCTTCTATAAAAAAATAAGCATGTGCTTATTTCTTTAACTCCTCTTCGATATCATCGACTTCATCGTTATCTTCATCTTCATCATCGTGAAGTAAAGATGAAACAACCTCTTCAGTAACTGTATCTTCTGTTGAATCACTAACCAAACTTAATTCCTCTTCAATATCGTCATGCTCTTCATTGTCTTCATCTTCATCATCAATTAAATGACCTTCTTCGTCAAATAAATCATCTTCGTCTTTCAATTCATTCTTAATAACATCTTCATCATCAGCATATAAATCTTCAAGCAAATTACCATCTTTATCTATTAATGAAGAAGGTTGACGAGATTTAAGATCCCATAATTTGTGACCTTTTCGATTCTCTCCACAACAAACAAAATATCCACTAACCATAAAATCAACTTGGAATTGTGCTTTTTTTTCATCTATCAAAGAATCTTCAACTATTCCTTTTTCACGAAAAACTTCGTTAGTTAATTCTTTTAATGATTTAGGTTTCTTCTTTGATTTCATTAACCTAACTGCAATCTCTAATAGAGACTCATTATTATTTATACTCATACAATCCTCCACCACATATATATTCTATCTCAAAAAGTTTCATTTATCAAGAAATTTTAAATGCTTATTTAACTAAAATCTTAAATTCCTCAAAAGCCTCAAAATCTGTTCTATTAATTAGTAAAGGCGTAACTGTAATATATGAGTTATTTATATTATAAACATCAGTATCCGGATCTTTATCTAAATCAAAATTTGGCTTTCCCTTTTGCCAAATCAAATCATTTTCATAAGGGAAATGCGTCTCAAAATTAGTACTACCTTGTTTTGCAATTTTAATTCCTCTAGGATTCAAAGGAAAGTTCACATTAATTAGATTAACTCTATCTAATAAACCATTATCAAATATAAAAGTAAAAACTTTATCAAACCATTCATCAGCAAAGTCTAGACTATTGTATTTAGAACTAAAAGCTATAGCCTTAGCATTAGCCTGTACTCCTTCAGTAGCAGCACCTACTGTTCCTGAGTAAAGTATATCTTCTCCTAAATTATAACCATTATTTATGCCTGATAAAACAACATCAAAATTATCCTTAAGATAGTATCTTGCAACCCTTACACAATCAGCAGGAGTTCCATTTACAGCATAAGTTTTTACCCCTTCAACAACATCATCTAGTTCGTAGAACTCTAATCCTTTTCTAATTGATATTGCATGACTCTTAGCTGACTGTTCTCTAAACGGAGCAACCACTATAACATCTCCATATTTATTAGCTTTTCTTGCTAAAAGCTTCAATCCTTCTGTGTTAACGCCATCATCATTTGTAATCAAAAAACGCATTAAATAACATCCTCATTTTCTTCTTTAAATTTTTTCAACTCTTTGTCTGCGAGTTTAACCATTTTCATCATTTCTCGTTTGTTTTTAGCGCTTGCTCCACTTGCTTGCATATGACCACCGCCATTAAATTCTCTGGCAATTTCATTAACTCCAATAAATCTTGAGCGAAGCCTTGCTCTAATAATACCGTCAAACTCAACGAATAATATCCAAATTAAAGATCCCTTAACACTGTCCATAACATTCACTTGTGCTGTAGCTTCTTCTGTTGAAACCTTAAATTTCTTTTGAACTTTTTTAGATATGTATATATAACTAACTCCATTCTTTGTTGTTTTGAAATTATTTAACACATAACCCGTAAGTTTCATTGAATTTCGATCTTTTAAATTTAAATTAGCATACATTCTTTCAGTATCGAAATTGTAATCTAATAAAGTTCCCGCCAAACGTAAAGTATCTCCATTAACAGAACTATATCTAAATCTACCTGTATCAGTTACTGTTCCTAAATATAAATACATGGCACCTTCTTGACTTATCTTTAATTCCTTTTTAAATGTATTAAAAAAGTCAGTAATTATTGAAGCAGTCGAAGGCATTTCCTCGCGAACATAATTAATATCACCATAATCTTCAACATTAATATGATGGTCAATCTTAACTAATTCTTTACCTTTGTTATAGGATTCTCCGCTAATTCTTTTAGAGTTTGCTGTGTCAACAACAATTACTAATGAATCAATATAATCAGCTTCAGTCACTTTATCATCGGATCCCATAAACTGAAGATAATTTACTGTGTCTTCACCAACACTATAGATAGCTTTTTCCGGAAATGACATCCTTAGTATTTCTCTTAAACCATAACTACTTCCAAGTGCATCACCATCAGGATGAACATGACGATGTATAATAATTGTGCTAGCTTCCTTAATTTTATCAAATATCGCTTGTTTTTTTGCGAAGTGAGGATCTTTTTTTATACTGTCTTCATGTAAATATTCCATAACAACATCTTTTAATCCATCTTCTTTAATCTTATTAGCAATATTAGAAACATTTTTAGCTGCATCATTTAATTCAGCATAAGCAGCAGTTTTCTCAATCTTTTCCTTAATTTTTGTGACTGTTTTTTTAACGTCCATTTTTATCCTCCAAAATTAGATTATCTAAATCATCTAAAACTAGTTTAATAGCATCTTTATTATTTAGAGTAGCGCCACAAGCCAACTTATGTCCACCGCCACCATATTTAACTGCAACTTCGCTTACATTAAATCTAGTCGAACGAATCTCCGTGTAAACTGACCCATCCTCATCTTCTGTAAAATTAACCCAAATATCAACGTTCTTAATGCCACTCATGACACTAACAAAACCTCTTGATATAGTAAATATATCTACATTATATTGTTTAACTTGTTCGTATGATGTATATATATATGCAACTCCAACATCAGTTTTATTCATTGAAAGAGTCAACCTAGCTTTCACCTTTAAAAGTTCGTAGTCTTGAACATACAACTTAGAATATATTTCTTGAATATCAATGCCCTCGCTTACTAACTTAGATGAAATATATAAGGTATTTTCATTTACACCAGTATACAAAAATCTTCCACTATCAGTTACAATACCGATAAACAAAGCTTTTGCTGCTTCTTTATTTATTTTGTATCCAAAATTATAAAAATCTCTGGCAATTAAGCTTGCACAGCTAATCTCACTAGTGTCTACATAATTTAAATCTGCATAGTCTTTTCCCGAAAGGTGATGGTCAATTTTTATCATAAACTTTCCGGTTTTATATCTTTGATCGTTTATCATATTTTCAGTGCTTGAATCTAAAGCAATAACTAATGCGTCTTTATACTCAGCATCGCTAACATCATCCATTTGCCCTACAAAATCTAAATTATAATTTATATCTCCAACAGCAAAGACTTTCTTATCTTTAAAATTTTCTTTTAGTATTTCTTTTAATCCAATTTGACTACCCAAAGCATCACCATCTGGGCGATAGTGACGGTGAATAATAATTGTTTTGAATTCTTCAATTTTTTTAATAATTTCTTTAAACATAATACAATCTCCCAACATTAAATTATAGCAAAAAAAACCTTAAAAGTAAAACAATATTACTCAACCCTACTAACATTACTTTCCTTTACAACCTTTATTATTCTCTCTGTGATATCATCAAAAGTATCATCATGACTAATAATAAATAGTTGACTTAGTTCTTTCGATATATCGCTTACCACATCAGAAATATTATTCCTTCTTTGGTAATCCAAATTGATGGTCGGTTCATCTAGAAAATAAATATCTAATCCAGATAATTGTTTCATCATCGAAAATCTTACAGCTAGAGCAATACTCATTTGCTCTCCACCACTTAATTGGTCAATTGTCTTAATGTTCTTATCATTATAATCATCTACTAATCTTAATTCATAATCATCACTGATTTCTATATATACAGACTCTTTAGAAATCTTTCGATATGAATTTGTTGCCATATAGGACACGTATTCACGATATCTATATGATAATTCCTGTGGCAATTTAGAATATAGTTCTCGCATATATACTAAAAAATCAACAGTTCTTTTTAAACTATTCAACTCAACTAACAATACCTCTTTTTGCTTTAGTGCAACTTCCATATTGTTTACGTCTTCTTCTAAAATTACATATGCCGCCTTTTTTTCTTCAAGTTTAGCTGTAGTCTTAGAAAGTTCTATAATAACAAAATTGTATCTTTTGTTTAATTCATCAAGTTCTTTATCTGAAAACTGATCATTTAGTAAAGCTAATTTATCATTGTTCTCTTTTATGTTATTCTCTAAATTTACAATAATCAGATTATTATTTTCAATTAAAGACATAATTTTTTGTAATTCTTTAGATTTATCAATATTAATATTATATAAATCTTTAGCTTCTTGTAAATAAATGTTTTCTTCTTTACATTTGTTTAGAGTTTCAACATTTTGGTCACTATCTTTAAGTTTAATCTTAAGTTCCGTTTCAGCCCTCACCAAATCACTCTTAGTTTTCATCAATTGTTTTATATCAAACTCAATGGTATTAATGTCATTTTTAATACCTTTAATATCTTTTTCGATATTTAAAATTTCGATTTCTAATTGCTTTACTCTAAATTCATTAGTGGATAATTTATTTTGTTTATTAATCAGATTGTTTTTTACATTATCAAGCTCATTTTTTTGAATCTTTAAATCTTCAAGTTCCTTGCTCTTATCACTAATTAATGTAGAAAGATTTTCATTAAATGTAATTTCAGGAGAAATCAATTCTTTAAACAAAGATGTAAAATCATTTATGATTTTTTCTCTTCTGCTTAAATCATTATTTAGTGTAGATAGTCTATTTTCTAAAGCTGATTTTTCATCTTCGACAAATCGTTTATCACTAATTTCGTTATTTAATTTATTGATTTCTAAAACTACTTGATTTATTTCCTCATCATTTTCTTCCATTAGCTTTAGAAAGTAACTACTTAAGTTCTCACCATTAATGTTTTTACATTGTTCATTCAAAAATGGACAAATTCCACCTTCTGTTAGTTTAGCATTATTAAAGTTATTTTCACGCTTACTTCTTAATATATTAAGTGTATTCGTGAGTTCATTAATTTTTTCTTGAGTTTTATTAAATGATGATATTTTAAGTTCTATTTCATTGCTTTTTGCCTTTAAATCAGTTATTAAATTATCGTTAATATAATTTGTTTCTTCTATTTTTGCATAAGTTAAATTAAAACTCATCAATTGATCTGTTGTTTGACTAATCTTTTCATCTAATTCCACAACATTTTTTGTATATTCCTTCTCCTGATTTATATAGTGTTGATTGTCTTCATCAAAAGCAGTTTTATTTAAATATAGTGTTTTTAACTGTTCCTCATATTTTGATGATTTTTCCTCTAAAGTTTTATTTTTATTCGACAAATCAATTTTTTTGTTTTCTATATCTTTTTCATTCAACTTAATATCTGTTTGTACCTGATTTAATATCTTGCTATTCTTTTCATTTTCGCTATTCGTCTTTTCTAATACCCTTATCCTATCTAAGTTTTCTTGATACTTTAAGAATGCACTTAAATTATCAGAAACAATTTTAGCAGCTTTTCTTGCTGAAGAACAATCATCATCTAATCGGTTTTTCTCTGCTTGATAGTTTTTAAGGTTTGCTTCTTTAATCTTGTTATCTTGAATTAAACTATCAATATTTTTTTTGATATTTTCAAGCATGGTCTTTTTTTCAAAAACAACTCTCTTTTCTTCTTCAAGCGTTGCTACTTTAGTTTCCAGTTCCTTCAATTCATTATGTAACTCATTCAATTGCTTTTTTGATCTTGAGTAATTAATTGTTTTTCCCTCAATAAGTTTTAATTCCTCATTGATTTGGACTATTTTCTCATTCTTAATACTATCATTAATTATTTTTATTCTATCAGCAATATTTTTATATATATGCAAGCCGAATAATCGATCAAAATTTTCTTTTCTTTTGGCTGGTGTTTCTAAGAAAGCATTGACATACTGCCCTTGCGGTACAGCAATCACTTGTTCAAACAGTTTTGAAAATTCTCTAGCTTTACTTATATTTAAAATCTTTTGAACAAATTTATACACATCTTCAACAGTGTTGTATAATTCTGTATCATTCTCACAATCTATAATTTTAACTGGACTATTATTTTTTCTTATTTGGCGAACAATCTTATACTCTCTTGAATCATTAGCAGTAAAATAAAGTTCTATACTTCCCTTAGATTCATTATATCTTAACAGCGAATTAAAACTACTAGCCTTTTTAAAATTAAATAAAGCTAATCCTATGCTTTCAATAATAGTTGTTTTACCACTACCATTTAATCCAAGAACACAATTAATACCCGAATTAAAATTGATTTCTTCATACTTATATGATTTTATGTTATTTAATATTAATTTATTAAGAATCATATTTTAACACCCATTTTAATAATTTTATCAACCAAATTTTCAACATCGTCTTCCAATATATCGTTTGCTATGCTTAACATTTGTTCTGATATTACTTCGCTGTCTTTAACATCAGGATAATTATTCTTTATGTCTGTGTTTATATACGATTTAATAATATCATTTACATCCATAGTATCATCAATACTTTGATTATTAGTTTGAACATTAATATGATTAGTAAACTCACCATACAATAATTCATACTTAGAAACTATGTTATCTAAAATACTATTACTAATTAAATAAGGGTTAAATTTAGACTTTCCATATAATCTCAAATCTAACATTTCACCTTTCTTATAAACATATTCCTTATTCATTATATGTTCAGTAACCGATAATGGTGATTCCATTCCTTCAACATTTACACTTTCAAAATGAATAACACGAGGATTACTATTAATAAATGTAACCTCTTTTTTTCCATCATTAACTTTAACATGATAAAAACCTTTGCCATTAGAATTGATACCATCTTTTAATCTGATGTTTTCTAATGAACCCGGATTATAAATGTAATCATCATATTCATAACGATTGTGAATATGTCCAAGTGCTATATAATCAACTTTTGATTTAATAGCGTTATCTATCACTTCTTTTTTTACATCACCCATCATTTGATCTGTAAGTCTATTTACTGCAGCATGCATCATTATTATCGTAAATTTATCACTTTTAATTAATGTTTTCTTCATATCGGATATATACTTATCTGTCGATCCTCCTAAATACCCCAACCCGATTATCTTATAACTATCGGTTTCAATCGTATTTCCAGAGCCATCTACATAGTTTTCAAACACTATTTTTCCATTATCAATTCTAGAGTTAAGTAATTTTAAATAACCTTGGTTATTTAAAAAATATAGCCAACTTTCTTCATCTATATAAAAAGCACGATCATGATTACCTTCAATTGCAACTACTTCAATTGTATTCTCTTTTGCGATTTCTAACAAATCAATAGTTCTTTGTAAGGTCTTAGAGTTTATATTCTTTAAATGAAAAAGATCTCCACATATTAAAACTAAATGTATTTGATTAGTTATTGCATAATCAATTAATCTTTGAAAAGCATCAAAAAAATCATCAAATCTTTGATCTATATGGTTAGGATAACATCCTAGATGTAAATCCCCACAATGGATAAATTCAAAATTCATATTAACCTCCAAACAGTCTTATATCATAACTAATTGTATCATATTTTAAGTTTTATTTATACTGTTTTTATAAAGATAATAAAAAAAGCCTTAAAGGCTTATTTATAAATCACTTATCCTCTAAATACAAAATCATCCGATTTGCAATAAAACCGATTATGATGCTGCTTATTAGAGAAATGAATACTAGCATTACTCCATAAAACATAACAACATCACCAATACCATAATAATATCTAGAAACCAAAAGTTGTATCATTATATGAACAAATCCACCAACAACACTAATGCCTATTGCAGAGGTATACTTTTTTACTATTAAAAATAAGCCATACATTGCAAAAAAGCTAGTTATAGAAGCAGACCCGCCAATAATAAATGATGTTATTCCACCAAATAAAAAGTTGGCAATAACTGTTTTAATTAACACCAAAGTCAAAACTTCATTAAAATTAAATTTATACAATGCTATTACAACAATTATATTAGCTATCCCAATCTTTGCTGTTGGCATAAATGGAAAAGCAAGAGGCGTTATTGATTTATCTATTAAACTTAAAGCTATAGCTAGCGATGTTAAAATTCCCAGCAAAACAATTCTCTTTGTATCTTTCATTATTTATACCTTCTTTTTTAGAAATTATACCATATCTTTAGCCAAATATCAATTGTATGTTGAAAACAATAAGTATATATTTCTTGTGTTTTAAATATTTTTTTTATATAATATTATAGAGGTGAGAATTATGTGTGTGTTTTGTAAAATTGTAAATAATGAAATCCCAGCTTATAAATTATATGAAGATGAAGATTTCTTAGCTTTCTTTGATATCTCCCAAGCTACTTTGGGTCATACTTTAGTAATCCCAAAAAAGCATTTTAGTGATTTGCTAGAAGCAGATAGTGAAACGAATTCTAAAATTCTACCGGTTGTAAAAACAGTCACTAATATTCTTAAGAGTAAACTTAATTTAGAAGATTTTAATGTTATAAGTAATTTTGGAAAAAGAGCTGGTCAAACCGTCTTTCATTATCATATTCATATAATTCCAAGATATGATCATGATGACTTTGAAATAAACTTTAGACCTAACCCATTGACCAAAGCAGAATTTGAAGACATGATGAATAAAATCAAAAATTAAAAAACACCCTTAAATCTATTATTAGATTTAAGGGATTTTTTTATTAAACTATTTGTTTTTTAAGGATCTTACCTTGTTATCACATTCAGTAAATAAGTTTTTATAGAATTTTACTCCATAATATAAACTTTTCTTCATTATTTGTTCATTTCCTTTTGCAGCATCATTTAACATTTCATTAGTATAGTATAACGGAGAATATCTTATTACACAATCACTAACTCTTGCTAAATTTCTTTGATCAGAAATTTTCGTTATAATATAAGGTGAAATATATACATTGTCGTATGTCTCTTTTATTGTCTTTTCAACAATTTTATATCCCGCATGTTTAATTGAAGTGACCTTTGAAGGCTCTTTACTATCTAGAATTTCAAAAGCAATATTATATTTATAAACGTATGGATCAATTAAGTCAATTATTTCTGCAGTTGTATCATGACTTGCCATCTTATATATAAAATCAACATAATAAATCGATTCTGTTTCTTGAATTGCACCATATTCAATATATGTTCTCATTAATCTAGCTAATCTAAACGCGTCATTATTGTTGATATATCTCTTTACTATACTACGATACAACCAAATATTAGAAAACATTAACCTCTTCAAAAAAGGCATATCTTTAGAAAACTCATACAAAATTCTTTTCGAGTTTTTATCAATTTCTGATTTAAATATTCGATCAATTTTAACGTTTCTAACAAAATCTTCTAAATCTTTAGCACCTCGGTTTTTACTAATTTGATATCTGATTTTAGCCTCACCAGTAACACCAATTCCTAATAATGCATAATTACTCTTCATTTGTAAGAAGGTAGGGTCGATTATTCCTATACCTTCTTCAATAACCAAATTGAAAAATTTTCCTTGTCTTAAAAACATATCAACTATTTTTTCATTACCTGCATTAGTTGACTCATCATCGACAGTCATTACAATGGTTAAATTAAACTCAAATTGTTTATAAAACTGTAGATATTCTTCAACTGCTTGCATAACAACAAAAAATAGTGATTTAGAATCAAAAGTTCCAGAACCATATAATTTTTCATCAGTAATTTTAAGTTTCTTTTCAATTGTTGATGAATCAATATGTGTAACAACTAAGACATTATTGGTCAAATTATTTCCACGATATGTAAATATAATATTTGAACCGGCTTTTTCCTTTTTAAATTTTAAGTGAACTAGTGGGAACAACTGTTTTATTTTTTCTCTAAAAATATGATAAACTTCATTATCTTCATAACTTGATGTCTGAATTGAAATCATTTCAAACAGTTTATCCCCATATAAATTAGTAAGTTCTTTGTCCGCACCATTTAAATTTACAGTTCTTGCTTTTTTATATTTTAGAAATAGAGCTCTTATTAATGAAATGAAGAATAAAAAGCCAATAAATCCTAATAGTGCATAAACTATAATCCAGGGCTTAAACAAAAAATATAAGTTAAACATCATTATAATTGCTCCTTTCGTTTTTTACTTTAAATTTTTTAAATACTGATAAAGTGTTTTAACCATTACACCACTTGCGCCATAATATTCACCATAGCTTGGTGTAGTTCTAAAAGCTGTACCTGCAATATCTAAATGCACCCATTTACTACCATCTTCAACAAATTCTTCTAAGAAAGCAGCCGCTCCACTAGCTCCCATAGCTCTTCCAGTAGAATTAGTTAGATCTGCAACCTTAGAACCGCGAACTTTTGTACGAATGTGCTCAGTAATTGGAAGTTCCCACACATGTTCTAACTCATTACTACTATTTTGAATAATATCATTAATCATATCCTTATCATTACCAAAAATACCGGTTGTATAATCTCCAAGAGCAACAACTACAGCACCTGTTAATGTAGCAAGATCAATTAATCTCTTACTTCCTTCTTTTTGAGCATATGTTAAAGCATCTGCAAGAGTTAATCTTCCTTCTGCATCTGTTGAAACAATTTCTATAGTCTTTCCATTCATTGCAGTTAATACATCATCTGGTAAATATGCATGCCCGCTGACTCTATTATCTGTTGCCGCTATAACTACTTGAAGATTCACTTTTAAATTATTCTTAACTGCAGCTTCAAAAACACCTAAAACAGTAGCAGATCCACCCATATCATCTTTCATGTTATTCATTGTTTGCTTAAGGCTATATCCACCAGTATCAAACATAACACCTTTACCAATTAAAGCAATTGGATCGCTAAAATCATCCTTGCCTTGATACTTTAAGTGAATTAATTTAGGTTCATCAGTTGACCCTTGATTAACACCTAAAAATGCATTCATCTTTAGTTTTTTAATTTCTTCTTTATTTAGTATTTTTATAGAAACATTAGGATTATCTAATTCCTTTACCAAATTATTTGCATAACTAGCTAAATCACTTGCATTTAAATAATTATAAGGTTTATTAACCAAATCTCTTGTATTATTTATGGCTGAGGCTAAAATGAATAATTCTTCAATGAATGATGAATAATCCTTAGATGAAGCAATTTGAACATCAAAAATTGTTTCATCTTTTTTACTCTTACACTCTTCAAATTTATAGTCATAATCATTCATTGTTAATATAAATGTTTTAACAGCTTCTTTTTCATCTAAATTTCTAACAAATGTGTCCAGCAATACTGTGATTTTATCACCTAGTTTTCTTGTTACACTTTTTGCGGCTTTAGCTAAATTAACTATATTATAATCTTCTTTCTTTCCTAGTCCAATAACATATACTTCCTTAGCCTCAATAATGCCAAAAGTATATACTTTATTAACTTCTCCTACTCCAAGTTTTATTAATTTATCTTTTAATAAAACTTCAATATTTTTATTTAGTTTATCATCAACACATACTGTTGTTTCTTCCTCAAAAACCCCGAACACAATTGGATTGTTATTTGACTCATTATTTCTTAAAATTTCCATTTTTCCTCCTATTTAATAACTTTTAAGCCCATATATGGTACTAATACATCAGGTACTGTTATTGTACCATCTTCGTTTTGATAATTCTCTAATATTGCTACTAATGTTCTTCCGACTGCAAGTCCTGAACCATTTAATGTATGAACATATTCGAGTTTAGACTCTTTAGTTTTTCTAGTCCTAATATTTCCACGTCTTGCTTGATAATCTTCGGCATTTGAAATACTTCCGATTTCTCTATAAGTATTTTGGCTTGGAATCCAAACCTCAATATCATAAGTTTTGGCCATACCAAAACCCATATCTCCACTGCATAATGATATTACACGATAAGGAATCTTTAGTAATTTAAGAACAGTCTCAGAATCTTCTAACATTTTTTCTAACTCATCATATGAAGTATCACTACTAGCAAATTTAATAAGTTCTACTTTATTAAATTGATGAGTTCTAATTAAACCCCTAGTGTCTCTTCCAGCACTGCCTGCTTCGCTTCTAAAAGCCATTGTATAACTACAAAATTTAAGTGGTAACAAATCAATATCAATAATCTCATCACGATACATATTAATAGTTGGAACTTCAGCTGTTGGATTTAAAAACCAATCACCATTACCATTAACTAATTTAAATGCATCTTCTTCAAATTTAGGCAGTTGACCTGTTGCTGTCATACTGGCACGATTTACAATATAAGGTGGAATTATCTCTGTATAACCTTTTGTTGAATGCAAATCCATCATAAAAGCAATCAGTGCTCTTTCAAGTCTAGCTCCAAGACCTTTATATACAACAAACCTACTACCTGTAATTTTAGCTGCTCTTTCAAAATCTAATATATCTAATTTCTCACCTATTTCAAAATGTGGTAATGGTTTAAAATCAAATGTTCTTGGCTTTAAATGCTTTTTAATCTCAACATTTTCTGTTTCATCTTTGCCAAAAGGAACACTTTCATGCAATAAATTTGGTGTATTCATCAACAAGTTATTTATTTTATCTTCAATTTCTTTTACTTCCTTGTCTAATGTACTAATATCTGTTCCGATATTACTAACACTATTTAATACCTCAGAAGCATCCTTTTTTTCTCGTTTTAATTGCCCAATTAATTTGCTCTTTTCATTACGAATATTTTTAAGTTCTTCTACTTGAACAAGTTTTTTTCTTCTGTCTTCATCTAAAGTAGATATTTCTCTTAAGTAACTAAAGTCTTTACCCCTCATGTTTAACTTTTCAATAACTTCTTCAACATTTTCTCTAATTAATTTAATATCAATCATAATATTCCTCCTAATTATCTGTAAGTATGCAAAAATCGCCCCTAATGAAAGGGACGAATTATAATCCGCGGTACCACCCTAGTTAAGCTATTTAGCTTCGCTTTTCAAATAACGGTTTGAATCCGAAAGCTGTTTTCAGCTTTACCTCATAGAGAGATTCATAAACGGACATATTAGTTCTCACCAACCACTAATTCTCTTTAAATGTCTCTGTTTATTACTAATTCTAATCAAGGGTCTTACTCTTCTATTTCATCTAAGAACTCATAGTCTAAATCTAACTCGAATTCTTCCTTAATCATATCTAACTCTTCTAAATCTTCATCTTCACTTCTTGGAACAATTGCTATATTAGCCACTAAATGACCATCATTTAAATTAATTAATCTAACTCCTTGAGTATCTCTACCAATAGTTAATATTTGATCTAAATGTGTTCTAATAACCATACCTTTATCGGTGATAACAATTAAATCCTCATCACCTCTAACAGTGGATAATGAAACAAGCCTACCGTTCTTATCTGTCATGTTTATAGCTTTTACACCTTTACCACCACGAACTTGAACTCTAAAATCTTCAACATTTGTTCTCTTACCATAACCTTTTTCAGTTACAATAACAATCTCATCACCATCTGTGCTGATTATTGCCATACCAACAACAATATCAGGATCAGCCACTTTAATACCACGAACCCCAGCAGAAATACGACCCATTGGTCTTATATCACTCTCACTAAATCTAATAGATTTCCCATTAGATGCCCCAAGAATAATATCTTTCTCTCCGTCTGTTATTCCAACATCAAATAACTCATCTCCATCATTAAGTATAATAGCTTTAATTCCATTAGTTCTAATGTTTTGGAAAGCAGAAATTTCTGTTTTCTTAATTATACCACCTTTTGTAGCAAAAATAAAGAAACCATCTTTTTCCATATTTCTTTCAACACCTAAAACAGCTGATAATTTTTCGTTTTCTTCAAAATTTAATAAGTTTACAATCGGTAATCCTTTTGATATTCTTGAAGAATACGGGATTTGGAATGCTCTAAGACTATAAACCTTACCTAAATTGCTGAAGAATAATATAGTATCATGACTTGAAGCATAAAGCATTCTTGATACATAGTCATCATCATTAACCTTAGCTCCTGTAATTCCCTTACCGCCTCGGTTTTGAGCACGATAAGTATCAACAGTCATTCTCTTAACATATCCTTTTGAGGTAATTGTTATAATTACATCTTCAACAGGAATTAAATCCTCATCTTCAATATCTAACTCTTCACTTAGACTTATTTCAGTTTTACGTTCATCACCAAACTTAGTCTTAATTTCTTCAAGTTCTGAAATAATAATTTGAAGTTTTTTATCATGGCTCTTAAGTATTTCTTTACACTCAGCAATAAATTTCCTAAGAGTTGCCATTTCTTCTTTAATTTTATCAATTTCAAGTCCAGTTAAACGTTGCAATTTCATATCAAGAATTGCTTTTGCTTGTATCTCTGTTAAAGAAAATGCTTTTCTTAATCCCTCAACCGCTTCTTCTGTTGTTTGTGATTTTTTAATTAACTGAATTACTGCATCAATATTACTTAAAGCAATTAATAGTCCTTCTAGAATATGTGCACGTGCCTCAGCCTTATCTAAATCATATTGAGTTCTTCTAGTAATAACTTCTACTTGATGTTCAAGATAATACTCTAAAACCTCTTTGATATTTAATACTCTTGGTACCCCTTTAACTAGAGCTAATGTGTTTATACCAAAAGTTGTCTGCATTTGTGTGTGCTTAAATAAATTATTGATAATAACACTTGAATTAGAATCACGTTTTAATTCAATAACTATTCTAATACCTTCGCGATTTGATTCATCACGAAGATCTGTTATTCCTTCAATGATTTTATTCTTTACAGTATCAGCAATTCGTTCAATTAATCTTGATTTATTTACTTGATAAGGGATTTCAGTAATAATTATTGCTTGTTTTCCCTTTTCTATATCAACTATATCATACTTGGCCCTAACAGTTATTGCTCCATTTCCAGTTAAATAGGCTTTTCTTAACTGAGAAAGACCCATTACTAACCCACCTGTCGGGAAATCTGGACCTTTAATAAAACTCATGATCTTTTCAATTGAGATATCTGGGTTCTTAATTAAAGCAAGTAATCCATTAATTACTTCATTCATATTGTGTGGTGGAATATTAGTAGCCATTCCAACAGCAATACCAGTTGCACCATTTACAAGTATATTGGGAAATTTACAAGGCAATACTAGGGGTTCGCGTTCGCTAGCATCATAGTTATCACCAAAATCAACAGTGTTTTTCCCTAAATCCTTAAGTAACTCCATAGCAATTTTACTCATTCTGGCTTCGGTGTAACGCATTGCTGCTGCTCCATCACCATCAATAGATCCAAAATTTCCATGTCCATCAACTAAAGGATATCTATAACTAAAATCTTGAGCCATTCTAACCATCGAATCATAAATTGCACTATCACCATGAGGGTGAAATTTACCCATTACTTCTCCGACGATTCTTGCTGACTTTTTATATGCTTTATCAGAATAGACACCAAGTTCATTCATTCCATACATAATACGTCTATGTACTGGTTTCATTCCATCACGAACATCAGGTAATGCACGAGATACGATAACACTCATAGCATAACTTAAAAACGATGTCTTCATTTCTTTAGTTAAGTCAATTTCTTTTATAATTCCGCTATGGTTTATCGTTTCTACTTCTGTTGAAGTTGTTTCATCAACTATTTCTATATCATCTTTATTATCTATCAAAACTTACACCACCTATATATCTAGATTTTCAACATAAACAGCATTTTCTTCAATAAACTCTCGACGAGGTTCAACATCATCACCCATAAGCATACTAAACACTGTATCGGCTTCAATCGCATCATCTAAAGTAACTTGAAGAAGAGTTCTTCTTGTAGGATCCATTGTTGTTTCCCAAAGTTGTAGAGGGTTCATTTCACCTAAACCTTTATATCTTTGAAGGACTGGTCTACTTGTTTTAGGAAATGTCTCTAAAATCTTCTGTAACTCTTCATCTGTATATGCATATTCAACTCTTTTGTTTTGAGAAACCTTAAATAATGGTGGTTGTGCTATATAAATATATCCTTTTTCCACTAAAGGTTTCATAAATCTATAAAAGAAAGTTAAAAGAAGAGTTCTAATATGTGCACCATCGACATCAGCATCGGTCATTATTACAATTTTGTGATATCTTGCGTTATCTATATTAAATTCTTCTCCAACACCGGTTCCAAAAGCTTGAATCATTGAAATTATTTCTTTATTACTTAAAGCACGATCTAATCTTGCCTTTTCAACATTTAACACCTTACCTCTTAAAGGCAAGATTGCTTGAAACTCACTGTTTCTGCCTTGTTTGGCGCTTCCACCAGCAGAATCACCCTCGACTATGTATATTTCACCACGTGATGGGTCCTTTGTGCGACAATCAGCCAATTTAGATGCAAAACCCAATGACTCAAGAGGATTCTTTCTTCTTGTTGCTTCTCTAGCTTTCTTAGCAGCAAGTCTAGCGCGGCTTGCAAGTAAAGCTTTTTCAATAATATTCTTTGCATCTGTTGGATTTTCTTGTAAGAAAGTATCTAATCCTTCAGAAAAGATTTGAGATGCTATTCTTCTTACCTCAGTATTACCTAATTT
>Ga0172382_10004699_pt1 | contig 20801 bp, 21 predicted proteins | sample Leawel138RmetaG_FD_122245 | JGI IMG/M metagenome (GOLD analysis project Ga0172382, IMG submission 122245) | Leachate microbial communities from a municipal landfill in Southern Ontario, Canada - Leachate well 138R metaG | ecosystem: Engineered > Solid waste > Landfill > Unclassified | place... | reverse complement strand
GGCGTTGTGCATCGCCGGGGACAGTGAGTGTGCGACAGGGTCGCCCAGAAGTCCTATCAGGTTCTCCATCCTCTCCGTGTCCTCCACCCGCAGTGTATGTCTGTCCTTTAACACGGTGTCAACCATAATTTCACCCCTTCGAACCTGTTTGAGCCATGATACGCCGGACGGCCCGTCCGTTCAATAGCTCCGCCTCCCCCGTGCAGGAGAATAACCGCGCCCTGAAGGTTATAATAATCGTTAGTATCTTAGCCGGAGGTGGTCTTATGTCACTTGCACCCCTCTCCTCCGCTCGTTCAGGGGGAGGGCGCGGTTATCACCGCGTAGTTCTTGGTATCGCCGTTTTTTTGTTGCTTATCCTTACCGTATCGATGCCGGTCTACGCTGATGAAGCCCTGACACCGGAAGGCACGGGACAAGAGAGGGAGTCCCGTTTCTCATTCGTCGCCGTGGGAGACGCTCTGATCCACAGGGGGGTTTACGAAGCGGCCCGAAAGGGCAAGAACGAGTTCGATTTCAAGCCCAATATCCGCTTGCTGAAGGACCGGATAAAGGTCCACGACATCGCCTTCTACAATCAGGAGACAGTGCTTGGCGGGGTCGCCCTGGGGCTGTCGACCTACCCCTGTTTCAACTCCCCGCACGAGGTGGGGGATGCGATGCTCGACGTGGGGTTCAATCTGGTCTCTCTTGCGAACAACCATACCCTGGACAGGGGGGAGAAGGGGGTTATCGCGTCGCTGGAGTACTGGAACGCCAAAAGTGGAGTGCTAACTGCGGGAAGCTACTCGTCCCAGGAGGATATGGACTCGCCAAGGCTCTTCGAGATGAATGGGATCAGCTGCGCTTTCCTTGCGTACACCACCTCGACGAACGGCCTTCGCGCTCCCAAGGGCAAGGAGTACTACGTGGCGATCTACAGCGCCGAGAGGGTGGAGGAGGACGTCAAACGTGCGAGGGATGAGGGGGCGGACGTCGTCATAGTCTCGATGCACTGGGGGGCGGAGTACGTCTTCACACCGGGCGATCAGCAGAAGGCAATAGCAAAGCACCTTGCGACGCTTGGCGTGAATCTGGTGATCGGGCATCACGCGCATGTGGTCCAGCCTGTGCAGATGGTGGAGGAGACTCTGGTTATCTATTCGCTTGGGAACTTTATCTCTGCTCAGAACGAGATGTTTAAGCTCATCGGACTGATGGTATCGCTCGACGTGGTGAAGAGGGGGGAGGGTGACGATGCCTCCATACACTTCGAGAACGTGGTGGGGACGCTTCTTTACAATCCGCGCAGGTCGGTCCTTGGAAGGTACGTAGTGGTCCCGTTCGACCTGCTCACCACCGAGATACTGAAGGACTTCGACAAGGTGCACAAAAAGTACGCTGCCTACGTCAAGGTGGACGACACTATCGATATCCGCCCACCGGCGAAGAAAGCGTCCAAAGCCCCCGCGAAGAAGAAATAGCAGCTGCGCCCGCGGTTTTGACCTGAATATGAGGTATGAGGGAGGAGTATCCGTGTCAGTCAGGCTTGAAGAAGTGATCTCCAGACGATTTGCTCAAGAGCCGTCGCAGAAAACGCTTTGGTGGAGGGGCTCCTGGTGGGATGCGCGAGAGGTGGAGCAAAGGGTGGAGGAGTGCGCGTCCATTCTCGAGAGGGCAGGTTTTCAGCCGGGAAGCCGACTTGCCGCTTTCCTGCCGAACAGCCCGTTGACGCTTATGCTGTCAATGGCCGCATGGCGACTGAGGGGCGCGTTCGTGCCCTTGAACCCGAGGGGAGGGGTGGAGTGGATTCTTCGTATTCTCGAGCATATCGACCCGTTCGCCGTCGTGCTTGGAGAGGAGATGGGGCCCCTTGCCGAGGCTGTACAGGAGGCAGGATTCCCGATAACCGTCGCTCCCGTGGACGGCCTGCCCTCCCCCTTCTCAGGGAGAAGGGACAGGCTTTTGCAGGACCCTGACGTGGCAGTGGTCTTCGCGACCTCCGGCACTACCGGCGCGCCGAAGGCCGTCCCTCTGACTCACGGGAATCTATATGACAACACAAAGGGAGTACACGAGACTATAGAGGGCTTCGAAAAGGGCAGGGTGCTGATGAACATCCTCCCCAACTTCCACTCCTTCGGGTACACGGTATGCGGGGTTCTCCCCCTGGTCTGGGGGTTGCCGGAGGCCCTACTTCCGTCATTTATGCCGCTGGGGGGCTTTTTCGAGGGGCTGCGCGGCTCGAAGACGGGCATACTGATCGCGGTGCCAACTATGCTCCCCTTCATCTTGGGGGCGGTTGCTAAGGGGGAGACGCTCCCCCCCGAGCTTCGCTATATACTGACTGGCGGGGGAAAGCTCGACCCGCTGCTTGAGAAGCGCTTCCGCGACCAGCTGGGAGTGATCACATACGAGGGGTACGGACTCACCGAGTGCTCTCCGGTGGTATCATGCAACCCAAGCGACGCCCTGCGAAAGACGGGTACGGTCGGGCCTGCTCTGCCGAGCTACACAGTAGAGGTGAGAGGGGAGGACGGGCACCCTCTTCCTCCGGACCAGGAGGGAGTGCTATGGTTGAAGGGGGCGTCTGTGGCACGAGGGTATTTCAACGACCCGGAGCAGAGCGCTGAGCGCTTTCACGACGGTTGGATCGACACGGGGGACATGGTAAGGGTGGACTCGGACGGTTATATCTCCATTCTTGACAGGGTCTCGGACATGATTATCGTCGGCGGCTTCAACGTCTTCCCCCAGGAGATCGAGACTGTGATCAAGGAGATCCCCGGGGTCAGGGAGGCTGTGGTGGTCGGAGCGTCCAACCCAGTCAGCGGAGAGGTTCCGGTGGCCTTCATCATAAAGGACGAGGGGGCTGAGCTGGACGCGCATTTCGTGATAGCCCGCTGCAAGGAGAAGATGGCCCACTTCAAGGTGCCGCGCAAGGTCAGGTTTGTCACGGAGCTGCCCATGTCTGCCGTGGGCAAGGTGCTGAAAAGAAAGCTGCGCGAGCAGATGATCCGTGAGTGACCGGACGTCCGCCCGCGCATGTTGTGTTACCCTCTTCTTGATGCCAGCAAGAGAGGGATGATTAACAGCAGTAGGAGGGGGGAGGCGGATAGAGAGCAGCCTCCTCCCCCTCCCTCTTCTCTGTCCACCGGGTCGTCATCGATTATCTCCGAACTGCCCGTCATGGCCCCGTACAGGTTCAGCCGCCCGCCGGTTCTAAGCCTGTCGGAGAGCGAGCCCAGCCGGTCGACGTTGTTCAGAATGCGCGCCCGTATCCTGGCGGGGCTCTCCGCGGGGAAGTGCGACGAAAGCAGCGCCACGGCTCCCGTGACGAACGGTGTGGCCATGGATGTGCCTGCAATGCGGTTGTACGAGGTCGTATCCGCTCTGCCAACGCCCGTGTCGTCTATCTGCACGCCCGCGTAGCGGAAGATTATGTTCCCAGAGTCGCTCTCGAAACGGAAGCCGAAGCGGAAGCGGCTGGTCCTGAAGGATGGAGGTATCGATACCTTGAAGGGTCTCCACTTGTCTCCACCGCCGGTGAACCTGTGCATGTCGCGCCAGGTGACGCCTCCGTCCGGCGAGAACTGCAACGTGAGATAATCCGAGCCGCTCTCGAGGTCGAGCCGCACCTGCATGCCGAACATGACAGGCTCTCCCGCGCTCCGCGACAGGTCTATATCCCTGTCCAGCCGGAGAAAGGTCCGCTGGTTGTGCGGGTAGTGCATACCGGGGCTGTCGGACCACGCCTTGGTGGGTGCGCCCGCCCGGGTTGTGTCGATGATGTCCCAGAGGTTCTGCGAGGCACCCTCGGCCGACGTCGTCCAGTTCCCCTTGCCGTGCTCCATGTCGTCGAAGAAGATGTCCCCCCTCTTCGGCGTGTAGGAGGTCCATGAGCTGAGTATGGCGCCCGCCCCTCCTCCTGTGTCGCCTCCGGGGGCGGCAAGATGTACGCTTCTCCTGCCGTAGTTGGAGTAGCTCGTCAGCCTGTCGTTTTTGTCAGTGGCGGCCACCGAGATGATGTTGCTCAGCCCGTAGGATGCCGGGTAGCCTGGTTTTGCGTCGTTGTCAGTGCTCTCGTTTCCCGCCGCGGCTACGAGCAGAATTCCCTGCCTGCCCAGCTCCTCGATTGCGTCCTTACAGGCCTGCACCGGGCTTGAATCGCCGAACGAGGCGTTTATGGCCACGATGTTGACTCCATCCTTTTTGCGTGCGAGTATCCAGTCGTAGGCGGCTAGCTCGTGGGCGCTGGTGCCGAAGCCGTCGGAGTCGAGCATCTTCACGGCCATCAGCTTGACGTTCCATGCGACGCCGCTGATCCCCTTCGCGTTGTTGCCGACCGCTCCGATGATACCGGCGACGTGGGTGCCGTGACCGTTGTCGTCCTCCGGGTCGTCGTCCTCCTGAATGAAGTCGTAGCCGTGAGAGCCTCCCGGCCCGGCCCACAGGTTCCCCTTAAGGTCCTCGTGGTACCTGGCTATGCCTGTGTCGAGCACCGCTATCACCCTGTCCGACTCTGCCTTGGTGCGCAGCTCCCACGCGCGGGGAGCGGAGATGTCCGCCCCGGAGGACCCTCCGGTCTGCCCCGTGTTGTAAAGCCCCCACTGCTCGGTAAAGCGCGGGTCGTTCGGGGTGCGGTTCAGCAGTCGTATAATGTAGTTCGGCGACACGCTGACGACATTGGGATCCGCACTGTACTCCTCCAGAAGCTCGTCTGTGCTTCTTCCGGGAGCACGTATAAGCGCAACACTCCTTCTCACCGCGGAAGAAAGGGCGCTGTAAAGGTGCACTTCTCCGTCCATATACGAAGCAGCCTTTGTCCGCAGGGCTTTGCCTCCATCATCTCCCCGGTAGACGACCAGGACCTCTCCGGATACCCAGCGCCCCTCGCCGTCCTCGGCGGCACATGGGCCAATGGAAAGGAGAAGTACCGCCGACAGCAGGATGGTACCTATCGTTGTCAGGAGTCTCTTTTTTTCTACTGCCAAAATGTGTCCCCCCTTGAAAAACGGGCCTTCCGCCGTACGGAAGGCCCGTTCGTGACGTTCTATCTCTTCAGGAAGAAGAGAAGCGGCGAGAGCAGCAGAAGGATGGCTGGTGTGGCGAGTCCCTGTGCGCTACAGCCCCCCTCGACCTCGGCGGGCCCCTCGACGTAGTGGTGGACGGTGCACTGAGCTGCTATGCGCTCTTTACCGCGCCCACCGGTGTAGACTGATAAGGCAGAAACGTACGCCGTGCCAGGATGGAGTCCCGTTGTAAGGAGTCGAACTCTGTTCCCTGTTCTGGTTGCCGGGTCTATCTGGATTATCTCTGGGTTGCTCGAATGCCAGGTCAGATGCCGGAACTCGGCGTGAGGAGGCAACACGCTCGCCGTGAGCTCGCCAGTGTAGCCGTGGAAAATGGCGATCTCCTCCTTGTTGATAATCACTTTTTCGACGGGAACAGGAGGATTTTGAACGTACACCATGCAAGTAGCGAAGTTTTCCTCCTCTTCCGGATGGCAGGCGGTAATAGTCGCTGTCCCCTCGCTCATAGCTTCAATAACTACCCAGTCACCTACGATCACGTCGTTTGGGCCGGTCTGACCGGCTATCCTGGCTACCTGCCAGTCGGACGTGGTCCAAAGCAGAGGAAAAGGAACCGGTGGTTCGTCGTCGGAGACAATAATACCCCCGAGAATACGGTTCTCGTATTCTTCCCCTACTCCCATCAGGAGGGCATATAAGGGCTGTTCTGCGCCTTCTTCGTAGATGACTACATCGCCAACGGCGGATATCACTACCTTTGGAGCCGTATTCCCAGTGTCTCCCCCGTTCGAGGCGAAGGCGAGGCCTGCCGTGAGCGCGCATAGAATGACAAGAGCAATAAAAAACCTTTTAGAAAACATTTATTCCAACACCGTCCTTACGCTTTTTTCGTAGTGCTTTCGGTGAATTATAGCACGTTGTCCTCTTTTCAGTGGCGGTTTTTCAGCGCGTTCTCCATCCTGTCGAATGCCCTCTCAAGATCGTTCATCGAGAGAGTGCAGGCGATCCGAATGTGTCCCGCGCCGCACTTCCCGAAAGCCGAACCGGGGATAGTGGCGACCTTTGCGCTCTCGAGCAGCCACCAGGCGAAGTCCATGTCGTCCATCCCTGTGCCGGAGATATCGGGGAAGAGGTAGAAGGCACCCCTTGGCTCAGGGCAGGTTACTCCGGGCATGGCGTTCAGGCGCTCTGCACCGTAGCGTACCCGTTTCTCGTACTCCGCCGTTCGCAGGCGCATCCTCTCGTCCTGCGACCCTAAGGCCTCAATAGCGCCCATCTGCGACAGGACGTTCACCCCGTACCCCTCGTTAACGGAGCCCTGCAACATCACCTTCAGTAGATCGGGTGGGGCGATAACGTATCCGATGCGCCAACCAGTCATGCAGTGGCTCTTGGACAGGCCGCCTATCGTGGCTGTCCTCCCCTTCATCCCCGGCAGCGACGCCATGGGGATATGCTTGCCCGAATAGATAAAGTTCTCGTATATCTCGTCTGTGATCAGAAGGAGGTCGTGTTTTCTGGCCACCTCCGCGACCGATTCCGCCTGTGCCTTGGTTAGCACTCCACCGGTGGGGTTGCACGGAGAGTTGATCAGAAGGATCTTCGTGCGGGGGGTGATGGCCCTCTCGAAATCGGCTGCCTCTGGGAAGAAGCCGTTCTCCTCTCTCGCGGGCACGGGTACTACAACTCCGCCGTTCCGCCTTACCTGCTGAAGGTAGGCCGAGAAGCACGGGTCGGTCAGAAGCACCTCGTCGCCAGGGTCCAGCATCGCCTGGAAACAGAGGTGGGTGGCCTGGATGCCGCCGACCGTCACCAGCACCTCCTCGGGGGAGAAGCCCACCGAGTGATGCCTTTTCCAGTAGGTGCATATCTCCCTTTTCAGCTCCGGGTAGCCAGCGAGGGGCGGGTAGTGGGTGACCCCTCTCTTTGCCGCGCTCGCCGCCGCGTCGATGATCTCCTCTTCTGTGTGGAAATCCGGCTCCCCTATGCTTAGATTGCTCAGGTCATCGATGCTCTCCGCTGCCTGGAATATCCTGGTCATAGGCGAGGGTTGAATGTCTTTGAAGCGTTGCGCTACTTTTACCGGCTGCATATGTTCTCCTCCTTGCCCGGGAGCACAACTCCCGAATATTGTTCATGGAATGGTATCGCTTCCTCCGGGTTAAGCTGCCCGCCCCCCGCTCTTACCGACGATCAATCATCCAATGAAACGGGAGTTTTTGCAAGCCTTAGTTTATAGTCGAACTCCGTTAGTGTCGGTCTTTGGGCATATCCTCTTTTTGCCTGCTTTCAACCTCACGAAGCCCGAGAGAGCCGGTATTGAAACCATGTATTCAGTAAGGACCGGACATAATAATTCATTCATGACCAGTTCCGTAAGGTTTTTCGTCAATCACTATTTTACTTTTTCGCCTTCGCATGTGAAAATATCCCCGGAGAGCGCTTTCGATGGCGCCACTATTCTTGTGCGCTGATCGACGAGCGGACTCTACCAGTTGATAAAAGGAGCGGTTGAGACCCATGGAGATTCAGACTGGCAAGGGCCCTCACTTCATTGAACAGATAATAATAGACGATCTTAAAAACGGCGTCGTGGACGCAGTTCGCACCCGTTTTCCCCCGGAGCCGAACGGCTATCTGCACATCGGACATGCCAAGTCGATATGCCTGAACTTCGGACTGGCGGAGCAGTTCGGCGGGACGTGCAACCTGCGCTTCGACGACACCAACCCAGCCAAGGAGGAGACGGAGTACGTAGAGTCCATAATGCACGATGTGGAGTGGCTCGGGTTCCATTGGCACTCCCTTCGCTTCGCATCCGACTACTTTCGGCAGTTCTACGAGTGGGCCGTCGAGCTGATCGAGTCCGAGAAGGCGTACGTCGATCACCAGACGCCAGAGGAGATCCGAGGTGCCCGCGGAACTCTAACCGCGCCCGGGGTGGAGTCGCCGTACAGGAATCGCTCCGTGAAGGAGAACCTGGAGCTGTTTCAGCAGATGAAGGACGGAGTCCTCGAGGATGGCGTCTGTGTCCTGCGGGCGAAGATCGACATGTCGCACCCCAATATAAACATGAGGGATCCGGTGCTCTACCGGATTCTTCATCGAAGCCACTTCCGCAGCGGCGACGAGTGGTGCATCTATCCGATGTACGACTTCGCCCACGGCTACGAGGACGCAATCGAGGGTATTACTCACTCAATATGCACACTGGAGTTCGAGGATCATCGCCCCCTGTACGACTGGCTACTGGACAACGTGTCCGTGCCGAGCAGGCCGCGCCAGTTCGAGTTCGCGAGACTCAACCTCTCTTATACAGTCATGAGCAAGAGGATGCTGCTGGAGCTGGTGAACAAGGGGATAGTCTCCGGGTGGGACGATCCGAGGATGCCGACGATAAGCGGTATCCGGCGGAGGGGTTACACTCCCTCGGCCGTAAGGCGTTTCTGCTCGGAGATCGGGGTGTCCAAGGCGAACAGCATGGTGGACATCGAGTTCCTGCACTTCGTAATAAGGGAGGAGCTGAACGCAACGGCCCAGCGGGCGATGGCGGTTCTCGATCCGCTGAAGGTCGTCATCGAGAACTACCCCGAGGGCACAGTCGAGATGCTGGAGGCCGAGAACAACCCGGAGGATCCTGGGGCAGGCTTCAGGCAGATACCCTTTTCAAGGGAGATATATATAGAGAGGGAGGACTTCATGGAGAACCCTCCCAAGAAGTTCTTCCGGCTCTCTCCCGGTGCTGAGGTCCGGCTCAAACATGCCTACATCATCACTTGCAGGGATGTAGTTCGGGACGACTCAGGGAAGGTAACGGAGCTTCGCTGCGTATACGACCCGGAGTCACGGGGGGGTGCCGCGCCGGGCGGACGGCGAATCAAGGGCACCCTGCACTGGGTGTCGGCACCTCACGCTGTGAAAGCCAAGGTCAGGCTCTACGAGAATCTGTTCACCCTTCGCGATATGAGCGAGATGGAGGAGGGGAAGTGCTATTCCGACTATCTTAACCCTGACTCCCAGACCATTCTGGAGGGGTGCTGCGTCGAGCCTATGCTCGCTGAGGCCGCGCCTCTCGATCGATTTCAGTTTTTGCGACAGGGGTACTTCTGCGCGGATGCGGACTCGACGCGGGAGCTTCCCGTGTTTAACCGCACCGTGGCACTGAAGGACACATGGGGGAAGATGCAGAGGAAGGGGTGCGCGGATTGACTCAGGCGCGCTCGCCGATGGTGTTGTGGAAAATGGCCGGGTATAATAAGTTGGCGGTTGTTTCAAGATTTCGAGAGGAGGTCCCCTATCGTGAGAAATTTTGACGGTTTCAAGACCGCCGGGAATGAGACGGGGAGCGCAAGCAGGAAGTGTCCCGAGTGCGGAAGTGCGGTGGAAAACTCCTTCCGGTTCTGCCCCGATTGCGGGATATTCGTCCCCGGACACACCACCTCGTTTGGTTCGAAGCCTTCAGAGCGCGACGAGGAAGAGTACAGTGACGATGGTTTTCGAGAAGAGGACGATTACCCGGAGGACGATTATCAGGAAGATGACGAGTACGAGAACGAAGACGATGAAGAAGATGACGAAGAGGACGATGAGGACGACGACGGCGTGGTCTCGGCCTCCTTTGAGCCTGGCTCTCGGGGACGCGGGGCGCACCGTTCAAACGCCGAGATGGCGGGTGTGGGGTTCAGGGAGTTTAACGAGGTTATCGGGGCGCGAAGGAGCCATAGGGACCGCAAGGGCGGAGTATTCCTAGTCGTTCTGTTCTTCCTTTTCGTGGGAGTACTCGGTGGTGGAGTCTACTGGTTCTTACAGCAGGCGGGCAAAATACCTTATGAAAACAAGGGGAGCAAACCCGTTGCAAAGCAGCCTGTTCAAGCGCCGGTGGCTCAGAAAGAGAATCCCCAACCTCTGGCTACGCCGGGCGGGGAGCCCCTGGATATTGCCTCGCTTCCAGGGCCGCAGCCGTTGCCGCCCGCAGGGCCCGTTCTGACCGACGCCCTGGAGATTCTGCGGCCGACCAGGGGAGTTGTCATAGGCTCAGGAGTGAACCTCCGTGGCTCCCACTCTGTCAGCAGCCCTGTAGTAGGGAAGGTGACAGCCGGCAACGAGGCCGAGGTCCTTGAGTCATGGACGAGCGACGAGGGGGCCGAAGTGGTGGCCCTGGTCGACGTGGAGCTGATAGCAGGGGACGGCAAGACGGTTCGGCTCGCGCGCGGAAGAGGACTGTCGGTCCTGTCTGGGCCTGATCCTAACGGCCTGCTGAGAGTGGCTCTTCCCGATGACAAGGCTAAGACTCCCTACACGGTGTCGGCCGCTTCGATGAGCTCTCCTCACTCGTGGCCGTGGTACAAGATAAGGCCAAAAGGAGGTAAGGAGGGTTGGATCTTCGGTAAGTTCATAGCGGTGTTCAACCCAGTGGACAATGGTCTACCGTCCGACGTGTACGACCGCGCCCTGTATACCTTCGGAGAGTCCAAGGAGGGGCTGCTGGCCTCTCTGGGGCAGCCGCTGAAGACATCCGTAAAGAAGCTGAACGTGTCCGGCGGGACTGCGGATGAGGACACGCTTAGTTACGACGGGCTCACCGTGGTGCTGCTCACCAGCGGCGCTATTACGGAGGTAAAATCCATAACCCTTCAATCTCCGAAGCGCGGCCTGGAGGGCGGCCTGGCGGTCGGTATGGATCGCAGGGCGGTCCTCACCATCCTCGGGCTCCCAAGTGCGATGGAGAAGGGGAGCGAGGTCTACCGCCTTAACTCAGGAACGGGAATAAGGGTTCGTTACGAGAACTATACCGTGAAGAGCCTTCACGTAGGCGGCCTGAATTAATTAGCACGGAGAAGATGAGAATTCCCCCTGTGCCCGGTGCAAGATTTCTGCCGGTAAACAGGAGAGATATGGCTGAACGTGGCTGGAGCGAACTGGATTTCCTCCTGGTTAGCGGCGACGCTTACGTTGATCACCCCTCCTTCGGCACCGCCGTCATCGCCAGGGTGCTTGAGGCGGAGGGTTTCAGGGTGGGGATCCTGCCCCAGCCTGATTGGCGCGTGTGCGACTCTTTCATGGAGATGGGAAGGCCCAGGTTAGCGGCCCTGGTCACGGCGGGGAACCTCGACTCGATGCTCAACAGGCTGACGGCGGCCAAAAAGAGTCGCAGCGAGGACAGCTACTCGCCGGGAGGGCGGCCCGGTATGCGCCCGGACAGGGCTACCATCGCCTACTGCAGCAGGCTGAAGGAGTGCTGGAAGGATCTTCCGCTCGTGATCGGGGGTGTGGAGGCCAGCCTGCGCCGTTTTGCCCACTACGACTACTGGTCCGACGAGGTGCGAAGGTCGATACTCTTCGATAGCCAGGCGGACCTGCTGGTCTACGGAATGGGAGAGCTGCAGATTCGTCGAATTGCGGAGGCCCTGGCGGAGGGGATTTCGGTCGGACGGCTGACGGACGTGCCGGGCACGGTATGGCGTACCAAGGAGTCAGACACGGCGGAGAGATGCGTGGTCTGTCCGTCGTTCGAGGAGGTCTCGGTGGATAAAAAACTGTTCGCCGAGGCTTTTGTAAAGCAGGACCGTGAACAGGACCCCTTCAGCGGCAGGGCGGTGGCGCAGAAGCATGGTACCTGCTGGATCGTGCAGAACCCGCCAGCCAGGCCACTGACCACCGAGGAGTTGGACAGGGTTTACTCTTTGCCGTATGCGAGGACCTGGCACCCAATGTACGAGAATGCCGGAGGGGTGCCTGCTATAACTGAGGTCCGCTTCAGCCTGACAAGTCATCGCGGCTGTTTTGGCGGCTGTTCGTTCTGCGCCATCCACTACCATCAGGGTCGAATAATCCAGAGCCGAAGCCATGACTCTTTGCTTCGCGAGGCGAAGATACTGACGTCCCTTCCTGATTTCAAGGGCTACATCCATGACGTGGGCGGCCCCACGGCCAATTTCAGAGTTCCCGCCTGCGAGGAGCAGCTGGTCAGGGGTGCCTGTAAAGACCGACAGTGCCTCTTCCCTCGGCCGTGTAGAAAGCTGACGGCCGACCACTCTGATTACATTGAGCTACTCAGGAAACTGCGGGCCCTTCCGAAGGTGAAAAAAGTCTTCATTCGATCGGGCATCCGCTTCGACTACCTGATGTCCGACTTGAAAAGCGGTTTTCTGGAGGAGCTGTGCATGTATCACGTGAGCGGGCAACTTAAGGTAGCACCTGAGCACGTATCGCCAAGGGTGCTTGCGCTGATGGGAAAGCCGCGTAGGGAAGTGTACGAGAGGTTCAGATCGGCCTTTGCCGCTATGAATAAAAGGCTAGGGAAGAAGCAGTACCTTGTGCCCTACTTTATCTCATCACACCCCGGATCCACACTTGAGGACGCCGTCGAGCTGGCCGAGTTCATAAGGGACTCCCGGGTTCAGCCGGAGCAGATACAGGACTTCATCCCGACTCCGGGAAGCCTCTCGACCTGTATGTACTACACCGGCATCAACCCATTCACCGGAGAGGTGGTCCAGTCGGCAAAGTCGCCCGAGGAGCGCAGGATGCAACGTGCCCTGCTGCGCTTTGCCGACTGGAAGAATAGAAATGCCGTAATAAAAGCCCTTGAAGCGGTCGGCAGACGCGACCTTATAGGCTTCGGGGCGTCGTGTCTGGTAAGACCTTTGGCGGAAGGGGAGAAGGGCATACAGCCGAAGCCTAAGCCCGTTTCGGCGAGATCATCCTCAGCAGCGAGGGGCCGGAGACGGTTAAAAGAACGGCGATGAATATCAGCGCACACCCTACGACCATTCGAGGAGTGAACACCTCGTTCATGAAGTAGATCCCTGCGAAGGCGCCGAAGACAGACTCAAGGCTTAGCAGTATGGCCGCATGAGTGGAGGGTGTGTATTTCTGCGCAGTGTTCTGCACGGCGAAAGCAATCACGGTGCAAAGGATCACCGTGTAGGCGATGCTCCACAGTCCGCTGCCCCCCTGAAATCCTGGCCAGCTCTCGAACAGCAGAGCGACGGGGAGACTTAGCAAGGCGACCATCACAATCTGCAGTGTTGTCAGGATGAGCGGGTCCCTGTCAGCTACATAATACTCAATTACAATTATGTGAAGGGCGAAGAAGATGGCGCATACAAAGGTGAGCGTGTCGCCGATGCCTATGGTCGCGTTCTCCTGAAGAGTAAGGAAGGCCATTCCTACCAGGCAGATGAGGGACGCGACGAACGAGATTGCGCCTGGAAATATCCTGCGAAACCCCCATGAGAGAAAGGGGACTATCACTACGTATGTAGATGTCAGGAATGCCTGCTTGCCAGGGGTGGTATAGTTCAGCCCGAGAGTCTGGGTCGCGTAGCCTAAGAAGAGGAAGAAGCCGACGACTACCCCGGCGTGCACGTCCTCCCTGGTTATAGAAATGACCCTGCGCCAGAATATGACGCACATAAGAATCGAGGCGGAGCTGAAACGAAGGACCAGCAGCCAGAAAGTTGGGAAGGAGTCCAGAGCGTCCTTCATGGCAACGAAGCTCAGTCCCCAGAAGAGCGCGATCAGCACGAGCGAGAGGTCTGCAAGGACTGATTTCATTGAAGGAGAAGATCGCATGTAATTCACTTCCGATTCGGTATTTTAAGCGTCGTAAATATGACGCGCGAGGGAGAGTATAGCATATTCGTTCTGGAAAAGGTGCTCCGCAAAACGACGTGAGGGAATCAGAGCTCATCGACAATGATCGTGACGATAGGTGGTCCGCGAAATCTCATTTACAAGTTACACATGTAGAGTATAATGAATACGTTTGTTTTCAAGGGACCGGAGATATCGTCCTTTTTTAATTTTAAGCGACGGGAGGTGTGGCGTGTGTTTATCTTCATAGTCTCGTTTCTGATGTACATTCTTCTGGTATGGTCGGGCGGGGCCATTCCGCTTGGAGAGGTCCTCATCGGACTTCTTCTGGCGGTCGCGATAACGTTCGCTTTTAAAGCCTGGCATCCGGACAGAGGTCTCAGTAAACGAGGGCTCGATCCAAGGTTGTGGGCGAACTTCATCGCATTCCTCTTCGGGCCGTTTACGGTGGGATTGGCCAAGGCGAATATCGACGTGGCAAAGAGGGTTATCACCGGAAAGATCAGACCTGGAATAGTCAAGGTTAATCCGGGCCTGAAGAGCGATATATCGAAGACTGTGCTGGCGAACTCGATCACTCTGACCCCGGGAACCCTGACCGTGGATATCGACGACGCCGGCGCGTTTTACATCCACTGGCTTTACGTCGAAGACGAGGACCCGACGGAGGAGCAGCTTTACGGTAGTTTTGCCAAGTGGGCAAGGAGGTTGGCTGAATGACGATCCACGTTATCTGGTTTGTCGCGGCTATCATGGGGGTTCTTGCGCTGTCCGTAATGGGACGTCTCATTGCGGGCCCCACGGTTGCCGACAGAGCGATAGCGCTTGACACATTTAACACCTACGTCCTTGGGATAATGCTTCTCATGGCGGTAGCCTACGACTCGGTGGTCATGGTGGATGTCGGCATCGTTTACGCGTCGTTGTCCTTCGTAGGGACGATGTTCATCGCCAGGCATATCGAGGGGGAGGTGTAAGCAGGTGATAGTTTTTTTACTGGTGACGGCCGCGCTCATCGTCAGTATTACATTCAATTTCCTTGGAGCGGTCTCTCTGTACCGCTTCCCGGATGTTTACACGAGGCTCCACGGCACGACCAAATGCACGACCTTCGGCACCATATTCATAGTCTTCGCCGTGCTCGTTTACTCGCTGGGCCGTCTGGTCGAGGGGGGCGAGCCACGTTTCACCGTCCTGTTCGTACACACTCTCGTAGCCCTAATGGTCCTTCTGATAACGAACGCGACTGGCGCTCACGCACTGGCGAGGGCCTCTCACAGAAGCGGGATAATGCCGGCCCGCGCCGTTTTAGACAGGCTGGAGGAGAGTCGCGAAGGGAGGAATCAGGCATGATGAACTCCGCAATGCATATCTTCGTGCTCTCTATCATGGGCATCGCCGCGTTTTTCGCCCTCTGGTTCAGGGATCTGATCTCGTCCGTCATCTCTCTGTCCATCTTCAGCCTTATGATGGCGCTTGAGTTCTATCTGCTTCAGGCACCGGACGTGGCGATGGCGGAGGCAGCGATCGGCGCCGCTCTCAGCACGACTATATTTATAATCACGATCAGGGCCTGTAGTCGGCCCAAGAGGCGCGAAGGGGGGAGAGACTGGTGAAAAAGACGGTCTTCATCGCAGCGGCGATTCTTCTCGGCGCGTTTATCACGGGCGCACTGGATGTGGTCCATCCCTTCGGAGACCCGCTCGAGGTGCCGATGGACGACTACTTTATCGCAAACGCTCTGAACGATATATCCGCGGAAAATATTGTAACGGCCATAGTCTTTGATTACAGAGGCTTCGACACCATCGGGGAGGCTGCGGTTCTTTTCACCGCGCTCACCGCGGTCTCGGTCCTTCTGAGGGAAGGGAGGAAGAAACCGTGAATCCGCTCTCGGTTGTTGTCAGGACCGTCTGTGACCTGTTCGCATGGTTCATGATAGTCTTCGGGGTCAACGTGCTGCTTCACGGCTACGTGACCCCGGGCGGGGGATTCCAGGGCGGCGCGATTATCGCGACGTTCACGGCCTTTCTGCTGGTAGCCTACGGCGGAAAAAGGGTAGCAGCAAGGGTGAACAACAAGCTTTTCGACCTGTTTGAAGAGATCGGACTGATTGTTTTTTTCATCCTCGCCTTCCTGGGCTTCCCGATAACATTCTTCTTTAACTTCATGGCCAGGCCTCTGGCGGAGAGCGCCTCGGGGATACTCCCGGGAGTGGGAACCGTGGCCCTCATGTCGGCCGCGGTCGGCCTTGAGGTCACGGGTGCCCTGTCGCTTATCATCCTGACAATGCACAAAGGGATTCGTATGTTCAAGGTCGAGCCCCTGGAGCAAGAGACGGGGCACGAGAGATGATCCGTACACAATGGGAATTGAAGGAGGAGTACGAGCATGATTGCTAACGCTCCCTTTTTATTGGTAGGCCTTCTGTTTCTGGGCGGGATGATCGCGATCTTCATGGAGAAGAACCTCGTGAAGATAGCCATCGCCATAAGCGTAATAGGCTCGTCGGTCAACCTCTTCCTCGTGGCCCTTGGCTACAGGAACGGAGGTACCGTCCCCATTCACTACATGGCTGGCGAGAACACGGTTATGGTACTTCCCACCCCTCAGGCGATGACTCTGACAGCTATCGTAATAGCACTCGCCACGACGGCCCTGCTCCTGTCGCTCATAATGCTCGTCTACCGTCATTACGGCACGCTTGATATCGACGAGATCAGGAGGTTGAGAGGATGAACTGGAACGATCACCTTCCGGCACTTTTGCTGGCGATACCGCTCTTCGGGGCGTTTGTTGCGCCGGTCGCCTCTCCGTTCGGCAGGACTACGCGCAACGCCCTTCTGGCGAGCTTTTCTTTTCTGACCCTGCTGGTCTCCCTGTTTCTGCTAAGACATACTCTGACGAACGGGATCGCGGTGTACGTCATGGGAGGCGAGAGCTTTGACCTTACCCTGCCTCTCGGAATGAAGCTCCCAGTGCGGATAATCATGGAGGTGGACGCATTCAGCGCCTTTATGGCGGTCTGCGGCTCAATCGCCTCTTTCGCAGGTGCGCTATTCTCCATGAACTACATGGAGAAGTTCACCGGCCTGGGGCGTTTCGTATCCCTGTACTTCCTTCTGACCGTGGGGATGCTCGGGATGATGATAACCGGGGACATGTTCAACTTCTTCGTCTTCCTCGAGATATCGTCCATCGCTTCCATCGGTCTTATTGCCTTCTGGAGAGACCGGCCCGAGGCTGTGGAGGCGAGCATAAAGTACATGCTCATCTCGCAGGTAAGCTCGATGGTCTTTTTGATTGCGGCGGGGGCCCTGTACGGAAAGTACAACGTCCTGAACATGGCCGCCATGGGTGCCCTGATCAAGCCGGGCACTCTGGAGAAGCTCGCTCTTGTCTTCCTGGTCGGAACGCTGGCCATGAAGTGCGGGGCCTTCCCGCTGCATATGTGGCTTCCCGATGCGTATGCGGAGGCACCGTCGGGAGTGTCATGCCTGCTTGTAGCAGTCAGTCAGGCCTCGCTGTACGGGCTTATGCGTGTCTGTTTCTCGCTCTACGGCGTCAACCTGGGCGGGGCGTTCATCCCGTGGGCCATGATAGTCATGGGGCTGTCCTCAATGTTCTTCGGGGTGGCAATGGCAGTGGTTCAGCACGATATAAAGCGGCTTATCGGCTATCATTCGGTCTCTCAGGTGGGTTACATGCTGCTGGGACTCGGGGTGGGAATGCTTGTCCTCACGGATGCGCGCGGTATGGCTGAGTACGGCTTCACCGCGATCAAGGGCGGCATATTTCACATCTTCAACTACACGATGTACAAGGCCCTTCTCTTCCTCGCGGCCGGCGCTGTCTACTACACCACCGGAAAGCGTGACCTCAACGAGCTGGGCGGGCTGGCTAGAAGGATGCCCTTTACCACCGGGATGTTCGTAATCGCGGCGGCAGCTATCTCCGGGCTCCCCCCGTTCAACGGCTTTGTATCGAAGCTCCTGATCTACGAGTCGGCCTTCGCGGTTCATCCGGCCCTGACGGTTGTAGCGCTGGTCACCTCCGTGCTTACCCTGGCCTCCTTCGTAAAGGTCTTCCAGACCGCCTTCCTCGGCCCGGAGAGGAGTGCCTTTGCAACCGTCAGAGAGGTCCCGACGGCGATGCTCTTCGGCATGGGAGTGCTGACCCTCGCAGTCCTGGTGGCGACCCTCTTTCCGTCGTGGACACTTTCATACCTGGTCGAGCCCGCCGCCAGAGCCTTGGTTGACCAGGCCGGTTATGTCGGCGCTGTAATGGGAGGTGGTCTCTGATGCTGGGTACAGTCTACACGGGGTTTGGCTACTGGGACGTCTCGTCCTGGATCGCCTTCTTCACTATAGCCGCCGCCCTGGTCCTTTGGCTTCGCGCCCAGGGGCGCGAGGACTACAAAGAGGGGACCGAACAGGACGAGATTTACTGGTCGGGAAACGTTGTCCCTGAGGAGGGTGCGGAGATCACGGTGCCAGCTTCCTCGGCGTACTGGGGTTTTCGGAAGGCCATGGCTCCCTTCTACAAGATCCTGACCGGAATGCACACGGGAATCGGTACGGATATAGTCGGCTATTACGTCGTCGTAGTGGCCCTCTTGGCCGTGTTCATTCTTCTGTAGGAGGGGCGACATGATCAACAAACTGATGGAAAATTACCTTGATATTCTGCCGAAGTCGCTCTGGGTTACTACGTGCAACTCCGGGTCGTGCAACGGGTGCGACATCGAGATAGTGGCCTGCATCAGCCCGCGCTACGATATAGAGCGTTTCGGGATGAAGCTTGTCGGCACCCCGAGACACGCGGATGTGCTGATAGTGACAGGGCCCGTTACGAAATACATGACCGACAGACTGCGGCGGATATACGACCAGATGCCTGACCCAAAGGCCGTAGTGGTCGTAGGAAACTGCGGATCGTCGGGTGACGTATTCTACAAGTCTTACAACCTCGACGGCCCGGTGGACAAGATTATTCCGGTTGACGTCTTCGTGCACGGCTGTCCTCCACGTCCGGAGGCCATCATCGAGGGAGTCGCCAAGGCTGTTATGAAGCTGGAATCCCTTAGGGAACCGAAGAAAGTTGGTGAGGCTGAGTCATGACTTTTCCCGTCAACGGAATAAACATGGCCGAGGGGCGTGAGCCCGAGGAGTTGCTGTCCAGGGTACGTGAAATCTTCGGGGATGATGCGGTCATGAAGGTAAGCTCCCATGCTGGAGGACTTGGAAACGAGGAGCAGTTCCGCGATCTCTGGCTGTCAGTGGAGAGGGCGCGCTTTCTTGAGATGGTGGACCTTCTGGGCGAGTTCGATTTCCCGATGTTCCATGTAATGTCAGGAAATGACGACGGCGATCATATTACCCTGTACTATCACTTCGGTATCTTCCAGTGCGCCGGTCGTGGAAAGCGCTTCGGAGTCGCGATCAGCGTCGCTGTGCCAAAAGGCGACCTTGTCATGCCGTCGCTCCACTCCCGTATTCCGGGTACCGAGTACAGCGAGCGGGAGATGCGCGAGATGCTCGGTGTCGACTTTGACGGCCTTCCGAACAAGGGGCTGGTCTTCCTGCCCGAGGACTGGGATGAGTCCGTTAAACCGTGGCGCAGGGACGAGACGGGCCCCAAGCCCGAGGACGTCAGGGAACTTTCGTAGGGGGAACGATAGATGGAAAAATCATATACTATTCCAATTGGCCCCGTCCATGTCGGTCTTAAAGAGCCGATTACCGCCTGGTTGGATCTAGACGGTGAGAAGATCGTAGGCGCCAGGGTGCGGCCGGGGGCCATTCACCGAGGAATCGAGTTCATGGCTCGGGAGAGGAACCCAATTCAGGTCATATACCTATCCGAGAGGATCTGCGGGATCTGCTCGTTCGCCCACGTTGTCTCCTTCCTACGCGCAGTCGAGGAAGCTGCGGACTACCCTGTTCCTCCACGGGCGCAGTACATCAGGTCGCTTGTGCTCGAGCTGGAGAGGTTGCACTCCCACATTCTGTGGGCTGGAGTGGCCTGCTACTCCATTGGCTTCGACTCGGCGTTTCACCTCGGGATGGTGCTGCGTGAGAAGGTCATGGATGTGCTCGAGGCCCTATCCGGCAACAGGGTAAACTACGGAGTGGCCACGGTCGGCGGTGTTCGATGGGACATAACTCCCGAGGTCGCAAAGGCTGTAAGGGAGATGGTAAGGTATTACAAGGCCGAGTTCGGTGCTTTTTACGATGTGGTTACAGCCGACCCGATAGCGAAGGCGCGTATGCGCAACGTCGGCGTCCTGACGGAGGACGAGGCTGTGAGATACAATGCGGTCGGCCCAACGGCCCGCGCCAGCGGCGTGAGGTGCGATATCCGCGAGACCTCGCCTTACGAGGCGTACGCCGACTTCAATGTAAAGGCCATCGTCCCGCAGGACTACTACGGAAAGGCCTACGGCGACGTCTTCGACCGCTTCCTGGTGAGAGTACTTGAGGTTCATCAGTCGCTCAACATAGTAGAGCACGTCATGGAGGGTCTTCCCGAGGGTGATATCGTCACGGAGAGCAACCTTAACAAGGTGCTAGCCACACTCAAAAAGGCCGAGGGAACCGGATGGAGCGTGATTGAGGCCCCCAGAGGCGACGACACCCACGTGGTGCATCTGAAGGCTGGCGAGGAGAACGTCGACTGGTGGAAGGTGCGCGCGCCGACATACGCCAACGCGGTATCATGGCCCCTGATGTTCAGGGATAACGAGCTTGCGGACGCGCCCCTGATAATAAACAGCATCGACCCGTGCATCTCCTGCATGGAGCGGATGCTTGTGACGAACTCCTCGGGCGCTGCGGAAAGGGTGTACACAAGAGCGGAACTAATCGAGATGAGCAGGGAGAAGACAAGGAGGCTGAAACAGAGATGTTAATAGCCATTATGCGCCTCGTCGCCGGAATCGCGCTCATGCTTCTGGTCATCGTCCTGGCCCTACTTTACGACGGAGCCGACAGGATAATACACGCGCGCATGCAGCGTCGGCTTGGCCCGCCTATTCTTCAGCCGTTCATAGACGTACTCAAGCTGCTCGGCAAGGAGAACATAGTACCCCGCAGGGCCGTGAGATGGGCGTTCAACGGAGCACCATGGGTAGCGGCCGCCAGCATGATCATGCTTTTTCTCTATATCCCGATCGGCTCTCTTCCTCCCGTT
>Ga0172382_10004698_pt1 | contig 20809 bp, 28 predicted proteins | sample Leawel138RmetaG_FD_122245 | JGI IMG/M metagenome (GOLD analysis project Ga0172382, IMG submission 122245) | Leachate microbial communities from a municipal landfill in Southern Ontario, Canada - Leachate well 138R metaG | ecosystem: Engineered > Solid waste > Landfill > Unclassified | place... | reverse complement strand
TTTTTGATTGAGAAAGAACTGATGAATCTGGTTTTCACAGGATACGATGTCTGATACAATCCGGCTCATAGCGTCACCTCGTGTGTTAATGGGCTTTTGTTGGGGAACAAAACCCATATATCACACTTTGCGACGCTATACTATTAATAATTACAATATATTACATACTTTTTGCTCCTGCGAAAGTTGAGTAAATATACTCTTCTCCTTGAATGAAGTTTTAAGATTATCCCACAATATGGATAACCTCTGATGTCCATCTCCAGATCGGCAGTTTTCCGACAAGACGTAAGACATTGACAAAATATCGAAGCGCTTCTTAGGCTTTTTAGACATGGGCTGAAACATATCCACTATCAATTTACGTTTATCGATAGATAACTTATTGACGTCAATGATTGGTGTGTAACTATCGAGAACTTCTAGGTACTGTTCACCCCAGTTATCTTCTTTATCTATTCTCAGAAAGATGAGATTTGACGGCATGGCATTTTGCATTGGCCTTCTGTAGTCATGCAGCCATTCTAAGAAACTAACAAAATCTGTACCAGGACCAGCACCGGCCGCTGCAATAACAAATTGCTCATCTTGATCTCGCTTGGCAAAGAGAAGATGTGATGCGATTTTTTTAGAATTGACAGAATACATCTGCTTTATTTCAGCCTTGTGGACATACAAATATCGCAATACATAAGCTGATCGAAGGAAATCACATTTATAGTTCGGTATATTCCCAAAATCATAATTTAGGCATATGTCGCAGCAACAACCGCTAGAACAGTTACCCTCACAACCAACACATTTCATCTTGGATGTAAACTTATTTGCAAAGCGGGCTATAACTTCTTGTGCGCAAGTCATTACGATCACTCGAAAAGTATAGATCAAATTACACTATATTTCCAAGACGTCTCATTGACCCATGACGTCTGAAAATGCTCTTACCTCTCCAACTCCCTCCCAAACCAGATCACTTTGCCGTTGATTCGGACCTGGTCGGGCGTGGCCTCTATGGGGTCGTACTGCTTGTTGTCGCTGATGATTCGGAGCTTCCCTTCGTTGAATAGGACCTGGACACGTTTGATCATGATTTCTTGGTCAATGGAGATGGCGTAGATCCCGCCCTGGGGGGCGACGGTGGTTTTGGCATGATCGACCAGGACAAGGTCGCCGGAGAGCAATGTCGGTTCCATGCTGTCGCCCGACACCTTGATCAGAGACATATTTTCCGGTTTTCCGCCCCTTCTCTTGATCCAGTCACGGCGAAACGCGCACTGAACATCGACGGAATTATCCGGCATAAGGCCGCCGCCGGCGCTGATGCAGCCGCTGACCTGTTTTATGAAGACAAAATCATCGGATAGATCGGCCTGTGTGGACTTCGGAAGAGGCTCTTCCGGGCCGCATACCTCGGGATATTTCGCACGGGCGCCCGGGAACGGTTCGCCTTCGCCTTTGAATAGCCACTGAGGGCTGAAGCGATAATGCTCGACCAGTCGCTCAATTACCTCACCCTTAAGAAAACCCTCACCTCGGCGGTATCCTGCCAAAGTGTTCTTATTCGTTCCAAGAATCTTTGACAGATCGACATCCGTAATCCCTTTATCGAGGTCCCGGTCATCTTTAATGGTATCGATTGCCCAGGCAATCCGTTTGGCAAAATCATCTAGCATTATTCCCCTGGTTCTGGTTCCCGATGTGACACCCGATCGGGAACCGGATCGGGAACCGGTTCCCGATAACCAATATTAACCATATTATTAACTAGTTAAATAAGCTAAGCGCCGGTTTCCCGAGAAATAATCGGGAACCAAGATTTTTACTTGACTAGGTAACTTTCTTGGTTTATAAGTCATATCCATAAGCCAACACAAAATAGACAATGACCACTTCCGGGATCGCCATCCCGGAACGACATATAAGGAGAACACCCGATGACACCCCTAGACCGCCAGTATGCCCTCAAAAAAAAGGCATCACACAGAAGTCGCTGGCCCAGAAAATTGGCGTATCGGACATCTCCGTGTCGGATGTCATCAACGACCACCGGGTGAGCGACCGGATCATGCGGGCCATCGCCGAGGCCATCGGCAGCGACGTCCGCCTGGTCTTCCCGAAGTATTACCTTCGGACGCCTAAACGGAAGACCAGCAAATCAGCGATCACGTGAAGCCGTTTTAGGCTCATAAATAAGCCAAGAGGGAGGAGAAGTCAATGACGAAGCGTAAACAAATAATAGACACATCCCAGTCATCCCTCTTCGATCTCATCCAGGAGCAGAACTCGGCGCCTTCCCCTCATCCCGGCAGCATGGACATCGACAAGGCGTTTCGTGAAGGCATATCCGCAGCATTGAAGGCATGCCCCCTGTCCCGTTACCAGGTGGCAGCCAGGATGAGCGAGCTGGTCGGGCAGGACGTTACCAAGACCATGATCGATAGCTGGACGGCGGAATCAAAAGAACAGCACCGCTTTCCGGCTGTTTTTTTACCGGCATTTTGCGAGGTCGTGGGATGCAGTGAGCCCTTGAAGATGCTTGGCCGCCTGGTCGGCGTCTTTGTTCTGCCCGGGCCGGAGGTTCTCCGGGCGGAGATCCGGCGGATCGAAGAAGAGATCTTGCGGAAGCAAGGGGAGAAGAAGAAACGGCTCATGTTTTTGAAGGAAATGGAAAGGTCGCCATCATGAAAAAATTATCCGTCACCCGTTTTCAGCGAATCATCGAGGACACGAACTGGGACAACGAATTGATCGACCAGGAGGACAAGTTTAATAGCGCCTGCTGGCTTCTGATTTTTATCGCCGTCCTATTCTTCGGGCTGGTCATCGCCGGGATGCTGACAAGGTAGGAGCGCCGACATGACAGCCGACAAGATATACACAGCAAGTGAAATCGCCATAATTCTAGGAATATCAAAACGCGCCGTCAATAAGCGGGCGTCAAAAGAGACCTGGTCCAGCGTCGAAAATGGCAAAACCAAGAAATATGCCCTGGCAGCCCTCCCCGCTGACATCCAGGAGGCCGTAGTACATAAGGAAGGGGCCAGCCCTGATCTGCTGCCGGTATTGTCCCCTTCGGCAGCGGCAAAGGTCATCGATCAATACCGGGCCGAGGCAGCCCTTCCCACCTTTGCCGAGGCAATATCCCCTGTCGCCTCGCCTCGAACATCGTGGACTCCCGAGACAGCCGTCTCCGAAGCCGACCTTCAGAACCCACGCATACGAAACATCCTTGCAATCCTTAGGGATGTAGACGCCATGCCCAAGAGCTGGGCCAAGGGAAAACGGAAGTGGGTCGAGGCCGTCGCCCTCAAGCACGACGTTCGGTGGCAATCCATCTACCGATGGACAGCCAAATACGAGAAACTAGGGATCGCCGGCCTTCGGCATACGAAATCTTATAAGGATCAGCCCAAGACCTGGACACCCGAGGCGGTGGACTGGTGGATCAGTCTCTGCGCCAAGCGGGAGCACCGGGGAGCGAACCGGAAAGACCTGTACGACATCCTGGTCATCGAGGCCCAGCGTCGTGGTTGGCAGATCGGCGAGTATGAATCGGCAAACTGGTGGTTCAAGAAGAAATGGAATCCCCTGCTGGAGGCCATGCAGAAGGGCGGCGTCCGCGCCCTGGACAATCTCCTCCCGCCGGTCATCCGCGATTACTCCGATCTTGCTCCTTTCGAGATCCTCGTCGGCGACCAGCACCGTTTCGACCGCTGGGTCGTCGATGACGAAACCGGCGAAGTCTATCGCCCTGAAGGCTATCTCTGGCAGGACTTGAGAACGCGGATTATCTACGGCGCCGCCGTGGACAAAAAGTACGACGCCTGGCTTATCGGCCTGGCCCTGCGGATCGGCATCGCCTGTTACGGCGCCTTCACAAGCATCTATACCGATAACGGCAGGCCCGAACTGTCAAAATACCTGACAGGAATCCTGGCCAACCTCCGCGCCCTGGGCATGGAATGGGAACGAACCGAAGAGGTCGTCATGGACCTTCTCGATGTGGACGGCGAGGATATCGCCCCCCATTACATCGTGCCCGGAACCCACCGGAAGGCCGTCGTGAAGAACGCCAAGGCGAAGATGATCGAGGGGACCTTCTACCGGCTGGAACAGATCATGACCAGCCGGATGCTCCTGCCGGGGCAAACGAAGCGCATGTCCGATGACACGAACTGGCAGGATGTAGACCATCAGGAGGCCATGAAGCTGGCCGCAGAAGGAAGGCTGCTGACAGGACGCGAGTTCGCCCTGGCCATGTACCTGGCCTGCGACATTTACAACCGGAAGAAGGCCCACCGGGGCGTCCTCCGGGAATGGTCCTGGACGCCGCGCCCCAAGGAGGCGACCCCATATGACTGCCTCATGGCCGTATATAATAATGATAACTGGCGGCCCCGGATGATCTCCGCCGAGGCGGCCGACCTCATCTTCCTTGCCAGGGGCTCCCGGATCGTCAACAAAGGGCGGATCAGCTTCGAAAATGACTTCTACGAACATGACGCCCTGCTCACCCTCCATAAAGAGCGGGTCGACATCCGGTACAATCCCATGACCCTGGATGAACTCCATGTTTTTCAGGGCGGACGTTATCTATGCACCGCCGTGCCGGTGGAACGGTCCTCCATGAAGGATCAGGATCTGGCCTCCCGGAAGATCGCCGAAAAACGGGAGCGGCGGAAGCGGTTTGCCGACGAATTCCGCAAGATCGCCGCCCTGGCTCCCGACTTCCGCGAATATTCGAAGGTCCCCGAGGCGGAGCGGATCGCAGCCCTCGTCGGAGACGACCGGAAACGCCGGGCGATTGAAAACAAGGAGTTCAATCGCCCCATCACCCAGGAAGAACTGGATGCCCATATCGAGAAGATGGAGGCCGGGCTTCCCCTGCCGGCAAAGGCAAGGAGGCAGGCTCCAGTGAGACCGGCTTATTTTCTTGATGATTACAGCCGCTTCGAGTGGATCATGTCGAGCCTCAAGGCCGGCGACGTCTTAAACGAAGACGACGAGACCTTCCGGACGGCTTACATGGCCGGCATGGACGCGATGCAACGGGACTACTACGAATTTGAATTAGCCGAGGGAGGTAACTGATGAACAACGCTTTCATATCTACGCCAAACATCACGAAGTTCAACACGCTGTGCCAGGAGTTGGAAGACCCCATGTCCATGATCGGGCCGTCGCTCGCCATGATCACGGGTCCCGCCGGGCGGGGGAAGTCGGAGGCGGCGAGGCATTACGCCATCCATTCCAACGCCATTTACATACCCCCGATGAACACGAGGACGCCGACGATGGTCCTCCGGGAAATCGCCTTCGAGCTGGCGAAGATCCGGCCGAGCCGTTCGGAGGCCTGCCTGGAGATCATCGGGTCCGAGATGGCCAAGGAACGGCGGATCGTCTTCATCGATGAGGCGGACCTTCTTCCTATGCCGATCCTGGAGATGCTACGGAACATGAATGAACGGTACGCCTGTCCCGTCGTCCTTATCGGCGAGGACGAGCTGAAGGGGAAGATCGAGTCCCGACGCCGTCTCTCCAGCCGGATCCGCCGGCGGATGGAATTCCCCCCCGTCTCCCAGCAGGACGTGGCCTTCTTCTTCAAGACCTGCCTCGGTCTCATATTGAACGCCGAGGTGACGGCGGCGATCCACAAGGAAGCCAAAGGGGATTGGCGGCCAGTCCTGACGACGGCCATCGGTATTGAACGGGCCATGAAGGCCAGCGGGTTGAAGGAATGTTCCCTGGAGATGGCAAGCGATGTCCTCAAGCACAAGAACGCCTAAGACCGGCCTGTCGGCCCGGATGCGGGCATGGATGGAACGGCAGCGCCGACCCTATTCGGTCATGCAGATCTGCGATGGACTGGACGTCCCACCAGGCCCCGGACGTCAGAAGGTTCACAACGTCATGGACGACTTTGTCGTCCGCGGCGAGATCTTCCCATTGGACAAACCGGAGTCCCCATGCCGGACCTATATCTATAATCGGTCCTGGCACAGGATGAACAAGGGGACTCTGAACAAGCGGATCTACAAGGCCATGTACGTGACGGTGTCCGAGTTTTCTGCGGGGGACATTCAGCGGCTGTCGGAGGCGCCTGATAAGAGCTGGGTTGGGAAGGTCCTCCGCAGACTGAGAGAGGGGGGTTATATCCGGGCCGTTGGGCGCAAAAGATGTGGGAACGGGATGGGGGTGGAGATCCTCTACAACATCCCGGACCGGGACAGGTTCCGGCTGGAGGTGATGAAATGAATTCCGCAACGACCATCCCTGGAACGGATTTCCCCTTCCCCATCTATCAGAGGAAAGGACCGCCTGTGTTGAGAAGTGATGCCGAGGCCCGGCAGCGCCGGGGGCTCCTGGCAAAGATTCATATCGCGAAGCAGCAGATGGCCCTCAGCGACGGCGAATACGAAATGATCCTGAGATCCTTCAAGGTGGGATCGGCGGCGGACCTGTCGCTTCGGCAACTGGAGAACATGGTGAAGCTCCTCAAACATTATGGATGGAAGGCGTCGGTTCCGAACCGGAAATCGAAGCCGAATGAAGACCGGATCGTCGCCCTGAAGGAACGGGTGCGGGTATTGTCTCTTGGCATCCTCAATGGCGAGAAGCGGCTGCCGGGGCTCGTAAAGAAGATATGCGGAGTGGACTCGCTGGCCTGGTGCCAGGATGCAGACAAACTGGAGCGGCTGCTCGCCGCCATCGGGAAGATAAAGGAGGAAGCGTATGGAGAAACATGAAGTTGACACGCCGGAGAACCGCCATCGCTTATTGGCGGAACTGACCAGCCATATCGGGGAACCAAACGCCGCCGGCATGGCGGCCCTGTACGAGGCGGTATTTGAAAGACCGTGGGACCATCGGATCAACGACACCAGGGCCGTCCGGACATTGATAACGGCCATGCGGCGTGAGGGCATCCCCATTTGCTCCTCTGCAAAGAAGGAGGGTGGCGGCTACTACCTGGCCGCGGCCGGGAGCGAACTGGCGGATTATCTCAGACGCAACGAGCGCCGGGCGCTGCTGATCTTGTCCCGAAATGCGAAGATCAAGAAGATCGCCCTTCCCAATTACCTGGGCCAGATCCGAATGAATATGGAGGGGGATAATGGAGAAGCAGCGTAAGAAACCGGACGCGCCGGACGATCCACGGGTGCAAGCGGACCGTCTCCTGGCGGAGATCTCTCAGCACAAGAAGGAGATCGAACATGTCCTGAAACAGTACGAGGAGGAGCTGGCACGTGCGGCGGAATATTGCCGCGCGCAAACACAGCCCCTCAAGGAACTCCTCGCCCTCTGCGAGGCGGCTTTGACGAAGCTGATGAAGCTGGAGAAGCGGGCCCTGTTCGCCGTCGGAGACGTTCTCAACCTCGACCACGGCAGCCTGATCCATAGCCTGGTTGACAAGGTGAGCATCCCCCGGGACGCCCTGGGCAAGTGCGAAGAACTCGGCTTCACCGAGGTCGTCAAGATCGTCAAGTCCCTGGACCGGGAGGCCATCGAGAAGTGGCCTGATCAGCGGCTCTTCTTGATCGGGGCGGAACGGAAGCCCAAGGAAGGGTTCAACTACGATCTGAAGAAGGAATTAGGACGGCAAGGTAAAGATGCATAGGATGCGGATATTCCCGACCATCCTAATTATACTGAATATATGTACTGCGCTCTCCTATGTGCCGGACTGCGACTGGCGAAGAATTGTATATTGGCTGGCGGCAGCGGTATTGACGATCACCGTAACGTATTGAGGAGATACACGCATGGAGGCCCCCCGTGATCGATACTGCTGGACGTGCCGGCATTACGGGTTCCGGCGGGGCAATCCCACGGGATGGCGTTGGGCTTGCTGCGAAAAGAAACTTTTCTGGTTTTCAACTACAGAGGACCAGCCTGGATTGAGGAAAGGATGCGAGGAGTGGGAATGAAGGGTAAATGTCCGTACTGCCGCCATGAAGTCGAGCTGATGGAGATATTTCACGAAAGTGACACGACCGCCGTTATTCAGATGTTGCCTGCCTTCGGCAAACATTCCCATATTGTCATGGAGTACTGCTACCTCTTCGGAGTGTCCCCCTGGCGTCTCAAGGCACACAAGTTGAGGGTCGTGCTTTCGGAACTCAAGGCCCTCTTCGACAGCGAATCATTCCACTACCAGAAGCGGATATACCGGATCAGCCAGGCGGGCATCGTCGAGGCCCTGAACGTCGTCATCCACCGGAATTTCACGGACTGTCTGGACTCTCATAACTACCTGAAGAAGATCATGATCGGGATCGCTGAACGAGAGGAGAAGGAGACGGGAAGGCAGGCGGAGCGGGAGCTGAGAAAGAAGGAAGCGGGACTAATGGTGGGCAGTCAAGATCATGGTGAGGGGAGGGGTTCGACATCTTTCTCCCCTCTGAGGATGAAAGAGATCCCTCCGACTCACCTCACGGAAGAGCAGATTGAAACAAACCGTCGCCGTTTAAGAGAAATGATGGATAAGATCGGTTAGTGAACACTTTTTATTGAAGAAGGCTGAAAGCAATCATGATTATAAAGAGAACTACGGCGGAAAAAGATCATGAGATCGTTTTACCTTGTCCGCGCTGCGGTAAACGTCTGGCCGATTTGAAAGGCCATCGATGTATTGGCGACGTTCAATTAGAGTTCAAATGTCCGGGATCTTGTGGTCAGGTATGGATAAGCACACAATATATTGAAAAAATACTTGCAAAAAACGACACGTTGCGTTAGTAATAAACTTACAATTTAAAGCGTCGAGAGCCCCTGAGAGGGCCAGCGGGAGGGAAATCCTGCCGACGTGAAAATAGAGAGCTCCTGAGAGGGCCATCAGTCACAGACTGATGGCCCTCTTTTGTTTTTCGTCTTCGGGGAAAAGGACATGGCAATCGACAAATCAGAGAAGATCAATCTCCTTTGCGAAACGAGACACGCCCTTCTGATTGCTGCTGAATTCATCGCCGGCAACTCACCCTTCACCAAAGAAGCTGTCTTGCGTGAATTGGACGATGCCGGCGTCATGATCACGACCGTCATTTTATCTGAAAAACCGGGGAAGGCTGATGGCAAGCCGGACGATTGATGTTTGCATTCCTGAATTGCAGGAGAGGTTCGCGGCTTTTGCCGTGAAGATGGCCGAGACGGGAATCCCCTTCATGCTGACGTGCACCAAACGCACCCAGGAAGAGCAAAATGATCTCTATGCCCGAGGCAGGACAAAGCCCGGAGCGAAGGTCACCTGGACGAGGAAATCGAAACATATCGAAGGCCGTGCCTTCGATATCGCCATCTTGAGGGACGGGCAACCCGTCTGGGACATGAAGGCCGATGTCAATCATGATGCCGTCCCCGACTATGAACAGGCCGGCGTGATCGGCGAATCCGTAGGTCTCGGCTGGGGCGGACGTTTCAAGAACCCTGATCGCCCCCACTTCGAACTGTCGGGAAAGGTGGGTTGAGATGGGAATGTATAACTGGTGGATGTCGTGGACGATGTACTGGCTGGAACAATTCTTCACCCCCGTCACCCACAACGAGGCCCGCTACCTCCGTGAATGTCACAATATCCTCCGGGAGCGCGTGGACAAGATCGAGAAGGCGACCATCCGTCACGGGGTCGTCTGAATAATAAACGCCAACCTGGTCCCGGGCCGGTTTTTCTCCTGTTGTCCGGCCCGGGAAAACAGGGAGATTACGATGATACGTCCCTTATTGCAGGCCGGCGACGAGTTCGCCACGAGAAACCCGATGGCCCTGGGGTCCGTCATCAACTTCGTGCAACGGGCCAAGTCCGTAGACAACGCCTCGGAATTCACCCATGCGGGGATGATCGTGGGTGGCGACGGGAATACCCTGGAGGCCCTCTGGACGGTAAAGAACCAGAACCTGTGGGAGGCTTACCGGGGAGAGCGGGTCCTTATCGTGCGGAACATCAATATGACGCCGGAGGTCTACGCCGCCGGCTACGGGAAGATCGAGCGGCACATCGGCCAGTGGTATCCGGTGCACCGTCTGCTGCTGCACCTCCTCCACCTGGCCAAGTGGGTCCACTGGGACCGTCTGGTCTGCTCGGAGTTGGTAGCCAAGTTCGAAACGGGTTGCGCCGAGTGTCTAGGTCTGGATAAGGCCTCCGGCTTCATGCGGAACTACTACGGTGTCAATCCCGACGATCTGGCGGACCGGTGGCGGGAAAGCCGATATTATCAAGTCGTTTTTGAGGGAGTCCTTGAATAATGGACGTCTTCGACCAGGCGCAGCAGAACGACGAACTTTTCAGGCAGGCGGCCCTGAGAAACCACTTTGCCGGCAGACAGGACCGCCAAACGGGGACAGAATTCAGGGACGGGGACAGATTTGAAATCTGTCCCCGCAACGAAACATCGGGCCGACACCCGGAAGGGGCCGGACCCGACGTTTCCCGCATTTGTCTGGACTGTGGCGACGAGATCGAACTGGCGCGTCTGACTGCCGTTCCGAACGCCGTCCGCTGCCTCGACTGCCAGGGGAAGAAGGAACGGAGGGACCGGGGCCTTGGGTGAACACTGGGAGATCTTCGCCGCCCTGGCCGCCCTGGTGGCCACCTGGAGCCTCGTCACCTTCGGGGTGATGCGGACCATCATGTCGAAATGCGTGGCTGATATGGAGAGGAAGATCGGCGCCCTGGCCGACATCGGGAAGGATTATCAGAACGTCGAGCGGTCGCTCCTGGAGCTGAAGGCGGAACTGCCCGTCCATTATGTGCGCCGTGAGGATTTCATACGATTCGACACGGTGATCAACGTTAAACTGGATCGTCTCCACGATCTTATCGAGGAAATTCGGGGGAAGAAATGATGATGGACATCGACATGGAACGGGCGCGCCGAGAGGAACTGCGATGGGTGCTCCTTAGAGCCCTGTACGCCGCCCAGGAGATCGGGACGTCGGAGACAATCCTCCGGAAGGCCATCGAGGACGTCATCCGGGACGTCACGGACATCGAGATCCGGCGCGCCCTCGACTATCTGACCGAACGGGAGCTCATCGCCGTGGAGCGCAAGCGCCCCGTCTGGTTCGCCAAGATCAACAACCACGGGATCGACTTCGTGGAGTACACCGTGGACGCCCATCCCGGCATCGCCCGGCCGAACAGGTGGTGAGACCATGCCCCGCCGTTCGAAAATAACCCTGCTGCCGCCGGAGATCAAGGCGCAGTTCGACAAGCTTCTCATCGAGAAGGGCTTTTCCGATTATGACGGGATTGCTGCATGGCTCCAGGAGCAGGGATACGCCATCTCCCGCTCGGCGGCCCATCGTTACGGCCAGGAGTTCGAGGAGAAGATGGCTGCCCTTAAGATCGCCACGGAACAGGCCCGGGCCATCACCGAAGCGGTAGGGGATGGGGAGGGTCTGATGGGCGATGCTCTCACCAGCCTCTGTCAGGAAAAGGCGTTTCAGGTCCTGGTCAAGATGCAGGAGATCGATCCGGAAAACGTCGATTTCACGAAGCTGACCGTGGCGGTCTCCAAACTTAACAAAGTGGCCGTTGATCAGAAGAAGTGGCAGGCGGAGGCCAAGAGAAAGGCGAAGGACACGGCTGATGAGGTCGTCAAGGCCGTAAAGAAGAGCGGAATTTCTGAAAAGACCGCCGAGGAGATCCGGAAGAAGATTTTGGGAATTGTATGACAGAAGCGAACCTTCAAAACGATTTTGATCAGGCGAGACCCGCCACGGGCATCCTGTTGCCCTATCAGACACGTTGGGTCGCCGATCAATCTCCCGTCAAATTCATCGAGAAATCGCGCCGTGTCGGCATTTCGTGGGCCGAAGCGGCTGATGACACCCTCTACGCCTCGGAGGTCGGCAGCGGCGAAAAACGGAACGTCTGGTACATCGGCTATACCAAGGACATGGCCCTCGAATTCATCAACGACTGCGCCAACTGGGCAAGGGCCTACAACTTGGCCGCCTCCGCGATGGAGGAATACGAGGAGATAGACGAGGAAGAGGTAGCCGGCGAGATGGGACACAATTCAATTGTGTCCCCAAAGAAGATCCTGGCCTACAAGATCACCCTCGAATCGGGATGGAGGATAACGGCGCTTTCCAGCAGGCCGACGAACCTGCGCGGCAAGCAGGGCCGCGTGGTCATCGATGAGGCCGCATTCCATGACGACCTGGCAGGGCTCCTCAAGGCGGCCCTGGCCCTTCTCATGTGGGGCGGCCAGGTCCGCGTCATCAGTACGCATTTCGGCGACACGAACGAATTCAATTCCGTGATCCAGGACATCCGTGCCGGGAAGAAGCCTTATAGCCTCCACCGGGTGGATTTTGACGATGCCCTGCAGGATGGCCTTTACCGGCGGATCTGCGAGGTCCTGGGCAGGGAATGGACAGACGAAGGAGAGGCAGCCTGGCGGCAGTCCATCATCGATTCCTACGGCGAGGACGCGGATGAAGAACTCTTCTGCATCCCCAGCCAGGGAACGGGGACGTTCCTGACCCGTGCGCTGATCGAGACCTGCCTCTCCGAGGAGATCCCCGTCGTCCGGTACGAACAGCCTGCCTCGTTTGCCGAACTGCCCGATCACATCCGCTATGCCGAGGTCAAAGACTGGTGTGATGAAGTTCTGAGGACGTTATTGGCGGTTGTCGATCCGGAGAGGAATTCCGTGGTCGGTGAGGACTTCGGACGGAGTGGCGACTTGTCCGTATTCATTCCGTTGATCGAACAGCAAAACGCCGACTGGAAGGCAATTTTTCACTTGGAATTGAGGAATATCCCGTTTCAGCAGCAGGAGCAGATCTTCTACTACATCTGCGACCGGCTGAACCGCTTCCGCTATGGAGCCCTCGACGCCCGTGGAAATGGCCAATACCTGGCAGAGCGGGCGATGCAACGTTACGGAGCGTCCCGGATCGCCCAAGTTATGCTGACGGAGCAATGGTATCGGGAAAACATGCCCAAATACAAGGCGGCGTTTGAAGATAAGACCATCCTGCTTGGCAGAGATGCCGACGTCATTGAGGATCACCGGGCTTTCAAGGTTGTTCGCGGCGTTGCCAAGCTTCCGGAGGTCCGCAGCAAAGGGAAGGACGACAAGAAGCGCCACGGAGATGAAGGGGTCGCCGGTGTGATGGCCTGGTACGCCGTTCATGCCGATTGGGGTGGAGAGATTGAATTCCAGTCCACCGGCATCAAACGGGTGACCGCCGGGGGATCCATGCATTCCTTCATGGGGAGATAGAAAATGGCGGAAGAAGCCGTCAAACGGGTGCAGATCACAGACGAAGTCGCCACCATCGCAAAGGATATTGACATATTCTACGGATGGATCAAGCGGCTGGAAAACCCTGACCCCGTCTTGAGAAGCGAATCTGCCGGGAAAGGGTTGAAGTTATACGACGAGGTGGATCGCGACGCCCATGCCGGGTCCGTTTTGCAGCAGCGCAACCTGGCCGTCGTGGGCAAGGAATGGGATATCATCCCCGCCAAATCTGCGAGGAAACTGGGACGGCCCTCGTCGACCAGCCAGGAGCAGGTTGTCGCCGATTACGTTTCTGAGGTTTTGGAAAACTGCAACTTCGATCAGGCCCGCCAGGAGATCCTGAAAGCGATTCTTTACGGGTTCTATTCCACTGAAGTCATATGGAATGCGGCGAAGAACGGCATAAAAATCAAGAAACTGATCGCCAAGCACCCCCGGCGATTCTCCTTCACGATGGCCCGGGAACTGCGCCTCATTACGCCGTCGAACATGATCGAAGGCGAGCCGGTGCCGGATCGGAAGTTCGTCGTCTTCACCTACGGCGACAGCGACAACCCTTACGGTCGCGGCCTGGGGCAGCGGCTGTGGTGGCCGGTATGGTTCAAGAAAAACGGCGTCAAGTTCTGGCTGATCTTCCTGGAGAAATTCGGCATGCCCACCGTGAAGGGGAAGTACCCTCCCGGTACGACGCCGGAACAGCAGCAGGCCCTCATGGACGCCATCGAGGCCATCCAGTCCGACACGGGCATCAAGATCCCGGATTCGATGGACATCGCGTTCCTGGAAGCCTCCCGGGCGGGCACGGTCACTCACGAGCAGCTTTGCGAATACATGGACCGCCAGATCTCCAAAACCGTTTTGGGGCAGACGGCATCTACAGAAGGGACTCCTGGAAAACTTGGGAACGAGAAAACGCAGGGAGATGTCCGCCAGGAGATCATCGAGGCCGACGCGGATCTCCTCGACGCCTGCCTGAACGAGACGCTGATCCCCTGGATCGTCGATTACAACTTTCCCGGCGTTTCCGTGTATCCGAAGATCAAGACCTATGCGGCAGCGAAGCCTGATCTGAAGGAACAGAGCGAGATCGACAAGACGTTGGTCGTCGATATCGGCCTTCCGGTCTCGACGGCCTATTTCTATGAAACCTACGGGATTCCTGCTCCGGCGGAAGGCGAGGAACTGGTTAAACCGAGATCTCCCCAGGCGGCCGACAAAGCCGGAGATGGCCACAAAACGGGGAAATTTTCCGAGAAAGCGCCCGATACCCAGGACGCGGCCGACGTCATTGCGAACAGCACGGCTGCCGAGGCCATGCAGGTCACGGACGATATTTACATGCTGCCCCTCCAGCGCCTGGTCCGGGAGGCGCAATCCCTTGACGACCTGCGGGATCGCATTCTGGATCTCTGGGGCGAGATGGATACGCAAAGCCTGGGCGTCATCGTGGCGCGGGGAATGATGCTGGCCGATATGAGTGGACGATATGAAGTCTCTCTGGAGACGGGGGGTAAAAAAAAAGCCTGAAGTTTGCTGAGAACAATGTCTCTCCGGAGCTTTTAACGGTGTTTAAACTGCCCTTCAAAGAGCAGGAAAGGTTCTTTCAAAACAAACTGAACATCCCGACGCAGAAGTGGACGGATCTCTGGAAGGATCAGCACGCAAAGGGGTTCATGATCGCGGGGGCCTACAAGGCGGACCTGTTGGCCGATTTCAGGACCGCCGTGAACAAGGCCATCAGCCAGGGAATAACTCTGGAAGATTTCCGCAAGGACTTCGACAGCATCGTCGCCAGGCACGGCTGGTCTTACAAAGGCAGGAGGAACTGGCGAAGCGAGGTCGTTTACTCGACCAATATCCGCACGGCTTACGCCGCGGGAAGGTGGAACCAACTCCAGGATCCCGACGTCCGGAAGTTTTATGGCTACCTCACGTACCGCCACGGTGACAGCCGGGCTCCGAGGCCCCACCATCTGGCATGGGACGGGATCACCCTCACGGACGATGCCCCCTGGTGGAAGACGCACTACGTGCCGAACGGCTGGGGCTGCAAGTGCAAGATCTTCGCAGCGACAAAGGAAGACTTCGAGCGGGCAACGGCGGCCGGGAAGGGGGAAGCGCCGCCCTCCCCCATTGACCTGAAAACGGGCGAGCCGGTCGGGATCGACAAGGGCTGGGGCTACAACGTCGGGATGGCAACCAAGGCGAAATACCGCATTTTGGAAGGGTCTCTGGCGAGGCTGCCCGACGATATCGCCCAGGCTTTGATCACCGAGATCGAGGCGAAAGATAAAGAAGCGGCCAAGATCGCCCGCCGGATCCGGAGCGCGGCGAGAAAAGAGAAGGCAGCACAGGCATCGAATGACGACGTCGGCCTCTGGAAGAAAGTCGGAACCCAGAAAGGATCAAACCCCGGAGGGCTCTATGAGGCCCCGGACAAGCAGCGATATTACGTCAAGTTATACGCCGATGAGGGCCAGGCCCGAACGGAGTTTGCCTCCAACGCCATTTACAAAATGCTCGGCGTGGAGATGCCGGAACTGAGCCTCCGGGACTGGAACGGGAAACTGGCCCTGGTGAGCAAGTGGAGGACGGATTTGAAGGCTATAAGCGCAGCCGACATGATCAGCCGCCCTGACGAAATGGCGAAGATCTTCCATGCCTCCGTCCTTACCAAAAATTGGGATGTGGTGGGCCTGGAGTTCGACAACGTCATGCTTGCCAAGAATGGACGTCTCGCCATGATCGACGCCGGCGGGAGCTTCAAGTATCGCGCCCAGGGAGGGGCGAAAGCCTATGAAGCCATTCCTGCCGAGGTGAAGACGTTGCGGGATGCCACATTGAACCGGCAATCGGCATCCGTGTTTAACGCCATCTTCGAGAAAGATGCCTGGCTGGAGCGTGACGGGGCAGAGGGGCTGCTAAAACTGAAAAAGACGGACGTAAAGAAGGCATTTGAACAGGCGGGATTCGCAAAAGATGAAGTCACCGATCTTACGGAAACCCTTTGGAAGCGGCGCCAGGCATTGATCGAACGCTACGATCTGGAGAACAAGCTCGTCCCAAAAGGATTCGGGAAACACCTGGAGGAATTCAAGAAATGGGGCGTCGCCAGATGGCAGCCGAACGACGCCAACGGCCTGATCAACGGGGCCAAAGACAGCGACTTTTCCGCGCACGTCGAGGCGCTGGTCGGAAAGTTCGAAGCCTACGCAATGGAAAACATTCATACATGGGGCCGGGGAGTGCTGCGGAATCTGTTCAAGGAATGGTCGTATAGCTCGTCGTCGGAAGGTGGGGCGACGATCAAGCTCTGGGCGGAATCCCGGTTTGGAAAGCTCACGAAATACCATTCAGGCCGAACGTCACGTGAGGAGGTCTTATCCGGCTTGACGAACGGGTCCAGGCTCTCTTTCCAGAGGGCGAAACTGCCCCGGGAGACGGTCTTTTCTCTCCTCGACGCGGAATACGAGTTTCAACAGTACCTTATGAGGCGGCTGCATGGCTATGACGAAATTCCGGCGGTTCGATTTATGTCGAAAAGCGAATTTTCATCGAATTTCAAGCGGGGATCCTTCTCCGGCAATTCGGTGCAATCCGTGACGGTCAAAGCGGACGGGTTTGGAGGGTCAAAATGCGTCAAGCTGGCCGTCCGGGTGGAGGACACGGTGAAGACCTATTACCAGGGCGTAAAATACATGCACTACGGTAAAGGCGAATCTGAGTATGTCATTATCGGGAGGACGATCGGTGCAAGCGTTATTCGATAAATCCGAGTTCCGCCTTCCATTCATCGAGCTCCGCCTGGATTTCGGGTGTAACCGGAAATGCCTCCAGCAGGAGGTCGTGAAGGCCGGGGCAGAGACCGCGAATTCCATCGTAATTGGCGGCGCTGATTTGAAGCTGGCGCAAACCGACGGACACGGTGAGGCCCTTGTCAAGGAAATCATCCCAGGTGCGAAGCCGGTCAACCCAGGTATAGTCCCCCACAGCCGTATCCGGCAGGGGCTGAAGCGCTTCATAGCGTTCTTTGATGGCGTCCTGTGTCATTGTTTACGTCCTTCTCTGGTGCCTGTAGAGGGCCGACCACACGTCCATGCAGGCGTCATGGTACCGGTCGTCGCTGATGGAATTCTTGAAGTTCGGATAATGAATGTCTTCGGCGAACCTGGACATTGCCTCCGTCACTTTTTCCCGGGGAATAAAGGCGCGGTAGAGGTAATCCGCCTCCGGCGTCCGCATGACCTTGGCTCTGGGAAACAGGTTCTTGATGTGTCCGGCAAAGCGGGAACGAACCACCATCGTCTCCGGATCGTCCCGATGCTCCACAATAGACAGAAAACCCCTATTGGTGAAAACCCACATGGTTCGCGTTACTCCTCTTGTCGTTTTGTTTCGGCGCTCTCCCGTTTGTTGTCGAGGCGGATCAGCATGCGGATATACGCCGAAATGCTGATGCCGAGCGCTTCCGCCATTTCGTGGGCCATGCGCTTTGTTTCCGGATCAACCCGGATGGGGAGAAGCTCCGTTTTCTTCATGGCTATATGATATACATTATATATCGTTTGTCAATCATTATTTTTTGAAAGGCAAGATGGCAGATGCCGGAAATTAGAATCACCGTTCACGACGAACAGGTCAACCAGGCGCTGAAAGAGCTGGCCGGAAAGATGAAGAATCTGTCGCCGGTGATGAAGGCCATCGGGGAGTACTTGCTGCGATCAACGGAGGATCGCTTCAACCGTCAGGGGCCAGCGCCGGACGGGTCACCGTGGGCCCCGTTGAAGGCATCAACGCTGAAACGGAAGAAGCACGGCAAGATATTGACGGAATCCGGCCATTTGCGGGGGAGCATCCGCTATCAGCTTCAGGGACCTTCTTCCGTGGCTATCGGCACGAACCGGGTTTACGCGGCGATTCACCAGTTGGGCGGAAAGACATCGCCGAGCGTCATCGTCCCGAGGACCAAGAAGGCCCTTTTTTGGCCGGGAGCGGCGCATCCCGTAAAGTCGGTTCGTCATCCTGGTTCAGTCATCCCCGCCAGGCCGTTTCTAGGGGTAAGCGCCCGGGACGGCGCGGAGATCGTCAGCATCATTAACCGCTATTTGTCGATGAGGTGAAACATGATCCATTTCCAAGGATTTGACGACTGGATTCCCATCTTCCAGGGAGGCCCCCAGACGGACAGCGCCGGGCGCGTCCATGACGGGACGGCCCTGATCAACAAAGCCGTTTCAACCTTCAATGCCGCCCGGCACGAGCCGCCCGCCGTCATCGGTCATCCCGTGGAGAACGCCCCCGCCTATGGATGGGTCGAAGGACTGAAGAAACAGGGGGATCTGCTCATGGCCAAGTTCAAGCAGGTGGAACCGAGTTTTGCCGACATGGTCAAGCGGGGCCTTTTCAAGAAGCGGTCTGCCGCCTTCTATCCCGATGGATCGCTCCGCCATGTCGGCTTCCTGGGGGCCATGCCGCCTGCCGTCAAAGGGCTTCCCGATGTGGCTTTCGCGGAAGCGGATGCCCTGACATTCGAGTTTACGGAAAATACCACGAATAACAAAGACAAAAAGGAGGAAAAGGAGATGAATTTCAAAGAGTTTATCCAGAAGTTGAAGGACCTGGTCGCCGGCGTCGATGCGACGGATGCGACCCAGACGGGAAAGACCTTCACCGAGGCGGACATCGATGCGGCTAGGGTGCAGGCTGCCGAAGCGGAGCGTCAAAAGATGGCCTCCGCGTTCGCTGAAAAGGAGCGCAAGGCGCGCCAGGATGCCCGGAAAGCCGAGATCTCATCCTTCTGCGAGTCGATGGTCAAAGCAGGGAAAATGACGCCCGCAATGGTCAAATTCGGCATGCCCGAATTCATGGCGGCCTTTGCCGAGAAGGAAGACGTCGTCGAATTCGGCGAGACGAAGGAAAAGGCCACCCTCTATGACCGCTTCAAGGCCTTCTTCGAGACCGAACTGCCGAAAGTGGTGGAGTTCAGGGAAGTGGCGACACGGGACAAGGACACGGGCGGACAGGGCCAGGCCGGATCGAAAGTAGAAGCCCTGATCCGGGCGAAAATGAAGGATAACAAGGACCTGTCCTACGGATCGGCCTTTGCCGAAGTGCAAAGGGAAAATCCCGACCTGGCGCGGGAATATCAGCAGGAAATCGGCGGATAATCGCGGGGACATGATCTAATCGTGTCCCCTCACGAAGAAAGGAGAACAAAGCATGTCTACGGAAAATAAAATATTGGATCTAACCTTCCCTGCGGCGGAAGACCTGTCCAACGATCAGTACAAATTCGTGGTCCTCAATTCGAGCGGCCAGGTGCGCCGCCCGGACAGCGCCTCCGAGGTGGCTATCGGCATCCTCCAGAACGCCCCGGAAAGCGGCGAAGCAGCGGTTGTTCGTGTCGTCGGCCAGTCGAAGGTCCAGGCCAACAACGCCATCGGCATCGGAACGTTCATCGGGCCGGAATACGTCTCCGCCACGGATGCCGGAAAAGGCCAGGACAACGCCGGCGCGCTGGCTTATGCCCGGGCTGTCATGGTGGAGGCGACCGGGGCCGAGGACGACCTGGGAAGCTGCCTGCTTCTCGGGATGTGCCCGGCAATCACCGACGCCGTCCAGCGCGTCACAACCGTCACGACCAAAACCACGGCAGGCAATGTCACCTACTCGGCGGCGGAACTGGTTGGCGGCATGATCCTCCGGGATACTGCGGGAGACGCCCGGTCCGACGTGACGCCCACGGCGGCCCAGATCGTCGGGGCGGTGACGGCGGCCATCGCGACGTCGAGCTTCGAGTTCACCATCCGCAATACGGCGGACGCGGCGGAAACCATCACGCTGACCGCCGGGGCGAACGTGACCCTTTCCGGGACCATGACCATCGCCCAGAACAACAGCAAGCGGTTCCTGGCCGTCATCACCAACGCCGGAAGCGGGACGGAAGCAGTCACCATTTACAGCCTCGGAACGGTTGTCCACTAAAAACAGTGATCAGTGACTAACCACCGGCCGCCGACCACTTGCCGCTAACATGAAAGGAGAATGAAATTATGCCTCAGAACAATGTCAAAGAATTGCTTGTCACGGGCCCGCTGCAGAACGTTTCCGTGGCATACAAAAACCAGTCTTATATCGGGGATCGCGTGTTTCGCATACTCGACAATGTAGACCCCAAAGCAAAGATCGCCATCTTTTCCAAAGGTGCCTGGTTCAGAAATGATGCCGGGATTCGCGGTCCTGGAAGCCGAGCGAAACGCAGTGGTTTCCCCATATCCTGGGCGTCGATTTCCACCGATGAATATGCGTTTGCATCGGAGGTGACCGATGAAGACAGAAGATTCTCCAAGTCGAAATTCGCCCCGCCGCTGCAGCCCGACCAGGATGCCATCGAATTCGCCTCCGATAAGATTGACCTGTCCAAAGAGGTGCGGATTGCTGGCATGATTACTGGCGGCACTTGGGTGGACGGAAACGCCGGAGGCGAGGATGCCGAAGGTTTGTGGAGTCCGAAAGGCGATACAAATACTTTCCTGGACGACATTGCCAAGGGGACG
>Ga0172382_10004697_pt1 | contig 20815 bp, 18 predicted proteins | sample Leawel138RmetaG_FD_122245 | JGI IMG/M metagenome (GOLD analysis project Ga0172382, IMG submission 122245) | Leachate microbial communities from a municipal landfill in Southern Ontario, Canada - Leachate well 138R metaG | ecosystem: Engineered > Solid waste > Landfill > Unclassified | place... | reverse complement strand
GTGTCAGGTAGATCTGCTGGATTGCAGGCGTCTCGCCTGCAGAGCACGGGACGTGCTCATTTTTCAAGGCCTGTGGCCTTGCTGGATGCGAGACGCATCCAATCCAGCGAAGCAAACGACAGTTACACAACAGCTTGAGTCCCATGAAAGAGACAGCGGTTACATATTAACACATAGACATCGGTTACACTTTACCATTGTATCGGAAACATCAGCTATCTACAAATTGCTTTGAAAGGCTTTAGCTGGCGGTTTTAACCGCTGACCTTGAAAGACTTTAGCTGGCGGTTTTAACCGCCAGGACGGTTTCGGACACACGCTACAAGACTTTTTCCCCGCCTGATAAGGCGGGGCACCCGCAGCTATATTTTCTAATCCCCAGAGCGGGCAGGATTTGGCTGCGAAAAGGACGGAATCATATCCTCAACCTTCTAAACCTCATCATCAAACAACCCCACGCATACCCAAACCGCCCACCAAATGAATAAAACCCAAATTCAACCGCTCGGCATGATCCCCGCGATCAACTTATAGTGATGTTGATCCTTTTCATAGCATTCCCCCACACTCAAGAGCATCAGGCTGGATTTGCGCATGGGATAATCCCCCGCTTTCAAGGTATCGCAAAGCTGAATGAATTCCAGATCCGTAACCGGCAGCGGTTCATATTCGCGATCATTATAGCATAGTATGATAGCGATGCGGCGGTCCTTGTTAGAATCCCGAATCTGCACTAAGGCCTTTTGGGGAGAGACCAGCATCAAAGACTGTATCTTGTCCACCGGCAGGCTCAGATAGTGCTCTTTGGCCAGCCTTCTTGTGGTATCGTAAAAGATGAAATCAGATCGGTTCGGAGGATGCACCGCTTTCACACTTTCGATAGTGGCCTCCCCCAGCTTTTCCCAGGGACTGTTTTTTGCGATCAGATAATTCTCGGTCTGAAAATAGCTGATGGCTTTGTCCCAGAGCGTTACCCGCACTATGTCTAGCTTTTTCGCCAGCTCCCCATTGCTCAAGCGAATTTGCAGATCGGACAAAGCATAATGGACGTCGGAATCGTTACTGATCAGCCGATACCATTGCCCGCTGCTATTGTCCACACCCGCCACACAGTATTTCCCATACTTTTTAGAAACGGCCAGCAGGATGATATCTTTGATCATAGATGGATGATTTCTGTCTTGGATTGCAGATTTTTGATAATCCGGGCAACCAGCGAGCGGTGGCAATACTGTGGCTCTGCTTCCGAGCACAAAAGGCAGATGGGGGCCAAGGCCAGAGGCAGATCTTGTTTGATCAGCTCTACAGCACCGCGAGAATCCATCAGCCTGGTAAATTCCTGCTGATAAGCCTTCCAATCAAGCTCTTTGTTCCGCCAGGATTTCAAAAGCTCGGGGGAAGGAGCCAAATCTACCATGTGGGCATAGCGGATATCCAAAAGCTCATCCAGAAAAAAGGCAAGATCAGGATATTTGCTGAATGCAGCCAGTTGGCTATTGTTCTTGAGCCGGATGTCCCACAGAGTTTTGACTTTGGCATCTGCCAGCAAAGCGAAAAAATCCCGGGCAGTCTTTCCGGCAAATCCTATGGTATATAGCTTCATGGCAGCTCCAGATCATCGCGCCTCCAGGCTATGGACTCATTGCGTTTGAGATATGCTTCATGAAGCATTTCTTCCACGCTGAGCCTGCCTTCAATGAGGTCAAAAATGCTGCCTTCATCGCGGCTTGGGAAATACTTATCCAGAAGTTTCTGATCCAATTCCGCTTGAGTGAATATGCTGCCATCCGCCAGAATGTGCCTGAGATCGTATCCTTTCAGACTCAAAGCCCGGCCTACCATGATAGCCCGATGACACTCAAAGGGGTCCTTTTCACTACAGAGCAAAGCCGGACTATGGCACTGTGTGAGGCAAAGATCAAGATTGCGGACTCCCTGATCGAAAGTGCCGGATTTTGTGTAGGCTCTGTAATGTAGCCAACCCCCGGGGGTATAGTATTCCGGGTCTGGTTGACGCGCCCCAAACCATAAGCCAAAGCTCTGATAAGCAAGCTGGTGAGACTCTAAAACTAAACGTAATTCCTCTTGATTAAATTGCGGATAGCGCTTCGAATAAGGGGTGCTGCGCACATCCAAAATCAAATCTACATTGTGCTTTTTCAGCAAAGTGACGAAATCTGCAATCTCATGATTGGAATGACCAATCGTATATATAATATCCATAAGCACCTCATCCTTGTACCTGTGTCAATTTATTGTGATGCCAGATTCCTGTCAATTAATTTTTCAATATTTTACGTCAATCGGCTTCAGATAAGCCTCAAGCCCGCTATACTATAAAGATAACCTCACAATGCCTGCATATTTTCCGGCTCGCAAAACCATCAGATATGCTCTGGATTGGGAATGCGCCTGTCATATAGTTTTTAGCAAGCTTGAACATATAGGCATGGGTGACCTGGCTCGATAAATATCATGGCCTGAGGCGGTTATCTCCACCTCGCTGAAGCTTGAACATATAGGCATGGGTGACCTGGCTCGATAAAGGCCAGGGAAAAGCCTTTTAACACACATGAGGCAGGATCTGCCTAAGATCATATCCTTCCAAGCTCAAAGCCCGGGCTACCATATAGGCCTTTTGTGCTAGCTTTCTTGCTCTCGCTCTTCATTCTGAATTTGAGATTCTTAATCCGCTACAAGGACAAAGTCACTATTGAAAAGCTTTTCAGTTATTCATTTACATGCAGATAACTTAGTGTTTACAGCGGGTTAAAACCCATGGAGATCATCTTTAGAGAGTATGGTGCCGCTCTGAACCGGAATTGTATAAAATTATATCCAAAAAGATATCTATCTACCCAATCCGCAGCTTTATGATTAATTATTTTGATTCTATTGCCTTACCTTTATCTCCTTATCTCTTATACAGAAATCTTCCACGGCAGTCGATGCTTGTATAAAATAAATATCATATTGAGGCCGTATTATTAGAAAAGTCCGAGTACTTTTCACCCCCCAGCCGAGGTAATATGTCTCGTGCAGTCATTGCCCGAGATGTACATTTCCATATATTTCATAGAAGCATATTATTCTATAATCTTAGGCAGCAGAATCCACAACGGCATAGCTTGCTACCTCAAACAGCTCCTCCATCTATAGCCAATTTGGAGATTGGCTCTCCAGCCCAACGCATCCATGTAAATAGCAAAAATAAACCGCCTGACTCTTTTGCTCGATCTCAAAAGCTTGCCGGCAAGATGTTAAAAATAAGGCCTTATGCAATATCTCAGAAGCAGATTTTAGACGTATTAGATGAAGAGTCTTCTTGCGAAACACTCCTGTTGGCTGTCCTCGCATATTATGACAAGTGTAGTCTTTCTTCTACTCCTTCTCCCAACCCCGTGCAATTACTTCGGAGAGTTTTAAACTGCCTTCAAACTGTGTAGGGAGAGGTTTTACCCGAGTAGGTCCCAGTGGCTCTTTGTCAATATGCCGGCATTTATCCACTCCAAAAATAGTCTATAAGCTGATGGCTTTATCATACCTTCAATTCAATTTTAACTTGCGTTTAACTCGAGCTGACTCGAAGCTTCGAGTCAGCTCGAGTTAAACGCAAGTTAAAAACAAGATCAAAAGTCGTGGAACTTGACTGAAAAACCAGCTTTCGCCACCGGGAATGAAAGCCAGATTCTTTGAAGCCCAAGAGCCCAAGTAGTTGGTAGTAAATACGTAACACCCTAAGGCTCTTGAACTCCAAACAATCAGGAATGAAAGCATGATCGAATGAAGTCGAAGCCAGCGCCGAGTTTGGAGGATAATTCAAGGTTAGAAGAGCCGGCTTGAACTCCATTCAATCACTCCGATTCGGCTGTGGGGAATTGGATTTACCCACCCCCTGAATTCGCTATAGCCGGTCGGTTCTCTTTTTGCAGCTTAATCCGCTTTATGATTGTATATTGGTTTGATGTGAGCTATAATGTCCACCGTATCGCCGATGTTATCTATTATTTCCTGCATGGGCTTGTATGCCATAGGGCTTTCATCGATGGTCTTTCTGCTTACACAGGTGGTATATATATGTTTCATGGAATTCTTAAATTTATCCAGAGATAATATCTTTCTTGCTTCTGTCCTGGACATGGTCCTACCCGCGCCATGGGGTGCCGAATAGTTCCAATCCTCGTTTCCTTTACCGATACAGATCAGCGAGCCGTCTCGCATATTGATGGGAATGATCAGCTTTTCACCTTTCTTGGCCGATACTGCGCCTTTTCTGAGTATCATGGTATCGAGCTCAATGTAGTTGTGGATAGTCTGAAATTCTTCCACTACTTCATAACGCATTCCAGTCTGGATGGTGTCGGCCATAGCTTTTCTATTCAGCACGGCATAATCCTGAATGATATGCATATCATGTAGATAGTCGTCCATAAGCTCGCCAACGCAATAAGCGGATTGTTTGTCTATCCTGGGGCTTTTGTTTTTCCCCAAAACCTGCTCGATTTCCTGGTCGCGCCCGGCCTCCACCAGCTTTTTTGTGATGGCAGCTTTGTCGATAGCGCTTAGCTCTTTCATCTGTTTGAAAGCGGCGTTTTGATAGTATTGAGCTACCTGATTGCCAAGATTTCTGCTTCCGCTATGGATTACCATGTAAAGATTTCTATCCTTATCTTTGTTTACTTCGATGAAGTGATTGCCCCCGCCCAGAGTACCGATGGCCAGGCTGAAATTGCGGTGATTTTTCAAGGCATTATAGCAGCGAAGCTGGGTAAGATCTATCTGATCTGCAAACCGGTGTTCGCTTCTTCTATTTGAGAATCCCGTGGGTATATTTTTGCGGATGACTTCATCAAGACGTTTCAAGTCAATTTCCTGTTCGGCAAGTTTTTGGACTATCAATCCGCAACCTATATCCACACCGACAAAAAAAGGGCAAACCTTATCGGTAATGGTCATCGTAGTCCCGATAGTGCAACCGGCGCCGGCATGAATATCGGGCATAAACCGAATCTTTGATCCTTTTGAAATCTCATTGTCAAGTAAGTCCTGAATCTGCTGGCGGGCAGTTTCTTCTATGTTTTTGGTAAAAACTTTTGCTTCGTTGTATTTACCAACTGCTTTTGTGTATGTCATGTGTTTTTCTCCTTGTTTTTGTTATTGGTGACTGAGATGCTGGGAAGCCTGCCGTTTGGAGTTCAAGGCGCTGAAACAAACTTTTATGTATTCTCCTATTATAAAAGCGCTTTGGACTCCAAACGGTTTTCGCTAAACGCCTGATTGCTTCAGTGATGATTCGAGCAAGATTTTTGAAGTCCAACAAGGCGCTTAAATCACTGTAAATCATGAATTTGTAGATTCGTGTTGAACCTTACTGAAAGCTGGCTTTCGCAACCGACGATGAAAGCCTGATTTGCTAAGCTTCGCAAAAATAGCCTGTCTGCTGGATTGGATGCGTCTCGCGTCCAGCAAGACTGGAAGTCTTGAAAAAAGAGCACGTTCCGTGCTCAGCAGGCGAGACGCCTGCTATCCAGAGCTACCCGTCAGGGGGATGTTTTATGTCTTCTGAACAGTTTTCATGTAAACTCCAAAAATCAGAGATGTCTTTAGCCCAAGCGATATCTCAGTCTTAATCGATTAAATAGTTCATATCGGATTGTGTCAAATCATTTCTTAGAACTTTCGATAAAAAGCTGAAATAATGCTATAAAGCTAACTCTGTTCCTTACGAATCCGGGCAGACATCCCTGACAAAATGCTTGACTCTTTTGCTTTAGTAAAAAAACTTGCAGGCAAGGAGAAAATTTGGTCTTATGCAATATACTCAGAAGCAGCTTTTGGACGTATTAGGTGAGAGATTTGGTTACGAGAGCTTTCTACCGGCTCAGGAGAAGGTGATCAGGCAGATTTTGGCAGGAGAATCCACTTTGGCGGTGATGCCTACGGGTTCGGGAAAGTCTTTGTGTTTTCAGCTTCCGGCTTTGATGCTAAAGGGGCTATGCCTGGTGGTCTCCCCCATGATATCGCTGATGAAAGATCAGGTGATGCAGGTGCGGGATCTGGGCATTGAAGCCAGGATGTATAATAGCCTGATGACGCAGGCGGAGCAGCAGGAGACCTTGAGCGAATTGGCTTCGGGGCAGCTGAAATTGCTCTATGTGGCTCCGGAGACTCTGTTGAAGGATTGGTTTTTATCAAATCTGAAAGCTGTGAAGGTGCCGCTGATTGCCATCGATGAAGCGCATTGCATCTCCATGTGGGGACACAATTTCCGCCCGGAATACCTGCAGCTTGCTCAGCTCAGAGAGCACTTTCCTGATGCCACCTATTTTGCGCTTACAGCCACCGCCATCCCCAAGGTGCAAAGCGATATCTGCTCCCTTTTGACCATACCGGAAGGAAATATGATCCTGGAAAGCTTTGACAGGCCGAATCTTTTGCTGATAGTGGAGCCGAAGCAGGATTCTTACAATCGCCTGGTCAGGTTCCTCAGTCTGCATCCGGATGAAAGCGGGATAGTGTATTGCATGACGCGTAAGCGGGTGGATACGATAAGCGATAAATTGATTACAGACGGATTTTCGGCTTTACCTTATCATGCCGGGCTCAGTGATGAAGAACGCCATGCAAATCAAGAGGCCTTCATCCGGGATCAGGTACAGATCGTGGTGGCTACCATCGCTTTTGGCATGGGCATCGATAAATCTAACGTGCGCTTTGTAGTCCATATGGACCTGCCCAAAAGCCTGGAAACCTATTATCAGGAGGTCGGCCGTGCCGGCAGAGATGGGCTGCCTTCCACCTGTCTGTTATTTTATAGCATTGCAGATTTCTTCTCGCTGAAAAGGATAATTTTCGACAATCCCGATCCCAAGCAAAATCATGTTACGCAGGTACATCTGGATGCCATGGTGCGATATTGCGGGTCGAACCAGTGCCGCAGAGCCCAGATTTTGAAATGGTTTGGCGAGAACTATGCAAAGAGCAATTGCGATATGTGTGACATCTGCCTGGATAAAAAGGCGGAAAAGATAGATGCGAGCAGGCAGGCGCAGATCTTTCTTTCTGCCATATTCCGTGCTCAAGAAGATGCCACTGCGGATGAGATCATCAAGATTTTGCGGGGTTCAAGGGCCAAAGCCATCCTGAGAGCCGGATACGACAAGCTCAGCGTCTATGGCATTGGCAAAGAGACCTCCAGCAAAGATTGGTTTGCCCTCTTCTCTGCCCTCAAACAGCAATCCGGCCTGGTGCAGGGCGCATATTACAAGCTGAAACTCACCCCCAAAAGCTGGGCTATATTAAAAGGGGAGGAAGGCTTTAGCATGAGCCAGTCTCTGATCTCGCAGATGGTGGAATCGGACGAAACTCAGGAAAACGGTCTGCTCTTTGATGAACTGCGGAATTTGCGGCGTCAATTGGCAGATGAACGCGGATTCCCGCCTTATATAGTCTTTTCGGATCGCTCCCTGCGGGAAATGGCCAGAGCTTACCCCTGTGATCTGCAAAGCTTCAGAGCTATACCCGGAGTGGCGAGCACAAGCTTAGCGAATATGGCGAGGCCTTTGTAAAACTAATCGCTGACTATTGTGCAAGATATGGCATAGAGCCGAGGGAGCCCTCACAAATCTTGAGGCCAGAGCCCAGAGTGAAATCCAAAAGCAAGAGCTTGCAGGTGGCAGAATACGTCAAAGCCGGGCACAATGCTCAAGAGGGCATGCTGCACTTTGGGGTAAAGCTGGAGACCATAATCGATCATCTAATGACATATCTGGAGCATGATGGCGAGCTGGATTCCGAGCAGATGCGCAGCTTCTATCCCCTTGATCAGGATGCTTTTCGGGAGATATCTGCCGCTTTCAAACAGCTCGGCACGGAGTATATGAAGCCAGTGAGAGATTTCCTTCAGGAAAGATACAGCTATAGCGAGCTGAGGCTGGCAAGGCTGATCTATCTTTGCAATGTGCAAGCTGAGGCTGCACCGGATCCGGCTCAATAGCCGCTAAAGACGTGATTTGTAGTGCTATCTATGCTGATCTGCTTTGCAGTGATGTAATAGTAGTTATGGTGGTAATCCTGGATCTTGAGATCGTAAAAGCCGGTATTGAGGCTGAAAAACTCATATTCGGAAGGCTGCATGGTATGTTTCAAAAGGTTTTGTGACCAGTTGTTGTTGCCGGATTGGGTAACTTTCAAAGATATGATTTGTCGGTTTGAGGCATTGTGCAATCTCAAAGCTCCACAATTTGGCTCCAGGGAAAGATACTGATTCCCCGAGGCAGTCATATCCACCATGATATTGCCGGGTAAAATGTGAAGTCCATGATATTGAAGATTCACAGTCTGAGGAGTGGAAATGCTGAAGCTGCTGCTGCTCTGAGGCCGGATATAGCGCTCTGAGCCGTTATCTATCTTTACCCAGGCATCTGCAACGCTGTTGTTTCTTACGACCAACTCGGTATCTGAAAAGCAGGCGCTGATAAAAAGCATCATCAGCGCCAAAATGCTAATGTAGAGGCGTTTCATCTGAACTTACATGAAATGGATTTTGCAAGCGCTAATGAGAGCCAGATTCTTTGACGTCAAAGCTGGCTTCAAACTTGGAGGATAATGCTGGGCTAAAGTAGCCAGCTTCAACTCCAAACATTCTTCTTTCATGTAAACAGCCCTTACTTTTCACCCACAGCTTTGCCTTTCACCGGTTTCACATGGGTAAGGATAGCTTCTTCTTCACCTTTTACCACTTTGGAGGTGATCTTGCAGGTCTTCACGGTCTTCAAATCCGGAATATCGTACATGATCTTCAGCATAAAGCGTTCCATGATAGAGCGCAGGCCACGGGCTCCGGTCTTTTGAGCGATGCCGGTGCGGGCAATCTCTTTCAGGGCTTCGGTGTCAAAACTAAGCTTTACACCATCCATATCAAAGAGTTTTTTATACTGCTTTACTATGGCGTTTTTGGGCTCGGTGAGGATATCTACCAAAGCATCTTCGCCCAGTTCATGCAGAGTGCAGATCACAGGCATCCGGCCGATAAGCTCGGGGATGAGGCCATATTTGAGCAAGTCGTGGGGAATGGTTTTGTCAAATATATTGCCATCTTCCGTCTTACGCCCCAGTTCCACATCAAAACCGATGGCCTTCTTCTCGATGCGTTCCTGGATGATCTTTTCCAGGCCAAAGAAAGCACCGCCGGCGATGAACAGGATGTTTGTGGTATCCAGCTCGATAAATTCCTGTTGAGGGTGTTTGCGTCCGCCTTTGGGAGGCACATTCACCTTGGTTCCTTCCAGGATTTTTAGCAGGGCCTGTTGCACGCCTTCTCCGGAGACGTCGCGGGTGATGGATGGAGTTTCGCTTTTGCGGGAAATCTTGTCGATCTCATCTATATAAACTATTCCGCGTTCGGCTTTGGCCACATCATAATCCGCACTTTGCAGGAGGCGCACCAGGATGTTTTCCACGTCTTCGCCCACATATCCGGCTTCGGTAAGGGTGGTAGCATCGCTGATTGCAAAAGGCACTTGTAAAAAGCGGGCCAGGGTCTGGGCTATCAGGGTCTTGCCACTACCGGTGGGGCCTATCATCATGATATTGCTTTTCTCCAGGTCAACGCCATCGTCCGCTTTCTGCCAGAAGATGCGTTTGTAATGGTTGTAAACCGCTACTGAAATAATCTCTTTGGCCCTATCCTGACTGATCACGTATTGGTCCAGATAGCTTTTGATCTGGCTGGGGATCGGGGTCTCAAAATCCTGCATATCACGCGGCACATCATCTACATCTATGATGGTGTGACACATGTGAATGCAATCTTCACAGATGTTTCCGGCGATGCCGCGAATGAGGTTTTTTACTTCGGCTTCGCTACGTCCGCAAAAGGAACAGCTCAGGTTATTGTTCTTTCCCAAACTACTTCTCCTGTTCTCTCTTTTCGATCACTTCATCGATGAGGCCATAATTTTTAGCTTCTTTGGCGCTCAGGAAGTAATCCCGGTCTGTATCCACTTCGATCTGCTCTATGGTTCTGCCGGTATGCCGATGCAGGATATCGTTCATTCTGCCGCGCAGATACAGGATTTCTTTGGCCTGAATCTCGATATCGGCAGCCCGGCCTTGAGTGCCACCCCAAGGCTGATGAATCATGATGCGGCTATTGGGCAATGCAGTGCGTTTGCCTTTGTCTCCAGATGCGAGCAACACGGCAGCCATAGAAGCGGCCATACCTATGCAGATGGTGGAGACAGCAGGCTTGATGTATTGGATGGTGTCATAGATAGCCAGGCCGCTGCTGATGCTGCCGCCGGGACTATTGATGTACATATAGATGTCTTTGCCGGCATCTTCACCTTCCAGATGCAAGAGTTGGGCTACCACAGTATTGGCCAGGCTGTCATTTATAGGACCGCCTACAAAGATGATGCGATCCTTCAACAGGCGACTGTATATGTCGTAGGCACGCTCTCCGCGTCCTACTTGTTCGATTACCATTGGTATATAATTCATAATGTCCCTCTCTGGGTTATTCTTCGGGTTTTGCTTCTTCTGGCCTGGCTTCGGCCGCTTCAGCTTGGGGCTGCTCTTCTTCTACGGATTCAATCTCAGCTTCGGGGATCTCTTGCTCTTCTGCTTCTGGCTCTTGAACAAAGAAATTAGCGGTTTCGGCAAGCTTGCGCAGGATGAAGTAGTTCTTCACGCCAATCTCAAAATCTCCTGCGGCGATCTCATCTTTATACTTTTCTTTGAAAGCCTCTACAGTGTGATCTTCCAGAATCGCTCTATGGGTGAGATATTCCTGACGCATCTCGTCTGTAACTGTGATCTCGATCTTGTTCCTCAAATTGCTCAAAATATACATTTCGACCAATTCCTGGGATATCTTCATGCGGAGCTGGTATTCTATATACATAAGCTGTGGGCTGTCGCCATACTTTTGAGCTTCTTCATGAGCCAGGTATTCAATCGTCTTCATCGGTAGTTCAAATTGATTGTCTTCAAAGAGCTTGCCGACTATATAATAGTTTTTGGCATCAATATTCTTGTGCTGATTGGCCAGACGCATATCATCTGCAATCTTAGCCCGCATGGCCTGCATGCTGTCAAATTCCATATCTTTGGCAAAATCATCATTTAGCTCAGGAAGCTGCATGCGGCTGATGGAATTTACCATGAGCTTTACCGGGTAGCTCTCTTCGTTATCTATATTCACGTTTGAATCTTGACACACAAGCTTGATATTAGTGCCTTCCAGCTCTGTTTCCAGGGTATCGCCGATGCCTTTGCCTATCAATTCTGGCAGGGCTCTGCGGGCAGGCTCTTCTCCGGCAAAAAAGCTGGCATTTTTGACAATATCTTCATCAGGGAGCTTTAGCGTAAGCTCCACTTCCACCAGATCTGTGGGCTCGGCTTTTTCTACATCGATCACCACGCCACTTTGCTGCTTGAGCTCTTCCAGGTATTTATTTACTTCGTCATCCAAAAGGATGGGATTATGCGGGACATCGAGGTTATCCAGCTGCTTGAAATCCAGAGCAGGCTCGTGTTCGATCTCGATCTTGATGATCATATCGCTGCCCTTTTCCCAATCAACATCTTTTACGTCCGGGAACAGTAGGTATTTGATCTCGTGTTCTTCACTCGCTTTAGTAAAATAATCGCTCACTCTATCTTGCAAAAAACGTTCCTGAAGGCTGTCGCCATGCACTCTTTCGATAAGCTTTAGCGGTGCTTTGCCTTTTCTAAAACCGGCAACTTCCAGCTTGCGGGCTGCTTTGCTGAGGTATTTATCCCAAGCTTTGCTGACCTCTTCCGAGGCAACTGTAATCGTAATCTCTTTGGTTACTGCATTGATGGCATTAAAATCTACCTGCACTTTTTTATATCTCCTTAATGGTTAAAAATCCAAGAACCTGGTGCGAAAGAGGGGACTCGAACCCCTACAGGAGTGAACCTACTGGATCCTAAGTCCAGCGCGTCTGCCAGTTCCGCCACTTTCGCGATTGCGTTTCTGAATATTATGTTTAATTATGAATTGCCAGTTTTTTATAGCCTTATGATCTGTCAAGCTTTGAGTGAGATATTGTCTATCAGACGGGGCTTGCCTACCCATGCTGCGATCAACATACGGCTGCATTCATCTACTTCCTGTGTTTCAGATAAATCCCTGCTATCCACGATCTTGACATAATCCACTTTGGCCTGATTGTCTGACAAAATCTTTTCGGCCGCAGCGATGATCTTGCCCGCTGAACGCTCTCCCACCCTGACCAGCTCTTGTGAATGAGTCAGAGCCTTGTACAGGCATCTGGCTTGCTCGCGCTGATCGCCCTTCAGATAGATATTGCGGCTGCTTTTGGCCAAACCGTCTGCTTCCCGAACTATGGGGCAGCCGACAATGCTTACACTTAGATTCAAATCCAGAGCCATCCTCCTAAGCAGGGTCAACTGCTGAAAATCCTTCTGCCCCATATACATGAAATGCGGCCGTGCAATGTTGAGCAGTTTTAGCACTATAGTGCTCACGCCTTTGAAATGCTCCGGACGGCTGATTCCACACAGGATGCGGGAGATATCCTCCACTTCCACCCAGGTCTTGTATCCGGGGGGATAGACCTCTTCTGCGGTGGGGAAAAAGACATAATCTACCTTTCTCTTCTGAAGCAAGGCCAGGTCTCGCTCAAAATCTTGAGGATAGCTATCCAAGTCTTCCGAGGGGCCAAATTGGGCTGGATTTACAAAGATGGATACCACTACCAGGTCACAGTTTTTTGCTGCGGCATCCACCAAACTGAGATGCCCCTCATGCAGATAGCCCATAGTGGGAACAAAGCCCACCTGGGCAGCCTCGGGATATTTTACCGCCTGCATTTGTGGAATAGAGCGAACGATCTGCATTACTGGATGGATTCTATCCTATTATCTTCACCCAGCACCACGATGCAGGGCTCGTGTGTGGATAGCTCTTGCTCGTCGAGCATGCCATAATTTACCACTATCACCTTATCACCCACCTGGGCCAGACGCGCAGCGGCGCCGTTGATGCCGACCATGCCACTGCCTCTTTCGCCTTTGATAATATAGGTGCTAAAGCGAGCGCCGTTTGAGATATTAAATATCTCCACACGCTCGGATTCTTGCATACCACTGGCTTCGAGCAGGGCTTCATCTATTTTTATGCTGCCGTTATAATTTAGATCACATTCCTTCACCGTAGCCCGGTGAAGCTTGGACAATAATATCTGCCTTAGCATTTTGGGACTCCATTTTAGTGTTTTATAGTTCAATATATTGTAAGCACAGCTTTTGTCAACTTAAATCGGAAAACAGGCATTCCATCCACTTTTTTCTGCTGTGATAGCACAAAAGAAAGAAGCTGATAGTTACACGGATTCAGTTGGATTGGTTCTTGCTGGATTGGGCTCCTGCTGGATTGGATACGTCTCGCGTCCAGCAAGGCCAAGGCCTTGAAAAAGAGCAAGTTCTCTGCTCTGCAGGCGAGACGCCTGCAATCCAGAAAGTTGTATATTCCTGCAAGCTGAATAAAACAAGCATATTATTCCTAACTATCCGTGTTGATCCGCTTGATCCGTCAAATCCGTGTAACTATTCAAACTTCTGGGCGGAGGAATAGCATCCTCCGGCTACAGAGGCTTTCCTACTACAGCTTCACAAAGCGTCTGCTCTTGAATCCCTTTTCGTGCAGAAAATACACACCAGAGGGTAAGGCCTGCAGATCAAGCTCGGTTTCGCCTTTATTGAGCGTGATATCTTGCAGTAGCTGCCCCCTCAGGTTATACAGCCGCAGCTGCCGTGGCTCCTGGCTTTGTGATTTCAGATGCAGGCTGGCTCGCACCGGATTGGGATGCAGCGCGATTTCTGCGATAGGAATGAGATTCGCATCATAGTTTGAAACCGGATTTGCAAGGATATATTCCACGCTTGAGCCGCCATGCGAAATTTCAAAGGTCAGCTCTTCCCAATCGTCTGAAATCTCCAATGTCTCACTTGTGAAAGTCACCGCCTGGGCAAAATCCAGCTCTCCTGCCGGTGTCAGAGTATAGCTGGGCAGACCGTCTATACTAAGCCTGGCCATGCGGGGTACATTATGATCCTGATCTTGATAATCGATCTGAGCTCTGATCCGGTAAGGATTCGTATCCAGGATTTCTAAGGAGGCATTGCTGAGAGTGGGGGGATGTCGGTTTGCGCCATCCAAATATTGAGCTTTGGACAATACCTTTATCCCTTCGGTCATATCCGCCTGTTGTATGCCATTTACCAGATTGATCCGGGATGTGGTAGCCGTGGTGGCAAAGATGGGATATTGGGGGTCAAACCAGCTGGAAAAATCTGCATCCGCCAGCAAATCCGCCATAGCACAAGAGAGGATGAGGGTATTATCCACAATGCTGTGCTCGATATCACCCAGGCGGCTGAGTCCATTAAAGCCGCTGCCGGTGATTTTGTATAAAGCAGGGCCGATGATACCGCCCATTTCCACGGTGTACATCAGCCCATAGACCGTAGGATTATCCTCGGGGGCAGCCGCTGGGTCCACGATTACCGGCATATAGGCAAAATAAGTAAAACCAGAGGAGGTTGGAAACGAATTCCCTGCCACCTGCAGCGCAAAATAGAGCCTTTCATCCGTAGCTGCGATCTTCATGGACAGGAGATCCAGGACAGGGTTATCAAAAAGATGATCCCCTAAAGCATCTTCTAATAGCGGAGTAAATGCGGCCAAGGCTGGCTGGGTATCTGCCCATAAGGGACACACCAAAGCATCATCAGAGGTGCGAAAACCGAGATATCCCGGCTGTAAGATGCTGCCTTGTTTCCAGCCGCTTTGCCAGCTCTGCAGCGTGCTTTGCTGAATGCCGCCATCTTGGAGATAGTAATACGAGCCCTCAGCTTCGCTTGAGACAATGAATCCGATCTGCTGGGGATCATCAAAGCTGTAAAGCCTGGCAAAATCCTGGATGCCAGACAAAGTGCAAGCCAAGAGGCTCAAGAGTATCAGTAAACGAATTTTCATTATAAACTCCTAAAATGTGGATGAAAGCAGCACAGACCAGGTTTGGTTGCGCAGCTCAACCGGTTCAAAAAACTCATAGGTAGGGAGGCTGAGATAGTCCCACCCCAAGGTAAAACGGTATTCCAGGCTGAGCGGAAGCCGCGTTTTGAAATCCAGCGATCCACCATAGACCATGCTGAAATCAAACATATTCACCTCCCGCAGCCTGCTGCTTTCCCTGATCTCAATAAGCTCTATATCATCACCATTCCCAGGGAAATAGACCTTCCCATCAAGCTGATGATTAGCATGCAGCTTCAAGCCCATAGCCCATCCGGTGATCAGGCTGAGTTCCAGCTTCTCACGCTTTAAGGTTTTGAGCCTCAAAAGCACTGGCAACTCAAAGTAATCCAGATAGTAGCTCACATTCATCTGAGCCGGGCGCACCAAATCCTGTATAAGTCCATCAATTTCCATTTTGCTGATCCCGATTTTCTGACGTGAGCCTTTCATCGAATACAAGGCCTCCAGTCTGAGACTCAAAATTTCACTGGCCGCATAGTCCAGAAAAACTCCCCCGATAAAGCCTGACCTCAGACCAGTATTCACGTCATAATCTCCTTCATCGCCCTTTGTGCCGTAATGTTGGGAGAGATTAAACCCGGATTTTATCCCCCAGGTAGCGGGTGCTTGCGCAAAAACCAAAGCTGTGCACAAGTAAAAAGCCAAAAGCAGCGGCCACTTCACTTACATATCCTGCAAAGCCGCGCTGATTCTCTGGTGCAGAGCTTCTGCCAGCGCATGTTTATCTTTGTACAGGGGATCATCCTCTGTAATGGGCTCCAGAATGCGCAGTTTAAGATCAACCGCGTGGATGCGCTTGTCTATCTCATAGGCTTTCCAGCTATTTTTGATCGCCAAAGGCACGATGGTAGCTTTGGCCATTGCCGGCAGCTTGAAACTGCCCAGATGAAAAGGGCCCATCTCATCGCTCTGACTTCTGGTTCCTTCGGGAAAGATCACCATCGGATGGCCGGATTTGATCACCTCGGCAGTTTTGGCAAAGGATGCTATCGCTTTGCGTGCCGAAGCGCGGTCTATATATACACAGGGGATTTCATTCATCCACCAGGATAAAACCGGTATCTTGAAAAGTTCCTGTTTGGCTATAAAGCCCGACGGTTTGGGGAGGAATCCCAGCACCAGAGGGATATCGAACATACCCTGATGATTGGATATAAAACAGATATTGTTCCCTGGGGGAAGATTTTGCTCGCCCTGAACATCCACCTTGCTGCCGGTGCTAAGCACCACCCTTCGGCCCCAATATATTGTGCAGTAATACACTACTTTGCGATACAGCTTCTTAGGAAGGATCAGCTTGCAGAAAATCAGCGGCCCAAAGGCGATGAGGCACAATAGCATAAAGAAGATGAACCAGATTTTCCAAAGTAAAGATTTCACAAAAGCTCCTAATAACTGAGGTTTACCCATTCTTCGTAGATTTCATTCAGAGCAGTGATCCAGGCTCCTTCTTTTTGGGCAGATTTGATGGTCTTCCAATACAGCCTTCCCCACCGGGGGTAATCTATAGGATCAAAACTGGTATTGTGCCACAGTATAGTGATGTGCGACTGATAGATCGCTGCCACCTTTATCAAGCGTTTCAAAGCAGTTCTGGCGCTCAGATAGCTCATGTTCATAGCCTTGGCAGAATGCAGAGTGGTATCCATTACGATCAGCGGAATTTCCAGCACCCGGAAGGTGCGGTTTTCCTGGATATTAAATGGATAAAAGGGGAAAGAGGTGCCGGCCCTGAAGCCGATGTTTTCCCAATAGCCCAGGGTGCTGTCATACTTTATTCCGGCTTCTTCCAGGAGTCCAAAGCTGGTTTGATAATCAAAATGCAGATAGTGGGTTCTGTAGCCCAGGGGATCGAAACCCAGCTCTCTTAATCTGCCCAGCTCAGCTTTCAGCACATCCAGGTCAAAGGCAGATTCCGGCGAACCGTGCAGCCCCACATCTTCCTGCCCCAAAAGGTCTATCATCTCCTCTTTCACTCCCAGCTCCTGAATGTATCTCTGGCGTGGGTCTTCAAAATCCTGCCCGGCCATTACAAACCAGGTGGATTTTACCCCCAGATTTTTCTCCTTGTGGTAAATGCCATACAGTAGCTTGAAATGATTGTAAAACAGCTTTTTGTGAATGGCATGTCCCAGAAATTTATAGATAGCATTCAAAGGACGCTCCCAAAAGCTATGCAGATTGTAGCGCAGGGTCTTGCTGATAGTTTCAGGGTCCCAAAAGTTCCAATAATCAATATCGTGCGACAAGCTGACGGCAAATTTGCTGTCATTCCGCCAGCTGATATCCCGTACAAATCCGGGCAGCACTTCACTCAAGGCATGGCGTAAAAGCTGACAGTATATATCCACCACAGGTGTTTCGGTAAAATCCCATCTGTATTGCAGACTTTCTTTGTAGTCCACCCGTCCCCGTGGCAGACCTTTCTGACTGAAAACATATTCATGCCAGCAGGTTAAAAAGTAGAATCCGCTGGCAATGATGTCCTTACGAAAGATGCAGGAATCCGCCGTAAAAGAGAAGATAGGCCCCCCTTTGGAAAAAAGGAAGGGGATATGATTCTCTCGAAACTTGCAGAAATTGACCTTTTCCAGAGGATAAAGCTCCTGCTTTTCAAAAAACTCAGCAGTATCAGGATCAAAATGCACCCGGATGGGGTACTCGCGATCCGGAAGAGGCCCGTAATAAAGATGCGTAGCTTCAAAATGGGTATCGTAGATGAAGGTAGGATTCAGCCTCAGGATATAACAACAGGTGCGCAGCACAAATTCCGCCTTGGGCAGATAGCGCTGCGGCAAATTCAAAAGGATATTAATATTGGGGTAACGTTCCATACAGCCGGCTATTTCTTTGCCTTGGGCAAAATCACCTGGGCCAGCACTTCTGAGACCTCATTTACGAAGCTGATCTCCATACCGGAAATAATTTCTTCAGGAAAATCGGCTATGGTTTCGCGATTTTCCTCCGGGATAATCAGTTTCTTGATTCCAGCGCGGCGGGCAGCCAGCATCTTTTCCTTCAGGCCACCGATAGCCAGAACCCTGCCTTGCAAGGTAACCTCACCGGTCATAGCGACATCGTGTTTCACCCGGGCTTGCATAAAAAGCGAAGCCAGAGCTGTGGTAAGAGTAATCCCTGCCGAAGGTCCATCTTTGGGAACCGCTCCTGCAGGAAAATGCACATGGATATCGTGGGTGCTAAAATCTTTGGGATTGATCCCCAATTCCTGATGATGACTTTTGAGATAGCTCAGGGCAATGCGGGCGGATTCCTTCATCACATCACCCAAGAGCCCAGTAAGGGTCACATTCCCTTTGCCCGGCATGCGGGTGGTTTCACAGAAGAGAATCTCACCGCCATAACTGGTCCAGGCCAGTCCGGTGGCCACTCCGATCTCGGCTTTGCGATTTGCCAATTCATGAGTTACCTTCCTGGGGCCGCGCTAGGTCTGGATGTCTTTGCCTTTTATCCTCCAGGGGCCTTTTGCGCCGTAGGCTACTTCCCGGGCGATTTTGCGGAAAATAGAGCCGATGCGGCGCTCAAGATTTCTCACTCCAGCTTCGCGCACATAATGGTGGATCAGCTCCTGCAGCGCACTTTTCAGCAAAGTAACCGATATGTCTTTGAGGCCGTTAATTTCCTTTTCCTTGGGGATGAGATATTTTCTGGCTATGGCAATCTTATCAAACTCCAGATAGCTGGAGAATTCTATGATCTCCATCCTGTCCCGCAAAGGAGGCGGGATGGTATCCAGTGAATTTGCCGTGGTAATAAACATCACTTCCGAGAGATCATAAGGCAGATTGATATAGTTATCCACAAAGCTGTTATTCTGTTCGGGGTCCAGCACTTCCAGCAGCGCTGAAGCCGGGTCTCCTCTAAAATCACGCCCCAATTTATCTATCTCATCCAGCATAAAGACCGGATTTGCCGTGCCCTGACGCTTGATCTCAGTAATGATCTTGCCGGGCATGGCCCCGATATAGGTACGCCGGTGTCCGCGAATCTCAGCTTCGTCATGAATGCCGCCCAAAGACATACGGATAAACTTGCGGTTCAGAGCATTGGCTACAGAGCGACCTATAGAGGTCTTCCCAGTTCCGGGCGGGCCTACAAAACAGAGTATCGGTCCTCCCAGCTGACCCTTGAGCTTTTTCACAGCGATGAATTCCAGGATGCGTTCTTTGGGCTTTTCTAGACCGTAGTGGTCTTGCTCCAGAATGCGCTCGATCTTCCTCAAATCCAGCCTGTCTTTACTGTGTTTTTTCCAGGGTAGATTCACTATCCAATCCAGATAATTGCGGATCACGCCATATTCACTGGAAGCAGGCTGCATCACAGAGAGACGCTGCAGCTCTTCCACGGCCACATCCTTCACATATTCCGGAAGATCGTTCTTCTCAATGCGCTGTTGCCAGTTTAAAATCTCCTTGCTCACTTCATCGGTTTCACCCAATTCGCGGCGGATGGCATCCAGCTGTTCACGCAGATAGTAACGCCTCTGGTCTTCATTCATCTCCAGCTGGATATTGCTGCGGATATGATTTTCCAGGCGCATCTGGCGAATAAGCTCGGCCAGACAGTTGTTCAAATATTTGTAACGCTGATTCAGGTCCACCAGCTCCAAAATCTTCTGGCGGTCATGAATCTGCAAATCTATATTGCCGGCAATGATGTCTGCCACCCGGCCGGATTGCTTGATATTGGAAAGTCCGGAAATCATTTCCTTGTTCAGCACCGAGCTCTCTTGAGAGATTTTTTCCAAAAGCTCCAACGCTATGGTGCGATAGGCCTGAACCTCCGAATCTTCCGAAAGCGGCTCCGGGATCACCTGAACGTCCACCATCATAAAAGGTTCTTTCTGACTGATCTTCTGCATGCGGATGCGCGAGGTTCCCTGCAAAAGCAAGGATATGCTGCCATCTTGATTGCGCAACATCCTGAGAATGGTCACAGCTGTGCCAATCTTCTTGATCTGATCGCCATCGCCACCAGTATCAAGGTCCAGAAAAAACGCCATCAGTTTATCGTTTGCAAGCGCATGATCTATCACCAGCTTGGATTCCTCATCTGTAACCACCAGTGGCATCAAGAGGTAAGGGAACATCACCATGCTGCTCAGATGCAAGACCGGTAAAGTCCTGGGAATCCTGCTATTATTTTCTTCCATTTTGCACTCCTTGACAAAATCTGTTTTATATATATGTATAAGGCTTTTGAACTAAAAAACAAGTATCTGCCCATCCTGATTTTTGACAAGCAAATTCTACTTTCCTTAGTAAATCAAAGATCAGGGGCTGCTCAAAAGCTGCTTGATTCGGGATTCAAGCCCAAGCAATGGACTCAATTTTAACACAAGATTAACTCGAGATGACTCGAAGCCTCGAGTGGACTCGAGTTAAAAACGAGTTAAAATCAAATTGATGGCATAGGCGTAAACTAAGGAATCGCTATGAGATCCGGCCAGGCAAAACATCTTGTGATAATTCTCAATTCTCAATTTTCAATTCTCAATTAATCAGTTTTCCCTGATCTCTTTCGCCCTATAGGTAAAAGCCTTTTGCACCGGCAGAGTATAAAGCATAGCCTTATCTTCATTTACAAAGCAGCCCTTATCTTTTAGAGCATTTGTGATGCCATCCACCGTGGCGGTAGGCACTATCATCTTGCAGACCTCCCGGATGATGCGGATTCTCTCCAGGTCATCACCCTGTCTGACAG
>Ga0172382_10004692_pt1 | contig 20822 bp, 15 predicted proteins | sample Leawel138RmetaG_FD_122245 | JGI IMG/M metagenome (GOLD analysis project Ga0172382, IMG submission 122245) | Leachate microbial communities from a municipal landfill in Southern Ontario, Canada - Leachate well 138R metaG | ecosystem: Engineered > Solid waste > Landfill > Unclassified | place... | reverse complement strand
GGCTCCACCGGGGGTCGTTCTCGATGAAGCTGCGCAGCGCGTAGCAGGCCTCGCGGGCCTGCCGGACGGGGTCGATGCCGACTTCGCGGCCGCGGCGCTTCTGCCGCCAGGTGTCGCCGTCGTGCCAGACCTCGCCGCCTTTGACCTCAAGACACACGATGCCGGCGCCCTCGATCGCGACGAAGAAGTCGATCTCGTGGTCTTTGAGGTGGTCGGTCACCCGCTTGCCGGGGATGACGAGGTCGCCGGGTTCGAGCTGGTCGATCAGGGCCTGCCACACCTTGCGCTCGGCCCCGTTGGCCAGCCGCGGTGTGTCGGCGGCGGTGATGGTCATCGTCGACGTCCCCCCTTCGTCGAAGGGATGTTAGCGAGCGGGCGCCAAAGTGGGGCGACGTAACGTCCGCACTCGCCAGATGCCGCCGCACTTACAGAACGGCGATGTAGCCAGGGGATGGCACCAACGATGCACCACCTGAAGCGCCGCGAAGTTGCCGTATCGAGAGTCCCAACGAACCAGCCATCGCAATGCTACCCAGGTAGCATTGCGGTATGAAGATCAGCATCAGCCTCTCGGAAGACGAGATCGCGCTGGTCGACGCCTACGTCGACCACGCGGGTCTTCCGTCGCGGTCGGCGGCGATTCAGACAGCAATCCGGATGCTGCGCTACCCGACACTGGAGGACGACTACGTGCAGGCCTGGGGCGAGTGGTCGAGCGGCGGCGAGGGCGATGTGTGGGAATCCGCCGCCGGAGACGGCGTCGGTGATGCGGCGCGGTGACATCTGGTACGTCGATCTGGAGCCGTCCCGAGCGAGCGAGGCCAACAAGACGCGACCTGCCGTCATTGTCAGCAATGACCGGGCCAACGCCACCGCATCGAGGCTCGGCCGCGGGGTGATTTCCGTCGTGCCGGTAACCAGCAACGTCGACAGGGTCTATCCATTCCAGGTGCTTCTCCAAGCTCCCGACAGCGGGTTGGCGGTCGCGTCAAAGGCGCAGGCCGAACAGGTCAGATCAATTGCTGCACAGCGGTTGATCCGCCGGATCGGCCGTGTCTCCGCGCGTGAACTTGCAGAACTGGATGACGCTCTGCGGCTGCATCTCGCACTGTGAATCTCTGAAGGTCCGCGGCGCTCAGCTGCGCCGGCGCTTGATCTGGGGCCGACACGTTCAGACTGCCCTCAAGGCGGCGCAGGTCGAGTATGGGCCGCCGTAGGCGCAGTCTGAACGCAATCGCATACCGTGGTGGCGTGGCAGCACAGCTCGACCCGACCAAAGCCCTTGCGACGATTCTGATCGAGCACGGCCCCCTCCCCAAGGACGCTATCGCGCACCGCCTACGCGAGATGGGCGTCGCGGATCCGGAGGATCTCCTCCCCCGTCTGTTGAACGAAATTGACTGTCCCGCTGCGCCATTGGTCGACGAAAGCTGGGTGTGGCTGCCCGCGTTGCTGGCCGGTCGGGTCTTCACGCACCGGGTCACAGCCCAGGAGCTCGCCCACGACATCCTGCTCGTGACCCCGGACCTTGACGCGATCACCCACCTGTGCGAATTCGAGCCGTACGCGCGTCTGGTCGACGGCTCGCCGGTCAGCGTCGCGTTGCCGGCCTTCGACGAGGATGTGCTCGACGAGCGGGGCGTTCCGCCGGAGATGGTCGACGACGGCGGCACGCTGGTCCTGCCGCCGGGCACGCTGCGCGCCCTGGGTGTCGTCGACGGCGATCTGGTCGGTCTGCGGTTGGCGCCCGAGGGGCTCACCTTCACGCGGGTCACCGCGGACCCGTCGCCGTCGGCGGGTGCCGCGTTGGCAGCGACGCTGGACCCCGAAGAGCCGGTGACGTTCGACTCGGCGGTGTGGACGGCGTGCGCGGCGGATCCGGCGCTGTTCACCGAGCCCTCACCGCCGCTGTCGGAGATCGCCGCCGACCACGGCCTGGAGGCCCGCGGGGGTCTGCTCGCACCCGCGGGTTTCGACTTCGACCGGTGGCGCTTCGAGCTGGATTGTGAGGTCCTGAAGAGGCGGTACGACCTCGACGACGATGATGCGCTCGCCGTGCGCGCGCTGAAGTCGATCTATGAGCAGATGTCGCAGCTGATCACGATGTTGCCCGCGGACGAGGACTTCGCCGACGACGCAGACGAGGACGTCGCAGCCGAGGACGCGCCGGTGCCGCCCCTTGACGGGTACCGGGAGCTGGTCGCCGAGTTCGGCGCCGAGCTCGCCGATCCGCGGCTGGCCGAGGTGCTGGTGGCCGAGACGCTGGGCCGCAATCCCGATGGCGCCGCGGCGCTGGGGTTGTTCGCCGAGACGCTGGAGCCACAGGTGCCGCGCCGCGCGCGGGTGGCGTTCCGCTGGCTACGAGCGGTGGCGCTGGAGCGCATGGGCGACATCGAGTCGGCCGAACGGGAGCTGCTGGCCGCCGAGTCGATGGACACCGACTGGCCCTTGCCGTTGTACGACCTGGCCCGGATCGCGTCCGACCGCGGTGACGTCGAGCGCGGGTTGGCGTTGCTTCGCCGCGCCGGAGCCGATCCGGACGATCCGTTGCTGGAGATGCTGAGCAGCTTTCGGGGCGAGGCCCGCCCCGACGTCGGCCGCAACGAGCCGTGCTGGTGCGGGTCGGGCCGCAAGTACAAGAAGTGCCATCTCGGAAAGGAGCAGCCGGCGCTCCCCGAGCGCGTGGGTTGGCTGTACTCGAAGGCAGCGCAGCACGCGCTGATGAGTGGCTGGCGCGCACTGATCGTCGAACTGGACTACGAGCGCAACCAGTTTCACGATGCGCCCGACGAGACGGCGGACCCGTTGGTAGTCGATGCGGCGTTGTTCGAGGGCGGCGCGTTCGAGGACTTCCTGGCCGTCCGCGGACCGCTGCTGCCCGAAGACGAGCGGTCGCTGGCCGAGCAATGGCTGCTGGTGGACCGGTCGCTCTTCGAAGTCGGGCAGGTGCGCCCCGGCCACGGGGTGACCGTACGCGACGTGCGCACCGGTGACATCCACGAGGTGCAGGAGCGCACCGCCAGCCGTCACCTCAAGTCTGGACAGCTGATCTGCACCCGGGTGCTGCCCGCCGGCGACGACACCGCGCAGTTCTTCGGCGGGCTGGAACCCGTTGCGCTGCATCAGCGTGACGCACTGATCGCGCTGCTCGACGAGGGGCCTGACCCGGTGGACCTCGTCGCGTTTCTGAGCCTCCGGTTCGCCCCGCCGACGCTGACCAACACTGAGGGTGACCCGATGATCATCTGTGAGGCCACCGTCCACGTCGGCGATGCGGCGTCAATCCAGTCGGCGCTTGACGACACCTACGACCGGGTCGAGGACGCTGAGCCGCCTAAGTGGTTCGAGCACGTCACCACGCACGGCATGGAGCGCATCCGCGCGACGTTGGCGCTCGACGGGGAGACGCTGCGGGTGGAGACCAACAGCGAGGAACGGATGGACCGGGTGCTGGCCACGGTGGCGCGGCTCGACCCGGCGATGCAGGTTCTCGAGGACACCCGCGAGTACGTGGACGACCCGCGCGCGATGGCCGCGCGCATGCCGGAAACTGCCAAGGGGGCGATCGAGCCCGACGACCCCGAGATCGCCGCGCTGCTCGACGCGATGATCCTGGACTACGAGGCCAAGTGGCTGGACGAACCGATCCCGGCACTCGACGGGCACACCCCACGCCAGGCCGCCGATGACCCGACCCGCCGGCCCGACCTGATTCGACTGCTCGACTCCTTCCCTGCCGACGCGGGCCGCCATGGGATGAGCGTGGACCGGCTCCGGGCGGCGTTGGGGTTGCCGTAGCGCACGTCCATCGTCGATGTCAGACCCACTGAATACAGTGCCGTCACACCTGTTCAGCTGGGGAGGAGACGGAGATGGCACCGAAACCCGTGGCCACTGCACGCCCGATCGACATCGTGGCGGCACGGCCACGCCCGACGCGGTCGGTCGCGATCGCGCTCGCTCAACACAGCAAGTCGCGGTACCGGTACTCGGCGGCATCCGCCGAGCACCGTTGGGCCGGATCCGTGAAGGCCGAGTCCGTCGACACCGCGGTGCTCGACGTCATCAGCCGCGTCCGGGAGGCGTCCGGCGGGGAGCGGATCCGGTTCGTGGTGCAGGTGCCGGCACGCAGCACGCTGTGGGCGCTGCGCGACGAGATCGCCCTGCTGATGCCCGGGGTGTGGATCGAGCGGCCGCGGCTCTCGGATGGGGAGCTGGTGCGGCAAGCCTGCGCGGGGCTGCGGGAGGCCACGCCGGTGCCGGCGGGTCCGGTGTGGGTCGCGACGGACGGCTCGGTGCGGGGCAGGATCACCGGCTACGGGTGGCTCGCGTCTACGGGTGAGTACGGCCTGCAGGGCTTGCGGCATTCGACCAAGCTGATCGGTCCGAAGGTGGTGTTGGTCGCCGAGCTGCGCGCCATCGGTGCGGCGGTGCAGACGCTGCGCGGCCGCGACATCACGGTGCTCAGCGACAGCAAGTTTGCGATCGCGATGGTGAAGCGGTGGATGGCCGGTGAGGACGTGCTGCCGGAGGGCTACGCCGTCTACCGGGAGAGCGGGAAGACGCCGGGACTGGTTCGCGCGCAACAGATGATCTACGAGGACCGCGACCGGATCACCCCGGTGTGGGTGAAGGGGCATCGGGGTGAGCCGCTCAACGAGGGCGCCGATGCGTTAGCCGGGTTGGCGTCGCGATATGCGTTGGGCGACAGCGGCCTTGACGGCGCCGAGTATCACCGCCGCGCGCGGGATCTGGCGGAGACGTTCTCGCGGGAGTTCACCAAGCAGACCGCTTGAGGACTCGCACCGGACGACCGACCCGTCCATCGGCCCAGGCGCGTAGCATCTGCTACAGCCGTGCCAGATTGCTACATCGAGGTGTCAATGTCCGACACAACCGATCAGGTGACCCGGGTCGCCGCGGATCTGATGGACAGCGCCGCCACCGAAGGCGCACGCCGGAGCTGGTCGGCGGAACAGCAGCTGGATCACTGGGCGCGGGTCGGGCGCGCGGTGTCCAGCCAGCACAGCGTTGCTCGCCGCAAGGTGGAAGCCGCCCTCGCCGGCGACGTTCACACGCGAGAGCTCTCCGATGAAGAAGGTGTCGTGTTCAACGCTGAGATCTCCGCGGCGATCCAGGAACGCCTCGCGAGCGCCGACTACGGTGCAGTGCTGGCCACTCGAGGAATCACCACGGTGGCGCTCGACGACGACGGCGAGATCGTGCAGTACCAGCCCGACGGCAGCGCAACACCGCTGGACCGCGGTGCGTGACGCAGCTTCTCGCTGAGGCGACGAACGCTTCGGTTCGGTGAAGCGCCTCGACCTCGTGCGTCGGATCTGATCGGCGCTAGCAAGTCCACGTTCATCGAGCTGACCCTCGCGCCGGACTACACCGTCATCCTGCACGCGGTGTTGATCCCGGAAGAGCTTGCCGTGCAACGTGTCCGACACCGAGTGCGGGCCGGAGGCCATGACGTCCCCGAATCCAAGATCCGGCAGCGCCATCAACGGCTTTGGGATTTGGTCGCCACCGCGGCCAGTCGCGCGGACGAGGCGACGTTCTACGACAACAGCGCGATCCGGGGTCCACGCATCGTGGCTCAACTCGCTTCTGGCGTTGTCGTAGGTTCACCCACGTGGCCGGCATGGACGCCAGCCGCGCTCGCCAACCGTTGGCCCGGCGAGTAACGATGGGCCCGGCTGCAGACGGTGCGCGTGCTGTCCCGGTCACCAGATCAATTTCATGCGTGGTGACCGCGCATATGGCCATCAGAGGCCTTTGGCCTTGAGCGCCTTCATCAGCGACGGTCGCCGACCGTAATCCTGGCGGATCTGCGCGATAAGAACCGCGAAATCGTCACTGCGCCCGCCACGTTCGTAGAGCTCGGCCATGGTCGCCAAAGTCGCGGCGATACCGGGATAGAGCCTGGTGTTGGCGTGCCGAAGGTCCTCCTTGAGTTGCGGCCGGTACAGGTCGGCAGCGGCTACGGGGCGCGCATCGGCGCCGCGGTCGGCGAGCTCCTTCCACGCCCCGCCGGGGCCGTATCGGTCGGCGGCCTCCCAGGCGGCATCGACATCGCCTTCGCTCAACAACAGCTGCACCAGAACCGCGCCGCCCCCCGGACGGTCCGAAGCCAGCTGCCGCGCATGATCGAACGCCCACTCGCGTTCAGTTTCGCCGCGGTCGATGCCTGCGGCGAAGCCGCACAGCGCCTGGTAGGAACGGACCGAGGGCTGCCTGACGAAGTCGGCGCGCAGGACAGCGATCGCGTCCTCGACGCGGCCTCGTTCTTGATACGTCAGGGCGACGTCGGTGGGGCTCAGCCAGTACGCGTTGCCGCCGCTGTGCCCGCTGACGCGTCCCTCCGCAACGGCGCGGTCGATCCACGTGTCGATCTCGTCGTCACGCCCGGCTGCCCGCAACCGGGCGATGATCGCCCCGTACTGAGGATGTTCGCGCTCGTTCAGCAGCTGGACCGCCCGATCGACATCGCCGTCGTGGTCAGCGAGCTCCAGCAGCATGGTGTCGACTTCGAAGCGGTTCCAACGATCGCCTTCTGCGAGTTTGTGATCGAGTTCGGATACCGCCCGGCGGTAGACAGCGAGCGCGTGGTCGTCGAACGCGTCGACAAAGTCCGCCAACGCCAGATCCGGCCATCCCGGCGAGTCAGCACGGAACCTCACCAACCAGATGGCGAGTTCGACCGGGTCGGGCGCACCCTGCCGACAGGCCCGCGCGTACAACTCGGCCGCCCGCTGGCATTCACCACCGATAGCTCCCGACGAGTCGTCGGCATGCTCGGTGATGGAGCGCAGCAGCGTCAACGCGGACAGCAGGGCCGGCCGCACGATCTCGGCGGCCCCATCGTTCAAGTGATTCTCCAGCTCGTCGAGCACTTGTCCGGCCGTTTCAGCCACCGCGTACGATTCCCGGTAGTCGATGAAGCCATAGAACTGCAACGCATTTCGCACGTAGCTCTCAAACTCGACTTTGGCGGCGGTGTCGTCCCCGGACTCAGTCGTCGCACGTACCTCCAGCATGCGGCGAACTTCGCCGTCACGCTGTGCGAGCATCATGACGAGGTCGCGAAGCTCGTGGACATCCATCGCCTCCACCGCTGCCTGCACCGCAGATTCCGGCGTGACGTCGGCAGTGCCTTCGCTGCGGTCGATCACCGCGAGCCCGACCGCGACCAGATGCTTGCAGAAGTGACCGTCTGCGTGATGAAGGCAGGTACAGGAGCCGGCGGGTAGCGGGCCGGACCAGTCCAGTTCCACGGTGTAGACCCTCTTGGCCTGGACCGACGCATGGGCCTTGTCGGTGGTGACCCGCAGACCTCGGACGTAGCGGACGTAGTCCTCACCGCGGGCAAAGACCCGGTCGCCGGCGACGCCAAGCAGCGTCGTCTCCGATAACGGCATATCGTCATGGTGCCCGATGAGCACGCTCACCCGCGAGCGGCACGGCTCTACAGTGATCAGGATGTACTCGGTAATACCTGAAATGCGAGTCCGATGAGAGACCGCTCGCACCTGCGGGTGGTGACCGACCTGGAGTCGCGGCCCGATCTGCGGCACCCGCGTCGAAGTGATGTCGTCGTCTACCGGGTCAGGGTGGACATCGACGACGCCGATCCGCCGATCTGGCGACGGATCGATCTGCGCTCTGACGTGACGCTGGACTTCGTGCATCAGGTCCTGCAGGTGGCGTTCGACTGGACCGACTCGCACCTGCACCGCTTCTCGCTGGGCGGCGGCGCCTTCGACCGTGACAGCCAGCTGTTCCTGTGCCCGTACGACGTCGCGGAGGCCGACGTCGAGGACGACGGCGTTCCTGCCGCCGGGACCCGTCTCGACGAAACCCTGACCGGCCCCGGCGATGTCCTGCACTATCTCTACGATTACGGCGACAATTGGGAGCTGACGCTGCGGCTGGAGCAGGTGCTGCCCGCCGATGGCGACTGTGCCGCGGCGGTGGTAGTCGACGGCGAGCGCGCGGCGCCGCCGGAGGACTGCGGGCACCTGGTCGACGCGGCGAGCCTCGCCGAGGTGCTTCCCGATCCGTCGCTCCTCGAGCTGGGTCGGATCAACAGGTCCCTGCGCGGCCCGTACTTCGTGTTGCGCGAAGCGAAGGTCGACCCGCGTCTGATCGACCTGGTTCATCAACTCAGCTACACCGAGCACGGTGACAGCCTGGCCGAGATGGCGCTGACGCTCGTCGCGGAACCCGCGACGCCGGATGACGACGACCTGATCCGACATCTTCGCGCCTTCCAGTGGTTCCTGGACCGGGCGGCGGACGGCGGCATCGCGTTGACAGCCGCGGGTTATATGAAGCCGAACGACGTGGTGGAGGCATCGAAAGTCGTTCCGGTGATGGCTGATTGGATCGGGACGAAGAACCGCGAGGCGCACTGCTACCCACTGCTGCAGTTCCGGGAAACGGTGCAGGACCTCGGGTTGCTCCGCAAGAACAAGGGCCAACTATTGCTGACCAAGGCCGGTCAGTCCGCCCAGCGCGACGTCAACGCGCTATGGACGCATCTGGCCAGTCGATTGAACCCCAAACCCGGCGATGAGTTCCACGTGCAGGCCGGTCTGGTGATGCTCGCCTACGCCGCGGCTTCCCCGAACGCCGAACTGCCGCTGAACACGATCTCCGCGATCCTCACCGAACTCGGGTGGCGCCACGCGAACGGGACTCCCGTCACGGATTCCGCGCTGCGCCATCTGCCCGTCTACGAGGTCCTGACGAACGTCACCGATCAGCCCGTCACCTGGCGCCGACGGGATCTGATCAGTCCGGTGGCGGCCAGGCTGGCGCGTAAGGCGCTTGAGGTCTGAGCACGGTCAGGACGAGGACTGCTCTGTTCAGCAGATGCCTCGACCGATCTTCCGCCGCTCGACGGGAGGATTCCATATGCCCTATCCGCGCCCGCATAGGCAGCGTCGCAGCTCAGCGAGGCAGAGTGGGCTTCCAGGTACCCGCGACGTGCTCAATGATCCGCTCGGCCATGCGTCCCGCCTCGGGTCGTGCGCTCAGCGCCAGTGAAGCCACGGCGCGCTCGAATGCATCCGGAAGTTTGTTGCGGAGTTCGCCTACCCACGCCGTGGCCTGCTCCGCGGAGATGCCGAGACGGCGTCCCACCTTGGCCCAGTCGGAATTGTTGACATCGAGCATTTTCCAGTGTTCACCGATCTTCATGGAGGAACGCAGGTGGTCGCGCTGGTCGTACGGCGCAGCCGAGGCGGCGTCATACATGGGCGCCACCTGGGCGCGTGATCCGATGAGGACAAGTGAGTAGTTCTTCGCGTGAGCGTCGGTGCCGCCGATCAGGACGTTGTAGGTGAGCGCCTTGAAGAATCGCTCGGCATTCACAGCGCGGTCCTCGACCGGGAGCCTGTTGAGCAGGTCGGCGACATCACCGACACCTGGCCCTCCATCGGACTGGTATTTGAGGGCGGGGTGGACCGACAACGCCTGACACATGTCTTCCTGGTGGACCCGATGCCACAACGTCCCGTCGTGACGGCGGTCGTAGCGCGTCGAGATCAACACCTGCACCTCACCGATCTGCGTCAGCTCGGATTCGGCGGCGAGCAGCCCAGCCTCACGTGCGGCACGCTGACACAACGCCTCGTTGATGTGATGTTGTGTGTAGCCGACGAGTGCGGGCTTGAGGATCGCCGTCGTCGGTGTGGAATCACGCGGGATGCCGAACCGTCCGGACTTCGTGTCTCGGAACAGCGCGATTTTCGGTTGTGCGCCGGCGAGGCTCCACCGACCCTCGAATCTGCCTGGATTCCAGTCGGATTGGTGGGTGGTGAGATCTCGGGCGAGATCTGAGAGGTCGGCCGCGCTGAGCCATTGGATGTCGCCGTCGCAGGCGCGGGCGTCGGCCGGGTCGAGGTCGGGCGGAAGGATTTGGACGGCGCCGGCGGCGTCGCGACCGACGTGCGCCAGCAGCCCGAACGGGTTGTTCGGCGACACGCTGTACTCGCGTGCCCATCGCTGTCGCACACCTTCGCGGTCCGGAAGCAAGCCCTCCAGGTAGGCCCGCACTGCTTTGTCCCGATGCCGGGAGGAAGGGATCGGCATCGACAGCGACAGCGGTGTCGGGTCGTCCTGCCCGGTGTACGCGCCGTCGTAGGTGAAACCCAAAGCACCATGGCTGGATTGCGTCATGGTGCCGATCGGGGTTCCATCGAGGTAGACCCGCAGGGTTCGGGTCGCCATCAGCCGTTCTTAGTGCCGAAGAGCGCGTCGAACGGGTCGGGGGGAGCCGGGCTCGCGGCCGTCGACTTCTGCGCAGCAGCCTTATGGCCGCGTTTGCGGACAGAGCCGGTCTCGGTCTCTGAGGCGGCGGCTTCGAGGGTCACCCCGACAACTCGGAGAGCGTCGAGCACTCGTTGCGCTTCCAGTCGCGGGTGGCCTTTCTCCAATCGGACGACCCAGTCTCGGCCCATGTGGAGTTGCTCGGCGAGGTCCGCCTGTGTCATCCCGCGCGCGGTGCGCGCCGAGCGGACGAGCGCACCGATATCGCCCATTGTCTTGATCTGCATCCTCAACGCCTCCCTGTAGCCGCTCGGCAACATGTCAAATTGTAGCCGTTCGGCGTCTTTATTAGAAGACGGCGTTCTGCCACTTTTCGCACTTCATCGTCGGCTTGCGGTGCTCGATGACCCACAGCGCGCTGAACGTATGGATGATCGATTCGGCGCTTCTCGCCGCCCGGGATCGAGTTGGTCGGTCAAGCCCAGCCTCGAGGCGATGGGGGTTCGGCGCGCACGCCGCCCTGCCGCTGCCCCCACCGCCGGATTGATCATCGAGATTGCGTCCAGGGTCGTGGACGCGGCGGGTCAACCACCCTCAGCGCACGCTCGACGATCAGGTCGCCCTCGCGCGTGGACAACGGGCTGCCCGCGGATACCGCGCCCGCCCATGAGCAACCCGCTGGATGAATTGGCGCCGGAACTGGGAGTGGCAGCAACCGCACACCCGCCAGGCCCGGCCGACTATGTGGCGGTGCTGGAGCGCGCGGCGCAGGCCTGCGAGACCATCCTGCCGCCGCGGAGAGGCCAGGTTGCCGAGGCGGAACCGGTCTGGGCGGACGAATGCCGCTGGAGCCGAGAGCAATCCGATCACATCCCCCGACCGACGTGCCCCGGAGGGCCTCGCCGCGACTTCAGGATCGCAGACACCAGCAGGTCGATCAGGAGCAACGGCAAGAGGAAAATCGTGAGCGGAAACCCACGGCAGAAACACCCACACCGCGAGTTCCACGATGAGGATGTTGACCAGTGCCAACTCCAAGGGTGCACTAGGTGGCCAAAGATAGGTGCCGCTCAACCCAATTCCAGTCGATCCGCTCCTGTTCGAGGCGAACCCGATCGCCCAATGCCGCCTCGACCAGATCCGTATAGAGGCCGAACTCGTCGACCGTCAGGCGGGTCAGCGCCGACCGCGCCGGCCGGTCTTCGCTCACCCACCTGTCGTGGTGCGCCAACAAGGTCTCCCGGTCCATCAACACCGACCGGGTCTCCGGCAACCAGGCCCGCAACCGGTCCAAGATCGCGAATCCGTGGGTGTCGATATCACCCCAGTACACCACCTCGGCACCTCCCAGCCACGGCAGTCGTCCGACGTTATCGACGTCGAAACCCCTGCCCCACAGCACGATTCCATCGTCGGGGACGTCCACGCTCAGATAGCTGATCTCGTTCTCGACGATGACCGCCACCCGTGGCTGCACATGAAGTCGGGCGAGTTCGCCCGCGCGCACCGCGAGTTCGGTCAGCGCCGCGGGCAGACCCAACGACGGCGACGGCCGCAGCCGGACCAGAGCAGGTTTGTGCCGCAGCCCCAGGTCACTGATGAATCCCGACGATGACGCCGCGACCCCCAGCATCCCCGCCAACTCCGTTCGGTGCCGCTCCACGAACTTGGTATCCACTCCGGGGGCGCTGATCTCGCGAAGATAACGGCGCGAGTGCCGGTGCGCGTCGAGCCATTCGTAGGCGGCGATCAGCTGCGGTATCTGCGACGCCAGCGCCAGCGCACGGTGCGGATGCTCAGTGATCCATTCCTGCACCCGGGGTTGCCGGCGCGACACCTCCAGCAGGCCGTCGAAACGTCGCACTGTCCCGGTGACGCCGAGCAGGGCCCATACCTGGCCGCGTCGCCGTAGCACCGCTCGGGCGGGGAGTTCGTTTCGGCCGATCTTCCTGCCGCCGACCGATTTCCACTCCAGCTCATAGCAGGTATCGTCGCGCCGCCCGGCATCCAAGGCGGCCACCCAGTCCCGTACCGCGGCGATATCGTCGCCGATAGCGGCTGATGCGGGACCACGCAGCGGCACCTCGACCGGCTCAAACGGTTCGGCCTTGGCGTGACCTGTCAGCAGCGAACCGTCGTCCCATCGTCGCCTGAGCCTGGCGACGATATCCCCGACCGTGGTCCATCCACGTGCACTCACCGTAGTGGCCGGTCTCGCCGGTCCCGGTACTCCTCGATGGTCATCGTCTGCAACCGCGAATAGGTTCCGGTCGGATTGTCGACGATGCCAATCGATTTCACATAGGGCTCGATGACGTGCACCTTCTGCAAGGGTGTCACGATCAGCAGCTGCAGACCGAGAGTCGCGAATAGATCGAGGGCATACCGTGTGGAGACATCGGAACCCCGCCCGAAAGCCTCGTCGATGACCGCGAACCGGAAGTCGCGTGATCGCTCGACGCCCCACTCCAGACCGAACTGGTAGGCCAGCGATGCCGCGAGAATGGTGTAGGCCAGCTTCTCTTTCTGCCCGCCGGACTTGCCGTCGGAGTCGCTGTAGTGCTCCCACTCGAGATCGGTGTCGACATCACGCTCGGATGCCGAAAACACGAACCAGTTACGCACATCGGTAACGCGACGCGTCCAGTTCTTGTCCGATTCGGCGTAGCCGTCGCGGCCCCGGAAGCGCTCGATGATCCGCTTCACGTCCAGAAAGCGCTGCTCGGAATACTGGTCGCCGTCCGCGGTGAGCGTGTCGTTGGTGAGATTGCGGAGATCGGAGCGGAACTGCGCGACATCCTGATTGCTGGTCGGTTCCTTTTCCAGCTTGATGTATCGGCCCGGGTTGTAGGGCACCGCACCGAGGGCGTCGTTGATTCGGTCAACGCGCTCGTCGATGGCCGACGCCTGCCGGCCCAACCAGTTATTGAACCCCGCCAACTCTTGGATGGCGTTCTTGTTGAGCTGTTCTTTGAACTCGCTCTCGAACCGGGGCAGGTCGTCGGTGGCGACCCGCTCCCGGAAGGCCAGGAAGTCTGCTCGGGATTCGACATTGACGTCCATGTCCGCCCGCAGCTCTTGCCATCGGTTCAGGACTGCCGTCATGTGCTGTGTCAGATTCAATGCGTGCCCGTTGAGCTGACCGGACAACCGCTCGATGCGCCGGTGCAGGTCATCGGACAATGCCGCCTCGGAGTCGGCGCAGTCCGCCGCACGGGCGGGCGGGCTATCCGCCAGTCGCGCGGTCAGGGCCGGGTACGACGCACGGGCCTTCTCCCGTTGATCCGGTGCATGCGCAGCGACGAACTCGTCGTCGCGGCTTCGCTCCTGCTTGGCCTGATTCATTCTCGATTGCGCGGTCGCCAGCATGCCGGTGAGCTTCTTGATCAGATCCGTTACTGTGACCGCGTTCTCGGCGTTGCGCTCCAGCGCCTGCGTGATCTCCGCCAGTCGATTCGACCCGGCCTGAAGCCGAACCCTCTCGGCGTCATGCGCTTTCGCACGCGACTCGGCCTCGTCGGCGTCGAGTTCGCCCCAGGAGCGGAACCCCTCGACACTCCGGAACGCATCCAGTCGACACTGCAGGGCGTCGCGTTCTTTTACCAGCCGCGCGGCTTGTGCCGCGGCCTCGTCACGTTGGCTTTCCAGCTCGGCCAGTTCCGCGCGCATCGCGGCGATCTTGCGTTCGTTGACCCAGCCCAGTACCCACCGTCTGGGGTCGTCGACCCGGTGCCGGTCGTCCTTCTCGTGCCGGTCCCCCGAGCGCACCTGGCCCTCTCGGGTGACGGCGCGACGCTCGGTGCGGAACTCGTCAAGTGTTGCTGCGCAGCGGAAGTCGGCGCGCTTCATCAGCTCGGCGCGAAGGTATTCCTCGAACTGCCCGTCTCGGACTTCGATGCAGTCGGCCAGCAACAAGCCGTCGTGTGCCGTCGGCTGCAGTCGTACCCGATGTTGGGGGACGCGTTCGTAGACCAGTTTGGCGCCGCGGCCGCCGACGGTGAGCCTGCGCCCGTTCACCCATGCGGTGACGGCGTCGTAGTGCCGCTGCGGCACCAGCAATGACAGCGCGAACCCCCGCAGCACACGTTCTGCGGCGCCCCGCCACTGCGCGTGCTCGTCATGGACATCGAGCAACTCGCCGGCATATGGCAGGTCGTCCGGCGTCAACCCCAGCGCCGCGCACAACTCGGCCCGCACCACCACCTGCTCCTGGGGGAGGTTGTCGGTACGCTGCTCCAGGCTCGCGACCTCCTCGGCGATCACATCGCACCTGCGTTGGTGCTCCCGCTCGCGACCGATCGCGTCAACGGTCGCGGTGTCGAGGTCGCGTTTCTCACCGGTCAGCCGGGGGCGTTCGCCGGCGACCACGGCGCCGAGCGCGGCGAAGGCGTCACCGTCGGCGACGGGCTCCAGTCCGGCCTCTGCCACTGCGGCGTCGAACAAAGCCTTTGTCTGGCTTCGCGTTTTCGCCTGCTCGCGGGCGTCAGCGGCAAGTCGCTCCAGCTCGCCGATGCGGTCACCGCCCGCTTTGGCGCGCTCTTCGATCAGCGAGTCGCGCTCGCGGCCGAGCCTGCGCTGTTCGGCTTCGGCGGTGTCCAGTTGCGTCAGCAACGCCGCTCCGTCGGCTTCCAGCCGCGCGATCTCGTCGGTGAGCAACCCTGAGCGCAGCTCGGCGATGAACAGCCGGACCGCCGCGCGCTCGAGCTCCAAACCCGCACGTTCGGCTAGTGCCGCGTCGTATTTCGCTGCGGTGTCCACGATCGGTTGCAGCGCTTCGAGTTGCTCGCGGGCGCGTTTGACGGCGTCGTGCGCTTTGGTCAAATCTTCGAAATGTCCGATGATCTCGCGGACGCGTTCGGTCGAGTCGCTGGGTTCGAGCATGTGATCACGGACGAAATCGTTGAGATTCCCGACCGACTTCATCGACACCGTCTGGTGGAACAGTTCGAGGGCCTGCTCCGAGCGGATACCGAGCAGGCGGCGCAACGAGGTGGAGTACTTCGGGAACTCATCGAAGATCTCGGCCCCGGCGCCACGCAGCCGTCTGCGCAGTTCGCGCAGATCGGTGCCGAAGTCGGCGAAGTCGGTCGCGATGGACAGCTCCTTGGTGGCGGTCACGAAGAACCGGTAGGGCTGCCCGGTGCTCTCGCGCTGCTGGAACACCTGAGCCAGGGTGACCGTCTCGTCGTGACCGTGGTTGCGGAACACACCGAGAATCACCGAGTAGGTGCGCTTGTTCTCTCGTAGGCCTTTCGGACGGGATCTACCGGTGGATTCGTTGCGCTCGGATTTGTAGTGGCCCTCGACATAGGAGCGCAGCGTGCGCTCCTTGGCGTCGGCGCCGGCGGCCTTGTTGTAGGCGGCCTTGTGCGCGGGCACCAGCAATGTGGTGAGCGCGTCGACGATTGTCGATTTCCCTGATCCGATGTCGCCGGTCAGCAGCGCGGTGTCGGTGCCGGGGGTGAACCGCCAGGAATGGTCGTCGAACGTTCCCCAGTTGTAGACCTCGGCGTACTGGAGTCGGTACCCGGCCCCGGGTTGGGTTGCATCGCAGCGTGATTCAGTCATCGACGGTGGCCGCTCCGGCGTACTCGCGAAGTTTGGCGGCGAAATCATTGAGAGTCTGGGCGTCGACGTAGGCCTTGAGTATGCGTCGTACCTCCCAGTGATCGCGCTGACCACGAAGCTGACGCAGGAAACCGAGTTCGGCCGCCTTCTTGATGGTGGTCTCGGCCTGGTCGACGACGCGCGCGTCGTTGGTGGAGTCGGCCTGGAACAGCCGCAGCATCTCGACGATCTGCTCGGTGCTCAACACCAAGCGGCCCTCCCCGCCGCCGGTCTCGAACTCGACGAGCCGTTTGCGCAACAACACCAGCAGCAGACTGACGTTGTAGGTCAGGGCACGTCTGCGCACCAGTCGCGGCAACGCCTCCTCGCCGTCCTCCTCCGGACGTGAGCGCAGGTAGGCGTAGCCCTCGGTGTCGTCGATCACGACATCGACGCCGATGGTCGAGAAGTGGTCGCGGACACCGGCGCCCAGCCGTTCCAGCGTCAGCCAGGTGTCCTCATCGGAGGTGCGGTAGACGACGCCCTGCATGAGTCGGATGATGGCCGCGGCGACGGCACGTTCGTTGCTCATGGTTGTTGGCCCCCGTGCCGGCGCACCGTCACCTTCGGTAGCCGGGCGCGCTTGGTGACGTCGGGATGGGCCGGGTCGGGATAGTCCAGCACGGTCTCATCGGTGTCGTCCATGTCGACGCTGACGTCGTCGTCATTGAGGGCCAGATAGCCGACGATCTCCGCGGCGCCCTGCTCGATGGGATGCACCGCGATGACGTCGGACAGCAGCGCCGACGAGTTCTCCGGCAGGACGGCGCGGATGGTCTCGGCCAGCCGGACCTGGTCGACATAGGTCTGGGTGAACAGCAGGTCGGCGTCGACATTTTCGGTGCCGTCGGCGATACGGCTCTCGACTGCCACCGCGACCGGCGTTTGATAGAGCGGGCGCTCGAACGGCAGGGCGATGTCGATGCCCTGTTCATCGACCTCCAGCCCGAACGACGGCGGGGTGTCGCGGACGTCGAGGGCGGCGGCCTCGACGGCCCTCACCAGATCCAACACCCGCCGATTCTCCAGCCACACCTGGTCGTCGAGGAACCGGCGAAGCTGTTCGGAGATCTGGCGAACGGTGCGCTGGGCGCGGTCGGCAGCCTCGGACCAGTCGTGGTGGATACCCCTGATCCGCTCGTCGGCGTCGACGCTGTCCAGGGCGGTCACCTTGGCGAGCAGGTCGGCAAGCTCGGTTTGCCGCTGCTCGGAGAGCAGGAAGTCGAAAAACGCCTGAAAGCTACGCCCCTGGTCAGACCCGGCAATCTCGGAGCGACTGCCGATCAGTTCGGCCAGCAGTTCCCCTTTGGATCCATCCCAGGCGGCGATCTTTTCCCGAGCGGCCCGGTCCAGCAGGCGGAAGTTCTCCTCGACCTCACGGAAATCAGACAACAACTCGCGCGCGGTGGTCGCCAACTGTTGGTAGCGGTCGCGGACTCCGGTGGCGTCCAAGATGGCAACGTGCCCTGCTTCCACCGCCGCGATCTCGGCGTCGAGCTCATCGCGGCGACGGCGCAGATCGGCCAGCCGGACTTCGGGCTCCGTCTCGGTGCCCTGCACAATCTGGCGCAGCAGTGCGATCACCGTGTGCAGCCGGGATTCGGTGCCCACGAAGGACCTGCCCTGCAGGCTGTGCACCCAGGCGTAGGCCTTCTCGAATGCCGGGGTGGCTTCGTAGTGGACCTCATCGTCGCCGGGTGGGTAGAACCGCCTCAGGTATCCGGCGTCGGTCGCGGCCCAGTCCTCCAGATACGCGCGGGGCTGCTTCGGGTACCGCACCTCGTCGGCGTTCAGGGCGTAGAGGTGGTCGTCCAAGGCGTCGGCGAGCACACTCGCCGAGCATGCGCCGCGGTTGTCTTCGACGAAGAACTGGCCGAGGAAGGACAGGACCAGCGCGGCATTGCCCGCGCGCAACAGCCGCCAGGCGGGGTGTCGCTCGCGCAGCGTGGTGAGGGCGGCGTAGTCCACGACCTTGAGACTAGGGAGGGGCGGCGACAAGTTCCTACTGCGGATCGCCGATTAGGGGCGTCAGGAGGTGCACCGCCCCGAGCGGCCGCGGCGTACCCTAACAGTGATATCGGGAGGTCAGGCCCGAGGCGGACGTGTTGATCAGGGGTTTGTCGGACGCCGCCGTGGCACATATCGATGCCGCCGCCGCGGCACTATGGCTGTAGCGGCAGGAGTACCTCAGGCGACGCTTCGAGGCTGAACGCACGCACGGCGAACCTCACGGTCGGTTGACGATCGACGATCTGCGCCGCGCGACGGCAGCAGCTTCCGACCTTGACGACCCCGAGGTGATGGACCGTGCGTGGCGCTGAGGTCATGGCTGATCGACCGCGGTTTGCACCGCGTTACGGACGTCCCGGTCGTGCGCCAGACCCGTCAGGTCACGTAGTGGGTGCGGCGGAAGCGCTGCAGGTAGGCCGGCCAGTCCCAGGACGCCAGGAACTCGCTGGCGGCCGCGTAGCCCTTGTCGTAGAGCGCATCGGCCTCGGAGGGGGTGATGTCGAAGTCGAGAACGCCGACGTCGGTGGAGTCCACTTGGATGGCGCGCACCTTGACCCAGGGCTGGCTCAGATGGGCCTGGTCGTGGCCGACCAGCATCGTGGTGATCAGGCTCTCCAGGAACGTCGGCCCGTCCCACGGCAGCCGCAGGCCCGGAATGAGCTGATCGGTGGTCGGGGCGGGCAGGTAGGGCACCACCGTCACCCCGAACGTCGGCCAGCGGGGCTCGGCGCCGTCGAGGCGGTCGAACGAGTCGATCGGAAAGTTCGACAGCACTCCGCCGTCAACCAGCGTGCAGCGTTGCCCGGCAGCGTCTTTCAGCGTGGAAGGCCGGAACAGGAACGGTATCGACATCGAGGCCCGGACCGCGTCGGCGACGGACTGCTCGTCGGGGTCCAGCCCGTAGAGGCGTTTGTAGTCCCACGGCAGCCGCACCAACTGGCCGGTGGTCAGGTCGGCCACCGTGACCACCAGCCGGTAGCGGCGCTCCGGCAGCAGGTTGTCGTCGTCGACGGCCAGGTCACCGAAGGTGCTGACACCCAGGTTCTTCAGTTCGCCGCGGATCCATTGATGGGCGAAGTCGCCGCGGTAGATCCCGGTGCCGCGCAACAGACCCCAGGCGGTGCCGAGCAGCGGGATGCGTTCGATCGGGCCGCTGTCGCGGAACCTGCGGTAGGGCACGTTGACCGCGAGCTCGAGCAGCTGGTCGGCGCTGATCCCACCGGCCTGGGTGGCGGCGGCCACCACCGCGCCGACCAGCGAGCCCGCCGAGGTTCCCGAGATGCGTTCGAGGGCATAGCCGGCGTCGCGCAGCGCGCCGACGGCGCCGACCAACCCGATCCCTTTGACTCCGCCGCCGGACAGCACGAGATCTGCGCGACGCGGATTGCGCTTCGGCGTCATGACTCCAGGGTGACATGTGCGGCGCCGACCGACATTGAGGCTTCCGCTTTGAGTCTGCCCATTTTGTCCCCCATGCTCGTCATAATGCGTCGCGGCACCCATCTCATCCCAGGACCAGCGCCACGCCTCCGGCCCGCAGTTCGTCGAACGAATAGCTCAACTCGCCCCGCTTCCCCACCGCCACGACGTAGCGGTCCTGGCCTTCGGTCACGTCGAAGGTGAAGCCGAACGTGCATCGGAACCGTCCGCCCTTACCCTCCTCCAAGTATGTGGTCGTGAGGATCTCGCCCTTGCCGTTCTTCACCGTCACAGGCGTTCCGGGATTGACGTCGGAGTATCCGCCTGCCCCGACGCACGACGAGCCGTCGACTTCGATAGCCGGGAAGTACGGGTTGGGGTCCTCGTCGTTGAGCGTGAAGCTGCCCGAGATCGTCGCGGTCTGCAGCACGTGGAAGCCTTCGACGAACTGTGGGCAGAAGTGCTGCACCGCAACCTCGTCGGCGGGCATCCCCTGCTGCGGGCCACCGTCCTCGAGGGTCCTGCAGACCTGCTTGCCATGCGCGACAGCGTTGGCGTCGGAATTGAAGTCACCCGAGAATCCGGACTGCTTGAGCGCCACCAGGTAGCGTTCGTCAACCGTCGTCCGGTCGCGATTGAGATACGCATACGCCCCTACCCCGGCGCCGACGAGCGCCAGCAGCGCCAGGACCGCCGCGGTGACGATCCACCACCGCGGTCCTGTTCGCGCTGTCACTGGTGTCGAAACAGGTTCAGCGCCAGCCAGTTCGAGCTGCTGCTTTCCCATCGGGTCCAAGGCCTCGACGCCGCCGTCGCGGATCAGATCGGTGGGCTGTCCGCCGACGAAGTAGCGGCCCTCGTGCCGACCGGTCGGATCCGGGTGCCAACCGGCACCGGCACCCACACTCGCGTCGCCAGGCACCACGTAGGCCGACTCGTGCCAGGTGCCGCCCACGTTGACCGCTCCGCACGAGGTGCACCGCATCGTGTCGGTGAGCTCGCCACCGCAGAACACACAGAAACCCATCCCCGACCTACTTCCGGTATGCCGTGGTGCCGTCGACGCCGAACAGCGAGCTCACGAATTTGGCGAAACAGTCGTTGACGCCCAGGCGATTCGCGTCACACCACGCGTTCGCTTCGGCTGGCGACAGCTTCGGCGCCCCGACGACCGTCACCCAGAAGTCCGCCGAGCTGAAGGTCGTCCACTGCGCCGACGACACCAACCGCACTCCGCTGTACTTCTCCCTCAGATCGAGGTGGTCGCGCAGCACGTCGGCGCTCGTGAGCGTCCTGCCGTTGACGACCAACCCGGACTTCTTCGCGCTGATCTGCGGCACCCAGCGATTCGCGAGCGACCCGGACACATACCCGTAGTCCGCATCCCGAAGCTCGCGCAGCACAGCGTCGGCCACCCCGTCGATGCTGCCGTGCGCGGGCTGGGCGACGGTCTGGGCGACCAACCGGTCCGAACCCGACGACGCGGCCGTGCTCGCTTCGGCCTGTTC
>Ga0172382_10004691_pt1 | contig 20823 bp, 18 predicted proteins | sample Leawel138RmetaG_FD_122245 | JGI IMG/M metagenome (GOLD analysis project Ga0172382, IMG submission 122245) | Leachate microbial communities from a municipal landfill in Southern Ontario, Canada - Leachate well 138R metaG | ecosystem: Engineered > Solid waste > Landfill > Unclassified | place... | reverse complement strand
GATGGACAGGTATTTTTGGGCCGCTGATGTCCGATCAACCCTGTCCGCAGCACTGGACAACCGGCTGACCTTGGCCGCCAGCAAGCTCTCTCAGGCTTGAAATGAATATTTCAGGGTCGACTATAATGGTCAAACCATTACCTGCCAGACGAGAGGAAGCCCATGCCCCCTGCCCAACCCATCGCCCTCGTCGCCGGTGCCAGCGGGATCGTCGGCACCGGCGTGGCCGAGCGCCTGGTGGCCGCCGGCTGGCGCGTGCTGTGCGCCTCGCGCTCCGGCGGCGGCAGCGTCCCCGGCACCGAAGGGCTGGCGGTCGACCTGATGCAGCCGGCCGAGTGCGAGCGCGTGCTGGCACAGCATCCCGGCATCACGCACGTGTTCTACGCCGCCTACCAGCAGGCCGCCAGCCGGGCCGCCGAAGTCGCGCCCAACCTGGCCATGCTGCGCAACCTGGTGCAGGCGGCCGAAGCGCGCTGCACGGACCTGCGCAAGGTGGTTCTGGTCACGGGCGCCAAGTTCTACGGCATCCAGTGGGGCGCGACGCGCACGCCCTGCCGCGAGTCGGACCCGCGCCAGCTGCCGCCCAACTTCTACTACGACCAGGAAGACTTCCTGCGCGAGGCCAGCGCCGGCAAGCGCTGGGCCTGGGTGAACCTGATCCCGCCTTTCGTGTCCGGCTATGCGGTGGGCAACCCGATGAACCTGGTGCTCGGGGTCGGCCTGTACGCCGCGGCCTGCCGCGAGCTGGGCCTGCCGCTGCGCTTCCCGGGTTCGGCCGGGGCTTACGAATCGCTGCACCAGATCGCCGACGCGCGCGTGATCGGCGATGCGGCCGCCTGGGCGGCGCAGGCGGACACGGCCGACAACCAGGCCTTCAACGTGACCAACGGCGACCCCGCGCGCTGGAGCCGCACCTGGCCGCAGGTGGCGGCGCTCTTCGGCATGGAGGTGGCCGAACCCAAGACCATGCCGCTGGCCGACGTCATGCCCGAACTCGCGTATGTGTGGCAACGGGTTACCCGGAAGTCGGAACTGCGTGCCATCGAGCTGCAGTCCATCGTCAACTGGGGCTGGGTCGACTACATGCTGCGCATGCAGCACGACGTGGTGCTGGAGACCGGCAAGATCCGCCGCGCGGGCTTCCACGCCTGCGTCGAGACCGACCGCGTCTTCGTGCAGCGGCTGCGCGAGCTGCAGGAACAGCGGGTGCTCCCGCGATGAACGCGCGCCACCGCACGACGTCGCAGCTGACCCTCGGCTTCCTGACGCTCGGTGCTGCGCCGGATCCGCTGGAAGTGGTGGCCGCGGCCGCCGACGCCGGCTTCGCAGCTGCGGGCCTGCGCCTGAGCGGCCGCCATCCCGGCGAGCCGTGGCCGTCGGTCGACGGCGATCCCCACGCCTTCGAACGCATCCGCGACGCTGCAGCGGTGCGCGGGCTGCGCGTGTCCAGCGCGTCGGGCTACTACATCACGCCGCAGTCGCAGCCCGAACACCTGCGCGCCAATGTCGAGGCCGCGCGCCGCGTGGGCGCGCGCCTGGTCGTGCAGGGCTGCTTCGATCCGGACCTCGCGCGCGTCACGCGCCTGCTGGCCGGCTACGCCGACGCCGCGGCCGACGCCGGCGTGCGCATCGGGCTGGAGCTGATGCCGATGAGCGAGTTGAAGAACCTGCCGGCGGCCCTGCGGCTGATCGCCGATGCGGGCCGCAGCAACATCGGCCTGGTCATCGACACGCTGCACGTCGCGCGTGCGGGGGCGACGGCCGGTGATCTGCGCCGGCTCGATCCGCGCCTGGTCTACCTGGCCCAGATCTGCGATGCACCGGCGCAGCTCGCGCCCGGCACGTCCTTGTACGACGAAGCCATGACGGGACGTCTCTACCCGGGCGACGGCGGGCTCGACCTGGCCGGCTACGTGCAGGCGCTGGACGCCGACCTGGAGATCGAGTGCGAGACGCCCGTGGTGCGCGACGCCGGCCTCCCGCTCGCGCAGCGCGCGCGGCGCACGGCCGCCGCGGCGGCCGCGTTCTTCGGTCGGCACTTCCCGGCCTGAGCCTTCAGACGATGCGGACCTGCTCCACCGCGTAGGCCGCGAGGGCTTCGCAGCGCGGATTGCGGTGGACGAATTCCTGCGCCGCCGGCGAGGCCCACCACGCCTGCAGGTGGCCGGCGTCCTCGAAGAACAATTCGGCCATCGCGTCCACCGGCACGTTGCCGCTGGGTACGTGGGCCGAGACGGGATGGGCCCGGTCCACCACGACGTTCTGCACGTAGGCAACAGGACCTCCGGCTGCGGCCGGAAGTTCCTTGGCGATCGCGCGGGCGTCGACGGCGGCCGCGGGTTCGCGCAGCCGCGAGAGCACCAGCAACTTGCTCGCCGAACCCGTGGGCGCCTGCCCCGCAGGCGGCCGCGGCGGCGTGCCGAAGATCGCCTCCCCACGCAACACCAGGATGGTGATCGCGCCCTGCATGTTCGGGATGTCGCGCTTGACCGCCGCATACTCCGGCGAGGCTTCGCAGCGCTCCATGGCCGCCACGTCGTCGAACCACTGCTGCGACACGCCGTCGACGGCATGGTCGGGGAAGGGCGAGACCTCGTGCAGGCGTTCGCGGATGTGGTTCTGCAGGTACAGGTGCACGCCCGGCATGCGGCTGGCCAGGTCGCCGTGCACGCGGAACCAGTGCTCGGCGAACGCCTCGGGCGTCAGGCCCGGCCGGCGCGAGAAGAGGCCGCTGCGGAAGATCATCCTCAGTCCGCGAGCGTGAAGCCTTCGTAGCCCTTGAAGGCGACGTCGGCGCACTTCATGCGGTAGGTGCCGTGGCCCCCGATGTAGGGCAGGAACACGCGGGGCTTGCCCGGGATGTTGGCGCCGGTGTACCAGGAGTTCGCGCGCGGGAACAGCGTGGCGTCGGCGACCTCGTTGACGTGCTCGACCCACCGGTCCTCGGCTTCCTGCTGCGCTTCCATGCGCTGGATCCCGCGGTCGCGCAGGTGCTCGAGGCAGTCGGCGATCCACTCCACGTGGTGCTCGATCGACGTGATCATGTTGGTCAGCACCGACGGGCTGCCGGGGCCGGTGATCAGGAAGAGGTTGGGGAAGCCCGCGGTCATCAGGCCCAGGTAGGTGCGCGGCCCGGCCGCCCACTTTTCGGCGAGCGAGCCGCCGCCCTTGGTGCGGATGTCGATGTTCAGCACCGCGCCGGTGACGGCGTCGTAGCCGGTGGCGAAGACGATCGCGTCCAGGTCGAAGGTCTTGCCGCTCTGCATGCGCATGCCGGTGGGCGTGATCCCGGCGATCGGATCCTCGCGCACGCTGACCAGCGTGACGTTGGGCCGGTTGTAGGTCTCGTAGTAGCCCGTGTCGAGGCAGATGCGCTTGGTGCCGATGTGGTGGTCGGTCGGCGTCAGCAACGCGGCCACCTTGGGATCCTTCACCGTGGCGCGGATCTTGTTGCGCACGAACTCGGCCATCGTGTCGTTGGCCGCGGGGTCGGACAGGATGTCCTTGAAGATGCGGGTGAAGCCGGTGCTGCCGCGCGCCCAGCCTTCCTCGTACACCCGGTTGCGCTCCTCTTCCGACACCTGCAGCGCGCCCTTGTCCGGCGTGGGGTGCCCGGCGATGCCGGCGGAGGAGTAGCGCGCCTTCTCGCGCCGCGCGCGGTAGTGCTTCTTGTACCAGGCCTCGAACTCGGGTTCGATCTGCCGGTTGTACGCCGACAGGCTGAAGTTGGGCGTGCGCTGGAACACCGTCAGGTGCGAGGCCTGCGCCGCGACCTGCGGGATCACCTGGATGCCCGAGGAGCCGGTGCCGATCACCGCCACGCGCTGGCCGCTGAAGTCCACGCCCTCGTGCGGCCAGGTGCCGGTGTGGTACAGGCGGCCCTTGAAGCTGTCGCGGCCGGGGAAGTCGGGCATGCGCGGCAGCGACAGGCAGCCGCCCGCCATGATGAAGAAGCGGGCCGTCACCACGTCGCCGCGGTCGGTGCGCACCGTCCACAGGTTGGTGGCGGGGTCGAACTCGCCCGCCGTCACGCGGGTGCCGAACTGGATCGCGTCGCGCAGCGCGAAGCGGTCGGCGACGTGGTTGGCATAGCGCAGGATCTCCTCCTGCGCCGCGTACTTCTCGCTCCAGTGCCATTCCTGCTGCAGTTCCTCGGAGAACGAGTAGGAGTACTCCAGGCTCTCGACGTCGCAGCGGGCGCCGGGATAGCGGTTCCAGTACCAGGTGCCGCCTACGCCGTTGCCGGCCTCGAAGGAGCGGACCTTCAGGCCCAGCTGGCGCAGCTTGTGGATGGAATAGAGGCCGGCGAAGCCGGCGCCGACGATCACGGCATCGAGGGCGGGTGCGGACGGACGGGTCATGCTTGCGTTGTCTCCAGGCGCAGGGCCCCGGCGGGGCGCCTTGCATCGGTGTGGTGTGCGTGTGAGAATGCGCGAAATCGGATTAATGGTCAAGCCATTTGTATTGTCCGAGCATTCGCAACCCGACGACCGGAGCAACCCATGAGCCATCCCCTTTCTGCAGCCTTCCGCGACGACGCCCTGCAGGGCCGCGTGGCCGTCGTCACCGGCGCCGGCGGCGGGCTGGGCGGCGCGATCGTCGCCAGGCTGGCGGGGATGGGCGCCACCGTCGTCGCCAGCGACCTGAAGGCGCCGGACGTGGCCGGCGCGGCGCACGCCCTGGCTTGCGACGTGGCGGACGAGGCCTCGGTCGAGGCCATGGCCGGCGCGGTGCAGGAGAAGTTCGGCCGCTGCGACATCCTGGTCAACAACGCGGGCGTGATGGCGCCCGTCGTGCCGCTGGAGGAGCTGAGCCTCGCCAGCTGGGACAAGGTGATGAACGTCAACCTGCGCGGGTCGTTCCTGTGCGGCAAGCACCTGGTGCGGCCCATGCTGGCGCAGGGCAGGGGAGCGATCGTCAACATCGCCTCCATCGGCGCGCGCGTGCCCAACGACATCGGCGCCTACGGGCCCAGCAAGGCGGGCGTGCTGGGCCTGACGCACCAGATGGCGGTGCAGTGGGGGCCGCGCGGCGTCCGGGCCAATTCGGTGAGCCCGGGCATGATCCGCACGCCGATGTCGGAGCACTTCTACCGCAACGAGAAGCTGCACCAGGGGCGCATCCGCACCGTGCCGGCCGGCCGTATCGGCGTGCCCGACGACATCGCCAACGCGATCGCGTTCATCGTGAGCGACGCCGCGTCGTACATGAACGGCCAGGACATCATCATCGACGGCGGGTTCATGCGCACGGCGCTGATGAACGTGCAGCCGGCGGTGTTCGGCGCCTGAGCAAAGGCCGGCTTTGCCGAAGCCGGCCTGCCTCGTTGCCTACGCCGCGGGCCGCGCCTGCGGCCCCCGCACCAGCCGCCCCGGCGTGGCGCCGGTGTGCTCGCCTTCCACGTAGGTCACCACGCCCGACTGGATGGTCGCGCAGTAGCCGCGGGCTTTCTGCAGCAGCCGCTTGCCGCCGGCGGGCAGGTCTTCCACCACGTAGGGCTTCTCCAGCGCGAGCCGGTCGAAGTCGATCACGTTGAGGTCCGCCTTCATGCCCGGTGCGACCACGCCGCGGTCGTGCAGGCCCACGGCGGCGGCCGGATCGCTGGTGTAGCGCCGCACCAGTTCCTCGACGCTTTGGCGTCCGCTGGCGCGGTCCCGACCCCAATGCGTGAGCAGCCAGGTCGGGAAGCTCGCGTCGGTGATGAAGCCGACGTGGGCGCCGCCGTCGCCCAGGCCGATCAGCGCGTTGGGATGCTCCAGCGTCTCGCGCACCGGATCGAGCGTGAACTCGTTGTAGCTGGTGAAGATGGCATACAGGAAGCTGCGCCCCTCGTCGGCCAGCAGCATGTCGTAGGCCACTTCCGAAGCCGGCCGCCCCTCGCGGCGGGCGATCGACGCGATCGACTTCTCGCGCGGCGGCTCGTAGTCCGGCGGGTCGCCCAGCAGGAACATGTGCTCGTACATCCGCTCGAAGCCCATGCGTTCGAACAGCGGGAAAGTGCTGAGCGCGAACGGGTCCTCGCCGAGGATGCGCTGCCGCACCTGCGGATCGCGCATGCGCTCGACCCGCTGGGCGAGCGGCAGGTGGGCGATGGCGCGATAGGTGGGCGTGCCGGCGAAGGGGTTCTGCGTGCCCGTCAGGCCGAAGAGCGAACCGATCGGCCGCGGCGCGGTCACCGGCCGGATCGCGAGCCCGTCGGCGGCGGCCTGGTCGGACAGCGCCAGCAGCTCGCGCCACATGGTGCTGCGGTCGCCGTGGCGCTGGTTCAGCGAGAACACGCAGCTGCGGCCCGACTTCTCCACCAGGCGTCGCAGCATGGCGAATTCGGTGGCTGCGTCCGGCTGGTCCCAGTCCGAGACGAACTCGATCTGCCCATGGCCGGCGTCGGCCAGGCCCATGGCGATGCCGAGCAGCTCTTCCTCCTGGGCCCTCAACATCGGCGTCGGGTCGCCCTTGACGGTCTTGTGGCTGATGGTGCGCGACGTGGTGAAGCCGAAGGCGCCGGCGCGCATGGCGTCGGCCGCGAGGCGGCGCATCTGCGCGATGTCATCGGCGGTGGCGTCTTCCAGCCGCAGGGCGCGCTCACCCATCACGTAGACGCGCAGCGGCCCGTGCGGCAGCTGCGCGCACACGTCCATGTCGCGCGGGCTCCCGTCGAGCGCGTCCAGGTAGTCCGCGAAGCTCTCCCAGTTCCAGCGCAGGCCCTCGTGCAGGCAGGGCCCCGGGATGTCCTCGACGCCCTCCATCAGCTCGATCAGCGCATCGCGGTCGGCCGGCTTCACGGGCGCGAAGCCGACGCCGCAGTTGCCCATCACCACCGTCGTCACGCCGTGCCAGGAACTGGGGGCGAGCTGGCGGTCCCAGATCGCCTGGCCGTCGTAGTGGGTGTGGATGTCGACGAAGCCGGGCGTCACCAGCTTGCCGCGCGCATCGATCTCCTCGATGCCGCGGCCTTGCACGGTGCCCACGGCGGCGATGCGGCCGTTCCGGATCCCCACGTCACCCTGGAAGGCCGCCTTGCCACTGCCGTCGACGATGCGGCCGGAGCGGATGACGATGTCGAAGTCGCAACGCATGCCGGCGCTCAATTGGGCTTGATTCCGGCCTGCTCGATGACCGGACGCCAGCGTGCGACCTCCGACGCGATGGTCTTCCTGAAATGCTCGCTGCTGGTTTCCCGGGCCGTCTGGGTCCGCATGGTCCTGACCAGCTCCTGCACGCGGGCGGTCGCGAGGATGGCGGCTGTCTCCTTGTTGATGCGGTCGACGATCGCCTTGGGCGTTCCCGCGGGGGCCACGATGCCGTACCAGGACTCGAGCATCACCTCGGGCATTCCGAGTTCCCGGGTCGTCGGGATGTCGGGGGCGAAGCTCACCCGTTCGGGGCTGAGCACGGCCAGCGCGCGCAACTTGCCGGCCTCGACGTGCGTCAGCGAGGACGCATCGCCGAAGACCACGTCGACGTCGCCCGCGAGCAGCGACATGAAGGCCGCCGAGCCGCCCTTGAACGGCACGTTGACCATCTCGCCCCGGGTGAGGTGGGAGAACAGGCCCGCGGTCAGCTGGAAGGTGCTGCCGTTGCCTGCCGTCCCGTAGGCCAGCTTGCCCGGATTGGCCTTGGCGTAGGCCACGAGGTCGGCGAAGCTCTTGATGGGGCTCTTCGCATTGACCACGACCACGTTCGGCCCCGCGTAGGTCATGACGATCGGCTCGAAGTCCTTGACCGGGTCGTACGGGAGGCTGGCTCCATAGAGGCCGGGCGCGAGTGCCAGCGGGGCGATGGTGCCCATCATCAGCGTGTAGCCGTCGGGCGGCGCCAGCTTGAGCTGGGCGGCCCCGAGCGTGCCGCCCGCGCCGGGCTTGACGTCGATCACCACGGGCTGGCCCAGGCGCTCGGTGAGTCCGTCGGTGATGACGCGCGTCAGGTTGTACCCGAGGCCGCCTGCCGCATAGGGCCAGATGAGCTTGATCGGCTTCTCCGGCCATGCCGCGAAGGCCGGCGCCTGCCACAACGCGGTGCCGAGGGCGAGGGCGGCGACAAGGCCGCGGCGGGTGAGCTTGTTCATGGGTTTGTCTCCTTGTTGGGTGTGTTCGTGCGGGGACTCAGGCCGCCGCCGCTTGCGGTCCGCGGACCAGCTTGCCGGGCAGGGCGCCGGTGGCTTCGCCTTCGCGGTAGATCGGGGTTCCGGAAACGATGGTCGCGACGTAGCCGCTGGCGCGCTGCAGCAGGCGGCGGCCGCCGGCGGGCAGGTCGAACTGCAGGTGCGGCGCCGCCATGCCGAGGCGCTCCGTGTCCAGCACGTTGAGGGCGGCCTTCATGCCGGCGGCGACCACGCCGCGATCGAGCAGGCCGACGGTGCGCGCGGTGTCGTAGGTCTGGCGCCGCACCAGCCAGGGCAGGCCGAAGCGGCCGGTGGCCTGTCCCCAGTGCGCGAGCACGAAGGTCTGGAAGCTGGAGTCGGAGATCAGCCCGACGTGGGCGCCGCCGTCGCCGAGCCCGATGACCGTGTTGGGGTCCGCGATCATCTCGCCGCAGGCGTCCAGGCTCAGGTCGGCGTAGTTCGCGAAGGGCGAGTACAGCATCTGCAGCCCGTCGCGTTCCAGCAGCAGGTCGTAGGCCACTTCGGCCGGCGTGCGGCCGGCGCGCGCGGCGATCGCCGCGATCGATTGCTCCGGGCCCGGGTCGTAGTCCGGCGGGTCGCCGAAGGGGAAGATGTTGGTGAACTCCACCAGCCGGAAGCCCAGCGGCGTGGTGGGCGGCGCGGTGATCTCCCGCAGCAGGCGTTCGCGCAGAGCGGGATCGCGCAGGCGCTGCACGCGCTCGGCGAGCGACAGGCCGGCGATCTCCTGGTAGGACGGGCACTCGGAGAACACGTTGCGGCTACCCTGCAGGCCGAGCAGCACGCCGACGCCGCGCGGGGCCACCTGGGCGCGCATCTCGAGGCCGTCGCGCACCGCCTGCGCCGTGAGTTCCAGCACCCGGCGCCAGCCGCCCGGGTTCTTGTGCTTCTGCATCAGCGAGAAGGACAGCGGGCGGCCGGACGCCTCGGCCAGGCGGCGCAGCAGCGCGAACTCGCCGTCGACGTCGTCGCCGTCGAAGTCCGTGATCATCTGCAGCACGCCGCGCCCTGCATCCTTGACGCCGAGTGCAATGGCCAGCAGTTCCTCCTCGGCCGCCTTGAGCGTCGGCGTTGGCGCGCCGTCGACCGACTTGTGGTTGATCGAGCGCGACGTGGAGAAGCCGATGGCGCCCGCGCGCATCGCATCGGCCGTGAGCCGGCGCATCTGCGCCATGTCCTCGGGCGTCGCCATCTCCAGGCGCGACGCGCGCTCGCCCATCACGTACACGCGCAGCGCCGCGTGCGGCAGCTGCGCGCAGAAGTCGATGTCGTGCGGCTTGCGCTCCAGCGCGCCCAGGTATTCGTCGAAGCTCTCCCAGGCCCAGTCGAGCCCCTCGTGCAGGGCCACGCCGGGGATGTCCTCCACCCCTTCCATCAGCTCGATGAGGCGGTCGCGGTCCTGCCGGCGCACCGGCGCGAAGCCGACGCCGCAGTTGCCCATGACGGCCGTGGTCACGCCGTGCCAGCTGGACGGCGCGAAGCAGCGGTCCCAGACGGCCTGGCCGTCGTAGTGGGTGTGGATGTCCACGAAGCCCGGCGTCACGAGCCGGCCGCGGGCGTCGATTTCCTCGCGGCCGCGGCCCGCCACCCGCCCCACCTCGGCGATGCGGCCGTCCCGCACGGCCACGTCGGCCTCGAAAGTGGGGCCGCCGAGGCCGTCGGCCACTTCGCCGCCCCGGATCACCAGGTCGTACTTGCTCATCTAAGATCCCCAGCCTGCGCTCAGCGCAACGTTTTCCAAATGGTCGGACCATATAATAGGTTGGATCTTTTCAGGGCGAAAGGGCCTGCACATGGAGAAAACCCTCGGAACGGTGCTGATCACCGGCGCCTGCGGCAACCTCGGGCGGGCCGTCGCCGCCGCCTTCGCGCAGCAGGGCCGCCGGCTCGCGCTGCTGGACCGCGACGCGGGACAGCTGTCGGCCGCCTTCGGCCCGGACGACGCGTCGCGGATGACGCTGGCCTGCGACCTGCGCGACGCCGCATCGGTGGCCGACGCCGTGCGCAGGGCCGCCGAGGCGCTCGGGCCCGTGACGGTCCTGTGCAACGTCGCGGGCGGCTTCCGCATGGGAGAGGCCGTCCACGAGACGAGCGATGCCACCTGGGATTTCCTGATGGACCTGAACGTGCGCTCGGTCCTGCACACGGCGCGTGCCGTGGTCCCGGGCATGCTGGCCGCCGGCGGCGGCGCCATCGTCAACGTCGGCGCCGGTGCGGCGGCTCGCGGCGCCGCGCGGATGAGCGCCTACAGCGCGAGCAAGAGCGCGGTGGCGCGGCTGACCGAGTCGATGGCGGCGGAATTGCGCGAGGGCGGCGTCAACGTCAACTGCGTGCTCCCCAGCATCATCGACACGCCCGAGAACCGCAGGGACATGCCCAAGGCCGATCCCTCGCGCTGGGTGAGCCCGGCCGACCTGGCGGCGGTGGTCGCCTTCTTGGCTTCGCCCGCCGCCGCGGCCATCCACGGCGCCAGCGTGCCCGTCACCGGCCTGAGCTGAGGCGCGCGCCTCAGGCCGGGCGGCGCCGCAGCAGCCCGGTCGACAGCACGGTGCCGCCGATGATGAGCGCGGCGCAACCCAGCATGCCGGCCGTGATGCTTTCGCCCAGGAACAGCAGGCCGTAGAACATCGCGAACAGCGGCATCAGGAAGGTCACCGTGATGGCGCGGTTCGGTCCCGCCCGCTCCACCACGCGGAAGAACAACAGGTAGCCGGCGCCGGTGCAGATCACGCCCGCGCCCAGCACCCCCAGCCACGCCGAGGTGCCCGGCCACTGCGCGGGCCAGAGCAGGGCGGCCGGCACCACGAGGCCCAGCGTCGCCCCGATCTGGCTGCCCGTCGCCAGCGCCAGGGGCGGCACGCTCGCGAGGTAGCGCCGCGTGAAGAGCGCCGAGAAGGCGCCGCTCAGGGCCGCCGTGGCGGCGGCGAGCACCGCCACCAGGCTCGCCCAGGCGGCCGCGCCGTCCTTGATGCCGGCCTGGTCCCAGGCGAGCGCCGCCACGCCGACGAAGCCCGCCGCGAGCCCGGCCACGACGAGGCGCCCGGGCCGCTGCTGCAGCCACAGCCAGCCGAGCAAGGCGCCGAACAGCGGCACCGTGGCATTGACGATCGACGTCAGGCCGGTGGTGAGCGACAGCAGCGCATAGGACAGGCACGCCGAAGGGATGCTGGCGTTGAGCACGCCGACCGCGAACACCGGCTTCCAGTGCGGCAGCCACAGCGCCATCTCGCGCCGCCACAGCAGCACGGGCAGGAGGGCGGCCGCGCCGATCGCCGCGCGCAGCGTGGCCGTGACGATGGCGCCGAACTCCACCACCGCCAGCCGCATGAACAGGAAGGTGGCTCCCCAGATGGCCGCGAGCAGCAGGAAATCGGGCCACCAGCGGGCTGCCGGGCTGCCGGCGGAGTTCGGTCTGACCATTGTCTCGATCATAGGCGTGCCGGCCGCCGCGCAGCAAGCCGGCCGTGCGGCATTGGGGATTACCAGAGGACGGGTCAACTCCCGTTGACGGCGTTCCAGACCAAAAGCAAAATGGTCTTACCTTATTCTAATTGACCAGGAGACAAGCCGCGAAAGCGGGCCCGCCATGCAAGCCAATGCCATCGATCCCGCCGGCCGCGTGGTGCTGGTCGGCGCCGGACACGCGGCCGGCACCGCCGCCGCCCTGCTGCGACAGTACGGGTGGACCGGGCCCATCACGCTGCTGGGCGCCGAGGCGCGCGCGCCCTACCAGCGTCCGCCGCTGTCCAAGGCCTTGCTGCTCGGCAAGCTGCAACCGGAGGAGTTGCTGCTCAAGCCGCTGGATTTCTACGCGCAGAAGCAGGTCGGGCTGCGCACGGGCTGCCGCGTGCTGGCCATCGAGCGCGCGGCGCGCCACGTGCAGCTCGCCGGCGGCGAGACCGTGCCCTACGACCACCTGGTGCTCGCCACCGGCGCGCGGCTGCGTCCGCTGGTTGTGCCCGGAAGCGACCTCGCGGGCGTGCTGTCGCTGCGCACCGTCGACGATGCGCTCGCGCTGCGCGGGCGGATGCGCGAAGGCCTGCGCGTGGCCGTGGTCGGCGGCGGCTACATCGGCCTGGAGGCCGCCGCGTCGGCGCGCCAGCTCGGCGCCGAGGTGCGCGTGATCGAGCGCGAGCCGCGGCTGATGGCGCGCGTCGCCTCGGGCGAGTTGTCGGAGTTCGTCGCCGGCTATGCGCGCTCGCGCGGCGTGCAGGTCGAACTCGGCGCCACCGTGAGCGCCTTCGGCGGCGAGGACGGCCGGTTGCGCAGCGTCCAGCTGGCGGACGGACGTACCTTCGATTGCGACCTGGCCCTGGTGGGCATCGGCGTGGTGGCGGAGCAGCAGCTGGCACAGGACGCCGGGCTGCCTTGCGAGGACGGCGTGCTGGTCGACGAACAGGCGGCGACGAGCGATCCCCACGTCAGCGCCATCGGCGATTGCACCCGGCGCCCGGTGGCGCTGGTGGGCGCCGCGATGCGCCTGGAAAGCGTGCACAACGCGGTGGAGCAGGCCAAGCAGGTCGCCGCCCGCCTGTGCGGACGGCCGCAGCCCGCGGCCGAAGCTCCCTGGACCTGGTCCGACCAGTTCGACCTGCGGCTGCAGGTGGCCGGCTTCGTCGCGCCCGAGGACGAAGCCGTCCTGCGCGGCGACCCCGCCAGCGGCCGCTTCGCCATCTTCCGCGTCTCGCCGCAAGGCGTGCTGCGCGCCGTGGAGGCGGTGAACGCGCCGCTGGACTTCGCCTTCGCCCGCATGGCGATCGGCCAGCGCCTGCGCACGCCGCCCGCCCGCCTGCGCGATCCCGCCGTGCCGCTGAAGGAAGTGGCCGTCGCCTGAACCCAACGTCAACAACAAACCGACCCGAGGAATCACCACCATGCCCACCATCAAGTTCGTGGAACACAACGGCACCGAGCACACCGTCGAAGTGCCGGAGGGAACTTCCGCCATGCAGGCCGCCGTCAACGCCGGCGTGCCGGGCATCGACGGCGACTGCGGCGGCATCTGCGCCTGCGCCACCTGCCACGTCTACGTCGACGAGGCCTGGACGGCCAAGACCGGCGGCCGCGGCGAGCAGGAGGAGTCGATGCTCACCTTCTCGCCCATCCTCGAACCCAGCTCGCGCCTGTGCTGCCAGATCCAGGCCAGCCGCGACCTCGACGGCCTGGTCCTGCGCCTGCCGGTCGGACAACACTGAGCCCACGGAGATCGCCATGAATGCCGTCATGAAGGAGAAGCCCGCCCCGATCAGCGCCGACGACCTGCCGGACGTCGCCACGCAGCCGATCGAGGAGCTCGATCCCACGCTGCAGATCCGCTTCCAGGCCGACACGCAGGACGCGGTGTTCGCGCGGCTGCGCAAGGAAGCGCCCGTGCACTACCTCAAGGACAGCCAGTACGGCCCCCTGTGGAACGTCACCCGCTACAAGGACATCGTCGACATCGAGATCGACCACCCCACCTTCTCCTCGGACGTGAAGTACGGCGGCATCCTGATCAAGGACCTGCCGGAGAACATGCGCCGCACCAGCTTCATCAACGCCGACCCGCCGCTGCACGACGAGCAGCGCAAGGTGGTGAGCCCGGTGGTGGCGCCGGGCAACCTGCTGCGCATGGAAGAGCGCATCCGCAACGAGGTGCGCCAGATCCTCGACGGCCTGCCGGTCGGCGAGACCTTCGACTGGGTGGACCGCGTCGCGATCGAGCTGACGGGCCGCGTGCTGGCCGAGCTGATGGACACGCCGCGCGAGGAGCGCCGCCTGCTCACCTACTGGAGCGACATCGTCAACGTCGACCTGCACGTGGGCGGCGAGATCGACACCGAGGAGAAGCGCTACGCGAAGCTGAAGGAATGCGCCGCCTACTTCGGCAAGCTGTTCGACCAGCGCAAGGGCCAGGCGCCCGGGCCGGACCTGATCTCCATGCTGGCGCACTCGCCCGCCACGGCCAACATGCCGGCGCAGGAGTTCCTCGGCATGATCGTGCTGCTGATGGTCGGCGGCAACGACACCACCCGCAACTCCATCACCGGCGGCCTGCTGGCCCTGAACGATTTTCCCGAGCAGTACGCGAAGCTGCGCGCCAATCCGCAGCTCGTGGGCAACATGGTGCCGGAGATCATCCGCTGGGTGACGCCGGTGCCGCACATGCGCCGCACCGTCACCCGCGACACCGAGTTCCGCGGCCACAAGATGCGCGAGGGCGACAAGGTCGTCATCTGGTACATCTCCGGCAACCGCGACGAGACGGCGATCCCCGACCCGTACGCGTTCCGCATCGACCGGCAGAACCCGCGCGCCCACCTCTCCTTCGGCATGGGCATCCACCGCTGCCTGGGCAACCGCCTCGCCGAGCTGCAGCTGAAGGTGCTGTGGGAAGAGATCCTCAAGCGCCCCTGGGTGATCGACGTGGTCGGCCCCGCCAAGCGCAAGTACGCCAACAACCTGCGCGGCTTCTCCTCGCTGCCCGTGCAGATCCGCACCGCCTGAAGGAACACCACGGCATGAACACCATCGATGCAGCATCCCTCCGCCCGGCCTTCCTCGACCCCGACCGTCCCAAGGGCCTCCTGATCGACGGCCAGTGGGTGCAGGCCGCCGCCGGCAAGACCTTCACCACCACCAACCCGGCCACCGGCGAGGTGATCGCCACGCTCGCCGAAGCCGAGCCCGTGGACGTCGACCGCGCCGTGGCCGCCGCCCGCCGCGCCTTCGACGAGGGTCCGTGGCGCAAGTTCAAGCCCTTCGAGCGCCAGGAATTGCTGCTCAAGCTGGCCGAGCTGGTGGACAAGCACTTCGACGAACTGGCCCTGATCGACACGCACGACATGGGCGGCCCCATCACGCGCACGCGCGCCGCGCGCCGGCGCGCCGTCGGCCTGATCCGCTTCTACGCGGGCCTGGCCACCTCGCTGCAGGGCGAGACGATCGAGAACTCGCTGCCCGGCGAGGTCTTCAGCTACACGATGAAGGAACCGGTGGGGGTGGTCGGCGCGATCATTCCCTGGAACGGTCCGCTCGGCCTCGCGATCTGGAAGATCGCGCCGGCGCTGGCCACCGGCTGCACCATCGTGCTCAAGCCGGCGGAGCAGGCCTCGCTGTCGCCGCTGCGCTTCGCCGAGCTGGTGCAGGAGGCGGGCTTCCCGCCCGGCGTCGTCAACGTCGTGACGGGCTTCGGTGCCGCGGGCGCGGCGCTGGCCGCGCACCCCGGCGTCGACAAGGTGGCCTTCACCGGCTCCACGGAGACGGGCCAGGCCATCATCCGGGCCTCGGCCGGCAACATCAAGCGGCTGTCGCTGGAGCTGGGCGGCAAGTCGCCGGACATCGTGTTCGCCGATGCCGACCTCGACCAGGCCGTGCCCGGCGCCGCGATGGCGGTGTTCGCCAACACCGGCCAGATCTGCAGCGCCGGGACCCGCCTGTTCGTCGAGCGCCGCATCTACGACGAGTTCGTGCACCGCGTGGCCGAGTTCGGCAAGACCATCAAGGTCGGCAACGGGCTGGACCCGCAGACCCAGATGGGTCCGGTGGTCTCCAGCGGCCAGCTCGATCGCGTGCTGCACTACCTGGAAGTGGGGCAGAAGGAAGGCGCCAGGGCGCTGTCCGGCGGCGAGCGCCTGAGCGGCGGCGAGTACGGCAAGGGCTACTTCGTGCCGCCCACCGTGTTTGCCGGCGTGCGGGACGACATGACCATCGCCCGCGAGGAAATCTTCGGCCCGGTGATCAGCGCCTTGCCCTTCGACGACATCGAAGACGTGGTGCGCCGCGCCAACGACACGCCCTTCGGCCTGGGCAGCGGCGTGTGGACCCGCGACGTGGCCAAGGCCCACCGCCTGGCGGGTGCCATCCGCGCCGGCACCGTCTGGGTCAACTGCTACCAGCAGATGGATCCGGCCGTGCCCTTCGGCGGCTACAAGATGAGCGGCTACGGCCGCGAGTCCGGCACGCACCACGTCGAGGAATACCTCAACGTGAAGGCGGTGTTCGTCAAGACCGCCTGAGGTCCCGCATGGAACATCTGCACCACGGCGGCTCCGCGCCGGCCGCTCCGCAGGGCCCGCTGCGCGGCATGCGGGTGATCGACTTCACCCACTTCGTCGCCGGGCCCTATGCCACGCTGATCCTGGCCGACCTCGGCGCCGAGGTCGTCAAGATCGAGAACCCCGCGCGCGGCGACGAGTTCCGCCACTACCCGCCCTACAGCGACAAGCTCGACGGCGAGGGCGCGCCCTTCCTCTGGGTCAACCGCAACAAGAAGAGCGTGGCGGTGGACATGAAGTCCGACGAAGGCCGGCGGCTCGTGCGCGAACTCGTGCGCGGCGCCGACATCGTGGTGGAGAACTTCTCCACCGGCGTGATGGAGCGCTTCGGCCTCGGCTACGAGGAGCTGGCGCGCGAGCAGCCCGCGCTGATCTACTGCTCCGTGTCCGCCTATGGCCGCAGCGGCGCGTTCGCCGACCGGGTCGGCTTCGACCCGATCGTGCAGGCCGAGAGCGGCTTCATGTCGCTCAACGGCTACCCGGACCGCGAAGGGGTGCGCTCCGGCGCGTCGGTGATGGACATCGGCACGGCGATGATGGCTGCCAACGGCATCCTCGCGGCCGTGGTGGAGCGGCTGCGCACGGGACGCGGCCAGCGCGTCGAGACCTCGCTGTACGCGAGCGCGATGAACATGGTCGGCTACTCGCCGATGCAGGTGCTGAGCGATCCGGACTGGAAGGCCGGGCGGCACGGCAACGGCAGCCCGGACACCGCGCCCACCGGCGTGTTCCACGCGAAGGACGGGCCGATCTACATCGCCTGCACCGGCACCGAGATCTTCAAGCGCCTGTTCACGCTGATCGGCCGCCAGGACCTGGCCGACGATCCCGAACTGCTGGACAAGGCGGGGCGGCTGCTGCACAAGGAGCGCCTGTTCGCCGCGGTGAACGAGGCGCTGGCCACCGATACGCGCGAGCACTGGTTGCCGCGCCTGCGCGCGGCGCGGGTGCCCGCGGGCGCGGTGCGCACCGTGGCCGAGGCCATCGCGGCGCCGGAGACGGCGGCGCTGGACATGATCTCCCACGTCCCGCACCCGACCGCGGGCCGCGTCCCCAACGTGCGGTCGCCGATCACGCTGGACCGGTCGCCGCTGGCCGAACCCGTCGCTGCGCCCCGGCTGGGGCAGCACACCCGCCAGGTCCTGCAGGACGTGCTGCAGCTCGATGCGTCGCGCCTGCAGGAACTCGATGCCGCGGGCGTGTTCGGCGACCGGCTCGGGCCGGCACCCGGCAGCGATGCGGCGCGCGAAGCGGCGATGCTGCGCTGCCCTTTCCTCAACCCCCAGCTCGCGAGTTGATCCCCCGGGACGGCCGGCGGGAGGCGCCGGCGTCCCATTCCAATCCACCAGGAGACAAAGCATGAAGTTCAAGACCCGACTGCGCGCGGTGGCTGCCGCCGCCTGCGCCTTCGCCATCCTGCCGGCCGCCCAGGCCGACGGCCCCTTCCCCGAGCGCAAGGTCCGCGCCTCGCTCGTGCTGGCCAAGGACCATTCGCTCGGCAAGGGCCTGACCCATTTCGCCGAGTGCGCCGCGGAGAAGACGGGCGGCAAGTTCAAGGTGCAGACCTTCTTCGACGGCGCGCTCGGCAACGATGCGCCGGCCATCGTCCAGGCGCGCACCGGCACGCTGGACCTGGTGGTGACCGCCACGTCGGCGATGTCGCAGATGATCCCGTCGGCGGCCGTGTTCGACCTGCCGTTTCTGTTCGCCAACGAGAAGGAAGCCGACGCGGCGCTCGACGGAACGTCCGGCCAGCTCCTGAGCAAGCGCCTGGAGACCGTGGGCCTGGTCAACGTGACCTACCTGGAGAACGGCTTCCGCAACGTCACCAACTCCAAGCGCCCGGTCAGGCGCATGGAGGACCTCAAGGGCCTGAAGATCCGCTCCATGCCCAATCCGATGGTGGTGGAGACCTTCAAGGCGCTGGGCGGCTACGCGTTCCCGATGCCCTTCACGGAGCTCTATTCCGCGCTGGAGACCGGTGCGGTGGACGCGCAGGAGAACCCGCTGCCCATCATCGAGACGGCCAAGTTCTACGAGGTGCAGAAGTACCTGAGCATGACGCGCCACATGTACAACCCCTCGCTGCTGGTCTACTCCAAGAAGCTGTTCGACCAGCTCACGCCGCCCGAGCAGGCGATGCTGCGCGCCTGCGGCGACTCCATGCGCGCCTACCAGCGCAAGGTCAACCGCGACATGGTCGCCCAGGGCACCAGCCACCTGCAATCCAAAGGCATGGTGGTCAACGACATCGCCCCGGCCGAACAGGCCCGCATGCGCGAAGCCGCTCAGGTGGTCTGGAAGGACAGCGCCAAGGCCATCGGCGCCGACATGATGGCGGCGGTGCAGGCCGACCTGAAGAAGGTGCGCGGTCAGTAAATCGGGCGGGAGGTGACGGCGCTGTGGTCACCTTCCTGCACACCTGCCAGCCGCGTTCACGTTGCTGGCGGCGTCTGGCGAAACGCGCGAAAGAATTCCCGCAGGTCGGCGACGAACAGTTCCGGCTGCTCCAGTGCCGCGAAGTGCCCGCCGCGCGGCATCTGGACCCAGCGCCTGATGTCCGGGAAGCGCTGTGTCATCCATGCGCGGACCGGCGGCACGATCTCCTGCGGGTAGACCGCCACGCCGGTGGGCACCGGTACCGGGCGCGCAAGCCTCGGATGGGTGAAGTTCTCCCAGTAGAGTCGGGCCGACGACGCCGCGGTGCGCGTCACCCAATACAGGGTCACGTTGTCGAGCAGCTCGTCACGCGAGATGACGCTCTCGAGATCGCCCTCGCAGTCCGCCCAGGCTCGGAACTTCTCGAGGATCCATGCGGCCTGTCCCGCTGGCGAGTCCGTGAGGCCGTAACCAAGCGTCTGCGGACGGGTCGATTGCTGCTTGGCATAGCCGGAGTCCCACTCGCGATAGTGTTCGAGCCGCGCCAGCGCCTCGCGTTCGGAGGCGTCGGGTTCCCGGCCCGGCGGCGGCACCGAGTTCATGGCCAGGGTGATCTGGATCGCGACGCAGTGTTCCGGATCCTGCGCCCCGAGCGCCGCGGTGATGGCGGAACCCCAATCGCCCCCTTGTGCGCCATAACGTGTATAGCCCAGGCGCCCCATCAGCTGCGCCCAGGCAGCGGCGATACGGTCCACTCCCCAGCCCGGCGTCCGGGGTTTTTCGGAGAAGCCGAAGCCGGGCAGGGTAGGGCACACCAGGTGGAAGGCGTCGGAGGCGTTGCCACCGTGGGCGGTCGGGTCGGTGAGGGGCCCGATCACCTTGTCGAACTCGAAGACGGACCCGGGCCACCCGTGCGTCAGCACCAGCGGCAGCGCGTCCGCGTGAGGCGAGCGCGCGTGCAGGAAATGGATGTCCAAGCCGTCGAGCGGGGTCGTGAACTGCGCGACGCGGTTGAGGTGGCGCTCGCGTGCCCGCCAGTCATACGACGTGGCCCAGTATGCGCACAGCTCCTGCAACCAGGCCAGCGGCACGCCCTGGGACCAGTCGTCGATCGTTGCCGCTTCAGGCCAGCGCGTCATGTGCAAGCGGGCCACCAGGTCCTCCAGCACGGGATCCTCGACCGCGATGCGAAAGGGCTTCACAAGTCGCACCTGCTCACGCACCATGGGCCAGCACCACCTTGCCCGTAACCTGCCGCGTGGTGATGAACTGCATGGCCTCGACCGTGCGCTCGAGAGGGTAACGGGCCGAGACCAGCGGGCGTACCGCCCCCCCGGGATACCAGGCCAGCACCTGCTCCAGATTGGCCCGCGCCTCGGGCCACCACCCGTCGCGCCACACGTCGTAGCGCACGCCGACCAGGTCGTAGCCCTTGACCAGCGGCATGTTCACCTTGAGCGTCGGGATGCGGCCGGAAGTGAAGCCGATCACGAGATAGCGCCCATCCCAGGCCATGCAGCGCACCGCCTCGTCGAAGGCGTCGCCGCCGACGGGGTCGTACACCACGTCGACGCCCTTGCCGCCGGTGAGGTCGCGCACCAGCATGCGCCAGTCGGGCTGGGTGTAGTCGACGGTTTCGTCCGCACCGTGTTCGACGGCGAGGGCACGCTTTTGCGGCGTGCTGGCGGCGGCGATGACGCGTGCGCCCATCGCCTTGCCCAGTTGCACCGTGGCGAGGCCGACGCCACCGGCCGCGCCGAGCACCAGCAGCGTTTCGCCCGGCTGCAGGCGGCCGCGCTGCTTCAGGGCATAGAGCGAGGTTCCGTACACCACCGGCGTCGCGGCGGCCTCGTCGAAGCCCATCGTTTCGGGCAGCTGGAACACGCGTTCCTGCGGCAGCACGATCTCCTGCGCGAAGCCGCCTCCGGTCGCGCCCGAGACGCCCATCACCCGGTCGCCGATTCGCACCGAGGTGACCTGGGAACCGACCTCGCAAACGATGCCGGCGGTCTCGCTGCCCGGCACCCAGGGCAGTTCCGGCTTGATCTGGTGCTTGCCCTCGACCTTGAGCGAATCGGGGAAGTTGACGCCCGCGGCCATCACCTGCACGCGCACCTCGCCCGCGCCCAGCGGCTGGCGGGGAAGCTCCTCGAGGCGGAGCTGGGCGACGGGGGCGAAGGCGCGGCAGACGATGGCTTGCATGGGGCGTGGGACTGCTTAGGGCTAATGGTCAGTCCATTATAGGCGCGCGAGCGCGAACGCTCGTCTTCCGACCGCCCCGTGGCTAGG